>Ga0213875_10000345_pt1 | contig 43695 bp, 41 predicted proteins | sample BarmaccomBMRX_R8_FD_160105 | JGI IMG/M metagenome (GOLD analysis project Ga0213875, IMG submission 160105) | Root-associated microbial communities from Barbacenia macrantha in rupestrian grasslands, the National Park of Serra do Cipo, Brazil - RX_R8 | ecosystem: Host-associated > Plants > Roots...
GCACGCGGGTTTCGCCATGATGGAGCGGGAACCAAGACCAATGTCGGTCGCCGATTCGCGCCGTCAAGACACCGCCGAGGCAGCCGTCCGGGCGCGCCCGCCGCGGGCCGTGCGGTTTGTGCGCCACCTGTGGCGGCTGATCATGCTCGCGGCCTTCGTGGCGATCGTCGCCTTCGGCGTCGGTTTTCTCTGGTTCGTCGGCAACGTCCCGACCGACGAAGTAACGATCGATCGTCCCGCCGACGGCATCGTCGTGCTCACCGGGGGCGCATCGCGCATCGCCGACGCGATGGAATTGCTCGCCGCCGGGCGCGGCAAGCGCCTCCTCATCAGCGGCGTTCACCCGACGACGTCGAGCAGCGAGCTGGCGCGGCTGAGCCCCGCATACGGACGCTGGATGACGTGCTGCGTCGACCTCGGCCACGCGGCGGTCAACACGACCGGCAACGCCATCGAGACCGAGCAATGGGTGACCGACCGCGGCTTCCACTCGGTGATCGTCGTCACCTCGAATTACCACATGCCGCGTACCATGGCGGAACTGCGCCGGCGCATGCCGGACGTGGCGCTCGTTCCGTTTCCGGTGGTGACCGACAAGATGCGCAGCGAAGCGTGGTGGTCGAGCCCGCCGACTGCCAAGCTCCTCTTTTCCGAATATCTGAAGTATATCGTTGCCCAGGTCCGTTTCCGCGTCGGAGCCGCGTCAGCCGCGGCCTCTGTTTCGGGCCGCCGCGCCGCCTGATCCTAGTGTGGCGGTACCATTTTCACGCCTTCGGTGGCGCCGTGATCCTGCTCCGATCAGTCCTCTTCAACATTTTATTTTATCTGAACCTCTTCATATATTTGATAGCGGCTATCCCCACGTTCTTTCTTCCCTATCGGGCGGTGATCGGGGTCGCCAAATCATGGGGGCGCACCAATCTTCGGCTGCTGCGCATCGTGTGCGGGATCGACGTCGCATGGACGGGCCTGGAAAAGATATCGCACGGCCCCCTGATCGTCGCCGCCAAGCATCAATCGACGTGGGAAACCTTCGCGCTGTTCACGCTGTTTGACGACCCGACTTTCATCGTCAAGCGCGAGCTGATGTGGATCCCCCTGTTCGGCTGGTATCTTTGGAAGGCGCGCATGATTCCCGTGGATCGCGGCGCGGGAACGCAAGCCCTCGTGCTGATGACCGAACGCGCGCGCGCCGAACTGATGCGCAACCGGCAACTCGTCATCTTTCCCGAAGGGACGCGCCGCGCGGTGGGCGCCGAGCCGGCCTATAAATTCGGCGTCGCCCATCTTTACGCCGCGACCGGCGCGCCGTGCCTGCCGATTGCGCTGAACTCGGGCCTGATCTGGCCGCGCCGCAAGTTCCTGCGTTACCCCGGGACGCCGCGCGTGGAAATCCTCGATCCGATCCCGCCGGGTCTCGAGCGCGACATATTTTTCCGGCGCCTGAAGGATGAGATCGAAGAGGCGACGGCGCGGCTGGTCGCTGCCGGAACTAAAAATTGAGTTTACGAGGCGGCGTGCACCTCGTGCACGCCGTGCAGCCGCTCCGCCAGAATGTGCAGGTCGCGATCGCGGCAGCCGAGCGCCTCGAGCTCCTTGACGGCGGCGAGCACATACTCGCGGTTCTGCCCGGAGATGCCGTGGCCCTGGCGCACGTGGTGCAGCTGCTCGGCGAGCTTGAGCCGGCCGGCATATTGAGCATGGCTGCGGTCGACCAGATAGCACACCGCCTGCACCCGCCGCTCCGGCTGCGATAGCAGCACGACCGGGCGCACGCATTCGCGATAGACCATGGTGACCTGCTCGCGGGCGCGCAGATATTCGAGCGTCGATTTTCGCGCGGCGGCGGCGACCCGGTAGGCGATGCCGCGGCACATGCCGCCGAAATCGAGCCCCAGCACCAGTCCGGGCCGTTCGGGACTGCCCCGGTGCACGTGCGACCACACGCAGAGCGCCCGATGAGCGCCGATCAGCCTTGCCGGGAGGCGTTCGAGCGCCTCGAAACCGGGCCGCCACATCAGGGACCCATAGGCGAACACCCACAGGTCTTCGTCGGCGTGCTCGAAATGCGGGTCGGTCGCGGGCATTGGGGAATCGGGGTTGGGCTGATCCCCGTCGATTAACAAGGCGCCAGTGGCGACGCAACAAGCCGTCGGCCGGTTGCCTGATTGCAAATTGTCGTGCGCCGCCTTGCTCAGGCCACATCGGCCGGCAACGCAGGAGCTAGTGTCCCGATTCCGAAGTTCGCCGGAGTTTGCCGCACGATTGGAAGCGAACTTCGGAATCGAAGGACACTAGCAACTCTATGATTCTAGTGCCGCTTTGAACCCGAAGTTCGCAATCGGATGAGCAGCAATGGTAATGCGAACTTCGGGTTCGCGGCACTAGTGGCCGGAACCTTCCCGATGATCCACCCCGAACTCGCGCCGTCCCGATCCCGCTGGGTGGTGCTGCCGTTCCTGGTCTTCGTGGTGCTGGCGGCGGTCTGGACCGGGTTCTGGTTTTACGCCTCCTCCAAGGCCCAGGCGACGTTGGCGCAGTGGCGGGAGCAGGAGGCGCGGCTGGGCCGCACCTACACCTGCGGGTCGCAATCGGCCGGCGGCTACCCGTTCCGCCTCGAGGTCCGCTGCGACGACGCGGCGGTGGAAATGCGCGCCTTCCAGCCGACGCTCCGCATCACGGCCAAAAGCCTGCTGGTGGTGGCGCAGGTCTACGATCCAACGCTGCTCATCGGCGAAATCACCGGCCCGATGACCGTGTCCGAAGCCGGCAATCCGGACGCCGTGGTCGCGAATTGGCGGCTCGCGCAGATCAGCGTGCGCGGACGTCCGAATGCGCCTGAACGGGTGTCGATGGCGGCCGACGATGTGCGGATCGATCGCGGAGGCCAAGGCGGGTCGCCGCTGGCCTCGGCCACTCACCTCGAACTGCATGGGCGCGCCGACGCGGCCTCGACGACGGCCAGCCCGGTCGCCGATCTGGTGGTGCGGCTCTCGGGTGCCACCGCCCCAGCGGCGGGTCCGCTGGCGGCACAACCGCTCGACGCCGAGGCCACGGCGGTGCTGCGCGGGTTGAAAAGCTTCGCGCCGCGGCCGCTGCCGGTGGCGTTGCCCGAACTCCAGGCCGCCGGCGGACGGCTCGAGATTTCGAGCGCGCGCCTCCAGCAAGGCGAGACCATAGTGCAGGGCAATGGGTCGTTCGGCCTGAGCGCGAGCGCGCGGCTCGACGGCACGATGAGCGTATCGATTGCGGGATTCGACAAGTTCATGGCGTCGCTCGGCAACCTGCAGAAAGGCTTGCCAGCGGCCAGCCCCAACCGGCCGGCGCTCAGCGCCTTCGACCGTCTTGCGCCCGCGCTGGGCGGGGGCGGGCGCAACGAAATCGCGGCCGGGCTGCTCGGGTTATTGGGCGAGCGCACGGTGCTGGAAGGCAAGCAGGCCGTGACGATGCAGCTGCGGCTGACCGACGGGGCCGCGTATCTGGGGCCGATTCCGCTCGGGCAAATCCCCCCGCTCTATTGAGCACGCGTTTACGACCGCGCGCCGTTCGCAATCGTCGGCGCGCATGTTAAATTACCGTCGATGACGGCACCGCTCAAATCGATCGAGGGCGAAGGCGACGTCGCCCGCACCATGCGCGACATCGGGAACCGCGCGCGGCAGGCCGTGCGGACGCTGGCGCTCGCGCCGACCGCCACGAAGGACGCGGCGCTCGCCGCGATGGCGAAAACGATCATCGCACGCGCCGACGACATCCTCGCCGCCAACGCCGAGGATGTGGCAGACGCGAAGGCGCAGGGTGCGACCGCCGCCTTCCTCGACCGCCTGGCGCTCGACCGCAAACGCATCGAGGCGATGGCGGCGGGTAGCGACGTGGTGCGGGCGCTGGCCGATCCGGTCGGCGCGGTGACCGAGTCGTGGACGCGGCCGAACGGCATGACGATCGAGCGCGTGCGCGTGCCGCTCGGTGTCGTCGGCGTCATCTATGAGAGCCGTCCCAACGTCACCGCCGACGCCGGCGCGCTTTGTTTGAAAGCCGGCAACGCGGTGATTTTGCGCGGCGGCTCGGAAAGCTTCCGCTCCGCGCGTGCGATCCAGGCGGCGCTCGCCGCGTCACTCGCCGAAGTCGGACTGCCTGAGGCGGCTATCCAGCTGGTGCCGACACGCGACCGCGCGGCGGTCGGGCTGATGCTCGCCGGCCTCGACGGCGCCATCGACGTGATCGTGCCGCGCGGCGGCAAGGGGCTCGTCGGACGGGTACAGAGCGAAGCCCGCGTGCCGGTGTTCGCGCATCTCGAGGGCGTGTGCCACGTGTATGTCGACAAGGCCGCCGATCCCGCGATGGCGAAGCGCATCGTGCTCAATGCCAAGATGCGCCGCACTGGCGTTTGCGGCGCCGCCGAGACGCTGCTCATCGACCGCGCCGCCGCCGCGCAGCTCAAGCCGCTGGTGACGATGCTGATCGACGCCGGCTGCGAAGTGCGTGGCGATGAAGCCGTGCAGGCCGCCGATGCGCGGGTCAAACGCGCGAGCGAGGACGACTGGTCGACCGAATATTTGGACGCCATCATCACGGCGAAAGTCGTCGACGGCGTGGACGCGGCGATCGCGCATATCGAGCGCTACGGCTCGCACCACACCGACGCGATCGTCACCGCCGACGCGACGGCGGCGGAGAAATTCCTCAACGAGGTCGATTCGGCGATCGTGCTGCACAACGCGTCGACCCAGTTCGCCGACGGCGGCGAGTTCGGCTTCGGCGCGGAGATCGGCATCGCCACCGGCCGCATGCACGCGCGCGGCCCGGTCGGCGTCGAGCAACTCACCAGCTTTAAATACCGCGTGCGAGGGTCGGGCCAGATCAGGCCGTGAGGCGCGCACCGCTCTCAAAGCGCCCTCGACCCGCGAAGCGGGGAGAGGGTCGGGGTGAGGGGCCCTCTCAGCAGTTTCGGCCCGTGGACAATCCCCCTCACCCGGCCGCTGCGCGCATAGCCGATGCTCCGCATCGGCGTTCTTCGTCGCAAGAACAGCGGCCGAAGGCCGCCTTTGCCTCTCCTGCAAGGGGAGAGGTGACGCTTCGCGTTCCGCCGCATGGGCCGGGACTCAAGATCGGCCTGCTCGGCGGCTCGTTCAATCCGCCCCACGAGGCCCATCGTGCCGTGAGCCAGCTCGCGCTGCGCCGGCTCGGCCTCGATCGCGTGTGGTGGCTGGTGAGCCCCGGCAATCCGCTCAAGGACACGCGCGGCCTGTCGCCCCTCGCCGAGCGCATGGCGGCGGCGCGCCGCATCGCCGCGCATCCGCGCATCGACGTGACCGATCTCGAAGCCGCGATCGGCACCCGCTTCACCGCCGACACCATCGTGTGGCTCAAGCGCCGGTTTCCGGCGGTGCGGTTCGTCTGGATCATGGGCGCCGACAACCTCGCCCAGTTCGACCGCTGGCAGAATTGGCGCGCCATTGCGGAGGCGGTGCCGATCGCGGTCGTCGATCGATTTGGCGCGAGCTACGCGGCAACCGCCTCCCCGGCCGCGCAGGCGCTCGCGGCGGCGCGCATCCGCGAACGCGACGCGCGCTCGCTGCCCGATCGCAAGCCGCCCGCGTGGGTTTACATCCACGGCCTCAAGTCGCCGCTGTCCTCGACGTCGATTCGTGCGACCGCTTCGTGACGGCTTCCTGGCGCGTGATCTTTTCCGAAAACCGGTATCCACCCCGCATCACGTGCGGGGCAGGCTTTTTCGGGATCATGCGCTAGGCAACATTCTACGGGTTGAAACCATTAACAGGGCGCGCATATCTTAGGCTCGTGGCCCCGGGATGGTGCCGGGGCGATTCGTGGCAGCGAAAGGAAAAGGACCCCTGTCCACCCCTGCGATTTCTCGGGCCGCGTCTCTCGTGCCCGATGCCGTCTCCCAGGTGCGCCCTGACGCCGAGGAGACCGTTCGCGTGATCCTCGCCAGTCTCGATGATGCCAAGGCCGAGGACACAATCACCATCGACCTGCACGGCAAAACTTCGATCGGCGACTACATGGTGGTGACCTGCGGCAGGTCGAACCGCCATGTCGGTGCCGTCGCCGACCGCGTGCTCGAAGCCCTGGATCAGGCCGGCGTACCCGATCTGCGCGTCGAAGGCATGCCGCATTGCGACTGGGTGCTGATCGATGCGGGCGACGTGATCGTTCACGTGTTCCGGCCGGAAGTGCGCGCCTTCTACAATCTGGAAAAAATGTGGGCGCCGGGCCGCGCGAGCACACGCCGCGCCAGCTAGACACGAAGACGTCATTGCGAGGCACGCAGTGCCGAAGCAATCCAGGACGTCACGCGCTGCCCTGGATTGCTTCGTCCCCCTTTCGGGGTCTTCGCAATGACAGCTCATTTCGGGATCATGCTCTGATGCGGCTGGTCGTTGCCGCGGTCGGCCGTCTCAAGCGCGGCCCGGAGCGCGACCTTGCCGAGCGCTATGGCGAGCGCGCCGCAAAAGCCGGCCGCGCGATCGGGATCCGCGCCGTCACCATCAACGAAATCGACGAAAGCCGCGCCCGCCGCACCGCCGATCGCGTTGCCGAGGAAGCGGCGGCACTCAAAACTCTCATTCCCCCGCAAGCGGCCGTCATCGCGCTCGATGAACGCGGCGAAACGCTGACCAGCGAAGTGTTGGCGCAACGCATCGGCCGCTGGCGCGATCAAGGCCGGCCGGATCTTGTGATCCTCATCGGGGGCCCGGATGGGCTCGCCCCGCAGCTTCTCGCCACAGCCGACCTGCGCCTCGCCTTCGGTCACATGACGTGGCCGCATCAGTTGGTGCGGATCATGGCTTTCGAGCAGCTTTACCGCGCAATCGCCATTCTTTCCGGGCATCCCTATCACCGGGCGTGACGGTGCCAGCTTATTCCGGGAGCATGATGTTTTCCGAAAAACGGTACCCACCCCGCATCAAGTGCGGGGCAGGCTTTTCGGCATCATGCTCTGGTTAAATGCAGCGGCCGCCGAATGGTTAATCGGGCATTAATCGACGGCGTGCGTAGTCTTGGGCGAATGAACAAAAACTCCGCTTCGGCACGTCTCGCTTCGCGACGCCTGATTGCGCTGGTGCTCGGCGCGTCCATAGCGGGCGTCGCGGCGGTTGCGTTCGCTCAGCAGCCCAATCCCACCGGTGCTCAGCAACCTACTCCGCCGCCCGTCGACAAGGCGGCGCGCCAGCAAGAACTCGACGCGCTGCAAGCAGAGCAGCGGCGGGCCGCCGACGCCGAAGCGCTGCTCAAGGGCGAGATCGCGGCGCTGGGCGAAGACCGCCGCAAGCTCAACGAAGCGCTGCTCGCGACAGTGGGCAGGCTGCGCCTTGCGGAAAACCACATCGCCGCGACCGAGGCGCGGCTGAAGAAGCTTGCCGACAACGAAGGCGCGATCCGGAAATCCCTCGAGGGACGCCGCGCGGTCATCACGGAAATCCTGGCGGCGCTCGAGCGCCTCGGCCGTCGTCCGCCGCCCGCCGTCTTCACCGCTCCGCAGGACGCGCTCGTCTCAGTGCGCACCGCGATGCTGCTTGGCGCGGTGCTGCCGGAAATGCGCGGCGAAGCCGATGCGCTTGCGGCGGATCTGCTGGAACTCGCCCGCGTGCGCAACGAGATGAGGCTCGAAAGAGAGGCCCTCGGCCGTGATGTGGCCGCATTTTCCGACGACCAACAGCGTATGAGCTTGCTGGTCCAGGAGCGGCAAAAGAAGCAGGCGGAGGCCGAGAAGGCCCTTGACGCGCAGCGTCAGCGCACCGCTCTCCTGGCGCGACAGGCGGACAATCTCAAAGATTTGATCGCCAAGCTGGAGCGAGATTCTGCCGCACGCCCAGGCGGCGACAAGCCTTCGGCGCCGCCGGAAGGCAAACCCAATTTCGCCGCCCTCAAGGATCCGGGCCGGTTGGCGCCGGCGATTGCCTTCGCGTCCGCCAAGGGCGCGGTGCCGCTGCCGGTGAATGGCGTGCGAATTCGCGATTTTGGCGCGCCCGACGGGCTCGGTGGCACCGAAAAGGGCCTATGGATCGCCAGCCGCGCCGCCGCTCCGGTCACCGCGCCCTGCGACGGTTGGGTTGTGTACGCGGGCCCGTTCCGCAGCTATGGCCAACTCTTGATCCTCAATGCCGGCGGCGGGTATCATATATTGCTGGCCGGCATGGAACGAATCTCAGTCGATCCCGGCCAGTTCGTCCTGACCGGGGAACCCGTTGCGGTGATGGGGGGCGGGCCGCAATCCGCGGCTGCCGTCGCGACTGGCTCCAGCCAACCGGTTCTATACGTGGAGTTCCGCAAGGACGGGACGCCCGTCGATCCCAGCCCATGGTGGGCAACAACCGATAGCGAGAAGGTTCGCGGATAATGCGCAAGACTTCCCTGGTTCTCCTCGGTGCCGCCGCCGGTGCCGCTCTGTCCCTGCTCGCGACCCAGCCGCGCATCGCATTGGTCGGAGCGAGCGCGAAAGCCGCGGGCAGCGCCGACACCTATCGCCAGCTCAACCTGTTCGGCGACGTGTTCGAGCGGGTGCGCGCCGACTACGTGGAGAAACCGGACGACGCCAAGCTGATCGAGGCGGCGATCAACGGCATGCTCAACGGGCTCGATCCGCATTCGAGCTACATGGATTCGAAGAGCTACCGTGACATGCAGGTGCAGACCAAGGGCCAGTTCGGCGGGCTCGGCATCGAAGTCACGATGGAGCAGGGCCTCGTGAAGGTCGTGGCGCCGATCGACGAGACGCCGGCTGCCCGCGCCGGCATCCTGTCGGGCGACATCATCACTCATCTCGACGACGAGCAGGTTCAGGGTCTCACCTTGAACCAGGCGGTCGAGAAGATGCGCGGACCGGTCAATACAAAGATCAAACTGAAGATCATGCGTCCGGGCCAGGAGAAGCCGATCGACGTCTCGATCACCCGTGAAATAATCATGGTGCGCTCGGTGCGCTCGCGGCCCGAAGGGGATGTCGGCTACATCAAGATTACCCAGTTCAACGAGCAGACCAACGACGGGCTGAAGAAGGCGATCAACGACCTGTCGGCGCAGATCACGCCCGACAAGCTCAAGGGTTTTGTGGTCGACCTGCGCAACAACCCGGGCGGCCTGCTCGACCAGGCGATCGCGGTGTCCGACGCGTTCCTCGAACGCGGCGAGATCGTATCGACGCGCGGCCGAAATGCCGAGGAGACCCAGCGGTTCAACGCCCGCTCCGGCGACATGACCAAGGGCAAGCCGCTCATCGTTCTGGTCAACGGCGGCTCGGCCTCGGCGTCGGAAATCGTCGCCGGCGCTTTGCAGGACCACAAACGCGCGACCGTCGTGGGCACGCGTTCGTTCGGCAAGGGCTCGGTCCAGACGATCATTCCGCTCGGGTCGGGCAACGGCGCGCTCCGGCTCACCACGGCGCGCTACTTCACGCCGGCCGGGCGCTCGATCCAGGCCAAGGGCATCACGCCGGACATCGAGGTGATGCAGGACGTTCCCGAGGAGATGAAGGCGCGCGCACCGGATTCCCGCGGCGAGGCGGCGTTGCGCGGCCATCTCAAGGCCGAAGGGCAGGAGGAGGCGGGCTCGCAGTCCTACGTGCCGCCGGACCCGAAGGACGACAAGGCGCTCAACATGGCCTACGAGCTCCTGCGCGGCACTGCGGTCAACGCGGCGTTCCCGCCGAATCCGAAGGCCGCCGTGCCCAACTGAAGCCGGAACAGCCAATCGGATAATGATCGGGGCGGCCTGAGTGCCGCCCCGTTTGTTTTTCATCCCTCCCCCGCGCAGCGGGGGAGGGTGGCGAGCGTAGCGAGCCGGGTGGGGGCCAATCCGAAAGAAAGTGAACCCCACCCGGCCGCGCGCTGGCGCGCGCGTCCACCCTCCCCTTTCAGGGGAGGGATGCGTGCTAGAATCCTCCAATGATTCGCGAGGGTTCCACGCCGTGACCGTGGACGACCTGAACGCCCCGCTGGGGACCGGCAAGCCCAAGCGCCGCCGCCTCACCATTCCGGCGGTCGTGCCGCGGGCGATCGCCGGCGCGCTTGCTGCGTGCGTCCTGGTGTTTGCCCTGTGGGCTCTGCTGGTGGACGACCCGTTCGGCGGCGAGCCGGTGGCGGTCGTGCCGGTGCAACTGCACGCGCCCGCCGCAAGTAAAACCGAGCCAGCAGCGTCAGCCGCGCAGGCGAACGCCGCTGCGCCGGCCCAGACCGCTACGACGGCGCCGGGCGCGAAAACCGTCACCATCATCGACGGGATCAGCGGCAAGCGGCAGGATGTGGTCATCGGCGATGCGGCGCAGTCGCCCGCCGGCCGCAGCGTCGAGGAAAAACTGATCGAATCCTCACCGCAGGGCGCGATCCCGATTGTCGGGCCGGACGGCGCGCGCGCCGCCGACGCCTATGCGCGGCCGGTGAAGGGCACGCCCACCGGGCCGCGCGTTGCCATCATGGTCGGTGGGCTCGGCGTGAGTGCCAGCACGACGGGTGAGGCGCTTGCCAAGCTGCCGCCCGCGGTGACGCTCGGTTTCATCCCGTACGGCCAGGACCTCGCTCGCCTCGTCGCGCGCGCGCGCGGCGAAGGGCGTGAAATCGTCCTGCAGGTGCCCATGGAGCCGTTCGATTATCCCGACAATGACGCCGGCCCGCAGACTTTGCTCACGTCGCTCCCGCCCGAGCAGAATCTCGATCGGCTGCACTGGGCGATGAGCCGTTTCCAGGGCTACGTCGGCATCGCCAACTACATGGGCGCGCGCTTCACCGCCGCCGAACAGGCGCTCGGCCCGGTGCTGCGCGATGCCGGCAAGCGCGGCCTGATTTATCTCGACGACGGCACCTCGGCGCGCAGTCTTACCAGCCAGATCGCCGGCGGCGCCAACATGCCGTTCGCGAAGGCCAATATCGTGCTCGACGCCACGCCGACGCCCGCCGAAATCGACAACGCGCTGGCCAAGCTCGAATCGATCGCGCGCGAGCGCGGCGTTGCCGTCGGGGTGGCGAGCGCATTGCCGGCTTCGATCGATCGCATCGCCCATTGGGCCAAGGCGGCGGCCGGCCGCGGCATCGTGCTGGTGCCGATCAGCGCGGTTGCGAGCAAGCCGAAGTCCACTTAGCGCGTGATGACTTTTCTTCGAATCGTCATCACGCTCTAACTTCTGCATGGAGCATGATCTTTTCCGAAAACCGGGTTCCACTTTTCGGGATCATGCTCTAATCCTCCTCGTATGCCGCGCTACGAGGATCTCCCTTATCGGCTGTGCGTCGGGACGATGGTGCTCAACCGCGCCGGCCGCGTCTTCATCGGGCGGCGCTTCGCCGGTCCCGAGCACGTGGACATCAATCATCCTTGGCAGATGCCGCAAGGCGGCGTCGATTCCGGCGAGGAGCCCTACCCGGCCGCGCTGCGCGAACTCGCCGAGGAAACAAACATCGTATCGGTCGAGCTGCTCGCCGAGGCGCCGGAATGGTTCACCTACGATTTGCCGTCCGACGTCGTGCCGCACGCCTGGGGCGGCCGCTACCGCGGGCAGAAGCAGAAGTGGTACGCGCTGCGTTTCATCGGTCCGGAAAGCGAGATCGACGTCGCGCATCCGGCCGGCGGCCACGAGCCGGAATTTTCCGAATGGCGCTGGGTGCCGATGCGCCAGCTGCCTGACCTGATCATTCCGTTCAAGCGCGACGTCTACGAACGGGTCGTCGCCACCTTCGCGCATTTGGTTTGAGAACAGCGGCCTTACGCTCTGCCTCGTCATGCCCGCGAAAGCGGGCATCCAGTAAACTCAGCCGGTTCAGACGGATCTGTGCCGGCGCCGTTTACTGGATCGCCCGCTTTCCGCGGGCGATGACGAGTCATCGGATTGTTAGCAGCTGTTGCTAATGCGACAGCGCGTCTTGCAGCGCCTTGAGTTGCTCGAGCTTCTCGCGCGCGGCGTCGCGCTCCGCGTCCTCGCTCGCGTCGGCAACATCCTCTTCGGCATCCTTGATCTGGCTTTCGAGGCTCGAGCGATCGAAGTCCTCGACCGGCATGGCCATGTCGGCGAGCACGGTGAGGCCTTGCTCGTTGACCTCGGCGAAGCCGCCGACCACCACGATCCGTTGCGTCTCGCCCGCCCCGAACACCGTCAGGATGCCGGGCTTGAGCATGGCTATGAGCGGCGCATGATGCGCGAGCACGCCGAAGTCGCCCTCGGCGCCCGGAACGTCGACCTGCTCGACCTCGCCGGAGAAGACCATCTTCTCGGGCGAGACCAGGTCGAAATGGAACGGATCAGGCATCCCGCTTCCTTAAGTAGACCTCACGCCGCTTCGGCGAGCTTCTTGCCCTTGTCGACCGCCTGCTCGATGGTGCCGACCATGTAAAAGGCGGCTTCCGGCAGATGGTCATATTCCCCCGCGCACAGTCCCTTGAAGCCGCGGATCGTGTCCTTGATGTCGACCAGTTCGCCCTTCGCGCCGGTGAACACTTCGGCGACGTGGAACGGCTGCGACAGGAAGCGCTCGAGCTTGCGCGCGCGCGCGACCGTGATCTTGTCCTCTTCGGAAAGCTCGTCCATGCCGAGGATCGCGATGATGTCCTGGAGCGCCTTGTAGCGCTGCAGAATCTGCTGCACCTGACGCGCCACGTTGTAGTGCTCCTCGCCCACGACGCGCGGGTCGAGCATGCGTGAGGTCGAATCGAGCGGATCGACCGCCGGATAGATGCCTTTCGCGGCGATATCGCGCGACAGCACGGTGGTGGCGTCGAGGTGCGCGAATGAGGTCGCGGGCGCCGGATCGGTCAGGTCGTCGGCCGGCACGTAGATCGCCTGCACCGAGGTGATCGACCCTTTGGTGGTCGTGGTGATGCGCTCCTGCAGCGCGCCCATGTCGGTCGCGAGGGTCGGCTGATAACCGACGGCCGAAGGAATGCGGCCGAGCAGCGCCGAAACTTCCGAGCCGGCTTGCGTGAAGCGGAAGATGTTATCGACGAAGAACAACACGTCCTGGCCCTGGTCGCGGAAATATTCAGCGACGGTCAGGCCGGAGAGGCCGACGCGGGCGCGCGCGCCCGGCGGCTCGTTCATCTGCCCGTAGACCAGCGCGCATTTCGAGCCTTCCGCCGAGCCGTTGTTCTTCTTCGGGTCCTTGTTGACGTTAGACTCGATCATCTCGTGATAGAGATCGTTACCCTCGCGCGTGCGCTCGCCCACGCCGGCGAACACCGAATAACCGCCGTGCGCCTTGGCGATGTTGTTGATCAGCTCCTGAATGAGCACGGTCTTGCCGACACCGGCGCCGCCGAACAGGCCGACCTTGCCGCCTCTGGCGTAAGGCGCGAGCAGGTCGACGACCTTGATGCCGGTGATGAGGATCTGCGCCTCGGTCGACTGGTCGGTGTAGGACGGGGTTGGCTGATGGATCGCCCGCATCTCAACGCCCTCGATCGGGCCCGCTTCGTCGACCGGCTCGCCGATGACGTTCATGATGCGCCCGAGCGTGGCGTCGCCGACCGGCACCGCGATCGGCTTGCCGGTGTCGGCGACTTCCTGCCCGCGCACCAGGCCTTCGGTCGAGTCCATCGCGATCGTGCGCACCGTCGATTCGCCGAGGTGCTGAGCGACCTCGAGCACGAGCCGCTTGCCCTGGTTGTCCGTCTCCAGGGCGTTGAGGATCGGCGGCAGGTCGCCTTCGAAATGCACGTCGACGACGGCGCCGATCACCTGGGAAACGTGTCCGCTTTTCTTGGCCATACTCGTCCTCTTAGGAAGATCCGGTGATGAGGTATCAGCGATCAGGTATCGGGTATCAAGACGCAAGAGACCGGCGCTGATGCCCGATCCCTGATATCTGATCCCTGATCCCTGACATTACAGCGCCTCGGCGCCCGAGATGATCTCGATCAGTTCCTTGGTGATCATCGCCTGGCGCGTGCGGTTGTAGGTGAGCGTCTGCTTGCGGATCATCTCGCCGGCGTTGCGGGTGGCGTTGTCCATCGCGCTCATCTGCGCGCCATAGAACGAGGCGACATTTTCGAGCAGCGCGCGGAACGTCTGCACCGCGATGTTGCGCGGGAGGAGCGCTGTAAGGATATCCTCCTCCTCCGGCTCGAACTCGTAGGAGGCGTTGCCGTTGTCGCCCGCCTCGCCGAGCACCGGCGGGATGATCTGCTGGGCTGTCGGGATTTGCGCGATCACCGACTTGAAGCGCGCGAAGAACAGGGTGCAGACGTCGAACTCGCCGGCCTCGAATCGCTTAATGATTTTCGCCGCGATGTCCTGGGCATTCTTGAACTGGATGACGCGGACCGAGCGCAGCTCGATCGTCTCGACGATCTGCCGCTCGAACTGGCGGCGCAGCTGGTCGGCGCCCTTGCGCCCGACGCAGAAGAATTTGACCTCCTTGCCCTGGCCGATCAGCGCCAAGGCGCGTTCGCGCGCGAGCCGCACGATCGAGGAGTTGAACGGGCCGCACAGGCCGCGGTCGCCGGTGCACACCACGAGCAGATGCACCTGGTCGTGGCCGGTGCCGGCGAGGAGCTTCGGCGCCGACTCGTACCCCTGCACCGCAGACGCGATGTTGCGCAGCACCTTCTCCATCTGCTCGGCGTACGGCCGCGCCGCCTCGGCTGCCGCCTGGGCGCGGCGCAGCTTCGAGGCCGAGACCATCTGCATGGCCTTGGTGATCTTCTGCGTCGCCTTGGTAGCGGCGATGCGGTTGCGCAGATCTTTGAGGGAAGGCATGATTCTGATGACGGAGGACAGACGACGGAGGACGGAAAATGCCGTGCCTCTAGTCCGCGATCATCCGTCCTCTGTCCTCCGTTTTCCGTCGTCCGTTCATGAGAACGTCTTCGCGTAGCTCTCGACAGCGCTCTTGAGCTTGCCGGCGGTCGCGTCGTCGAGATCGCGCGATGAGCGGATCGCCTCGAGTACGTCGGCGTTGCGCGAGCGCAAGGTCGTCAGCAGCCCGTCCTCGAACGCGCCCACCCGATGCACCGGGATCGGGTCGAGGAAGCCGTTGACGCCGGCATAGATGACGACGACCTGCTCTTCCATCTTGAGCGGCGAGAACTGCGGCTGTTTGAGCAGCTCCGTGAGCCGCGAGCCGCGAGCGAGCAGGCGCTGGGTGGTGGCGTCGAGATCGGAGCCGAACTGGGCGAACGCGGCCATCTCGCGGTATTGCGCGAGTTCCCCCTTGATGCGGCCGGCGACCTTCTTCATCGCCTTGGTCTGCGCCGCCGAGCCGACGCGCGACACCGAGAGGCCGACGTTCAGGGCCGGCCGAATGCCCTGATAGAACAGGTCGGTCTCCAGGAAGATCTGCCCGTCGGTGATCGAGATGACGTTGGTCGGGATGTAGGCCGACACGTCGTTCGCCTGGGTTTCGATCACCGGCAGCGCGGTGAGCGAGCCGTTGCCGTTCTCGTCGTTCATCTTCGCGGCGCGCTCGAGCAGGCGCGAGTGCAGATAGAACACGTCGCCCGGATACGCCTCGCGCCCCGGCGGCCGGCGCAGCAGCAGCGACATCTGGCGATAGGCGACCGCTTGTTTCGAAAGATCGTCGTAGAAGATCACCGCGTGCATGCCGTTGTCGCGGAAGTACTCGCCCATAGTGCAGCCGGAGAACGGCGCCAGGAACTGCATCGGCGCCGGATCGGACGCGGTTGCGGCGATGATGATCGAATAGTCGAGCGCGCCGTTGTCTTCGAGGGTCTTGACGAACTGCGCGACGGTCGAGCGCTTCTGGCCGACCGCGACGTAGACGCAGTAGAGCTTGATCTTCTCGTCGTCCGACGCGTTGAGCGGCTTCTGATTAAGGATGGTGTCGAGGGCGATCGCGGTCTTGCCGGTCTGCCGGTCGCCGATGATCAGCTCGCGCTGGCCGCGGCCGATCGGGATGAGCGCATCGATCGCCTTGAGGCCGGTCGCCATCGGCTCGTGCACCGATTTGCGCGGGATGATGCCGGGCGCCTTCACGTCGACGCGGCGGCGCTCGTCCGACGAGATCGGCCCCTTGCCGTCGATCGGGTTGCCGAGCGCGTCGACCACCCGGCCGAGCAGGCCCTTGCCGACCGGCACGTCGACGATCGCCTGGGTACGCTTGACGGTCTGGCCTTCCTTGATCTCTCGGTCGTTGCCGAAGATCACGATGCCGACATTGTCCACTTCGAGGTTGAGCGCCATGCCGCGCACGCCGTTCTCGAACTCGACCATCTCGCCGGCCTGCACGTTGTCGAGGCCGTAGGCGCGGGCAATGCCGTCGCCGACCGAGAGCACCTGGCCGACTTCGGAGACCTCGGCTTCCTGGCCGAAGTTTTTGATCTGCTCTTTGAGGATTGCGGAAATTTCCGCGGCGCGGATATCCATCAGCCGACCTCTTTCATCGCATGCTTGATCGAATTGAGCTTGGTCTTGAGCGACGCATCGACCATGCGGCTGCCAATCTTGACCACGAGACCGCCGATGATCGCCGGCCGGACCGCGATGTCGAGCAGCACGTCCTTGCCGGTCACCGACTTGAGCGCGTCCTTGAGCGCCGCCAGATGCCTGTCGGCGAGCGGCTCGGCGACCGTCACGTGAGCGGTCACTTCGCCCTTATGGTGCGCGACGAGCACGCGCAGCGCGCGGATCATGTCGCGCACGGCAAACAGGCGCCGGTTGGCCGTGACGAGCCGCAGGAAATTGGCCGGGGTGCCGCCGATGCCGGCGCGGTCGAGCACGGCCGCGAGCGCGGCCTGCTGTTGCTCAACGCCGAACACCGGGCTGCGCACCAGCCGCAGGAGATCGGCACTCTCGCCGACGAGCGCGTCGAACCGGTCGAGGTCGGCCATCACCGGATCGAGCGTGTTCTCTTCGAGCGCAAGCTCGAACACGGCGGTGGCGTAACGGCCGGCCATGCCGGAGGCGGAAACGATCGGTTCTTCGCCTGCCACGTGACGCTCGTCGGTTCCAGGTCCGCGGTTTTGCCCGGTCGCCGCGACCGGGGCCCAAGCCCTTGAAATCAAGCGGGACTTTGATTTCGGGGGGCGTCGCGGAGGGGCCCCCGCGAAAGTCGCGCGCGATCTAACATACCGGCAACGGCGGTGCAACATGACGGAAAGGCGCGTAAATCCGGCAGAACTCGCAAAGTCGCGGCGCGATGGCGGCGGCCCTTTCGGCGCGATATCCTGCGCGCATGACGCTCGCGGTCATCGCCGACACGCACGGAAACCTGCCGGCGCTCGAAGCCGTGCTTGCGGACATCGCGCGCCGCAACATCACCGATGTCATCGACCTGGGCGATTGCGCCTCCGGGCCGCTGTGGCCGCGCGAGACTTGCGAATTGTTGATGGCGCGCGGCTTTCCAACCGTGCGCGGCAACCATGACCGTTGGGTCGCGACTTTCGCGCTGGCCGATCTGAGCCCGTCCGACTGCTACACCCATAACGCGCTCAACGAAACGCAGCGGCAGTGGCTGCGCGACCTGCCGGCGACGGTGAAGCTCCACCCGGATACTCTCGCCGTGCACGGACTGCCTGAGGACGACAATCGCTATCTGCTGGAGGACATCGAGCACGGCCGGCTGGTGCGCGCCCCCGCGGACGCGATCGCGCAGCGATTGGGCCGCACCGATGCGGCGCTGGTGCTGTGCGGGCACAGCCACCAGCAGCACATGATCCGCCTGCCGGACGGCCCGATCGTGCTCAATCCGGGAAGCGTCGGCTTGCCGGCTTACCGCGATCCGACCGGCGTTGCGCATGTGTCGGAAGTCGGCTCGCCGCACGCGCGCTACGCGCTCGTCTCCCGCGATAACGGCAGCGTGACGATCGAGCTTGTCTCGCTCGAATACGACCATGCGAGCGCCGCCAAGCGCGCCGCCGCCAACGGCAACCCCGGCTGGGCGCACGCGCTCGCGACCGGATTTGCGCTGCCGGCGTGAAGTTTAGTTGATCAAAGAAAACTCTGCGGGTCGATGTCGACTTCGAACCGGATGCCGCCCTTGGGCGCGGGTGCGTCGGCGAGCCATTCGCGCAAGTAGGCTGAGAGATCGAACGCGCGCGGCGACTTTATCAGCAGCCGCAGCCGATGGCGGCCACGCACCATGGCGATCGGCGCTTCGGCGGGACCGAGCACGCGCACGGTCTCGTCGCGAGGCGCGAGCGTCACCAGCCGGCGCGCGAAACTTTCGGCCGCCGGTTTTTCCGGCCCCGACACCACGAAACTCGCGAGCCGCCCGAATGGCGGATAGGAAGTCTTCTCGCGCAGGTCGATTTCCGCCGCATAGAAGGCGTCACGGTCGGAGGCGATCAGTGCGCGCATCACCGGATGATCGGGCTGATGCGTCTGGATTAGTCCGACGCCGCGGCCGGCTTCGCGGCCGGCGCGGCCGACCACCTGATGCAGCAATTGAAACGTACGTTCGGCCGCGCGCGGATCGCCGTGGCCGAGCCCGAGGTCGCCATCAACGATGCCGACGAGGTTGAGCTTGGGGAAATGATGACCCTTGGCGACGAGCTGGGTGCCGATGACGATATCGATTTTGCCGGCTTCAACGTCGGCGAGTTCCTCGCGCAGGCGCTCGACCGTGGCGACGAGGTCGCTCGAGAGCACCAGGATGCGGCGCTCGGGAAACAAGGTCGCGACCTCCTCCTCCAGCCGCTCGACGCCGGGGCCGCAGGCGACGAACGACTCGGTTGCCTGACACTTTGGGCACGCGGCGGGCGGCGGCGTTTCGAACCCGCATTGGTGGCACACGAGCCGCCGCTTGAAGCGATGCTCGACCAGCCAGCTGTCGCAGGTCGGGCATTGCAGCCGGAAGCCACAGGCGCGGCATAGGGTCAGTGGTGCGTAGCCGCGGCGATTGAGAAACAGCAGCGCCTGCTCGCCGCGCGCGATCGTGTTGCCGACCGCTTCCATCAGCCGCGGCGCAATGAAGCGTCCGCGCGACGGCCCTTCGCGCCGCAAGTCGATCGCCTCGATCGTCGGCAGATGCTGGCCGCCGAAGCGTTCCGGCAGCGCAAGTTTTCCGTAGCGGCCGCGCCGCGCGTTCACCTCGGTCTCGACCGAGGGCGTCGCCGAGGCGAGCACGATCGGAATCGCCGCGATACGCGCGCGCACCACCGCCATGTCGCGCGCGTGGTAGCGCACGCCGTCTTCCTGTTTGTAAGCGGGATCGTGCTCCTCGTCGACGACGATGAGGCCGAGGTCGGCAAAGGGAAGAAACAGTGCCGAGCGCGCGCCGACGATCGCCTTAACGTCGCCGGCCGCGACCGCCGCCCAGGTGCGCGCGCGCCGGCGCGGCGAAAGCTCCGAGTGCCATTCGGCCGGGCGCACGCCGAAGCGGGCGGCGAAGCGGTCGAGGAATTGCGCGGTGAGCGCGATCTCCGGCATGAGGATCAGCGCTTGGCGGCCGCGCCGCAGGATTTCCGCGACTGCCTCGAAATAAACTTCGGTCTTGCCCGAGCCGGTGACGCCGTCGATCAGGGTGACCGAATAGCCGCCGGTCGCCACCGTCGCGCGCAATGCCTCGGCGGCGTTGCGCTGCGCGGGCGTGAGGTCGGGCGCGTGATGATCCGGATCGGGCGGCGCGGCCACCGGCTCCGGCGCCATCGCGATCGCCTCGAGCGTGCCTTCGTCAACGAGCCCGTCGATTACGCCAGGCGATACGCCGGCCTCCTCGGCCGCTTCGCGCTTCGACCGCACCAGGCCGTCGGCCAAGAGCGCGAGCACGCGCCCGCGCGCCGCCGTCATGCGCTCGGGCGCGCGTCCGGCAAGCCGTACGCCGACCCGCATGCGCTCGGTCCCGAGATGCTCGCCGAGCCGCAGCGCCATGCGCAGAATCATGCCGCGCGGGGCCAGCGTGTAATTGGCGACCCAATCGACGAAGCGGCGTAGCTCCGGGCGCAGCGCGGGGACGTCGACTTTGTCCTCGATGTCCTTGAGGCGGTTGTCGAGGCCGGGGCGCATCACGCCTTCCGCCCACACCGCACCGGTCGCCGCGTGCGCGCCCAGCGGCACGCGCACCACGTCGCCGGGCACGACCGCAAGCCCCGCTGGCACGCTGTACGAATAGGGCTGGTCGAGCGCGACCGGGACGAGGACGTCAACGATGCGCCTTGCCATCATTGGCTCAGTTTTGTTGGAGCATGATCTTTTCCGAAAACCGGTACCCACTTTTCGGGATCATGCTCTGGGCGGTTAACGAAAGGTGAACGAAAGGGGTGGGATAACCGGTGTGTCAAGCGCGGGGCGAATGCTGCCGATGGCGAAAACCGAACAGGAGCCGGAATTTGCCTTCGCGGCAGCGGATGTCGCCGCGCAGCTGGTGCGCTGGCTCACCCATCTGGGCGCGGAGCGGCGCATGTCGGCGCTCACGGTCGAAGCCTATCGCGGCGACGTGGCCCGCTTCCTCGCCTTCCTGGCGGAGCACCTGGGCAGCCCGCCGTCGCTGGCGGCGCTCGCGCGCCTCGAGGTGCGCGACGTACGGGCCTTCATGGCGGCGCGCCGGGCGGAGGGAATCTCCAGCCGCTCGCTGATGCGGGCGCTGGCGGCCGCGCGCTCGTTCGCCCGCTTCCTCGAACGCAACGGCAAAGGCAAGGTCGGCGCGCTCGCGGCGGTACGCAGCCCGAAAATCCCGCGCACTTTGCCGAAGCCGCTCGAGGTCGCGGCCGCCAAGCGCGTCACCGATGCGGATGTGCGTGCGGGCGAAAACCGCGAGCCATGGGTGCTCGCCCGCGACGCGGCGGTGCTGGCGCTGCTCTATGGCTCGGGCCTGCGCATTTCCGAGGCGCTCGGCCTCAAGCGCGCTGACGTGCCGGAGCGAGGCAAGGGCGACACCATCATCGTCACCGGCAAGGGCAACAAGACCCGCATGGTGCCCGTGCTGGCGCAGGTGCTCGATCTCGTCGCGGAATACGTCGCGCTGTTTCCCGGCACACTGCCGCCGGAAGGCCCCCTGTTCCGCGGCGCGCGCGGCGGCCCGCTGTCGCCGCGCATCGTGCAGCTTACCATGGAGCGGCTGCGCGGCGCGCTCGCGCTGCCGGACAGCGCGACCCCGCATGCGCTGCGCCATTCGTTTGCCACGCACCTCCTGGCGCGCGGCGGCGATCTGCGCGCGATCCAGGAACTGCTCGGCCATGCCTCGCTTTCGACCACGCAGATCTACACGGCGGTCGATGCCGAGCACCTAATCGAGGTCTACCGCAGCGCCCATCCGCGCGCGTGATCTGGAACTCAGCCGTCGCATCGTCGCCCCTTGCTTAGCGCGCGCGCTTCGGTAATCGTCGCGCGGGAACAACAGCCGCGAGGGGATCATGAGCGCGCATGAGGCACACGAGCGTGCGGAACAGGCCGAGGAGGCCGGCCATCACAACAGGGGCATCGCGCTGGTCATCTCGGTGCTGGCGCTGTTCCTCGCCTTCTCCGAGACGCTCGGCAAAAGCGCGCAAACCGCGGCACTGTCCGACACCGTGAGGGCATCCGACACGTGGGCGTTCTACCAGGCGCGCAACGTGCGGCAGACCACCGTCGCCACCGCGAAGGAGGTGTTGGAGCTCCAATTGCCGGGTTTGACCGACCCGGACATGAAAGCCGCGGCAACCAAGAAACTCGAAGAGTGGGACAAACGGATCAAACGGTGGGAATCCGACCCGGAACGCGCCGAAGGAATGAAGGAGCTGCGCGAGAAGGCGACGGGCCTGGAAAGGCAACGCGACCGCGGACTCGAGCAGTATCATAATTATGAGATCGCCTCCGCGGTCCTGCAGATCGGAATCGTGCTGGCGTCCGCCGCGATCATCACCTCGATGCCGATCCTCGCCTGGATAAGCGGCCTGCTCGGCATCATCGGGATCGCCTTCATGGCGTTCGGCTTCTACGCGCCCGAACTGGTGCTCGGTTTGTTTGAACACGCTCCTGCCGCCGGCCACGCGGCCGGGCATTGAGGCGCAATACGTCATTGCGAGCGGAGCGAAGCAATCCAGGGCAGCACGTGCGACTCTGGATTGCTTCGTCGCTTCGCTCCTCGCAATGACGATCACATATTGATCGCACGGCCAGCGACGGCGAGGGCCGCTTCCTTCACGGCTTCCGGCAACGTCGGATGCGCATGGCAGGTGCGCGCGATGTCCTCGGCCGCCGCGCCGAACTCCATGGCGATCGCGGCTTCCGCGATCATGTTGCCGGCATCGGCGCCGAGGATGTGCACCCCGAGCACGCGATCGGTTTTCGCGTCCGCCAGGATTTTCACGAAGCCGTCGGTCGTGTGATTGACCTTGGCGCGGCCGTTGGCGGTGAACGGGAACTTGCCGACGTTGTAAGCGACGCCCGCGGCCTTGAGCTCCTCCTCGGTCTTTCCGACCGACGCCAATTCGGGAAACGTATAGACCACGTTGGGAATCACGTCGTAGTTCACGTGGCCGGCCTGCCCGTCGAGAAACTCGGCGACCGCGACCCCCTCCTCCTCGGCCTTGTGCGCCAGCATCGGACCCGCGATCACGTCGCCGATCGCGAATATGTCGTGCACGCTGGTCTCATAATTGCGGTTCACGACGACGCGGCCGCGCTCGTCGGTGGCGACGCCGGCCGCTTCGAGGCCGAGGCCGGTCGTGTACGGCACGCGGCCGATCGCCACCAGCACCACGTCGGCCTCGATCGTCTCGGCCGTGCCGCCGGCGGCCGGCTCGACCTGCGCCTTGAGCCGGTTGCCGGAAGCGTCGACGCCGGTGACTTTGGAGGAGAGGCGAAACGTCATGCCCTGCTTCTGCAGGAGGCGCTGGAACTGCCGGCACACGTCGGCGTCCATGCCGGGCAGGATGCGGTCGAGGAACTCGACCACGATCACTTCCGATCCGAGCCGCCGCCACACCGAGCCGAGCTCGAGCCCGATCACGCCGGCGCCGACCACCAGCAGCCGCTCCGGGACCTTGTCGAGCACGAGCGCGCCGGTCGAGGAAACAATCCGCTTCTCGTCGATATCGATGCCTTTGAGGCGCGCCACGTCGGAACCGGTGGCGATCACGATCGCCTTGGCGTCGAGCGTCTCGGCCTTGCCGTTGCGGGCGACCTCGACCTTGCCGGGCGCGGTGATGCGGCCGGCGCCGATGTAGCTGTCGATCTTGTTCTTCTTGAACAGAAAGGCGACGCCCTTGACGTTGCCGTCGACGCCCTCGTCCTTGAACGTCATCATCGCGGGCAGGTCGAGCTTCGGTGTGCCGACATTGACCCCCATGCGGGCGAGCATGTGGCCGGCCTCCTCGTAGCGCTCGGACGCGTGCAGCAGCGCCTTCGAGGGGATGCAGCCGATGTTGAGACAGGTGCCGCCGAAGGTCTTCTCCTTCTCGACCACCGCGACCTTCATGCCGAGCTGCGCCGCCCGGATGGCGCACACGTAGCCGCCCGGGCCGGAGCCGATGACAACGAGGTCGTAGGGCATGGTCTCTCGCGTGCGGCCTAGGTCTTCTTCGAGGTGCGGTTGGCTTCAATGTTTTTGCGGTCTGAATCGATGCAGAAATCGATCTCCTCTCCTAACACATCGAGGTTCCAACCAAATGTGTGACCGTACTCACCAATGGCGACGTGATTGAAGTACTCGGGATCTTTCAGCGGCTCGCTGATAGGTCCGCGCCCAATAAAGTGGCTGAGATCATATTCGCCGCTGAAGCCATCATCGTACGTCACGAGCAGGACCGGATAGCGTACGACTTCAACGCTCTTAATGCGGGGCTGTTTCATGCTCACAAATCCAGCACCAGCCGCGCCGGGTCCTCCAGCAGTTCCTTCACGCGCACCAGGAACGTCACCGCCTCGCGGCCGTCGACGATGCGGTGGTCGTAGGAGAGCGCGAGATACATCATCGGCCGCGGCTTGATGGCGCCGTCGACGATCATCGGGCGTTCCTGGATTTTGTGCATGCCGAGGATGCCCGATTGCGGCGCATTGAGGATCGGCGTCGACATGAGCGAGCCGTAGACGCCGCCGTTGGAGATCGTGAAGGTGCCGCCCTGCATCTCTTCGATCGAGAGCGTGCCGTCGCGCGCGCGCCGGCCGAAGTCGGCGATCTGCTTTTCGATCTCCCCGAGCGACAGCTGGTCGGCGTCGCGCACCACGGGCACCACCAAGCCCTTCTCGGTCCCGACCGCAACGCCGATGTGGTAGTAATTCTTATAGACGAGGTCGCTGCCGTCGATTTCGGCATTGACGGCGGGGATATCCTTGAGCGCCTGCACGCAGGCGCGCACGAAGAAGCTCATGAAGCCGAGCTTCGCGCCGTGCTTCTTCTCGAACAAATCCTTGTACTCGGCGCGCAGCGCCATCACGCTCGCCATGTCGACCTCGTTGAAGGTCGTGAGCATGGCGGCGGTGTTCTGCGCCTCCTTGAGCCGGCGCGCGATGGTCTGGCGCAGGCGGCTCATGCGCACGCGCTCTTCCCGCGCAGCATCGTCGGGCGGCGAGGGCGCGCGCACCTGCACGGCCGCGGCCGGCTGCGCGACCGGGGTCGGCGTCTGCACGGCGCGCGCGATCGCATCGAGCATGTCACCCTTGGTGACGCGGCCGTCCTTGCCGCTGCCCGGCACGGTCGACGCGCTGACGCCGCTCTCGGCCGCAAGCTTGCGCACCGACGGCGCGAGCGGCGCGTCGGCGGGGGCGGCTTTCGGCTTAGCCGGCGCGGGCGCCGCTTGCGGCGGCGGCGATGCCGGTTTCGCGGGCGGCGGTGCTGTCGCGGCCGCCGGAGCAGCGGCGGGCTTCGCGGGCGCTGTCGCGCCTTCCTTGATCTGGCCGAGCAGGGCGCCGGGCGCCACCGTCTCGCCGTCCTTGACGAGGATTTCCGCGAGCACGCCGGCGGCGGGCGCGGGCACCTCGATCGTCACCTTGTCGGTCTCGAGTTCGACCAGCGGCTCGTCGACGGTGACGCTATCGCCCGCGTGTTTGAACCAGCGGCCGATGGTCGCCTCGGTGACCGATTCACCCAAGGTCGGAACGCGGATATCGGCCATGACGGATCCTTTTCGCGGTTACGCGAGCGCTTCCTCGAGCAACTGCTTGAGCTGGGCCATGTGCTTCGACATCAGCCCGGTGGCGGTCGCGGCCGCGGCCGGTCGCCCGGCGTAGCGCGGCCGGCGCTGCTTGGCGCCGATCTGGTTGAGCACCCACTCGATGAACGTGTCGACGAAGAACCACGCGCCCATGTTGCGCGGCTCCTCCTGGCACCACACGATCTCCGCCTGCTTGAAGCGTGAGAGTTCCTGCACCAGCGCCTTGCTCGGGAACGGATAGAGCTGCTCGACGCGCAGCAGATAGACGTCGTCGAGCCCGCGCTTCTCGCGCTCTTCGTAGAGATCGTAGTAGATCTTGCCGGTGCACAGCACGACCCGGCGGATCTTGTCGTCGGGCACGAGCTTGATCTTCTCGCCCGGCAGCATCTGCGCGTCGTCCCACAGCAGGCGATGGAACGTCGTGCCCGCCGCCATCTCGTCGAGCCGCGACACCGCGCGCTTGTGGCGCAGCAGCGATTTCGGCGTCATCAGGATCAGCGGCTTGCGGATCTCGCGCTTGAGCTGCCGCCGCAGGATGTGAAAATAGTTCGCCGGCGTCGTGCAGTTGGCGATCTGCATGTTGTCCTCGGCGCACATCTGCAGGAACCGCTCGAGCCGCGCCGAAGAATGCTCCGGGCCCTGGCCCTCATACCCGTGCGGCAGCAGACAGACGAGCCCGGACATGCGCAGCCACTTGCGCTCGCCCGAGGAGACGAACTGGTCGAACACGACCTGCGCGCCGTTGGCGAAGTCGCCGAACTGCGCCTCCCACAAGGTGAGCGCGTTGGGTTCGGCCAGCGAGTAGCCGTACTCGAAGCCGAGCACCGCCTCTTCCGACAGCATCGAGTTGATCACCTCGTAGCGGGCCTGCCGTTCGGTGAGGTGATTGAACGGGACATAACGGTTCTCGTTCTCCTGATCGATCAGCACCGAGTGGCGTTGCGAGAACGTGCCGCGCTCGCTGTCCTGGCCGGAGAGACGGACCGGCGTCCCGTCGAGCAGCAGCGAACAGAAGGCCAAAGCCTCGGCGGTGGACCAGTCGATGCCCTCGCCGGTCTCGACCGCTTTGCGGCGGTTTTCCAGGAATCGCTGGATCGTCCGATGCAGATGGAAATTCGCCGGCGCGGTGGTGATCTTGCGGCCGATCTCGTGCAGGGTTTCGATTTCGACGCCGGTGTTGCCCCGCCGCGGATCGTCGGCTTCGCGCGCGGCCTTGAAACCCGACCAGCGGCCATCGAGCCAGTCCGCGCTGTTCGGCTTGTAGCTCTGGCTCGCCTCCAGCTCGACATCGAGCCGGGCGCGCCAGTCCGCCTTCATCTTCTCGACCTCGCCCTCGGTGACGACGCCGTCGGCGGCGAGCTTCTTGCCGTAAATATCCACCGTGGTCGGATGGGCGTTGATCGCCTTGTACATCAGCGGCTGGGTGAAGGCCGGCTCGTCGCCCTCGTTGTGACCGTGCCGCCGGTAGCAGAACATGTCGATCACGACCGGCTTCTGAAACTTCTGGCGGAACTCGGTGGCGATTTTCGCCGCGAACACGACCGCCTCCGGATCGTCGCCGTTGACATGGAAGATCGGTGCCTCGATCATTTTCGCCACGTCCGACGGATAGGGCGACGAACGGGAGAAGCGCGGATAGGTGGTGAAGCCTATCTGATTGTTGATGATGAAATGAACCGACCCGCCGGTGCGGTGGCCGCGCAAGCCGGAAAGGCCGAAGCATTCGGCGATCACCCCTTGCCCGGCAAACGCCGCGTCGCCGGAAATGAGCAGCGGCATCACCATGGTGCGGTCTTCAGGCGTCGCGCCGTGCTGGTCTTGTTTGGCGCGCGCCTTGCCGAGCACCACCGGGTTGACGATTTCCAGGTGCGATGGGTTGGCGGTGAGCGAGAGATGGACGTGGTTCCCATCGAACTCGCGGTCGGACGAGGCGCCGAGGTGGTATTTGACGTCGCCTGAGCCCTCGATCTCGTCCGGGGTATATGAGCCGCCCTTGAACTCGTTGAAAATCGCTCGGTGCGGCTTCGCCATCACTTGCGCCAGCACGTTGAGCCGGCCGCGGTGCGCCATGCCGAAGACGATCTCCTTCACCCCGAGGGCGCCGCCGCGCTTGATGATTTGTTCGAGCGCCGGGATCATCGACTCGCCGCCGTCGAGGCCGAAGCGCTTGGTGCCGGTGAAGCGCAGGTCGCAGAACTTCTCGAAACCCTCGGCCTCGATCAGCTTGGTAAGGATCGCGCGCTGGCCCTCGCGGGTGAAGCTGATCTCCTTGTCTGGACCTTCGATGCGCTCCTGGATCCAGCCCTTCTGCGCCGGATCGGAGATGTGCATGAACTCGACGCCGAGCGTCTGGCAGTAGGTGCGGCGCAGGATGGCGACGATCTCGTTGATCGTCGCGAACTCGAGCCCGAGCACGTTGTCGATGAAGATTTTGCGGTCGAGATCGGCGTCGGTGAAGCCGTAGGCTCGGGGATCGAATTCGTCGCTGTCCTTGGGCGGCTCAAGCCCGAGTGGATCGAGATTGGCGTGCAGGTGTCCGCGCACACGATAGGCGCGGATGAGCATCAGCGCGCGCACGGAATCGCGCGTCGCCTGCTGAACGATCGCGGCCGAGATCTCGGTGCCGACGCCCTGCGCCTTGGCGCTGATCTTGTCGCCGACGGTCTTGGCGATCTCGGCCCAATCGCCGTCGAGCGCCGCGGTCAGTTCGTCATGCGGGCGCGGGGGCCAGTCCGGCCGGGCCCAGGAGGGCGCATGGGCGCCGTTCCCACGCGCGGCACCGTCGCCAAGGCCGGCAAAGAACCGGCGCCACTCGTCATCGAGGGCGGCCGGATCGGCCTCGTAGCGCGCGTAGAGATCCTCGAGGTAGCGAGCATTGCCGCCGTAGAGAAACGACGTGCGGGCGAAAGCTGCGTTCGCGTCCTGGCGAGACATGTGCCGCATCCTGATTTCGGCCGCGCCGCAAGCGGTGCGCACCGATCTGACCGGTCCCGGCGGATTAGCCCCTTGTAGCCTATTTAGTGCGACGCGGACGCAACGAAAGGTCTAAGAAGTGAATCACGATTTAAGCAGTTCCGCGAGCGTCTTTCCGATGCGCGCCGGTGACGCGGATACGCGGATCCCGGCCGACTCCATCGCCGCGATCTTCGATTCGGCATCGCCCTTGCCGCCGGAGATGATGGCGCCCGCGTGACCCATGCGCCGGCCCGGCGGCGCGGTGCGGCCGGCAATGAATCCGACCATCGGCTTCTTGCGCCCGCGCCGCGCCTCGTCCTTGAGGAACGCCGCGGCATCTTCCTCCCCGCTGCCGCCGATCTCGCCGATCATCACGATCGACTGGGTCGCCGGGTCGGCGAGGAACATCTCGAGGATTTCGATGAACTCGGTGCCTTTGACGGGATCGCCGCCGATGCCGACGGCCGTCGTCTGCCCGAGCCCCTCGCGGCTCGTCTGGTAGACCGCCTCGTAGGTGAGCGTGCCCGAGCGCGAGACGATGCCGACGTTGCCTGGCTTGAAGATGTTGCCCGGCATGATGCCGATCTTGCAGGCGCCGGCGGTCATCACGCCCGGACAGTTCGGACCGATCAGGCGCGACCGCGAACCGGAAAGCGCGCGCTTGACCCGGACCATGTCGACCACCGGGATGCCCTCGGTGATGCAAATGATGAGCGGGATTTCCGCCTGGATCGCCTCGCAGATGGCGTCGCCCGCGCCGGCCGGCGGCACGTAGATCACGCTCGCGTCGCACCCGGTTTTCTCGCGCGCCTCCGCGACCGTGTCGAACACCGGCAGTCCCAGATGCTTGCTGCCGCCTTTGCCGGGCGACGTGCCACCGACCATTTTCGTCCCGTAGGCGATGGCGGCTTCCGAATGGAACGTGCCGTTGCGGCCGGTGAAGCCCTGGCAGATGACTTTCGTGTCTTTGTCGACGAGGACGGCCATGTCACGCCCGCCCGATCGCTTTGACGATCTTTTGCGCGGCGTCGTCGAGATCCTCGGCCGAGACCACGTTTAGTCCGGACTCCGCGATGATCCGCTTGCCGGGATCGACGTTGGTGCCTTCGAGCCGCACCACCAGCGGCACCCTCAGGCCGACTTCCTTGACGGCCGCGACGATGCCTTCGGCAATGATGTCGCAGCGCATGATACCTCCGAAGATATTCACCAGGATGCCCTTCACGTTCGGGTCGGCGGTGATGATCTTGAACGCGGCCGCAACCTTCTCCTTGCTGGCGCCGCCGCCGACGTCGAGGAAGTTTGCGGGCGCCTCGCCATAGAGCTTGATGATGTCCATGGTGGCCATGGCGAGCCCGGCGCCGTTGACCATGCAGCCGATGGTGCCGTCGAGCGCCACATAGTTGAGATCGTATTTCGACGCCTCGATCTCCTTCTCGTCCTCCTCGGTGAGGTCGCGCAGCGCGGCAACATCGGCGTGCCGATAGAGCGCGTTGTCATCGAAGCCGATCTTGGCATCGAGGCAGATGAGCTGCCCCTCTTTGGTGACGACGAGCGGATTGATCTCGAGCAGACTCATGTCCTTGGCAAGGAACGCCTCGTAGAGCTTGGCCAGCACCACGCCCGCCTGTTTGGCGAGGTCGCCGAAAAGCCCAAGCACCTCGGCGGCGCGCCGCGCGTGGTGCGGCATCAGGCCGGTCGCGGGATCGACCGAGAAGGTGAGAATCTTCTCTGGATGCGTGCGCGCCACCTCTTCGATATCCATGCCGCCTTCGGTGGAGACCACGAAGGCGACGCGCGAGGTTTCGCGGTCGACGAGCGCCGAGACATAGAACTCGCGTTCGATCGCCGAACCCTCTTCGACATAGAGGCGGTTGACGACCTTGCCGTGCGGGCCGGTCTGATGGGTGACCAGCGTCGAGCCGATCAGGCGGGTCGCCTCGCGCTCCACGTCCTCGATCGAGCGCACGACCTTGACGCCGCCGGCCTTGCCGCGTCCGCCCGCGTGGATCTGCGCCTTGACCACCCAAACCCGGCCGCCAAGCGTGTGCGCGGCGCGCACCGCCTCTTGCGCCGTGAAGGCGGGAACGCCGCGCGGGACCGGGACGCCAAACTCGCGCAGGACCGCCTTAGCTTGGTATTCGTGGATGTTCATGGCCGCCTTTCATACGCGCGACGCTGAGGAAACTCAGCGGCCGAGGTCGGGCGCAATCTTCCGGCAGGCGTCGACCAACGTGCGCACCGCGGTCACCGAGTGATCAAACATTTCGCGTTCGGCGCCGTTGAGTTCGATCTCGACCACGCGCTCGACGCCTTTGGCGCCGATCACGACCGGCACGCCCACGTAAAGATCGCGCACGCCGTACTCGCCGGAAAGATGCGCGGCCGCCGGCAGCACTCGCTTCTTGTCGCGCAGATAGCTCTCCGCCATGGCGACCGCCGACGAGGCGGGCGCATAGAAGGCCGAGCCGCTCTTGAGCAGATTGACGATCTCCGCGCCGCCGTCGCGGGTGCGCTGAACGATGGCGTCGACGCGCGCCTGCGAGGTCCAGCCGATCTTGATCAGGTCGGGAATCGGAATGCCGGCAACGGCGGAGTAGCGAACCAGCGGGACCATGCTGTCGCCATGGCCGCCGAGCACGAAGGCGGTCACGTCCTCGACCGAGACGTTGAACTCATCGGCGAGGAAATAGCGGAAGCGCGCCGAATCGAGCACGCCGGCCATGCCGACCACCATGTTGTTCGGCAGCCCGCACGTTTTCTGCAGCGCCCATACCATGGCGTCGAGCGGGTTGGTGATGCAGATGACGAAGGTTTCCGGCGCATATTTGCGGATGCCGGCGCCGACCTGCTCCATCACCTTGAGATTGATGCTGAGCAGATCGTCACGGCTCATGCCGGGCTTGCGCGGCACCCCGGCGGTGACGATGCAAACGTCGGCGCCCTGGATCGCCTCGTAGGAATTGGTTCCGGTGAACTTCACGTCAAAACCCTCGATCGGGGAGGATTCGACGAGGTCGAGCGACTTGCCGTGTGGGATGCCTTCCATGATGTCGAACAGCACGACATCGCCCAATTCCTTGAGGCCGATGAGGTGGGCGAGCGTGCCGCCGATCTGGCCGGCGCCGATCAAAGCAATCCTGTGTCGCGCCATGGGAACCTCGGAATTGTTGCGGGGCAATCGGCGGCCGAAGGGATAACCGACGGTCGGATTAACCGGTTCCGCCCACCCGTTCAAGCGGCCCCTGACTGACACTTAAGTCTCGACGATCCCCTCGGTCGAGCCGGTCGCGGCCGAATCCTTGCGGCCGTGCGGGAGGGCGAGATAGGCGCGCGAGCCCATCTCGATGAGGCGCGAGGCGGTGCGCTTGAACTCCTGCACCTCGAAACCGTCGCTGCCCCGATAAAGCGCCGCCGGCGCCGCCTCGGCGGAAGCGACGAGCTTCACCGTATGGTCGTAGAGCGTGTCGACAAGCGCGATGAAGCGCTTGGCCTCGTTGCGCTGCGCGTAGTCCATGACGGGAATGCGGTCGAGCACGATGGTGTGAAACTCATGGGCGAGTTTCAGATAATCTTCCGCCCCCAACGGCCGTGCGCATAATTCGGGAAAGGAAAAGCGCGCGGCGCCCATGGCGGCGCACGGCACGTGCAGGGCATGGCCTTTGACCACGAGTTCGCGCGGCGACGCCGCGTTGCCGGCCGTCAGGCTCCGCCATGCCGCGTCGAGGGCGGCCTTGGCCGCGGCGTCGGCGGGGACGTGCCACACCGGCGCATCGCCCAGCTTTTCCAGCCGGAAGTCGGTGCGCGCGGCAAGCCGCACCACGTCCATGTGCTCCTCGATCATCGCGATGAACGGAAGGAACAGGGAGCGATTGAGGCCGTCGCGGTAAAGCTCGTCGGGCGCGACGTTCGAGGTGGCAACCACCACGACGCCGTTATCGAACAGCCGCCGGAACAGGCGCCCGAGGATCATGGCATCGGCAATGTCGGCGACGTGAAACTCGTCGAAGCACAGCAACCAAGCTTGCGCGGCCAGGGCGGCAGCGACCGGCGCGATCGGGTCTTCGCCGGAAATCTCGCCGCGGCTGCGCCGCTGACGCCAATCGTGAATGCGCTCGTGTACGTCCACCATGAACTCGTGAAAATGGACGCGGCGTTTGCGCAGCACCGGGCTCGCGGCGAAAAACAAATCCATCAACATCGTCTTGCCGCGGCCGACCTCGCCGTAAATGTAGAGGCCCTTGAGCGGCCCCGGGTCCGGTGTGCGGCTCGCGAACATCCAGCCGAGCGAGGACGATTTGCGCGCCAAGCGGTGATGGGCGACGCGGGTCTCCAGCCGCGCGAGCATCGCGACGACGGCTGCCTGCGCGCGGTCGTGCTCGACCTCGCCAGCGGCCACGAGGGCGGCGTAACGCTCGCTGATGCTGCCGGGCATTGAGAAAGGATGGGCGCAAACGGTCTGTGCGGCACGCATAGCCGTCCTGCGCGGTCACCCGCAAGGCGATCGTTGGCGATGCGCGGCCGGTGGTTGGGGGCAACGACCTCTCCACCAGCGTCGGCTTAAGTCTCTGAATTGCCGCCGTAAACGGACGCCGAAACGCGCCCAACGGTTTCTGAGCATTCCGATCCCCGGGTCGATACGCCCGGCGTGAAGAGCAGCCGGCCCTTGGGCCGGCTGCCTCGCGTTTAAGGCTTTGTTTTCCTTCGTAATTCTGTCGTGATGCGGCATTTGGCCCAGGCCGGTGTCACGCTTCTGCTGCATTGCAGCATTAGGTTCTGACAGGGCAGCGATTCGACGTTCGACGCTGCTGCCCGGAGGAAGCGGCCGGAGGGTCGTTGCAACGACCAACCATCAGGAGACAAGTCCATGCACGACCCCCTGCTCGACGGCGGTGTGATCCGCAAGCTGTGGATCAGTGAGACCGACCTTTACCGTGACCACCTGCTGCGTCTCGACGGCGAAAGCCGGCGCAACCGATTCGGCGGCGGAGTGTCGGACGAGTTCATCCGCGGTTACGTCGATCTGTCGGTCGGTCTTGACGCCGTGATCCACGGCTTCTTCGTCGACGGCGCGTTGCGCGGTGCCGGCGAGCTGCGTTCGCTCGGCACGACGTTGGCCGGGGAGGCGGAGGCCGCATTCAGCATCGAAAGGGCGTGGCAAAGCCACGGCGTCGGGACGGCGCTGCTCGAGCGGACGTTGCTTGCGGCGCGCAACCGCGGATTCCGCCATCTGCACATGGCCTGCCTCGCCGAGAACCGGCGCATGCAGCAGCTCGCCCGCAAGTTCGACGCGGAGCTCACGTTCGATTTCGGCAGCGTCGTGGGCGAGGTGCAGGCGGCGCAGCCGACGCCGCTGTCGCTCATGCGCGAGATGGTGGCGGACGGGCACGGCTTTGCGACCGCGATGCTCGAGGTGCAGTCGCGGCTGCTGCGAACCGTGTAAAACAAATAAAACCGTCATCCTGAGGAAGTCGCGCGCGTTTGCGCGCGACTGTCTCGAAGGATGGAAGCAAACGCGGTGCATGCGGCCATCCTTCGAGACGCTCGGCGCGCAGACGCGCCGAGCTCCTCAGGATGACGTTGGAGCTTATTTGCAGCGACGAACCGCCACGGACGGCAATCACACCTGCCGCTCGATCATCAGTTTCTTGATCTCGGCAATTGCTTTCGCCGGATTGAGATTCTTGGGACAGGCTTTCGCGCAATTGAGAATCGTGTGGCAGCGATAGAGCCGGAACGGATCTTCCAAATAATCGAGCCGCTCGCCGGTCGCCTCGTCGCGGCTATCGACGATCCAACGGTAGGCCTGCAGCAGCGCCGCCGGGCCGAGATAGCGCTCCGGCTGCCACCAATAACTCGGGCATGCGGTCGAGCAGCACGCACAGAGAATGCATTCATAGAGGCCGTCGAGTTTCGCCCGGTCGTCGTGGCTCTGCTTCCACTCCCGGTCGGGCGCAGGGGTCACCGTTTGCAGCCACGGTTCGACCGAGGCGTGGTGGGCGTAGAACATGGTGAGGTCGGGCACGAGGTCCTTGACCACCGGCATGTGCGGCAGCGGATAGATGCGCACCGTTCCCCTGATCTCGTCCATGCCGCGGGTACATGCGAGCGTGTTGGTCCCGTCGATATTCATGGAACAGCTTCCGCACACGCCCTCGCGGCAGGAACGGCGGAACGTCAGGGTCGGGTCGATGTTGCTTTTGATCCAGATCAGCGCGTCGAGCACCATCGGGCCGCAATCGTCGAGATCGACCAGATAAGTGTCGATGCGCGGATTTTGGCCGTCGTCCGGATTCCAGCGGTAGACGCGGAATTCGCGGGTGTTGCGTGCGTTCTCGGGCTCGGACCAGGTCTTGCCTTCGCCGACGCGGGAATTCTTCGGCAGCGTGAACTCGACCATATCAGTACACCCTCGCCTTCGGCTCGATGTAGGACACGTCGTTGGTCAGCGTGTAGGTGTGCACCGGGCGGTAGTCGATCGTCACCTTGCCGGTTGCTTCGTCGAACCAGGCGAGCGTGTGTTTCATCCAATTCTTGTCGTCGCGTTCGGGGAAGTCTTCGCGCGCGTGCGCGCCGCGGCTTTCCGTGCGGTTGCGGGCCGAGTCCATCGTCACCACCGCCTGGGCGACCAGATTGTCGAGTTCGAGGGTCTCGACCAGGTCGGAGTTCCAGATCAGCGAACGATCGGTAACGCGCACGTCGGCGACGCCGCCGCGCACGTCGTGGATGAGCTTGTGGCCTTCCTCGAGAACTTCGCCGGTGCGGAACACCGCGCAGTTCGTCTGCATCACGTGCTGCATCTTGAGCCGCAGGTGCGCCGTCGGCGTGCCGCCGTTGGCATGACGGAACCGGTCGAGGCGCGTAAGCGAGCGCTCGGCGGAATCCTTCGGCAGGTCGGGGTGCCGGTCGCCCGGCGTTACCGTTTCGGCGCAGCGCGCCGCCGCCGCGCGGCCGAACACCACGAGGTCGATGAGCGAGTTCGAGCCGAGCCGGTTGGCGCCGTGCACCGAGACACACGCCGCTTCGCCGAGCGCCATCAGCCCGGGCACGATCGCGTCGTCGTTGCCGTTCTTCTTGGTCAGCGCCTCGCCGTGATAATTCGTCGGGATGCCACCCATGTTGTAGTGCACGGTCGGCAAGACTGGGATCGGCTCGCGCGTCACGTCGACGCCGGCGAAAATTTTTGCGGATTCGGAAATGCCCGGCAGCCGCTCGTGCAGCACCTCGGGGTCGAGATGATCGAGGTGCAGGTACATGTGATCTTTCTTGCGGCCGACCCCGCGTCCTTCGCGGATTTCGATGGTCATCGCGCGCGAGACCACGTCGCGCGAGGCCAAATCCTTGGCGGACGGCGCGTAGCGCTCCATGAAGCGCTCGCCCTCGGAGTTGACGAGATAAGCGCCTTCGCCGCGCGCCCCTTCGGTGATCAGAACCCCGGCGCCGTAAACGCCGGTCGGATGGAACTGCACGAACTCCATGTCTTCGAGCGGCAGCCCGGCGCGCAGCACCATGGCGTTGCCGTCGCCGGTGCAGGTGTGCGCGGACGTGCAGGAGAAATAGCTGCGGCCGTAGCCGCCGGTCGCGAGAATCGTCACATGCGCCTGGAAGCGGTGGATCGAGCCGTCGTCGAGCTTGATCGCGACCACGCCGCGGCAGCGGCCCTCGTCGTCCATGATCAGGTCGATGGCGAAGAACTCGATGAAGAACTCCGCTGCATGCCGCAACGACTGGCCATACATCGTGTGCAGCATGGCGTGGCCGGTGCGGTCGGCCGCCGCGCAGGTGCGTTGCGCGGTGCCGTGGCCGTAATGGGTGGTCATCCCGCCGAACGGCCGCTGGTAGATCTTGCCGTCCTGGGTGCGCGAGAACGGTACGCCCCAGTGTTCCAGCTCATAAACCGCGGCCGGCGCGTGGCGGCACATGTATTCGATCGCGTCCTGGTCGCCGAGCCAGTCGGACCCCTTCACGGTGTCGTACATGTGCCAGCGCCAGTCGTCCTCGCCCATGTTGCCGAGCGCGGCCGAGATGCCGCCCTGGGCGGCGACCGTGTGCGAGCGCGTGGGGAACACCTTGCTGATGCAGGCGGTCTTGAGTCCGGCCTCGCTGCAGCCGACGACCGCGCGCAAGCCCGAGCCGCCCGCCCCGACCACGACGACGTCGTAGGTGTGGTCTTCGATCGGATAGGCGCGGCCGTTCACGCTGGGCGCGCCGCCGTTGCCGGAAGAATCGTTGGCCATGACTCACACTCCGAACGAAATCTTGAGAACGGCGAAGATCGAGGCGAGCCCCATGACGCAGCAGAAGAACGTGTTGGCCATGACGACGACCGCCTTGTGCAAAGGATCGTTCACATAATCTTCGATGATCACCTGCATGCCGATCCACATGTGATAGACGATCGTCGCGATGAACAGGATCATCGTCAGCGCCACGATCGGCGAGGCGAGGATCTGCACCGTCGCCGCGTGATTGCGCCCGACCAGCATGGCGACGATCACGATGAACCCCACCGTCAGCGGAATGCCCGCCACCGCGGTAACGCGCTGAACCCAGAAGTGGTCCGTGCCGGTGCCGGCGGCGCCGAGACCGCGAACCCGGCCGAGCGGCGTGCGCATGCTCATGATGACGCTCCTTCCTGCCTTAAGGCGCGATGACTTTTCTTCGAATCGTCATCGCGCTTTAAGTTTTTGCTGGAGCATGATCTTTTCCGAAAACCGGTGCCCACTTTTCGGGATCATGCTCTAGCCGACGAAGAAATAGCCCGCCACCCACACGATGATCGTGCAGGTGATCGATGCGAACAGCGTCGCCGCGGCGAGCCACTCGCGCTCGCTCGCGCCGAACCCGCGACCGGTGTCCCAGATGAGATGGCGGATGCCGCCGAAGGTGTGATGGAACAAAGTCCAGGTAAACCCGAGGAGGACGAAGCGGCCGAACCAGGTTCCCATGAACCATTGTACGTTGGCGTAAGCGTTTGGGCCGCTGGCGGCGGCGATGAGCCACCAGGGCAAGATCGCCGTGCCGAAATAGAGGAAGATCCCGGTGACGCGGTGCGCGCCCGACATCACCATCGTCAGGGTCAGCCGATAAATCTGCAAATGCGGCGACATCGGCCGCGCGGCCGGCGCTCTCGTATCGGCCATTATTTCCTCCAACCCGCTCGCCGCTCACGTCGCCGGTCGTTCCTAGCCCAATGTACCGGCAGGCCGCAATCCGCCGAACTTGTTCGCCAAGGGTTGGCGAAACTTCGCATTTCGCGAAGATAATCTTGGCGGATGTGGCCCACAATGCGTATGTAACGTAGCGTGGCTTCGCGAAACGGGAAGGATCATATGCGGTTCGACCTTGCCGATCTCGACCTATTCCGCCACGTGGCGGAGGCCGGCAGCATCACCCACGGGGCCGAGCGAGCGCATCTTGCGCTTGGAGCCGCCTCGACCCGCATCCGCCACATGGAGGAGGCGTTCGGCGCGAGCCTGTTGGTGCGCTCGCGCCAGGGCGTCACGCCGACCCAGGCCGGCCGCACGCTCCTCCAGCACGCCCGCACGATCTTGCGGCAAGCGGCGCGCCTGCGCGAGGACCTCGGCGGTTACGCCGGCGGCTTTGCCGGCCATGTGCGCATGCTCTCGAACACCAACGCGCTGACCGAATTTCTGCCCGAGGCGCTCAGCTCGTTCCTCGCCGCCCACCCGCAAGTCAGCGTCGACGTGGAGGAGCGGCTGAGCGACGAGATCGTCGGGCTTATCGCCGAAGGGGTGGGCGACATCGGCATCGTCGCCGCCACGGTCGATCCGAGTACGCTCGAGACCTACCCGTTCCGCCACGATCGCTTCGTGCTGGTTGTCGGGCGCGACCATCCGCTCGCCGGCCGGCGCAAGATCGCGTTTGCCGAGGTGCTCGATCACGACATCGTCGGCCTCGACCGCGCGAGCGCGCTGCAGCGTTTTCTCGCCGACAAGGCGGCGCGCGCCGGCCGGCCGCTGCGTCTGCGCGTGCAGCTGCGCAGCTTCGATGCGGTCTGTCGTCTGGTCGAATGCAACGTCGGCATCGGCATCGTGCCGGAGACGACCGCGCGTCGGGTCGGCCAGATGATGGCGATCGTTCCGGTCGCACTGACGGATTCCTGGGCGGCGCGCGCGCTCACGATTTGCGTGCGCCGGCTCGACGAACTGCCGCCCTACGCGTGCGACCTCGTCGCGCATTTGCGCTCGGGGGCGTGAAATTTATGGCGAGTGAAACTTGCAGCGCTTGGTCAAGCGAACTACCACAGCAAATGCGGTAGATAGGTCCTGAGGGCAGGCAGATGCCCCGCGCCGAGAACCAGAACCACGAGGCCGACAAGCGCTATTGCTGGCCAGCCGATTATCTCCGCGCTGAAGGACCGCCAGTGGAGACGGACTGCGTGCTTGGGGAATTTGTTTTCGGACATAGTGTCCCGCCCCGTAAAGAGGTTCGCATGAGGGCCTTGGGACACTTCGGTTTCTTATCTACAATTCATGAGTTAACAGCTGCCTAACGGAAGATCCGCGTTGCAATCTTACTTGGGCAGGTAAAGCACGCTAATCACTCGACGGTGCTGCCCTCGTGGCGATCCGCTTTGGCAAATGGCCGTGGAGCATCGCCCAATCTTGGAATAGCTCAAAGTGATCGCTCGATTCCTCATAGTGCCACACAAACTTGTGGATGGCGCGCGCTATCATCACCACGACTTCGAGCACGGTAATCCTCGCCCTTTCAGCGCCCTTCGGATGCTTCAGCCAGTTACTGAAAAGGTTCGGGTCGTCATCCGGCATCCGCTCGCGCATCAGCTTAAACAGGGGCTTACCGTCTTTTCTCTTGTCAGGCACCATGCCTTCGGCGGCATGAGCCAACGTAATCGCGCATTCGTAATCGCCACTATGGAGACAGGTGATTGCGCCGCGAACCTGCCTCAACGAGGCTAGCTTTTGCGTCGTGTCAACGTGCTCCTTAATCATGCATGCCTCCGGTGTGTCATAATCTGCGCGTGAAGCTTTTATTTCGAGGAGCCATTTGCCTTGCCGCCGTTATTTCAAGGCTTTCCGCAGGCGCATCAGCTGGCGGGCGAAAGGAATGAACAATTGCAAAAACACATAGACCTGCTCGCGTCCTGGTGCCGTCGCGGTCGGGTGCCCCGCTTCGTTTCGTGCGATCCTTAGCACCGACTGAATCATAGCAAAATTGGTATCGAGGTCCTCCACCGTCTCACGTGGCAGAGTCGAAACCAGCGGCTTCAATGCCGAATGAAATTTCGTGATCTTTTGCCGAATGAACGCGAGCTTCTGCACCGGCGCGAACACGGACCCATGCGCCTTACTCTTGGCAGCGACGTCTACCAGCCGTAGAAACTCCGCCTCGGCCGCCACGCCGATCATAACGCATGCGGCAAGCAAACAGTCGGCGTAAAACGCTGCCACGGCCTCCTCAAGGTAGGTCTCGGCTTCCGAGGAGAGGTCCGGCACCTCTTTCTTGACCAGAGAGATAAAGGTCGTCGTGTTGTGAAAGCGATATGGGCTTCGCGTTAAGAGCGCCTGCTGTCCGAAATGACTGAGCCGAAACCAGGGCCAGGTCGGGTTAGAGTCATTCAGCCCAAGCGTGATGAATCCCTGCCGGAACAAGTCCCAGAAGACGTCCCTAATAAGCTCAAGGTCCTGCGGGTGCAGGCGCGGCTGGTCGTACCGGCCTGGGGGTTGGCCTGATTTTGCCGCGCGGCGGCCTATTACCTCAGCTGCTCCGCTCGTGAGACTTGCCCATTGGTTGGGCTCGTAGGTGACGCTCTCTCGCCTCAACAAGATGTCGATGACTACTTCGCGCAACTCTTCGTAGGTGTGTTGGGACAAATTCCACATCATAGGACCCGCCGATTGTCCGCACTGACACTAAGGTACGCTAAACTCGAGGCTAGCGCGGCATCAGCACCCAATAGTCCAGGTCCAGCACCACGGCGGGATCGTAGCCGTCGCCGTCGCGCGAGGGAAAATCGGGGCAAGGGCGATCCTTGGTCGCGATGGTGCGCAGGCGCAGGGCGCCGACGTCGCTGCGACTCGGCAGCGCCGCCTTGTCGATGACCTGCGACCAGGCGAACACGGTGGCGCCGGCGAACAGTGGCGCCGTGTGCCGACCGCCGTTGATCGCGGTTACATGAAAGGCATTGGGCAGCCCGTTGAACGAGAGCGCACGCGCCAGCGAAATGACGTGACCGCCGTAGATCAGCCGCCGGCCGAACCGTTCTTTGCCGGCGGCGAACTGATTGAAATGAACGCGCGCCGTGTTCTGATAAAGCCGCGTCGCCAGCTGATGCTCCGCCTCTTCGACCGTCACCCCGTCGCGGTGGTCGATTTTTTCGCCGACCGCGTAGTCGTTCCAGCGGTGCGGCCCGCCGGCGAGCGTCACGTCATACGAGGCGGGATCGATCGCCGGGCAAGCGGCGCCGAGTGCCGCTGCGTCGAGCGCGGCCGGGAGCGGCGGCACCGCGTCGCCCGGTGCCGGCGCGGCTTCGTCGCGCTTGCGCACCATCACCCAGCGGATGAACTCGAGCACGGCGGTCCCGTCCTGCCGCAGCCCGGTGGAATGCACGTAGACGATGCCGGTCTTGCGGTTCGAGTTTTCCTTGAGCCCGATCACTTCGCTGCGCGCCGAGAGCGTGTCGCCCGGATAGACCGGCGCGAGGAACCGGCAGCCGGCGTAGCCGAGGTTCGCGACCGCATTGAGCGAAACGTCCGGCACGGTCTTGCCGAACACGATGTGGAAGACGAGAAAATCGTCGATCGGCGCGCGCGGATAACCGATCGCCTGCGCGAAGGCATCGGAGGATTGCACCGCGAAGCGCGTGCCGTAGAGCGCGACATAGAGCGCGGCGTCGCCGGTCGTGACCGTGCGCGGCGTCGCGTGCTCGATCACCTGGCCGAGGCGGAAATCTTCGAAGAAATGGCCCTCGTTGGTCTTGGTCATCGCGCAGGCTTTGGCACGGGCACGGCGGCCTTGCCAAGGCCCGCCTCGGCAATTAGCAATTCGCGCGCATCAACGGCGTAACGAGTATTCCCATGGCGACTCATCGGCTTTTGCTCATCCCCGGCGACGGCATCGGGCCCGAAGTGATGGCCGAGGTGAAGAAGGTCGTCGCCTTTTTCAATGAGCGCGGTCCCGACCGTTTCGAGAGTGAAGAGGCGCTGGTCGGCGGCTGCTGCTACGACGCCCATGGTGTCGCTGTGACCGATGAGACGGTGGCGAAGGCCAAAGCCGCGGACGCGGTGATTTTCGGTTCGGTCGGCGGGCCCAAATGGGATGGCGTGCCGTTCGACGTGCGGCCGGAAGCGGGCTTGCTGCGCCTGCGCAAGGACCTGAGCCTGTTCGCCAATATCCGGCCGGCGGTGTGCTACCCGGCGCTCGCGGAATCATCGAGCCTCAAGCGTGAGGTGGTGGAAGGGCTCGACATCGTCATCCTGCGCGAACTCACCGGCGGCGTTTATTTCGGCGAACCGAAAACCATCACCGATCTCGGCAACGGGCAGAAGCGTGCGGTCGATACCCAGGTCTACGACACCTACGAGATCGAGCGCATCGCCCGCGTCGGTTTCGAGCTGGCGAAGAAGCGCCGCAACAAGCTCACGTCCATGGAAAAGCGCAACGTGATGAAGACCGGCGTGCTCTGGCACGAAGTCGTGAATCAGGTGCACGAGCGCGAGTTCAAGGACGTGAAGCTCGAACACGTGCTCGCCGACGCCGGCGGCATGCAGCTCGTGCGCTGGCCCAAGCAGTTCGACGTGATCGTATGCGATAATTTGTTCGGCGATATGCTCTCCGACATCGCCGCCATGCTCACCGGCTCGCTCGGCATGCTGCCGTCGGCTTCGCTCGGTGAGGTCGATGCCAAAAGCAAGAAACGCCGCGCGCTTTACGAGCCGGTGCACGGCTCCGCGCCCGACATCGCCGGCAAAGGCGCCGCCAACCCGATCGCCATGATCGCGTCTTTCGCGATGGCGCTACGCTATTCCTTCGCGCTGCTCGACGAGGCCGATCTCATCGACCAGGCGATTGCCGCCGCGCTGGCCAAGGGGCTGCGCACCGCGGACATCAAGTCCGAGGGGACGACGGTCGTCGGCACCGCCCAGATGGGCGACGCGATCGTTGCCGAAATGCGGACCTTGGCGAGCGTTCAGTAGCCGCAACACCCGGGTGCCCAGAAGTTGTCGGGCAGCGGATAGCGGTACGAGCGGGTCGGATCGACCACCGCGTAGGGCGAGTAGTTCGGCGGGAATACGTAATCGTAGAAGTGCCGTTCGCCCGGTCTCACCTCGGTTCCGGCATCGAGGTAAGAGCGCTTGGTCACGACCACGCGGGTCGGCTTGCGCTTGGTAGTGGCCGCTTCCGCGGTGACCGCCGCGAGCGCCACTACCGAAGCCAGCAGGACGGCGCCGAGTGCTTTGAGGCCCATAAGTTCCCTCGCCAAGACCGCTCGTTGGACATTGCGCGGTTCACGATTGAGTGTAGCCGCCCACCCCCATCCGCGACAAGGCGCGCAAGAGCGGTCCATGAAGCGGCGGCGGCAAGTCGATACCCGGCAACCTATCCTGAATCCATAACCGTTCGTAATGGTCCATAATGTATACCAACGGAAAAGGTCCGCTATTTGTTCTATAAAAGCCACCGTTTGCGCTATATTTGTATGAAGCCGACAGTACAGGGCCCCCATCCACATTCGGTTGTATTCACCCTCTGTCATTTATAACAGTAGCGATCCTCCTAGGTGTCGCGCAAAATACAACTCAAAGCCTCATTAGCCGATACGCTGTCGGGGTGGATCGGTATCGTGGGCCGAGTCCGTTGTAGTTGCATGACCAACGTACCCACCGAGTTGCTGCGAACGTTCGTTGCCGTCGTCGATCTGCGCGGTTTCACCAAGGCTGCCCAGCTACTGGGATGCACGCAGCCGGCCGTGAGCGCTCAAATCAGGCGGTTGCAGAGTCTGTTGGGCAGCGAACTGCTGGACAAGAGTGCCCCCGGCGTGGTGCCGACGGAGCGCGGGCGCGCGGTTGCCGACTGCGCTCGGCGCCTGCTCGCGATGAACGACCACATCGTCGAGCTTGCCGCGGTCCGCACGACAACGACCCCGCTGCGACTTGGCATTCCGATCGCTTTGGGAAGCGCGCTGCTGCCTGCGGCGCTCGCGGAATTTCATCGGCGCGCGCCCAATCGCGCTTTCCACGTCCGCTGCGAAGTATCCGCCCGCCTGTTGCGGGAACTGCAGCAAGGCGATCTCGACATCGCCATGACGTTCGCACAGGATCCGCTGGTCGAGCCATATGACCACTGGGTCGAACGCCTCGTGTGGGTCCGCGGGGACGGCACGGTCTACGATTCCACCGGACCGGTCCCGCTTGTTGGCATGGAAGAGGAGTGTGTGCTGACGAAGCTGTCGATCGAGGCCCTCGATCGCGCAGGCCGAGACTGGGAAATGGTTTTTACCGGACCCAGCCGAGCAAGCCTCGTGGGGGCGGTTTCCGCCGGACTCGGCGTCTCGGCGATGTTCGAGCGGCTGGTGCCAGCCGAGCTGATCGCCTGGCGCGATCCGCCGCTGCCCCCGCTCCCAGAGACCGTCTGCACTATTTATCTGCGCGAAGGCGACAACCGCGAACTGCTGGAGAATTTGGCAGAGGCGTTGGCACGCGCGATGCGCCCGCGGCAGGGGCGCACCGCCCCACGCGAAGCGGTTGCTGATCGCCAAATCAGCCAAGTTGGTTAAACGGG
>Ga0213875_10000346_pt1 | contig 43687 bp, 39 predicted proteins | sample BarmaccomBMRX_R8_FD_160105 | JGI IMG/M metagenome (GOLD analysis project Ga0213875, IMG submission 160105) | Root-associated microbial communities from Barbacenia macrantha in rupestrian grasslands, the National Park of Serra do Cipo, Brazil - RX_R8 | ecosystem: Host-associated > Plants > Roots...
GCTCGCTACCGAATTCGGGTATCAGGTAACAGAGGACAGCAGATGAAACAGTCTGGCTCGCTGGGCGCGCTTGCCCGGGTGGACACAGTAGTGACCGAACCATCCGTGCTGAGCGCCGCGGAGTGCGCGTCGCTCCGCGAGTGGACGATCGACGCGATCACGAAAGGCATCATGAGGAGAACTCCCCGGGTTCCCCATGATTACTTCACGCCCTTCTTGCTGTCCGACGGCAGCGAGACCCCACCTTCCCGCGCGGCGGCCAGATACGCCCGCAATACCGCCGTCAAGCCGGCCGACTGCATGCCGGATGGATTCTGGGAGATCCGCGACCGGGCGATGAAGCTGCTCGGCATCGGTTCGCTGGCCGAGGATATCAGGAAGGGCTCCTTCCTCAACTACATCCTGCCGGGCGGCGATATTCACCCGCATCAAGACGACCGGATTCCTGTTGACGGCGCGGAGCTTATCGCCATCCGGTGCAATGTCATGTTCTCCAAGCCGGAGCAGGGCGGGATTCCATTCATCGATGGGCGCCCCCTCGACATTCCGCAGGGCGGGCTGTGGGCTTTTCACGCCTCCGAGCATCCGCATTACGCGTCCACGATCCACGGCACAGTCGGCCGCGGCACGCTTTCCTTCGCGTTCATGGCCGACCCGGCGGACTGCGCGGGGCCCTGACCGCAGGCGAGCTAGTCTGCTCACACCCCCGTCCTGGATCGGTATGCACCCGCGCCCGCATGAACCACACGCAGCGCGCGGCCGGTCGGCTGGTTCATCTTTCCGGCTCCACGGGACGGCGCACGTGACCCTGCTTGCCGACGATCTGATGTCGCCGACTCCCGCTTCACTTCCCCTGGCGCGTGGCGCCGGGCGAGAGCCTAGTCGACAACATACGCATTCATTATGCATAATGTATGTATGCCGTTGATTCAGATCAGGGATGTCCCGGAGCCCGTCCGGGATGAGCTTGCCAGGAAGGCCGCTGCTGCCGGGCAGTCAATGCAGGCGTACCTGCTGGGTGAGCTGAGCAAGCTGGCCGAGCGGCCAAGTATGGCCGAGATCGTCGGGCGAGCGCAGGCCCGGGCCAAGGCCACCGGGTCCACGGTGACCATGGATGACGCTGTCGCTGCAGTGCGCGCCGCGCGAGATCGTCGGCAGGAACCATGAGTGGATTTGTTCTCGACGCATCCGTCGCCGTGACCGCGCTGACCGAGACAGGGAGTCCGGCGGCCGCCCTGCTGTCCGTGGACGACGCGGTTTTCCAGGTTCCGTCGATTTTCGACGCCGAGGTGCTCAGCGCCCTTCGGGGCCTGGTCCGCGGCCGGAAGTTCGACCACGCCGCGGCGACGGACCTCATCGTCGACTTGATGGTGCTTCCCGTCGACCGCTGGCACATGTCGCCTCTGCTCCCCCGCATGTGGGAACTGCGCGATAACCTCACTCCATATGATGCCGCCTATGTGGCCCTGGCGGAGCTGACCGGGGCCGTCCTCGTCACGGGCGACGAGCGCATCACAGCCGCTCCCGGAGCACGCTGCGACATTCAGGTAATCAAGTAGACCGCCTGGCGCAGGGCGGAGTCGCGGACAAACGACACAGCCAGGCATTGTCCGGTACCGGGCGAACGCAAACCCGCCGACTCTGAACCCGCGGGTTCGGGTTCTGCCGGGGCGTCCTGTCTGAGCGCGTCCGGCGAGTTGTCCGGACCTTGGCAGGGTGTCTGCTCGAGGTTTACTGTGGTGCGCTGCTGTTTCTGAGGTAGGTGATGACGGCGAGGACGCGGCGGTTGGTGTCGTCGGTCTGGGGGAGCCGGAGCTTGGCGAAGATGTTGCCGACGTGCTTGCCCACGGCGGGTTCGGAGATGACGAGCTGCCGGGCGATCGCGGTGTTGGAGTGCCCTTCGGCGATGAGGGCGATGACCTCGCGTTCGCGGGGAGACAGTGCGGACAGCGGGTCGCGGCGGCGACGCACCAGCTGTCGCACGACCTGCGGGTCGACGACGGTGCCGCCGGCGGCGACGCGGCGCAGCGCGGTGATGAAGTCCTCAACGTCGCCCACCCTGTCTTTGAGGAGGTAGCCGATCCCCCGGCCGTCGCTGGAGTCGAGCAGGTCGCCGACGTAGCCGTGCTGGACGTACTGGCTGAGCACGACTACCGGCAGGCCGGGATGGCTGCGGCGCAGTCCGACGGCGGCGCGGAGTCCTTCATCGGTATGGGTCGGGGGCATCCGGATATCGGTTATGACCAGGTCAGGGACGTGCTCGTCCACCGCAGCCAGGAGTCCTGGAGCGTCGCCGACCGCGGCGGTCACGAACCCGAACCTGTCCAGGAGACCGGCCAGTCCCTCTCGGAGCAGGACGCCGTCCTCGGCCAGGATGACCCGGATCACGGCTGGCCCTGGCACGGTAGTTCCGCGCGAACGAGAGTCGGGCCGCCGGGCGGGCTGGACAGCAGCATCCTGCCGCCCGTTACGGCGATCCGGTCGGCCAGCCCGGTCAGGCCGGTGCCGCGGCCTGGGCTGGCCCCGCCACGCCCGTTATCGCTGACCTCGATGGCCAGCGCGCCGCTGTCCCGGAAAGCGGTGACGCTTGCCCTGGTGGCTCCGCTGTGCTTGACGACGTTGGTGAGTGCTTCGGCCACTACGAAGTAAGCGGTGTACTCGACCTGGCCCGGGAACCGGCCGGCCAGGCCGGTGGTCACGGTCACCGGGACCGGGCACTGGTCGGCGAGCTCCCTCAGCGCCGCCGGCAGCCCGAGGTCGGCCAGGACCTGCGGCCGGATGCCGTGAATCAGCTCGCGCAGGTCGGCCATGAGCTGTTTGGCCTGCTCATGGGCGGCGGTAACAGCCGTGGCGGCCGGCGAGCCGGGAGGCGTGTCGAGCCTGGCCAGGCCGAGTTGCATGGTGAGGCTGACGAGTTTCTGCTGGGCGCCGTCGTGCAGGTCGCGTTCGATCCGGCGGCGCTCGGCCTCGAAGGCGTCCGCCAGCCGGGCGCGGGACCGGGACACGTCAGCCAGCTCAGCGCGCAGCCGTTCGGCAGGGCCGCCTTCCAGCAGTGCCCGTGCTACCGCGCCGTGCGCGCCCGCCGCCAGCGTCAGCAGGTGGGGGACCAGCAGGAGCAGCACGATGCCGGCAATGGCGTAGGGCACTGCCTGCCCCGCGGTCGCCGCCGTGCCGAGAGGCAGCGCTACCGGCGCACTGCCCGGCTGCTGGGCCAGCACCAGGAACGGGCTCGCGATGAGCATCGCGGCCAGCGGCACGGCCGACAGCGCGGCGATGGACAGCACGGGTGCCACGGTTGCCAGCAGGCAGGCATAGCAGGTCTCGCGCCAGGTCGCGGGCTCGGTGTAACGGGTCGCCAGCCATGCCCTTGCTCCGGTGGCCGGAGGGTGGCGGTGCCCGGACGCAACAGGATGCGCATCCACCACGCGGAGTCTCCTGCGCTCCAGTTCCGCCAGCGGAACCGCCGCCGCCGGCCCGGCCAGGCCGACCAGCGCGGCGCCGAGCAGGATCAGAGCCGCGATCGCGCCTGCCTGGTAGTTCCCGGCGGCCAGCCGCGCCCCGAGCTCCAGCCAGGGCAGGCTCACGATCGCCAGGCCGGTGAACGCCGCCAGCGCTACCGGCATTGTCGTCAGCAGGTAGCCGGCAGACCGCCAGGGCCAGCTGCTGGCGAGCAGCCTGGGCCAGGCAGTAGCCTGCAACGCGGTCTGCGGGCCTGCGGTGCGCATGCGACCACGGTAGCCCCGGGAGCGGGCCGTGCCAGTGAGGCTGGCGATAGCAGCCTGGTATGCCCGGCCATACCCCGTACTGGCCGCCTGGGCGTAGTGACCCCCCGGCCTTGGGCTGGTGTGCTGGCTGGCATCGTCCCCGCCCAAGGAGGCACACCTGTGGTCCCAGTGAAGTCCCGGCTGGTTCAGGCCGGCGCCGCGGCCTGGATCGCCGGCACCGCGCAGTTCTTCGCGGCTTCGCTCATTGTCCAGTCCGCCTGGCGCACTCCCTACAGCTGGGCGGCCAACGCGATCAGCGATCTGGGTGCCGTCCACTGCCAGGACACCGGCACCGCCAATCCGCCGGACCGCTACGTCTGTTCCCCGCTGCACGCCGTGGCGAACCCGTCCTTCATCGCCCTCGGCATACTGCTCGCCAGCGGCGCGCTGCTGACCGGCCCCGCGTGGGGCAAAGGCGCCGTGTCCCGGGCTGCCCGCGGCCTGCTCACCGCCGCCGGGGGCGGAATGATCCTGGCAGGCCTGATGCCCGAGGACGTCAACCTGAACCTGCACGTGCTCGGCGCGTTCCTCATCATGGGAGTCGGCAACACCGGCTTCGTCCTCGCCGCACTGGCCCGGCGCACGACCCCAGTCGGCAGGCTCCGCGCTCTCACGCTGCCGCTCAGCCTCATCGCCCTGCTCGCAACCTGGCTGATGTTCAGCCACCACACCCCCGTCCTCGGCTACGGAGGGATGGAACGGGCCGCCCTCTACCCGCTGCTGTGCTGGACCGTCATCACCGGCATCTACCTGCTGCGCACGACCACCCGCCCACCTGGAGCACCTGTCAGCCGGCCAGTTCGCCAAGGTCATCAACACCCCCGGCGGCGAGACCCGGAAATCCCGTCACCTCATGCGAGGTGCGAATATCCTGGATCAGGCCGCCGAGCCGGTCCCGGGCGCAGAACCGGACTTTACGCCGGGAGCGAGTGACTGCAGACACCCGGCAGGGCGAGCCAGCCGAATATGCGCAGCATCACCAGGCTAGGAAGATCACCAGGCTTCCATGAGGTCCGCGGGTGTGAAGACGGCATCGGCATGCGCGGTGGACACCCCGGAGCGGGAGACGGCGATGAGCGGGACGGGGTCGGGGGTGATGCGGTCGCGGTGGTGCTGGAGCGCTACAAGGTCGTGGTCATCGAACTGGCCTGCCTCCAGCCACTTGACCGAGCCAAGGAACAGCAGCTGCCTAGCCACGGGGTCCCGGTCGGCACCGACGACATCGATCTCGACATCGTTACTGCGTGTCCAGTAGCCGCCGATCACTGGCGCGGCGGGGATGCCCTGAGCGGGCAGCAGGCGGGCGAGCGCCTCGCGGACCAGCGGCTCGATGGCGCGGCCGCGCCAGTCGGTCCAGCTACGCCCGATCCGGGCGAGCGTCAGGTCCGACCGCATCCGATCCACCTCGGTCAGGTGCGGGCCGAGGAACGCGAGCCAGAACCGCAGGTAGGAATCGGTGATGCGGTACCGGCGCTCCTTCGACGGGGACAGGCTGACCGGCAGTTCCCCGGCGACCACGCCCTTGCTGATCAGCAGGTCCGCGGCGCGAGTCAGCGTAGAGTGAGCGATGCCGCCGGCGGCGCGGGCGATGTTGGTGAAGGTCCGCTCCCCGCTGCCGATGGCAGCCAGGACCATCCGGGCCTGCGCCTGATCCGGGAACTCTGCCGCGAGCGAAAGCTGCGCGGAAACCACCAGCGGGCTCACCGGGTTGGCCAGCTCGCGGGCGAGGAAGGAGCGCATGTCCTCGCCGTGTCGCCACCGGACGCAGATGATCGGCAGGCCGCCAGTAACCAGAGTCGCGTCGAAGGCCTCGGCGGCAGGCAGCCCGGCCATCGCCGCGACGTCCGCCGGGTTCAGCGGCTCTACCTTGAGCTGCGTGCCTCGCTGGTGGAACGGACGGCCGTACGAGGTAAGCGCCTCCATCATCGACAGGTCGGATCCGACCAGGATCAGCAGCACCGGCCTGCGGGACAGCTCCCGGTCCCACGATCGCTGCAGCACACTCTCGAACACACCATCCGGGTCCATCAAGTACGGCAGCTCATCCAGGACGACGATGCTGGGACCTTCATCGGGAAGCACCCCCGCCAGCTGGCGGAACGCTGCTGCCCAGTTCCCCGGCACCGCCTCACCGAAGACATCCGCATCGGGCAACGAGGAGACGCGCACCGCCTCGCTGAACTCCCGCAGCGGCTGACCGCCGAAGCCGATCTCAGCGGTATAGAACACGCTCGGCACCTGCTGCCGCTCGATGAACTCCTCGACGAGCGCGGACTTGCCGATCCGCCGGCGCCCCCAGACAATCACGCACCTACCCGGCCGGGTTCCCGGCTGCCTCCGGACCTCGTCAAGCAACCCGCCGAGCAAGGCCAGCTCGCGCCGCCGCCCCACGAAATCAGTCACAAACCAGATACTATCTCTAAAGATACTTTCTCTAAAGAGAGTATGGTCAGCGGTTCAGGCCGGCATCCGGTCGTTGACCTGGCGGCGGGTGGCGGTGCGCCGGTCGTCCACCAGTTCCCACTGGTCGCCGTAAGTGAGCTCGGTGACGCCGCGCTGGCGGAGCATGTCGTGGGGGAAGCCCAGGGTCACGGCGCTGGCTTCGTCCAGCAGTTCGCGCTGCCGCGCGTCGAGCGTCACGCCGGCCGCGGCCAGGTTGCCGCGCAACTGGTCGTCTCGCGTGGCGCCGAGGATCGGCACGACGGTGCCGGGGCGGGAGCGCAGCCAGGCCAGCGCGACGTGGGCTGGCGGGCAGCCGATGTCCGCGGCGATGCGTACCACCAGGCGGACGATGTCGTCGCTGCCGCTTCGGCTGTGCTCGAAGATGTTCTCGGCGATATTCTCGGCGGTCTCCAGCCGGCCACCGGATCCCTGATCGAGATACTTGCCGGTCAAGCGCCCTTCCGCCAGCGGGCCCCAGGCCACCACGCCGAGGTCGAAGGCCCGGGCCATCGGCAGCAGTTCCCGCTCGGGGGTGCGCTCCAGCAGGTTGTAGCGGAGCTGAAGGCCGATGAACGGCGACCAGCCGCGCAGCTCGGCGAGCGTGTTGGCCTGTGCTATCTCCCATGCCGGCCAGTCCGACACGCCGACGTAGAGCACCTTGCCGGCCCGCACCTGGTCGTCCAGCGCGCGGACCACCTCGGCCACCGGGGTCCAGGTTTCCCGGACGTGCACCCACAGGAGGTCGACGTGGTCGGTGTTGAGCCGCCGGAGGCTGGCTTCCAGGGACTGGACGAGGTTCTTGCGGTGATTGCCGGCCGAGTTGAGGTCCCCGGGACGCGTCTGCAGCGTGTACTTGGTGGCTACCACGAGCCGGTCGCGCCGGCCGGTGAGCAGCTTCCCCAGGATCGTCTCGGCGTTGCCATGCGAGTACCGGTCGGCGGTGTCGATGAAGTTGCCGCCGGCCTCCAAGAAGGTGCCGAACATCCGCTCGCTCTCCGCGACGGACGCGCCCCAGCTCATCGGCTCGCCGAACGTCATCGTGCCCAGCGCGAACTCCGAAACGCGAAGGCCCGTCTGCCCCAGCAACGTGTATCGCACGTGCCCGTTCCTTTCTGCCCGTCTACCGTTCTCCGTCGTGATGTCGACCAGCGTGCTACCTGGAGCCGGGTCCAGGTCAAGCCGCGCCATACTGGACCCGTGACCGAGTACTTCACCCCGGCCCAGGTCGTCGATCGGCTTGGCTTCAGTCACGACACGCTGCGGTACTACGAGCGCATCGGAGTGCTGGAGCACATCAGCCGCGATCCGGCCGGGCGGCGCCGTTTCAGCGCGGCGGACGTGGAATGGCTGGAGGCGGTGCGCTACCTCCGGGACACGGGTATGCCATTGAACGAGATCCGCCGCTACTCGCAGCTCGCCAAGGACGGCGACCGCACCGCCACCACCCGGCTCGAACTGCTGCTCTGCCACGAAGAGCGCGTCACCGACCGCATCGCGCACCTCAACCGCCAGCACGAGCAGCTTCGCCAGAAGATCGGCTGGTATCGCGAACACCTCGCACGCCAGGGCGCCCGCGACCACTCCTGAGTCCTGTGCGGACCAGCCGGCTGTGCAGGCCGGCCTCAGCAGCCCGGCCGAAGGTGGATGCCCGGCCTGATCCGCAGTAGCGCGTCCGGCCTCTCCGGGAAGCCGATCGGCCGCTGCGGCGAAGCATACGTGAGAGCTGACACTCCCACGAGAGAGGCATCCGCATGACGGAGACCGAGACGTGAGCGCTCAGGCGGACGTGCGGCCGGATGAGGCGGAGTTCGCGGTCCGGCTGCGGCGTGAGCCGGAGCTGTTCGAGGTCGTTTACGACCGGTACTTCCGTGACGTCTACCGCTACATCGCCGGGCGGCTGGGCGCCCAGGCCGCCGACGACATCGCCGCCGAGACGTTTCTCGTCGCGTACGGCCAGCGTGACAGGTTCGACGCGACCAGGGGAGGCCTCCGGCCCTGGCTGTTCGGCATCGCCACGAACCTGGTCGCGCCACCGCCGTAAGGAGGGCCGCCACTACGCCGCGCTCGCGCGGCAGGAGCCGGAGTCCGTCACGGACAGCCACGAGAACAGGGGTTGTCGCCTCGGTGACCGCCGAACACATGCGGGCATCGCTGGCGAAGGGCCTGGCAACCCTGTCACAGGGAGACCGCGATGTCCTGCTCCTCGTGGCGCTCAGCCAGCTCAGCTACCAGGAGGTCGCCGAGGCGCTCGGGATCTCCAAGGGCACGGTCGGCTCACGGCTCAACCGTGCCCGCAGGAAGCTACGGAACGCAATGGACCGGGAGAAAGCCGATGAATGACATAGAGATGCTCGGTACCGCGCTGGGCACGCCCGGCCCGTCCCCCGAGGTGACCGAACGCGGCAGGCAGCGGCTGCGGGCCGCGATGCGCGCCCCTGCGCGCCGGCCGCGGACCCGCTGGCTGGCGGGCGGCCTCGGCCTGGCCGCGGCGGGCGCGGCGGCCGCGCTCGTGGTCGCGTCGGCGCCGGCGCACACTGGCACCAGCCAGAACCCCGCCGCCTCGGCGCGGCAGGTCCTGCTCGCGGCCGCCGTCGCAGCGGCGACCGCACCGTCTGCTCGCCTCGCTGCCTGACGTCCAGGACCTCGGGCCGGCCGCGGGTGGTGAACGGCTGCGCATCCTCGTCGATCCGCCTCCGGCGTCCAAGTTCCCGCCGGGCAAGGTCCCCGCGCACGCGAACGAGATCATCGTCGTCGTCGACAAGAGCATCGCGATGCTGCGGAGCTGGACGGATTCCCAGGGTACCGAGACGGTCCTCGACTACGGCTGGACGAACGCGATGCCACGGATCATCGATGGCGGCTGACGCCGTATGGACGGCGGGCGGGACGCGAGTCGCGCTCGCCGTCGGTGGCTTCCTGCTGCCCTGGTGCGTGCTGCTCGCCCGCGCGGACCGGCGGGCGAGCCTGGCGGCCGTGGCCACGGGAACGCTGCTGGCCGCCGGCGCCTGGTTCGACGTGTGCACCGCGTCACCCGGTCTCGGGCAGGTGCTGGCCCTCGCCGAGGCGGTCTTCGCCGAGGTGCCGCTGGCCGCCGGCGCGATCTGGCTCGCCGTCACGCTGACCCGGGGGGCGTCGTGAAGCGCGCGCTCCGCCGCGCGGCCCTCGCCGGGGCCGCCGCGATCGCCGCGAGCGTGCTCACCGACCGGGCACCCTACCCGTACGCGCAAAAATGGCTGCTCGACGTCCCCTTGCCGCTTCTCACCCCGCACCGGCTGACCGAGTTGCTGCGGCCGGGGGACGGGGAACGGATGCTGGAGATCGGCCCCGGGACAGGGCTGCAGGCGCTGCACGTGGCGCCGCGCCTGGGACCAGACGGCGAACTGGCGGTCGTCGACGTCCAGCGGCAGATGCTTGACCACGTGACGGCCCGTGCGGCGGAGCGGTCCATCGGCAACATCACGCCGTACCGGGCCGACGCCCGGGAGCTGCCGTTCGCCGACGGGCAGTTCGATGCCGCCTACCTGGTGACCGTGCTCGGTGAGATCCCGGATGCGCCGGCCGCGCTGCGGGAACTGCGCCGCGTGCTCAAACCGGACGGGAGGCTCGCCGTCGGTGAGTTCGCCGACCGCCACTATGTACCGCTGACGACGCTGGCGAGACTCGCCAACGACGCCGGTCTGCACCTGCGGCGCCGCACTGGCATACCGTTCGCCTACTACGCTCTTCTGGCCCCGTGCGCCGGCTCGGCTTCAGCACGCGGCGCGTCACGTCCGTCCGCGCCGGGCTCCAGCGGCCGCCGGGAGACGGATGCCCCGCCCGGGCAGGGGTGAATGTGCCCGTTGGGCCGGCCAGAGCCGGGCTCGCGGCCGCATTCACGCGCCGGCGCCGGGGCCGGCGTCCGGGCCACCCTGACGGGCGCCGCGGGCGCCGTGGGCGGGACCGGAGATGCCACCTTCCGTTCTGAATAAAAGATCTTTTATGCCGAACGAACGGTGGTTTCCCTGAAAGGGCCGGCGGGGAACGGCCCATCGGGCTCAGCGGCCGCCGGCCCGCAGGCTGATGCGGCCGGCGCCGCCGCGCTCTCGCGCCCGCTTGCGCACGGGCGAGGTCGGGCAAGGCGGCCTGCTCGTGGAGACCGGCCTGCATAACACGACGATGGCCCGCGGTCAAGGTTTGTTCCGCGGCGGCTTCTCGCCGGAAAGAGTCCTGTCGCCGCGTGGCGGACAGGGCGCAGTGTGGGCCGCAAGGACTCCTGCCCGGTGCGGGTGGCTGGTGCAGGTGGGTCCGGGCGCTGCCGCCCGCGGCACACCGGGCGGTGCGCCATGCCGACTTGAGGAGCCATCGTGGCGGGTCGTTTGAGGCGGGTAGCCGTAGTTCTGCTGGCGGCTGGCGCGATGCTGGGGACGGCGGTTTCGGGCACCCTGGCGGCCGCGCGTGCGCCGGCGGGCGGACGCGGAGCGAGCTTCGCGCGGGCGCATGCTTACGGAGCTCACCCGCGGTCCGGCACGAGGCTTCCGCAGGGCGGGCACGGTCTGCCTGGCCCGCGGCCGGTGCCGCCCGGCGATGAGCTCGTCACCGGCACCGGCGATGCCGCGGGCTGGCACCTGTACGCGGCAAGCTCGGAGGACGGATGGCGGTGGCATGCGCTGGCGACCCTGCTGCCGGGCGGTGGCGGCGAGGAGAGCTGGACCGGGCAGCAGTGCCAGACCGGCGATGGCCGGTATGTGATCGCCGTGGTGGCGCCGTGGCACGCCAGCAACTCCGAGGCGGGCATGGACGCGGGTGGTGTCGCCTACGCGGTCGGCGCGCATGACGGCAAGGTACGCCCGCTGGCGGCCGGGGTCTCGCTGGCCTACTTCAGTCCCGGATGCGGGACCGGCAGCCAGGTCGCGTTCACCACCTACCTGGGCGCCGGCCAGCGGACCACCCGGGTGAGCGTGCTGGATGCCGCCACCGGCAGGCTCGTCCGCTCGGCCACCGTGCGCGGCGAGATCACCTCGGCGGTCCCGGTTGGCGGCGCGGTCACCGCCGCGGCCGGACGCAGCCTGGTGCAGCTCCGCGGCGCCGGCGTGCACGTCATCGGCCACGCCGGCGGCCAGGCGTTCGACCTGCGGCCCAACGACACCGGCGGGGTGGACCTGCTGACCGCCGCCGGCCCCGTGGCGCGGATCTGGCGGCTGGCGGGGGGCAGGCTGCGGCCCGCGGGCGCCGGCCCGCTGGGCCGGGTTCGGCTGCTGCAAGGGCGGGCCGGGCACACCGTGGTGACCGGCGCCACGGATCTGGCGGCAGGCTCCGGCCTGGTGACGGTCCGGCCGGTGGCCGACCCGGTGCAGGCCGTCGCGTCGCTGGACGGGACGGTGGTGCTGGCGAACGCGGCGACCCGTCCCGGTAAGGGCACCCGGATGCGGGCGCTGGCCACCGCCGCCCCCGCGCTGGCGCTGGAGCCGGGGCGGGCCGGCGCGCCGCGTACCAGCCGTCCGGCCGCATCCGCCGGCCCGGTGACGGCCGCGGTGCCATCGCTGAACCTGGCGTCGCGGGCGGATCCGGGCACGGTGACGGCGGCGAACACCACCAGCCCCACCTGCGCGGTACCCCGCAACGACCTGTGGAACCAGGTGCCGCAGCCGAACTCCGCGCAGATCCGGTGGGCGGTCGGCCAGGCGGTGAACGGCTGGCTGACGCCGGGCAACATCCCAGCCCGGCCGCCGGCCGCGCAGAACTACCGGATCGGCGACGGCCAGGCCCTGCCGCCCTACTACCCGAGCCGGGACTTCCCGCCCGGCACCATCAGCGGCCATCCCGGCGCGATCGTCCCGCCGCAGGTGATGTACGGCATCTTCGCGCAGGAGTCCAACTGGAACCAGGCCAGCTTCCATGCCCTGGCCGGGTACGGCGGCAACCCGCTGATCGCCAACTACTACGGCTCGTCCAACCCCGCCGACCCGTCCGACATCAACTACGACAACGCCGACTGCGGCTACGGTATCGGCCAGCTCACCGACATCATGAAGACCGGCGCCCCCGGGATCAGCCAGGCCACCCAGGTCGCGGTCGCCACCGACTACACCGAGAACACCGCGGCCGCCGCGCAGGCGCTGGTGACCAAGTGGAACCAGCTCGCCAGCCTGGGCATCACCATGAACAACGGCGACCCCGGCAAACTCGAGAACTGGTACGCCGCGATCTGGGCCTACAACAGCGGCGTGCACATGACCGCCAGCGGTGATCCCGCCAGCGGCCTGGGCTGGTTCAACAACCCCGCCAACCCCGTCTGGCTGGTGGGCCGGCACCCGTTCCTGCACACCGTCGACTCCTCCGGCAACCCGGTCGAGACCCCGACCGACGCCAGCACCCCCCAGGACTGGCCGTATCAGGAGAAGGTCTTCGGCTGGATGGAGAGCGCGCAGTTCGACCCCAATTACGACCCGAACAACCCGACCAGCCCGCCCACCGACCCGATCCGGTACCAGGGCACCTACCACTGGGCCGACGGCACCGGCCGGTTCCTCGCGCTGCCGCCCGCGGGCAGCTTCTGCAGCCCCTCGGTCAACAACTGCACGCCCTCGGCCATCGGCAGCGGCGACCCGTGCCCGCCCGAAAGCTCAGCCTGCTGGTGGAATGCGCCGGTGCAGTGGGCCGATTGCACCGCCGGGTGCACTCCCGACCCCTCGGCCGGCAGCCCGCCATCCCCCGGCGCCCCGGAGCCTCCGCCCACCAGCCGGGGCATTCCCTGCGGCGACACCGGCGGGCTCGGCCCGAACACGGTCATCGTCGACGACACCGAGACCACGCAGAACCCGAACGGTCTCGACCCCAACGTCGTCGGCTGCCCGACCACCCCTTCGGGCTGGGCTCCTGGCGGGGCGTTCGCGCTCGACACCAACAACGGCACCCCGGGCCAGACCGGGCACCTGATCGGCGTCTCCGACGCCGCCGGCATCGACCTGCACCAGATCGGCGCCGGGTTCGGCGCCCACGCCTGGTTCACCCACACCCGGCCAGCGTCCGACGCGGGACGCGAAGTGGTCGCCATCTGGGTGCCCAGCCTGAGCGGCGGCGGCATCTACCGGATCAAGGCCTACGTGCCCGCCACCGGCGCCACCACCACCCGCGCCGTCTACCAGGTCCACCTGTCCTCGGGCGGCCCGGTGATCTCCCGGACCGTCAACCAGAACGCCTACGCCAACCAGTGGGTCAGCCTGGGGCTGTTTCCCCTCACCGCCACCGGCTATGTGACGCTCGGCAGCGTCACCCCGCCCTCCGACACCAGCCAGGGCGGCGATATCGCCTTCGACGCGCTGGCATTCACGCCGGTCGCCGGCGGCCATGGCATCACGGTCACCTCCACTCCCGGGACGGACTACTCGTTCAGCGGCTGGGGCACCTCGCTGGCTTGGTGGGCGGAGGCCATGGGCGGCAGCCCGAACACCGGCGGCGCCTGGCCGGGTGACGTTCAGGCGAAGGTGGGCAGCGCGCTGTTCGGCGCGCCGAACCTCAGCGATCCCAGCAAGAACGGCCTCGGCCTGACCGTCGTGCGCTACAACATCGGCGCCAGCCCCGCCACCCTCGCCGGCTACCCATCCTCCTGCTGGCCGCTGCGGCCCGGCGCGCAGGCGCCGGCCCCGCAGCAGTCCAGCGGCGGACCGGTCGACATCACCCTGGACAACGGGCAGCTCAGCGTGCTGAAGGCTGCCATCTCCGACATCCAGGCGGCGGGAAGCTCGCCGGAACTGGAGGCGTTCGCGAACTCGCCGCCGTGGTGGATGACCAGGTCGGGGTGCCCGCACGGGTCCAAGCCGCCGCCGGGCGACTATCCCACCGGCAACAGCCTCAGTTCGAACTTCTACGGCGCCTATCCCGCCTACCTCACCCAGGTGCTCCAGCGGTTCGAGGCGGCCGGCATCCACTTCCAGACGGTGGAGCCGTTCAACGAGCCCTGGTCCTTCCCGTGGCCGAGCGCCACCTGCTTCAACAGCGATCCCGCCAAGGACGGCTGCCAGGAGGGCGCGAACTTCGCCCCGGCGCTCCAGGACTCGCAGATTCAGGCGCTGTGCGGCGACCTCGCGGCCGCCGGGCTCACCACCCAGATCGCCGCGCCGGACGGCAACACCGTGCACGAGACGATCAGCGACTACAACTCCTACGGCTCTGCCAGCCAGAACTGCGTAAGCCAGCTCAACACCCATGGTTACGGCAATCCCTCCACCGGCGACGAGCAGACCCTCAACGGCCTGGCCGGTGCGGGCAAAGGCCTGTGGATGTCGGAGTACGGTACCGGCGGGCAGGCGGCCGACATGGGCTCGGCGCTCACCCTCTCCAAGCAGATCGCCCAGGACCTGACGTTCCTGCGCCCGCAGGCCTGGGTGTACTGGCAGGCCATCGAGAGGACCGGCAGCTGGGGGCTGTTCCAGGACGACTCCTTCCCGGCGAGCGCGCCGTTCAGCATGGGTATCCCGGCCACCGGCCCGGCCGTCAGCCCGACCATGCGCTACTACGCGCTCGGCCAGTACAGCGAGTTCATACGGCCGGGGTTCCGGATCCTGAGCGCCTCCGACCCCGCCAGCAGCAACTGCGGTGTCCCCGGCACCCCCACCGTCGCCGCCTACAACCCCAACGGCGGCCAGATCGTCATCGTCACCACCAACTGCGCCTCCGCCAGCCAGTCAGTGGCCTTCGACCTCAGCCAGCTCGCCGACACCGGCATCCCGGTAGGACCGGCCGCCCACGTCTACCGCACCGACCCGGAAGGCGCCCTGCTCTCCCAGCGCCAGGACATCCCGCTCACCAGCGGTCTCCTGCTGGACACCCAGCCCGCGCAGGACATCACGACCTACGTGATCGACCCGCCCGCCGCGGCGGTGCGGGCGGGGCACACCCGGTTAAGCACCAGCCGTATCGTAATGTCTCGTTCGTGGTCGTGACGAAGCGGAGAGGACAGCTCTCATGCCCGTTCATCCGGCCAGGCCGGGGAAAAGGTTCTTGCTGGTTTACTGCCTCATGGCCGTGATCGTGGTGCCCGGGGCGGCATGCGGCTCAAGTAGCGGCTCTTCGCCATCCGGCTCAGGAACGCTGAAGATCATCACCTGGGTGAACCCGCCTGCCCTTGCCGCGCTCAAGACGATCGACGCAGAGTTCCACAAGAAATACCCGGCAATCAATGTGCAACTGCAGACAGCCGCCAACGTCAACGGCCCGTACGAGACCCTATTGCAGCAGACGGTCGACACGGGCTCCGCTGACATCGTCACGACAGCGGATCCGTTCCAGCCGCTACCGCGGCATCAGACCCGCTCCAGCATGACTCCGCTGCAGTACTGGTCCACCAGCGGGGTGTTCGCGCCGCTCAACGGGCAGAATTTCCTGTCCGCCTACACTCCAGCCGCAATCGCGGCCGAGACATACAAAGGCCGGGTCTACGGCGTGGTCTCCGGGTCCTACCAGGAGGGAGTTTTCTATAATAAAGCGATCTTCGCCAGATACCATCTGGGCGTACCGGCGACCTACACACAGTTCCTCGGCGTGCTGCGGACCCTCAAGTCCCACAGCGTCACCCCGATGTTCCTCGGACTTGGCAACGTAGGCCCGGTCTACCTGCAGTTTCTCTACTACGAGACGATGATCGACTTGTGGTACCCGCATGCACCCGGCGGCAACCTGGCCCAGGACCTGGAAAGCGGCGTCGTCAAATGGACGAGCCCATACTTTACCCAGGCGATGAACGAGGAGAGGACGCTGGCCCAGTATCTCGAGCCTGACTACACCGGCGTGCCATGGGAGGCCATGCCCGGCGACTTCGCCAAGGGCTCTGCCGCGATGCTGCTCGACGGCTCATGGGATCTCGCTACGATCCAGCAGGCGAACCCGTCCCTGCAGGCCGGGTTCTTCCCCCTGCCCGCGAGCAATGTCGTTCAGGACAACCAACCGTGTGTCGGCGACAACCTGACCTTTGAGGTTCTTCGCGGTGCGGCAAATAAAGCGGCTGCGCTAAAATGGCTGCAGTTCTTCTCCACGGCTTCGGTTTACGCCCAGTATGTCAACATCACTGGCATCTCACCCAGTCAGAGCAGGGGTTCCTTCAGCAGTTACTCAGCGAGGGTACTTGGGTCGTGGTTCGGCAAAGGCGTGAACCTGGACGTGTTCTATCCTCTGCTCGCTGGAAGCAACGGCTACTACGACCAGTCAGCCCACTGGCCTGACCTGCAGCTTGACGTCATCCAGGGGGCGAGGACTCCCGCGCAGGCGCAGGCCCTGTACCAGAGCGCCTGGACCGCGCCGTAGCTGCCCGGACGCCGCACCGCGGCGTCCGGGCGGCGACTGGATGGGGGCTGCCCGCCCGTTCTGCGGCGGTTATGCCCCTGCCACGTCCGCGGGGGCATAACCGCTGTTCCAGATAACCGGGGGAAGGGGATGTGAGAACGGCGCCGGGCTTCGGTCAGTGCCAGTGCGTGCACCACTGCTGGACGCCCGATATCGAATAGCATGCTTGCGCAAGATACCGGCCGTCGACCATCGTGGTGAAACTCCACCAGTGCAGGCCGCTCCCGTCTGTCCAGTTCGGGCCGATCCCAATGAGGTTGTCATTGGCCGCAGGACTTTGGCTGTGGATCGCCAGCCAGCCCTCGGTGGCGTAACTGCCCTGCGAGAACTGTGCCCAGTTGGCGTTGCAGTCTCTGGAGTACATCAGCTGCAGCGTCCCCTGCTCGGTGCCTCCTGTGTCCGGGTCTTGCCAGCTGACGGGAACACTCTCCACGACAAAGGAACCCTCGAGGCCGCATTGTGTGTCGTCGGGCGCGACGTAACCGGTAGCGCCGTTCGCCAGTGCCCAATCGCCATGGTAGGGCCCGTGGAGATCGCAGCTCTGCGCGCCGCATTCGGCAGCAAGCGCGCTGCCGGCGGTGATGACTGACCCGGGGACCAGGAGACAGAGGATGAGGCCTGTCAGGATCATCCTGCGACGCATTCCCCGGCCCCGCCGCTTTTCGGATGGAACCATCTCCGTGGCCCTGTCCGCCCGGTTATCTGCCGCGATCCGCGGGCGATGCCGGGCGCGCAGGTGCTTGACGTAATGCATTACTTTCCTTTCGAAGGATTTCTAGGGGATGTCGCTGAGGTAGTTCCTGAGGTCATGAGCTACCTTGGTGTAGCCCCCAGCGGTGGGATGGAACGAGTTATTGAGGGTGTGCTTGTCCGACTGGTCGACTGTAGTGAGATTGTTCAGGTACGGGTCGCTCGTGCACAGCTCGTGGCCCTGGAATGCGTTTTCCTCATTGAGGTAGCTGACGCCGGCGCTGGTGGCCGCGGCCGTGAGCATCTGGTCCAGCTGATGACCTCTGGCCATAAGCCAGGCGACATCAGTTTGCGAAAATGGAGTGCACGTCCAGGAATTGGAGTTGAAGGCGACCGGGTAGAGGATGACCACAATAGTGGTGCCCGCCGGGACCGCGGCCTTTATGTCCTGCAGCGCCCGGGTCACCGGGGCCTGCAGGCCGTTGATCGTTTTCTGGAGCTGATCGGAGCCGTCGGGGTTGGTATAAGCCTGCTGGCAGCTCAGGTGGGTGACGCACGTCGTAAGAACGCTCGCGAAGCCGGAGTCATCGATACCGAGGCTCACCGTCACCAGCTTCGGCGCCGGGATCTGGCGGAGCACGTCGACCTGTGACGCGGGCTCGCCGGCGGCCCCGGTGCCGCCGTTCCAGGAATAGCTGGACCCGGAAGGCGCTGCCGGCGTGGTGTAGGGCGAGCCCGGGTTGAAGTAGATGGTGCCGTCGGGTCCTTTCGCCCAGTGGATGTTGTCGAGGTCCTGCAGTGTGCCTCCCGAGCAGGCGAGGTGAACAACCGCCGTACTGGGGAAGGTCTGCGTGAGCGCCGCGTACTGACGGGGGAAGCCGTTGCTGGACCGGTGGCACATGTTGTCCGCGGGAGCGCCGTCTGACTGGAGGACGTCAGTGCCCTCGTCCCATGGCCCGAAAGTGCCCTCTCCCGATGAGTACGAGTCGCCGAGCGCGACATAGGACTCTTGCGGGACAGGGGTGAAGGCCATGGCGCTGAACGCGATGTCGGCGCCCTGGCTGGCATCGGACGCGGGGGTGATGCTGCTGAGGGTGACTGACTGGCCCGGGACCATGGGGTAGTAGCCGATGCTGACCCACTGGTTGCTGTGGTTGTTCTGGCTGACGGTCCGGCGGTAGGTTCCGTCGACGAGATAGGTGGCGTGGGTGGTGGTCGCGCCCGGGGTGGGGATGAAGACGCGGATCTCGTAGATGCCCGAGCCGGGGAGGCTGGGCGTCCACCGGCCGCCGGCCGCGTGGGCGGCGTCGGAGGCGGGACGGGTATGGGTGAACCAGGTGTGCCCGCCGAAACCGGCACCGAGCTGGTGCAGGTCGATGCTGGGCAGGTCGGACGGGCCGATCTCCAGGCCGCTGGTGCTGATCAGCTCGAACAGGCCGCTGTTGTGCCAGTTACGGGTGGCGCCGTCCGGGCAGCCGACCACGTTGGGGGCCAGGTACTGCGGGTTCTGATCGGCGAGCGCCGTATCGGCAACGATAATCGCGTCAGATGGCAGGTCAGACGGGCTGTTGATCTCGTCGCAGACCACGGAACGGCTGGTGGGCGCGGGCTCGGGCGCGCTCGGCGAGCTGATGGTGAACGTCCCGCTTGTGCAGGCCGCGGAACAGCTGGCCCACTGGACGGGCTGGTTCCACCAGCAGGCTGAGTTCTCGCTCGGGCACGGGTCGCTGTGACCAATCTGGGTGCTGTCGCAGCTGTTGACCGACAAGACGCAGAAAGTACCGATGGGCGGGATGGCCAGGACGTCGCCGAGCGGGGTGAACCGGAAGGAGGAAGGGTTGCTGGGGTCGAACTGGCCGCCCTGGATCCAGCCGAGCACCTTCTCCTGGTAGGGCCAGTCCTGCGGGGTGTCAGCGTCGGTGTAGCTGGTGCAGCTGCTGTCGGCGCACAGGAACGGGTGACGGCTGGCCGGGTAGATCGGGTTGGCCGGGTTGTTCAGCCACCCCAGCCCGTTGGCCGGGTCACCGCTGGAGGTCAGGTGCACGCCGCTGTTGTAGGCCCAGATCGCGGCGTACCAGTTCTCGATCTTGGCCGGGTCGCCGTTGTTCATCAGGTCGCCGAGGCTGGCCAGCTGGTTCCACTTGCCCACCAGGGTGCTGACGCTCGCGGCGATGTTTTCGGCGTAGTCGACCGCGATCGCGGTCTGGGTATCGATGTTCGCTGCACCGGCTTTCATCAGGTCGGTGATCTGGGCTATCCCGTAACCGCAGTCGGCGTTGGCGTAGTTGATGTCAGTCGGGCTGGCCGGGTCAGTGGAGCCGTAGTAGTTGGCGACCAGCGGGTTGCCGCCGTACCCGGCCAGCGCGTGGAAGCTCGCCTGGTTCCAGTTGGACTCCTGGGCGAGGATGCCGTAGACCACCTGCGGCGGCACCACCGCGCCCGGGTGCCCGGCGATCGCCGGGGGCGGGAAGTCGCTGCTGGGATAGAACTGCGGAAGCTGCTGGCTGTCCCCTATCCGGTAGTCCTGCGGGCTCGCGGGCCGCGCGAGGATATTGCCGGGCCCCAGCCACCCGCGCACCGCCTGCTGCACGGCCCACTGGATCTGCGCGGAATTCGGCTGCGGCACCTGCGTCCACAGGTCGTTGCGCGGCACCGCGCACGCGGGCGTCGTGGTGTTCGCCGCGGTTGTCCGCCGCCCGGCTGCCTCTTTCGCGCTGGCAGGTTTCGCGCTGGCAGACGGGCCGGCACCGGCAGCCAGGTTCAGCCGCGGCGTGGCGCTGCTTGACCCGCCGCTCGCCTGGCCGCCGGACGCGGCAGGCTGCCGCAGCGTTGTATGGCCGCCCAGGGACACGGCCAGCGGCGGCGATCCGGCCAGCGGCGGCGATCCGGCCGGTGCCGGGATTCGCCGCAGGCCGCCGGCTACCGGGCCGGTGCCCGTGACCAGGTTGCGGCCGTCCAGGCCGGCGAACAGCCGTACCCGTGCCAGCGGCCCGCTGGCGACCTGCCGGGCGGCTGCGCCTGTCAGGCGCCACACGCCGGCCGCGCGGCCGCGGGCTACCAGGAAGTCAGCGCCGCCGGAGCTGTTGGCCCGCAGGTCGAAGGCCTGCCCGGGTACCCGGGCCAGCACGCTTTCCCGGTTGCCCGTGACCCGCGTCACTGTGCCGCCGCGCGCCCCAATGATCGCATCGCCAGCCGGGACGGCCGAGGTGAGCTCGCCGCGGACCGTGACCGAGCGCAGCAGCGCGCCGGTGCGCGCGTCGAGCACGCTGACCCGCGTGGTGCCCTGGTCCTTGCCCAGATAGCTGGTGAGCGCGACCTGGTGGCCGGTCCCGCAGCCCGGGTTGAAGTAGGCCAGCGACACCCCGGACGCGAGAGGACGGACCGTGCCGCGGTGCGCGTCTACCGCGTAGGCGATCCCGCCACGGTCCATGCCGGCGTCGGAGTTGTTGGCGTGCCAGGGGGCCACCACCGCGATCACCAGCCGGCCGTCACCGGTCAGGCACTGCTCGCCGATCCACGTCTCCTCGCCATAGGCTGCGGGGTGCAGCGTCGCCAGCCGGTGCCACCGCCAGCCGTCTGCCGAACTTGCCGCGTACAGATGCCACCCGGAAAGATCTCCCGCGCCTGTGACCACCTCATCCCCGGCGGGAACGAAGGGTCCCGCCGGGTCCGGCGCCGTGTGCGAAGGCGCCGTGTGCGAAGGCGCCGTGTGCGAAGGCGCCGTGTGCGAAGGCGCCGTCACCATGGTTCTGGTCATGGCAGCGGCCCGGGCGGCGGGCATGTGTGCCGGCCGATTCCCGGCGCTGGCCAGCAATGACGGCTGAAGCAGCGCCAGCGCGAGTACAGGCGCCAGCGCCCGCAGTCCTGTGCGCATCTCACTCCCCTGTTCGCGGTGTTCAGGTCAGGCCGAGAAGGCCGGCGATGACGTGGACACGCACGTCCTCGCGAGGATCGGCACTCTCCGCGGGCCCGGTGTCTTCCGCCAGCCGCTCTGCGGGCCGGGCGTAGCGCAGGTCTCCCCGCCGCAGCGCCACGCCGAGATTCCGCTTGCCGGTCAGCACGGACAGCCACGCCTGACTGTCGCCAATGACGAGCCACCCGGTGCCCTGGCCCGGATCGGGCGATCGGGTGATGGCAGCCTGCTCGAGGTCAACATGCCAGCTGCGCTGATGCCGGTGCCCGTTGGTGCTGTACGCGGTGATCGTTATCCGGCCCGGCTGGGCTGATGGACTGCCCGCCAACCTGGGCCACCCATCCGGCAAGCCCGTCACGAGGCTGGCCTTGATGCGCCCGGTGAGAAGCTCCCCCAGTTCATCCAGCTCCGGGTCGCCATCCTGCGCGCCGGCAGCCACGGGATCGACCGGGACCGGGCGCGGCAGCAGGGGCAGGCCGCTGTCCCGCTCGTTCCACCCCTCATCCACCTGCGCATACCCGAGCTTGCCGAGCAGCTCATTAACGGCGGCGCGCAGCGGGGCGGGGATCACGCCCGCGGGCACCGTGACACCCCGGCCCACCGAATCGGTGCCTATCTTGCCGGTGGCCCAGATCTTGTAGTCTGCCGGGCCCGCCCGGTCATGATCGGCGGTGAAACACCGGCCTGCGATCCCCGCGACAGGCGCGATGCCGAGGAACGAAAAGATCTTCCCGGCGGTTTCCTCGGGATGGATGGCGAGATCCTCGTAGTGCACCCGCAGACAGCTCGCCGGGTAGGCCTCCTCGAACGCCAGCGCGGCAGCGGTGTGGTCGGCCCAGTAGTGCGCCAAAGCGGCAGCGTTGTTACCCGGGCTGTTGCTCACGTACGGATCGAATCCGTACCCGGCCACACCCCAGGGGCACGCCTCGATGCCGGACGCGATGACGTCCATGCAATGCCGGTGCAGGCACAGGAACTTCACCCGCGGGTAGAGCGTCATGAACGCCTCGGCGCATTCGACCGTGCCGAGTGACTTGTCACACCAGCGCTGTTTGCCACGCCGGTGCAGATAGCGGGCCAGCATCGCGTCGAGGGCCTGCCGGATCGCCGCGACCGCCTCGCCGGGAAGCCCGTCTTCAGCCGCGTCGAGCATCCGCCAGGTGGCGGCCAGCTGAACAGCCGTCTTGACCAGGTTGGTCTCTGGCGGGCAAGCAAGCGCGGGGTGGGCGTCCAGCAGGAATCGCAGCAGCGTGGAGCCGGCGCGCGCGGCTGTCAGGATGACGACCGGTTCGTCGAGCAGCAGGCCGGTGTCCTGGGCGTACCGAGTTCCGGGCGGCTGGCCCGGGGCGCGGCTGGGAGGCTTGCGCGGCGCCGAGTTGCTGGGCACGATCATGGAGGCTTCTTCCTGCGTCGCGGCAATGAATGTCGCTCGGCGAAAGCGTCAGGGGCGGGAAAGCAGGATCTGCTCCGCCCGCCGTACAGCGGCGGCCTGGAACCGCGAGAGCGCCCGCAGCCCGGCCGCGTTCGCGGCGATCAGATGGTTCTCGTAGCCCGCCTCGACGGCCAGCCAGATCCCGGGCAGGTCGACCCGGTGTTTGCAGGCAACGTCCGTTCTGGCGGTAGCGATCTCGGCCCGGCCGGGTTGGCTGGGCCAGCGAGCGTTCGCCGCGGCGCCGGGCGTACGGTAGTGGAACCCCTGTTCCGCCATGCACGCGCTCCAGGCGTTTTCGGCGCTGGCAACCCGGGCGTCCCTGGCTGTGTCGTTCATTGCCTTCCAGGCAAGCTCGCCGGCGAGATCCACGGCTATGTGGTGATGGCTGGCCGCGCCGGCGCGCAGGACATACGCACTGGCGGCACGGATGCACCCCGGCGTGATCGTGGCGGGAACGTGCGCGCTTGCGGTGGCGGACGTTGCTGACGGCACGCCTCCGGTCAGGGCGAGCCAGTAGGCGGACGACTGCTGGGGCGCCGGCCACGGCCGGGTGTGCTTGCCGCGCCGCTCCCCCGTGGAGCCGTCCCGCGGATCGCCGGCTGAAGGGCGATCGCCGTATCCGTACCTGGCCGCCTGCGCCGGATCGTTGATGCCGTACGGTTCCGGCCGGACGTCCGCCGAGGTGCTGGCCGCGGCGGCCGCCGTCGCGGGGAATGAGAATCCCCTCGCACGCATGCACCTCGCCGTCAGTACCTCGATCGCCCTGTAGATTGCCGTCCGGCCCTGGTGGCTGATCAGGTACGCGTCCAGCGGCATCCGGATGTTCGCGTACGTGGCGACCGGCGGCGCCGGGGACGGCATGGCGGCGATGACCTGCGGCATGTCTGCCTGGCGCCCCGGTGGATGCCCGCAGCCGGCCAGCAGCCCGGCAGTGCAGCCGGCCAGGACACCGGCGGCGACACCGGCGGCGCGCGCGATCCGGCGGCCCGCGCCGGGCCGTTCAGAATCCGGGTGCCAGGCGGGGAGACCACGTCCACCCCTGGATGCTCGTCGATTCGTCAACGCAATAAGACCAGCGCGGATTTCCATTGAACGCCTGACCATTCGGGGTGTAGGAGTAACAGACCGCCGCCTGACCCGATGTCCCGTATCCGTTGGCACCGCGGCCTGTTCCCGGGCCGCTGCGAATGTTGCCGCCCAGGTAGTGGGCCGAATAGCCGCCGTGGATGGGGCCGCCGGTGTACCGGATTCTCGTATAGTTCCAGCTGTCTGCGTGCGCTGCGGTCGTCCCCGCTGCGACAAGAGCCGAAGCAATCATCGGAACGACCGCCACTTTCCCGAGTCTTCTCATGGATTGTTCTCCTGGCTAGCAATGGATCGCGGCTAGAACCACGCTGGGCTTTGTATGAGATGGTTATGTGGCAGCTGCAAGTCTGAACCTCCGGCGGCGTCACAGGACACTGGCATTCCAGGGGATTTCCGGGACGCAACAGGCCTTGACATGCCTCATTCATGGTGTAGACTCGCGCTCTGCGCAGGGCTGATGCCACATCCGGGTGCGCTCCGCCACGCTCCCCGGTAGCGGCGACCTCATGAGGAGCTTCAGAAAACCTTCATCGCTTGCCTCTACCGTGGAGGCATGTGGCACGGGGGCCCGCACCGGCAGCCGGTCCCGTTCCGGGCCGGCCGGTACGGATGCGAGAAGGCGATCGCCTGGCTGCTGCGAGCCAACCGGGTCTATGGTCACGATCAGCGGTGGGCGACCTTGACCACCTTCGCGGCGGCGTTCCGTGGCGGATGCTGGCCCCGTCCGGTCAGTCCGAGCCAGATCAGCCGGTGGGAGACCGCCGCTGCCCCCGCCGGGTTCGGCGTACTGCGCCGTTACGAGGAGCTCCTCGGCCTGCCGCCTGGCCAGCTGGTCGCCATCGCGGACTGGGCCTACCGCAAAGCCTCCGGGCGCCCCGGGCGCCCCGTACTCGACCGCGGCCTGAACCCGGAAGACCCGCGGGTACAGGATCGCGCCGGGCAGTTGTTCGAGCGTGCGCTGTCGGCGGACCTGATGACCGGCACGGACTGGGACGAGCTGACCAGCCACCTGGCCGTGTTTCCGGTCGCGTTCGTGTACCCGCGCACCGCGTGGGGCGACCTCAGCGAGCGGCTGCTCGCGGAACTGCTGGTCACCGACGGGCGTGCCTGGCTGTCGCGCATCGAGGCGGTCGACCGGCTGCTCGCCCACCCGCACGCTCGTCCCCCGCTGATCGCCGCCTGTGCGGCTCTTGCCGCCGACCCGGCCTGCCAAGTGGTCGTCGAGCCACTGGCGATCCTGGAACAGACCGCAGACGCCGACGCCGGCAGCCACGTGCTGGCGCAGCTCACACACCCATCCAGCGACCGGGCGTTGCGGGGCGCGATGCTCGCCGCCGTCGGGAAGACGCGGCTCGGGCACTTCCGGCCCGTCCAGCTGCGTACCGTTGCCGCTGTCGCCGCCGGCCTGCTTCCAGGCGCCGATCCGCCCAGCGAGGCCGGCGCCCTGGCCGCCGAGCTCCTGCGCCTGGTGTCGGCCATCCCGGGCAGCGCCGCCGAAGATCGGCTCCGCGGCGTCACGGACGCCACCATACGGGCGATTCTCGCCCACGGCCTTACCGCGGTTCCCGACGCGGCCCAGCGGGTCACGGCCCGGATCCTCACAGCCGCCACCGCAAGGATGCGCAGACCGCTGGACGTCGCCGGCACGGACCCGGACCCGATGCTGTCCTGCTTGGTCGGTGACCTGTTGTTCAGCCCGAACCAGAACCAGCGGCTGCTCGCGGGCCAGCTCATCGCCGCCACGCCCTACCGTGACCGCGTCGGCGCGGCCCTGGCCGCGGAACTCGCCATGGCACCAGCCAACCGCGCTGTGTCGTTGACGAGTGCGATGCTCGCCGCCATGCCGTCGGTCGGGCGGCCCGCGGACCGGCACCTGGTCGAGCGGTTCGCCCTCGCCACCGGGCTGCCCGCTCCGATCACGGACGCCGCGGCCTGGGGAATCGGCCATACTCCCGGCGTGAGCGGTGCCGATTTCTGGCCGGCCGCTCTGGCAACACACACCCGCGCCTGGCAGCGGACCCGCAGTCAGGCGAGCATCTCAGCGCTGCGCGGACTGATCTACGGGCTGGGTATCGGCCGTCACCACGATCTGCTGCGCAGCATCCGCGCGGACACGGCCGCGCCCGCGCCCGCGCGCATGGCGGCCGGCTGGTGGCTCAACATCCCGGTCCGGATACTCGCCAGCGCCGCGCGCTAGTGATTCTTGCCTGACGCCGAGCCCAGGGACGCCACGGTATCGCGAACGATACGCCCTACGCGCTCTCGCGCCCCGCGCTCTCGCGCCCCGCGCCGATCATAGCCAGGGCCGCAGGTACCGTTTCGCTCGTAACCCGGCGGATTCCCGGCCCTGACACCACTGCCGTCCGGAATGTGCGTGAAGCAGCGCCGCGGCGCGGGTAGCGAGGTGGTGACCGCTACGGTAAGCGCGCACATCCAGGTCGCTGACGGGCACGCCGGCCAGATACAGGTCGCCCATCAGGTCGACGACTTTGTGGCGAGCGGGCTCGTCGGGAAACCGGGCTGGACCCTCATATCCGGCTGGCCCAAGGATCACGACGGAATGCTCGTCCAGGCCGCGTCCCACCCCGGCCGCCTGCAACCCGGGGATCTCGTCCCGGAAGGCGATGGTGCGAGCCGGCGCGACCTGAGTCGCGAATCCATTCCGCAGGTCAGCGGTGTAAGTTTGCCGCCCCGGCCAGCGGTCACCGGTATCAAAGATGTAGGTCCAGCGGCCGGCGCCCGGGCGGATGCGGATGCTCACGCCTGCCTCGTGGACGTGGATCCGGGACGTTACCGGCGGGGCTGGCCGCCAGCCGCACGGACGGGTCCCGGCCGCCCGGATGGCGGCGACGAACGGCGCCGCGCTGCCGTCCAGGCCGGGGATCTCCGGCCCGGATACCTCGATTTCCGCGTCGGTGATCTGCATCCCGGCCAGAGCACTCAGCAGATGTTCCACGGTGGAGATCGGGCCAAGCCGGGTACACAGCCGGGTACCGGTCACCGCCGAGGGTGTCGCGGGTATGCGGTCGTGCCCGTACCGGAAGGCGATGCCCTGATCGGAGGGGTGGATGCGGATACGGACGCGGGCGCCCGAATGCAACCCGAGGCCGTCGATGCGGATGGTCTCGGCGACGCTGACCCGCTGGCTCATCACGACCGCTTCCGGTGCTCCTCACATCGCGCGTCCAGGCGCTGCACGCGCCTGAGCAGTTCGGGCAGCCAAGGGAAGATCGCGTAGGCGCGCATAATCTCCTCCGCCGGCCTGGCCGGTACGCCGAAGTGGAGGCCAGCGTGCGGCAAGTCGCGCAGAGCGGCCGCGCGGGCCCCGAGCGCGACGCCATCTGCGATGGTGACGTGATCGGCAACCCCGGCCTGGCCGCCCATGAGCACGTTGTCGCCGATGGTCGCGCTTCCGGCGATGCCGACCTGCCCGGAGATCATCGCGCCGGAGCCAATCGTGGCGTTGTGGCCGATCACCGTCTGGGCACCGATCTTGGTGCCCGGGCCCACCCTGGTTGTCCCGAATGCGCCGCGCTCCACGACCGTGCCCGCGCCGAGTTGCACCTCGTCGCCAAGCTCTGCGTCTCCTACCTGGGGAAACTTCTGCCAGGAGCCATCTGCGCCAGGGAAGAACCCCAGGCCCTCCGAGCCGACGATCGAGCCCGCGTGCAGGAGACAGTCACGCCCTACCCGGGTGCGGGGATACAGCACGACATGCGGATGCAGCGTCGTCCGCGCACCGATCACGCTGCCACGACCGATATGGCAGAACGACAGGATCTGGGCGCCGGAGTCAATCCGAACGTCGTCCTCCACCACGACGTAAGCACCGAGGAACGCGGACGGCTCCACTCGCGCCGAGCTGGCCACCTGCGCGGTTGGATGCCGGCCCGCTTCCCTGCCATCTTCCGGCCGGTAGAGGAGGAGGAAACGGCCGAAAGCCCGGTAAGGGTCACCGGTGATCAGCCTGGGCTTGCCCCGTACCGGTAGTTCCGCAGGCGCGATGACCGCCCCGACTCCGGAGTTCTGCGCATGCCGGGCGACCTGCCGGGTCGTGCAGAAGGCGATCCCCTGCGCGTCGTCCGAGTCCGGGGCGGCCGGCCGGGCGACGATGTGGCCGGGCGGCCCGTCCAGGCCCGCGCCCAGCGCGTCCGCCAGTTCCGCCAGGGTCCAGACCATCAGGCCTCCCTCATGGCGCGCTGGTTGCGCGGGTGGGCGAACGGCGCGATACCGCGTTTGGACGGTTCCTTGAGGAAACTCGCGATGAGGTCGACGGCATGGCCGGCACCGGTTACCGGACCGCCGTCGCGCACCGCCCACAGCGCCGCGCGCGCCGCGGCATGCTCGCCTTCGGGTACCCCTGCCCGGCCCAGGCCCGGGGTGTTGATCTTCCGATGCCTGGCGGGATTACCATCGACCATGCTGCACGGCAGCACATCCTGGATGACCTTGGCCATTCCCCCGACCATCGCATAGGCGCCGACCCGCACATGCTGGTGGATCCCGGCCAAACCGCCGATTACCGCCCCGTCTCCGATCTGGACGTGACCCGCGATGCCCGCGCCATGCGAGACAACCACCCCGTTTCCGATCTGGCTGTCGTGCCCCACATGCACCTGACCCATGATCAGGCAGTCCGCGCCAATCCGGGTAGGGGTGGCTGCCGCAGCCCGGTGCACGCTCGCCCCCTCCCGGATGACCGTCCTCGGCCCGACCAGCAGTTCCGTCGCACCTCCGCCGTAGCTCAGGTCCTGCGGATCGCCGCCCACCACCGCCATGGGCCACACTTCGACGTCCGCATCCAGCCGCGTCGGCCCGTACACAACGGCGTGCGCGTGGAGCCGGACACCGGGGCCGATGACCACCGGGCCACCCACCACCACATACGGCCCGATCTGGGCCGAATCATCTACTGAGGCGGCCGGGGATATCACCGCGGTGGTATGAATTCTCGACATACGCGTCCCATGCTGACATCGGCCGCTTTCAGCTCACTGCCGGACCTCTGCCGGACTGGCCGCTCCACCTCCTGTACCTTGCCCGGGCCGGTGACACTGCATGATTGCATAATCGCATCAATAGCTGCATAATGATGCTATGAGCGTGTCCATCACCGTGCGGGACGTCCCGGACGAGACACGCAACGAGCTCGCGGCTCGCGCCGCCCTGGCCGGGCGATCTCTTCAGGAATACCTGCGTGCCAAGCTCATCGAACTCGCCGGGCAACCCGACGCCGAGGCGCTGGTGGCGCGCATACGGGCGCGCAAGACCGCTCACCCCGTCTCGCTGACGGCAGAGCAGATCCTCGCGTACCGCGACGAGGATCGCCGGTGACCCTGGTCATCGACGCATCCACGGTCGTCGCCGCGCTCATCGACAGCGGCACGGACGGCAGGTGGGCGGAACCGCTGCTCACCGGCGACTCTCTGGCAGCCCCCCACCTGCTGACGGCCGAGGCATCGAACATCTTGCGCCGTTCCGCCCTCGCAGGCGCGATCTCGGCAGAACAGGCATCACTGGCCTATTCCGACCTCCTCGACCTGCGTGTGGAACTATTCCCCTACGCGCCCTTCGCGATCAGGATCTGGGACCTGCGCGACAACGTGACCTGCTACGACGCATGGTACGTGGCTCTGGCGGAAGCACTCAACGCGCCGCTTGCCACCCTGGATGTCCGGCTCGCGAAGGCATCGGGTCCTCGCTGCCGGTTCCTGGTCAGCACGCCATCCGACTGAACCAGCGAGGCGACCGTGCAGGGTTCCGAACCTTGTCATTCCGTAGGTACACCTCACGCTGTCGGGAGTTCGGCTGGATTCCAGAGCCCGCGTGCTTGTTCGGTACGATCGGCGAGGCGATGCTGGATGGGGGGCCGGCCTGGGACTCGAACGGGGACGGGTAGGTCATGAGACTCAAGCGGTCATCCTGGTATGCCGTTGTGATCGTTTCGGCGGTCGCCACGTCTGCTTTGCTTACGGGCTCAGCGACGGCGGCCAGGACGCCGGGCTGGCGGATCGACAGCGTGGTCTTCCAGGACGATCCAGTTATCCCGCCGCTCCCCGGTGACCTGATAGCGGACAGCGCCAGCGACGCCTGGGCTATGTGGTACCACTCGCCTTACCCTTACGTCGGGCACTGGACCCGTGGCGCGTGGCACGACGTTACTATGCCGAAGAGTCTTACGCCGGGGCTCTCCGTGGTTGCGTTCGGGGCAAGCTCGCCCCGCAACGTATGGGTGTTCCAGGAATACCCGTCGAACGTGGCCGTGCGCTACAACGGCACTCACTGGCTGGCCCAGTCCATGCCGTCGTGGGTCGTCGATGACGCGCACGCGAGCGACAACTCCGTCGATGCCGTGGCAGCCGGCTCGTCGTCCGTCTGGGTGTTCAACACCTACGATCGGTACATCCCCGGCTCGCCCCAGGATCACTACGCGTCTTGGTACAACGGACGCGGATGGACCAGGACGAACCTGCCCGGCGTCCCGTACTCCGCGGACGCCCTCGCGACGAACGACGTCTGGGTGCTGGGAGCGACCGTGAAGACCGCCGGGACGCGGCAGCCTGTGTGGATCATGATGCACTGGAACGGGAAGTCCTGGTCGTCCGCGGCGATTCCGCTCCCGAAAATTCCGAAGGGCGCGACGCTCACCGACGATTCGCTCGTGGCGGTGACCAGCCGGAACTTCTGGATAGAGCAGCTGGTCACAAACCCGCAGCGCGTGCTGGCGGACTACCTGATGAACTGGAACGGAAAGCGCTGGCAGCGGGTCAGCCCGCCGGTCGAGCTTGGGCCGCTGGCCGAGGATGGTTACGGCGGAATCTGGACGGCGGCAGGCGGTTCAGGAACGCACTACCACTTCTATCACTACAGCGCGGGACACTGGACCAGGTACATGGCCCCTGTCATCTCCTATAACGTCGCGGCGAACCCGCAGGGCCTGGCCTGGATCCCTGGCGGGCGTTCGATGTGGGCCTGGGACTCTGAGACGTTGTCCGGCGAGGAACCCTCGTCTACCGTAGGCGTGATCTTCAGGTACGGTCCTTGATCCCTGCACGACCTGTGGGGTCCCAGATCCCGCGTGGCATCGCCCTGTAAGACCCGGGGGCCGATCCGCCGGTTCGGCTGTGGCACCAGGCGACTCGGGGCATACTGGCGCCATGGGGATGTCCGGCTGGATCAAGGGCCGTCACATGCGCGACTCGGTGCGCGGCACTCTCAGGATCACCTCGGCCAGCTATCCGCCGGCGGCGAACGCGGTGTACAGCAACTACCGGCTCGAGGGCGTGGTGACGGCGCCTGGCCTGCCGCCTACGGCGGTTACGCACAGGGGGATGGCCCGGCTGTCGAAGTGGCCGCGGCCGGGTGAGGAGCTGCCAGTGACGGTGGACCGCGCTGACCCGGCCCGGCTGCGAATCGAGTGGGATGAGGTTCAGGACGCGGCGGACCGGGGCCGAGAGCAAGCCGAGGAGCTGGCGCAGCGGATGCGTGGCGGGCGGATGCCCGCCACGGGATCGCCCGGCGCCGGCGATGGTTACACCGATCCGGGCGGATGGGCGCCCGGCGGAGCTGGCCTCGGCGTCTTCGGCGACCCGGGCCGGCCGGTGCCCGGAAGGCCGGGCGGCGGCACCACGCCGGAACAGGCCCAGGCGCTGGCCGGGCAAGGCGAGCTGGCGAGCGCTGTGGTGATCGCGGCGCACGAGGTGAGCGTCCCGCCTGAGATGTCTCCGCCCGGCGGCCTCGTGGATGTGACGTTCGAAGTCACCTGCCGGGACGGCCGGACGTACACGACCAGGTCGCGGATGGGTTTCTCCAGCGAGGAGCGCCGAGCCATGGTCGCCACCGTCGGCGCGAGGGTCCCGGTTCGCGTCGATCCGGCTGACCAGTCGCGTATCGCCGTGGACACCGTCGCGCTCGGGCTGTAGCCGCCGCACGGGTGGCGGGGAGGGCGGGGCCAAATGCGCCAACGGCCCCGCCCAGTGGGGCCAAATGCGCCAGCGGCCCCGGCGGCCCACACCAGCTTGACCCCTGACCTCACCGGCGATCACCCGCGGTGGCGGGTCACCGATCCCACTCGGCCACGTATCGCTGTGCTGGCTGGTCGAACCTGACCAAACATTGCGGGGGTGGGAACCCGAACTCCTCTGCCGCCCAGCCCGCGATGGCCGGTGCGAGCGCTGCTCCGAGATAGTCGATCGGCACGATGTCCACCGTTCGGACGGCGATGACGACGAACTCGTCTTGATCGGGGCGTTCGATGTGGTGTGCCACGTGGCCGAGTCCGTGGCGGAGCCACGCGATCTCGTCGCCGCTCAGCCTCAGCTGCCTGCCGGTGAAGCCCTCGCTGACCTGGGAGGCGTCCAGCCAGACCCGTTTACTGACCTGCTCGCCGGTCGCCGGCTGCTCGCTGACCCGGGTGGCCTGGGCGGTGATGCCGGCGAGCACCCCGAGGCCGCCTCGTTGCTGCTTGTAGCGGTAATTCCGCATTGTCTCCATGTCTTTCACGCGGGTACCGGGCCACGGCCGGTTCAGCTCGGCTCGTTTCGTTCGCCCTTGCGGCTGGGCCGTCGGCTGATTTCGGCGACGTAGGCGGCTAGGCCGGGACATAACCCTAGCGGGGTTTCGCCCCAGCCCGGCGAGGCGTGCTTGTCCGGGCGATGTGCGTGAAAGGGCTCCGGTCAACCTGGCTGTGGCCGGCCTTGTCCCGGCGGCGCTTGCGGAGGGATTGACGGTTACACCGGTGGATAAAGGGTAGCCGCCGGCCACTGACTACCGGGAAACAGGGTTAGGGAAAGGCAGCGCAGTAATGTCCCAGCACACAGGGTCCTACCCGCCGCAAGGCGGGGGTTCGGCGGCAGCGCCATCCACGGCAGACGTCGCCCGGGACGAGGCGGCGGATGTCGGGCAGCACGCCCGCGATGCGGGCAGCCAGATCGCCCAGACCGCGGCGGACCAGGCAAGGCAGGTGGTTTCCGACACCGGCCGCCAGGCGCGTGATCTGCTCAGCGAGGTACAAGGACAGGCACGTAACCAGGCGTCCGCTCAGCAGCAGAAGGCGGCGCGGCAATTGCGGACCGCCGCTGACGAACTACACGAGATGGTGACGAACAGCGGCCAGTCCGGCCTGACCGCCGAGGTGGCGCGGCAGGCGGCCGACCGCATCCAGGGAGCCGCTTCCTGGCTCGAGCAGCGGGAACCCGGCGACCTGCTGGAAGGGGTCCGGGACTTCGCCCGGCGCCGGCCTGGCGCGTTCCTGATCGGGGCGCTGGTGGCCGGGCTGGCCGCCGGGCGCCTGACCCGGGGCCTGACGGCCGGGTCCAGCCGCCAGAGCGGGCCGCGGCAGAGCACCGCCACCGGGGTACCCGCGGCGGCCACAGTGGACTCCCCGGCCGGCGCCGGATACCCCGCCGGGACGGCCTATCCGGCCGGCCCCGTGGCCGGGTACCCGGCCACACCCGCGTACCCAGCGGACGCCGCCTACCCATCCGAATCGGCGCACCCAGCGGAACCCAGCCCGGCGCCGCGGTACAGCGGGCCAGGGCAGCCATGACGCGGCCGGGTCAGGGAACGCCCGCAGTCCCTGGCGAGAGCGCCCGGGACGTCAGCAACGCCTCATTCGCCGAACTGGTCAGTCAGGTCACGCAGGACTTGTCGACGCTCATGCGCCAGGAGCTCGACCTCGCCAAAGCGGAGATCAAGCAGGAAGTGACGAAGACCGGAAAGGCGGCGGGAATGCTCGGCGGCGCCGGTTTCGCCGGCTACATGGTGCTGCTGTTCGCCTCCATCGCCGCGTGGTGGGGCCTGGCCAACGTCATGAACCAAGGCTGGGCCGCACTGGTAGTGACCGGCATCTGGGCGGTCATCGGCGCCGTGACGTTCGCACTGGGCCGCCGCCAGCTCCGCGAGATCCACCCCAAACCGGAACAGACCGCGGAGACGGTGAAGGAATTGCCCGGCACGCTCAAGGGAGCGGTGAGGAGATAACCATGGCCAGTGACCCCGATCAGATCCGGGCCGACATCGAGCAGACCCAGCGGGAACTGAGCGCCGATGTCGACGCGCTGACAGAGAAGGTCAGCCCGCCGCGGATCATGGAACGGCGGGTGCGGCGGACCCGCACGGCCATCACCAACGTGAAGGACAGGATCATGGGCAGTACGGCCGAACGGACCTCCAGCATGGGCGGGACCGTCAGCTCTGCGGGTTCGTCCGCGAAGGACACCCTCGCCTCGGCGGCCTCGTCGGTGACCGGCACGGCCAGCTCGGCGGTCTCGTCGGTGACCGACACGGCCAGCTCCGCGCCGGACATGGCCCGCCGGCGCACCCAGGGCAATCCGCTCGCGGCCGGCCTGATCGCGTTCGGCGCGGGATGGCTCCTATCCTCCCTTCTGCCCGCCACCGAGCCGGAACAGCAGGTGGCGTCGCAGATCAAGGATCTGGCCACGGAGAAGGGGCGCCCGGTCGCCCAGCAACTCGGCCAGGCGGGGCAGCAGGCCGTCCAGGAACTGCGCGAGTCGGCGCAGCAGCGGGTCCAGTCGGTCAAGGAGACGGCCTCCGGCGCCGCGTCGACGGTCGCCGAGGAGGCCCGGTCCAGGGCGACAGAGGTGACCGGCCATGCCGAGGAGGCCCGGGACCGGGTCACCGACCAGGCGCGCCCATCGGGCGGCTAGCGCGGCCAGGGCATCCGGCGCACCGCTGACGGCGGGGATCGCCGCCCGGCTACGGGACGGTGAGCAGCCTTCCCGGGTTGCCGCGGGTCAGCTCACGTTGACCGCGGTGTCGTCGATGACGAACGAGGTCTGAAGCTCATAGTCCTCGCTCCCGGTGAACTTCAGCGTGATCTTCTGCCCGGCGTAGGCGCTCAGCGAGAAGCTGTGCTGGGCGTACCCGGTGTTGTGGTCGAGGTTGGAGTACGTGTGGAGCGTGGCCAGCACCGCGCCGGAGGAGTTGAGCACCTGCACGGTCAGCTTGTCGTACTGCGTCGTCGTGGTGGTCTCCGCCGTGTCGATGTGCAGCCAGAAACTGAAGTTGTAGCTGGAACACCCAGTGGGCAGCGTGACCGGCTGGGACAGCGTGTCGGTGTGCGTGGTCCCATAGCCATCGAGCCAGGCATCCCACGAGCCGCTGTGTGGCGGTTCTGAGCCGCTGTTGCTGATCACGCCCGAGGCCGCCGACCACGGCGCCGCGGACCCGGTCTCGAAGCCGGGGTTGCCGAGCAGTTGCGCGGGTGTGCAGCCGCTGCCGGTTGGCGTGGCGGTCGCCTCGTTGCTCCGCGCGCCCTCGCCGATGGCGTTCACGGCGGTGACCTTGTAGAAGTAGGCCTGGCCGCCGGTCAGGCCGGTGTCGGTGCATGAGGTCACGGCGCCGAGGCCGCTGCAGCCGCCGCTGGTCAGCAACGTCTCGGTACCGCTGGACGTGCCGCGGTACACGCGGTAAGAGGTGATGTTGACGCCGCCGTTACTGGCGGGCGGCGTCCAGCTCAGGGCGACCTGCCCGTTACCGGCGCTGGCGGTCAGGCCGGTGGGCGCGCCCGGCGGCGTTCCCTGGACGGGCGAGGCCGTGACGGTGACGGTCGACGTGGCGGTATGCGCCGGCGAAGCGCTGTCGGTAACGGTGAGGGTCGCGGTGTAGGTCCCGGCGGCGCTGTAGGTGTGGCTGGGGTTCTGGGCCGTGCTGGTCGACCCGTCACCGAATTTCCAGCTGTAGGCGTACGGTGCCGTGCCGCCCGTGGCCGAGCCGGTGAAGGACACGTTCAGCGGCGCGTTGCCGGTCGTCGGCGAGCCGGCCGAGGTGGCCGTCAGCGGCGTGGAGCCCTGGATCCACAGATCCTCCAGGGGGTCGCCGAGGGCCGCCTGGTCAGCGGTCGTCATGGGGAACGTCGACAGGCCGAGGTTGTTGCTGGCGTCGATGATGCCGGGGTGGACGTTCTCCATGACCCGTTCCATCGCGGCAAGCACGTTGCTCGTCGTGTAGGCGACGTGCGAGATGTAGTGCTGCTTCATGTACGTCGGCGATGCGATGACGACCATCGGCACGCGGTAGGTGTTGCTGACGTGATCCGGGCCGTTGTTGCCGTTCTGGGTGTCGTCCTCGGTGACCACGATCAGCGTATTGTCCTTGTACGCCGCGTTGTTCATGATGAAGTCGACGATCTGCTTGGTCACGGCGTCGTTCGTCGGGATGTCCTGGTACGTGCCGGGATGGTCGTTGAACAGCTCGACGTAGTTGTAGGCCGGCAGGCCGTTCGCGGTCACGAAGCTCGTGTAGTCGTTCGCGATGGTGGTGTCGGGGATGTTCTGGCCGGAGCAGGTGTACTCGTTGTAGTGCAGCTCCTCCGGGATGCTCGTGCCGGGGCGGTCGACCGGCAATACCTCGAGGTTGCCCGTACTAGGGTTGCGCCAGTACCCGCTGCCGCTGTTGAGCATCCAGTAGAAGTCTCCGTTCAGCGAGAACGTGTACGGGCTGCTGCCGGTCCCCGTGCCGGTCTGCGCGGTACACGGGTTGGTGCCCTCCCCGGAGGGGCCGGTGTCGCCGTTCAGGAAGCGGTCGAACACCGTACCGGTGGCAGACGGGTAAGACTGCTGCTGCGAGCTGGACGACGACTGGGCGGAGAACAGCCACCAGTGGTTGGGGCCGCTCGGCGGCTGCGTGCCCGTGCTGTAGGAATCAAGCAGCGCGTATTGCTTGGCGAGCGCGTGCAGGTTGGGCACCTGGCTGATGTGGTTCGTGCTCTCCACCTGGCCGTTGCAGCCGGCCTGGATCGTGGTGGCGCAGTCGCCGAGGTAGTCGTCGAAGGTGTGGTTCTCCCGGAACAGGATCACGAAGTGCTTGAACGGCGGGAAATAGGGGGCCAGAGGGTTGCTTGCCCTGGCCGGCCGCCATACCGCTATCTTCTGCGTGGTGCAGACTCCGCCCTTGCAGGTGCGGACCAGCCGGGCCGTCCGCACGTTGGTGACGTGAAGATTGTGCGGCTGCGGGAACTTCCTGAACTCGACGCCCGGCGCGGCGAACTTCGCACCGATGCAGTCATAGTTGTCGGGCCGGTACGATTGCGGCCGGTCGCCGACGGGGAGAGCCTTCGCGTCTTCCGGATCGGTGCCGGGGTTCCAGCCCTTGAGCGTGCATGAGCCGACGCCGGTCGCCGGATGTCCCGCGCCAGAGGCCGGGCTCACCGGGCTCAGCAAGAGCCCGGGTACCGACAGAACGGCGATCGCGACGCCAGCGATGCACAGTCTTTTCCAGCCGATCACAGAACCCTCCAGGCCAGAGTTCCTCACGTACCGTACATGGATGACCACTACCCCGTATGGTCCCACAGACCAAGCTGAACACAAGGGCCCAAAAACACTCCCCTCTTCCTTTGCCTCGTTATTCACTCACCGTTCGCTCATAGTTATCGCTGCTCAGTCAGGATCGGCGAACTCGTCCGGCTGAGACCGGGACATGGGCCACGGCTTCTCGGCATCGTTCATTGCCGGCCCTCCCGATCTGCAAGGACGCTCGGTTGCGGCGGTGAGTCCGGGCCCTCGAGGGCGCGGGCCGCGGCGGCGCAGGACGCACCGCCGAACGGCACCCACACCGAGACCGAGCGCCCCAGCCCGCCAGGGCCCGGGCTGAACGGTGCGGGCGGTACGCCGGCCAGCGGCATCTGCAGGCAGAGCTGGTAATAGCGCGGCAGGTCCCCGGGAAAGCCCCGCAGGTCCCTGGGCAGTTCGGTGATGATGGCGCTGAACCGCCGCGCCGCCACCGCGGCCGCGACGCTGCCCGTGAAAGCCGCCATGGCAGTTTGGTCATTACCGCGCAGGACGTCGGCCGCCGCGATCTGATCCTCGACCGCGGGCAGGCCCGCGGTGAGGGCCAGACCGGGATCGGCGGGGATCGCGACCGTCCCGCCAAGTTTTCGCACGGCCATGACCAGGCGCAGGCCCACCGCCCTGTCCGCTGCTGGCGGGATCGCGCAGGCCGGGCGGAAGCCCGCCATCAGCACCGCCAGTTGCGCGATGACCAGCAGCCCAGCAGCGGCGGCGGCCCATCGCCCGGCCAGCCCCGGACGCCAGTTCGCCCTGCGGGACCGAACGAGCCAGTCCAGGCCGGTGCCCAGCCACGGCCCGGGCCGGGCACTCTGGGCGCCCGGGGCGCCCGGGGTGCCCGGGGCGCCCAGCGCCAGCCCGGCGAGCAGCGCGACCACGAGGTAGGCGGGAAGCAGGTCGTTGACGTTGCCCCCGGCATGCACCAGCGCCGCGCACCCCTCCAGCATGAGCGCGGCGCAGCCCGCGAGCAGCACCACCGGCGTGCGCCGCGCGCCGAGCACCATCGCGCAGCAGGCCAGGCCGAGCGCGGGCAGCAGATAACCGGTCCAGAACTGGGTGACGGCGCCGAGGACGAACGGGTGCTCGCTCATCTGCTCGAACACGTAGTACACGTACCAGCCATGGCTGGCGAGCCCCAGCACGAGCGTGCTGCCGCCGACGATGGCGCCGTAGGTCAGCGCGGCGGGCACGGCCAGGCGGCGGCGTGGGCCGGCCGCCACCGCCGCGAGGACCGCGACGCCCTCGGCCAGCGCCGTCTGCTTGGTGAGGAACGCGACCGCCAGCAGCAGGCCGGCGGTGATCGCGCCACGGGTGCGGCGCATCCACCGCGCGGCATAGAGCGCGGCGACGCTGACCGCGAGGAACAGCGAGTCGACCCGGGCGACGTCGAACCATTTGCCGGCGGCGAAGTAGGTAGCCGCCAGCACGCCCGCGGCAGCCGCGCCTGCGGCGGCACTCGCGGTCTCACGCTGAACCAGCCGCCCCAGCAGCGCGAAGCAGGCCAGCGACGACATCAGCGACACCAGCCGCAGCGCAAGGTATGACTGGCCCAGCACGCTGGCCGCCGCCGCCGAGACGCCGAAGTACAGCGGCGGGTAGCCATCCGGTACGTAGCTCACGCCAGGTGGCGCGTACAGCGGCTGGCCGGTGAGGACCCGGTGCACCTCGACGAGGGAGTTGCTTTCGAGCACCTCGACGGTGAAGGGGTACGTCAGCCTCGCCAGCGCGATGGCCAGGTAGGCGCCGACCGCCGCGAGCCCGAGCAGCGCGGCGGCCATCCGCGGCGCCGCTGACCCACGGCCGGCACGAAGACCGGCGATGGCCGAGGGGATCACGCTGTGTATTAGATGCAGCGGGAAGCCGCCCGGCAAACCGGCAACAAAGGCCGGTTTAAGGCTGTATGCCCGTTTCCGGGGTGGCCTGGCGCACCGGCCCGGAGGGGCACGAAGCGTCGCCAGCGCTGCCTGGCCTCCCCGTCGAAATGACGCTGACCAGGCAATTCGCCGTCCCACCCGGAGCCGGCCCGGCCGTTGCGACCGGGCTGTCCGCGTCGCCGGCAGCCGCCGGCGAGCAGATCTTACAAACCAGGGATAAGCAGCCCGGCTGGCCGGGTTCGGCGACCATCGCCGTCGCCGGAGCCACCGCCACCACGTGGCGCGACCGCCGGCAGCCGCACCTCGAAGCGGCAGCCCTCTCCGGCGTTGACGACGCTCACCCGGCCGCGATGGGCCTCGACGATGCCCCGGACGATGGCCAGCCCGAGGCCCGCGCCGCCGTCGGCGGCGGGGGTCCGGGCCCTGGTGCCTCGCCAGGTCAGGTCGAACACCGACGCCAGATCGGCGTCGGGGATGCCGCCGCAGCCATCGGCAACGGCGATGAGCACGCCGCCCGCCTCCGCCGTGGCCGTGACCTGGACGCGGCCGTCCTCCGGGGTATGCCGGATGGCGTTCGTCACCAGGTTCGCCAGCGCCCGTGACAGCTCGCGCGCGTCGGCCTGGATCAGCAGCGCGCTGCCCGCCTCGCCGGTGAGCCGGACGCCGCGGGCCCGCGCCAGCGGCTCCATGCTGGCTACCGCGTCGCTGACCAGGTCACGGGCCTCGAGCTGGTCCGGTGACAGGTTCAGGGTTCCTGATTCGATCCGGGACAGCTCGAAGAGATCCTCGACCATCGCCGACAGCCGGATCACCTCGGCCCGGATCTGCTTGTGGTAGCGGCCGGCGTCGGAGGCGATGCCGTCTTCCAGGGCCTCCGCCATCGCGCGCAAGCCCGCCAGCGGCGTGCGCAGGTCGTGGGAGACCCAGGCGACGAGCTGGCGCCGCGACCGTTCGGCCCGGCGCTCGCGCTCGCGTGAGTCCTGAAGCTTACGGGCGGTAGCGGCGAGTTCCTCCGACAGCGCCGCGAGCTCGGCCGCCATCGGGCCGGCCGGTTCGCAGAATCCCGTCTCCTCCTGGCCCAGCGAGCGGGCGGCGCGACGCAACGCCAGGCTGCTGGTCTCCACCTGCCGGCCGAGCAGCCAGCAGAACCCGAACGCAACCAGGCCGGCCACGACACACACCATCCCGACGACGCGCAGGTCATGCTGGGAGATGAACATCGCGTTCGCGGTGCCAAGCGTGCCGGCCACCACCGCCAGGACGGCGATGGCGCTGGCTACCTGGAAAGACAGGCGCAGCGACGCCCGGCGCAACAGCCAGGCAGCGGCTATCCCCATTGCGCCGACCGCGCCGGCGCAGCCCGCGGCGATCAGGATGATCTGTGCCTGCGCGCTCATCGCGGGTCCGTCTCCCAGCGGTAGCCGACGCCCCACACGGTTTGCAGGTGCACAGGGGCGGTCGGGGTGTCCTCGACCTTCTCCCGGATCCGGCGCACGCACACGGTGACGGTCGACAGATCGCCGAACGACCACCCCCACACCAGCTCCAGCAGCTCAGGCCGGGTAAACGCGCGGCCCGGGTGGGAAAGGAAGAAGGCGAGCAGATCGAACTCACGCACCGTCAGCACCAGCTCGCGGTCATCCCTCCGGATCCGCCGGGCCGCCACATCAACCTCGAACCGCCCCGCACGAAACGGCTCCGGCGGCGCCGCCGCCGTTTCGGCCGCCACGGCGGCGCGCCGCAGCACGGCCTGCACCCGCAGCGCGAGCTCCCTGGGGCTGAACGGCTTGGTCACGTAGTCATCGGCGCCGGTCTCGAGCCCCAGCACCCGGTCGGCCTCCTCACCCAGCGCGGTCAGCATGATCACCGGCAGCGGCCGCTGCCTCTCATGGGCGGCGCGCAGCCGCTTGCACACCTCGAGGCCGTCGATACCGGGCAGCATCAGGTCCAGCACGACCAGGTCGGGCGGCCACTCCTCAGCCAGGGACAGAGCCGAACGCCCGTCGGCCGCATGCCGGGTTTCCAGGCCGGCGTCCCGGAGGTAGTCACCAACGACTTCGGCGATGGTCAGATCGTCATCGACCACAAGAACCCGAGCGCTCATGACTCTCCCCGCGCGTACTCCGCCCCCGGCAACGGACGAACCGCAGCCTACGGCATCGGCTTGGACCCCGGCTCAGACCGGCCAGAGACCGGCTGGCGGGAGCGGTAGAGCCACCGTCCGTTCGGAACACTGATTTTATTTTTCCAAACGGACGGTGGCGACTCTTCCGGCACCACCGGAATGTCTCCGGGACGCGGCGTCGTGGCCGGCGGCGGCTGCTGGGCCCTGACGGAATCGGTGTGCTGACCGGGGGCGCTACCGCGGCTGGCCTCGGGTGCCCGCTGGGCGCCGGGGAGCCACAGGGAGAGCAGTACGGCGAGGGCGGAAAAGCACGCGGACCACCAGAACGCCACGTGGAAGGCGTCTGCCGGCGTGGCCGGGTGCGCGGTGATGGCGCCTTCGAGGATCACCGCCAGGACGGCGGTGCCGAACGAGCCGCCGATCTGCTGCGCGGTCCTGGTGAGCACGCTGGAGTGCGGAATCTGCTGCTTGTCCAGGCCGATGTAGCCGGCGACCATCACCGGCATGGTGACGGCCCCGAGGCCGAACCCGCGGATGACCATCCAGACGGCGAGCAGCCATTCGCTGGTATGCGGCCCGGCCAGGGCGAACGGAACGGTCGCGGCGGTGACGACGGCGAAGCCGGCCAGGGCGATGACGCGTGAGCCGAACCGGTCGATGTTGCCCCCGGCGACGGTGCGGGACAAGACGGTGCCGATGCCCTGCGGGACGAGCATGACCCCGGCGGTGAGTGCGGTGGTGCCGCGCACGTCCTGGTAGTACAACGGCATCAGGAGCATCGCGCCGTACAGGGAGAAGCCGGAGAAGAACAGCACCGCGCTGGAGGAGGCGACCGGCTGCCTGCCGAGCAGCCGGACCTCGACCAGGGGGCGGCTCGTGCGTAGCGCGTAGCCGGTGAAGGCCGCGAGCAGCATGACGCCGACGCCGAGCGGGATGATGACGTCCGGGTGGGTGAACCCCGCAGCGGTGCCCGCGTTGGCGAGGCCCAGCAGGACGACCGAGGTGCCTGGCGCGATGAGGAAGAGCCCGGGCACATCGAGCCTCGGCTTACCGAATGCGGGGGCCGGCCGGGCGGGCGCGTCTATGTTCAGGTAACGCCAGGCGAGCAGGATGCCAATGGCGCAGAACGGCACATTCACCCAGAACATGAACCGCCAGCTCAGGTGCGTCAGGATGGCGCCGCCGATCAGCGGGCCGAGGATCGGGCCGAGCAGCGCTGGCAGCGCGACGTAGGTGACGAGCCGGCCGAGCGACTTGCCGCCCGCGGCCTGGAAGATCAGCGTGGTCATCACCGGGAGCATGAGGCCGCCGCCGATCCCCTGGATAACCCGCCAGCCGATGAGCGAGCCGACATCCCATGCGAGGCTGGACCCGACCGAGCCGACGAGGAAGACGGCAAGGGAGAACATCCATAGCCGCTTCCCGCCGAACCGCTGCAGGCCCCAGGTGCTAAGCGGCACTGCGATGCCGAGCGCCAGCAGGTAGCCGGTGGTCACCCACTGGATCGTCGCGACCGAGGTGCCCAGCTTCACCGAGAGCGTGTGCAGGGCGACGCTGACGATCGTGGTATCGAAGATGACGGCCATCGCACCGACGATGAGAATCAGGGCGGCTCTGACCACCACGGGGTCCAGCTTCTCGGCCGCTGGGTTTGCTGGTGCTGCCGCCATGCCACTCCTGTCTAAATAAGAGATTAATTCGTCTCTTATGAGAGTAGGGTGGACCGTTAGGGAATGCAAGCCTCTCTTAATATTCCCCAGACCGTATGCTGGTTGCCATGACCGAGCAGGCACAACGGGGCCGTCAACGGCGGCGGGGGGAGGAACTGGAGGCCGCACTGCTGGAGGCCGCGTGGCAAGAGCTCGTCGAGGTCGGCTACGCCAGGCTGACGATGGAGTCCGTCGCCGTCCGGGCAAAGACGGGCGTGGCGGTGCTGTACCGGCGCTGGCCCAATAAGGACGACCTGGTGATCGCCGCCATCCACTACTACGGCAATACGCACCCCGTGGAGATCCCCGACACCGGAAGCCTCCGCGACGACATGATCGCCCTGCTCAGCGTGGCCAGTGCGGCGCGTGTCAGCTTCGTCGCGATCATCACCGCCGCGTTCTCCGGTCTGCTGTCCAGTACCGGTCTCACCCCGGCCCAGGTGCGCGAGAAGGTCACGGCCGACCGCCCGACGTGGTCCGCCGACATCTTTGCCCGGGCGCACGAGCGCGGCGAGATCGACCTCGACTGTATCCCCCCGGCCGTCCTGACCATGCCGTTCGACCTGATGCGCCACGACATGCTGATGACCTACAAGCCGATCCCTCCCGAGCGGGTTCTCACGATCGTGGACGACTTGTTCATGCCCCTCGTCGCACGGCAGACCGCACGTCATGGTCATCTCCGTCGATGACTTCGAGTCCCTGCAGATGACCCGTGAACTGCTAACGCCGGACAACCCTGATGAGATGGCTGTTGCCCCAGCGGCGGGCCGCCTCGACGATCGGCAGCACAGAGAGCCCGTACTCGGTCAAGGAATAGATAACAGGATCAGGGACGCCGCTGCCGGGCTGCCGCGCGACAATGCCGTCGGCGGCCAGTTCACGCAACTGCTCGGTGAGCACCTTGGCGGAGATATCCGGAATCAGCCGGCGCAGCCCGGCAAAATGCGTCGGCGATTCGGCCAGCCAGTAGATGATGATCAGCTTCCACTTGCCGCCGAACGCCGCCAACGCCGCAGTGAGCGGGC
>Ga0213875_10000348_pt1 | contig 43593 bp, 35 predicted proteins | sample BarmaccomBMRX_R8_FD_160105 | JGI IMG/M metagenome (GOLD analysis project Ga0213875, IMG submission 160105) | Root-associated microbial communities from Barbacenia macrantha in rupestrian grasslands, the National Park of Serra do Cipo, Brazil - RX_R8 | ecosystem: Host-associated > Plants > Roots...
CGGCGGGACAGCGGCACGGCGGCGCGGCGGCACGGCGGGACAGCGGGACAGCGGGGACAGCGGGACAGCGGGACAGCGGGACATATTGACGGCCGGCGGACGGCGTGCCTCAATGTGTGCACCGGATGATTTCCGTCGGAAAGAGGGCGCTTATGACCACGATCCGGATCCCGCGGCGCCTCGCCATCGTGGTCGCCCTCCTGATGCCGCTCGCCGGCGCCGCCGTCCCGCGGGCGCAGGCCGTCACCACGATCGGGCAGGCGCAGGCCGCCACCACGATCAGCGTGAACGGCACGAGCGCCGGCCGGACGTTCGGCGGGATCGGCGCGATCAGCGGCGGCGGGGGCAACTCGCGGCTGCTGACCGACTATCCCGCCGCTCAGCAGCAGCAGATCCTCGACTACCTGTTCAAGCCCGGGTACGGCGCGAGCCTGCAGATCCTCAAGGTGGAGATCGGCGGCGACACCAACTCGACAGATGGCTCCGAATCCAGCCATATGCACACGTCCTCATCTGTTGACTGCAACACCGGGTACGAGTGGTGGCTGATGGAACAGGCCAGGGCGCGCAACCCGAACATCAAGCTCTACGGCCTGGCCTGGGGCGCGCCGGGGTGGATCGGCGGCGGCAACTTCTGGTCCACCGACATGATCAATTACCTGGTGAACTGGCTGAACTGCGCCAAGTCGCACGGGCTGACCATCAACTACCTCGGCGGCTGGAACGAGCGCGGGTACAACGTCTCCTGGTACGAGCAGCTCAGGTCCACGCTGAACGCCGACGGCTACGCGGGTCTGCAGATCGTCGCCGCGGACAGCGACTGGTCCGTCGCCGGCGCGATAGCCTCCACCCCCGCCTTCGCCAGCGCGGTGTCGGTCATCGGCGTGCACTACCCCTGCGCGGGCGGCGACGGCGGCAGCGCGGACAACTGCCCGGCCAACTCGGCCGCCATCGGCACCGGCAAGCCGCTGTGGGCGAGCGAGAACGGGTCCCAGGACCTGAACTCGGGCGCGCCCGCCCTGATCCGCTCCATCACCCGCGGCTACATCGACGCCGACCTGACCGCGTACATCAACTGGCCGCTGGTCGCGGCCGTCTACCCCAACCTGCCCTACGACACCGACGGGCTGGTCCAGGCCAGCCAGCCATGGTCGGGCTTCTACACCACCGGCGAGAGCCTGTGGGCCACCGCGCAGGTCACCCAGTTCACGGCGCCGGGCTGGCAGTTCCTCAACTCCGGCTCTGGCTACCTCGGCGGCAGCGAGTCCAACGGCAGCTACGTCTCGCTCAGGTCCGCCAGCGGGCCGGACTACTCGACGATCATCGAGACCACGACGGCGAGCGCCGCGCAGACCGTCACGGTGAACGTTTCAGGCGGCCTGTCCGCCGGCACGGTGCACGTGTGGGCGACGAACCTGAACTCCGCGAACCCGGCTGACTACTTCGTCCAGCAGTCCCCGATCACGCCGTCCGGCGGCTCCTACTCGCTGACCGTCCAGCCCGGCTACGTCTACACGCTCACCACGACCACCGGGCAGGGCAAGGGCACCGCGGTCTCGCCCGGCCAGGGGACGCTGGCGCTGCCGTACTCGGACAGCTTCGACGGCGACACCGCCGGCCAGCAGCCGCGGTACCTGTCGCAGCAGCAGGGCGCGTTCGAGGCCGGGCCGTGCGCCGGCGGCCGGTCCGGGCAGTGCGTCCAGCAGCAGGCGCCGGCCCAGCCGATCGAGTGGGACGGGAACTCCAGCCCGTACACGATCGGCGGCAACCTGAGCTGGGCGAACTACACCGTCGCCGCCGACGTGCTGCTCTCGCAGGCGGGTTCGGTTCAGCTCATCGGGCGCGCGGGGTGGCAGCACAGCTTCGGGCCGGCCGGAATCGATGACTATTACCTGCAGGTCAGCAACGCCGGCGCGTGGTCCATCGTGCGGAACAACACCAGCGACGCGCTGACCACGCTGGCCAGCGGCACCGTGGCCGCGCTCGGCACCGGCACCTGGCATCACCTGGCGCTGACCCTGAACGGCCATTCGATCAGCGCGGCGATCGACGGCGTTACGGTCGGCGGCGCGACCGACTCGGCGTATTCGTCCGGCATGATCGGGCTCGGCGTGAACGGCTACCAGACCGACCAGTTCGACAACCTGACCGTGACCGCCGCCGGCCCGGCGGCGCCGGCCGGGCCGATCGTGGCGGGAGACAACGCGGGCGTCTGCGTGGACGACAACGGCGATTCCTCCGCCGACGGCACCCACGTGCAGATGTACCAGTGCAACGGGTCCGCCGCGCAGAACTGGACGCTGGAGACCAACGGCACCATCCAGATCAACGGCAAGTGCCTGGACATCACGGGCGCGAGCACCGCGAACGGCGCGCTGATCGAGGAATGGACCTGCAACGGCGGCGGCAACCAGCAGTGGCTGCCGGTGAACGGGACGCTGGTGAACCCGGTGTCCGGCAAGTGCCTGGACGACCCGGCGTTCAGCACCGCGAACGGCACCCAGCTCGACCTGTGGACGTGCAACGGCGGCTCGAACCAGCAGTGGAGCCTCCCCTGAGCAGTTCTCCGCCGCCGGCTCTCATGATCATGGGTCGTTGTGCACCTTTGCCGGTGCCCTTCGACCCATGATCATGGTTTCGCGGGTCCCTGGGCCACGCGCTGAGCGTCGGCTTGGCGGTGGCGGCGGGCGATGGCGCGGAGCTGGACGATCCGGGCCGTGCCGGCGGCGACGACCAGCAGGACGCCGAGGACCGCGGCCAGCAGGAGCGCGACACCCAGCGGCAGGTGACCGTGCGCGCCCAGGTAGGAGATGGCCACTTGCTGGCTGTTCTGCAGGATGAAGATCAGCAGCAGAAGCAGCACGACGGCGCCGAAGCCGATGGCGATCCACATGCCGCTGATCCGGGTCGGCCTGATCCGGTGGTCCGGCAGCGGCGCGCCGCCGGCCGCCGGCTGGCCGTTGCCGGGCTGGCCGGCTTCGGGCGCCTGGGGCACCGGCGGATCTTGCGGCGTGGGTGGCGCTTGCGACGTGGGTGGCGCTTGCGACGCTGGTGGCGTTCGCGGCGCTCGCGGGTCCGTGGCCATCTGCAGCCTCCCCTCGTAACCAGAGACTTAGTGGCCTGCCCTTCCGCGGGGCGAATATGCAGCCGCGGATGAGCAACGGCCCGGTTTCGGTACGGCGTGGCTGAGGGCCAATCCGATTCGGGTTCCACTACGAATGACGGTTGTGGGCAGACGTGGCGCGCCGGAGCCGTCGCCGGGCCCTGGTCCCGGGGAGGGGAGCGACCAGGACCCGGCGGCACTGCTCGTCCGGGTCGCCCGCGGCGATCAACGGGCGTTCAAGGGCGTGTACGACCAGCTGGCCGGCCCCGTCTACGGCGTGATCAGAAGGGTGGTGCGTGACCCGGCGCAGTCCGAGGAGGTCACGCAGGAGGTCCTGCTCGAGGTGTGGCGCACCGCCTCCAGGTTCGACGCCGCGAAGGGCACCGCCGTGGCGTGGGTGATGACGATCGCTCACCGCCGCGCCGTGGACCGGGTGCGGGCCGAGAACGCCTCCGCGGAGCGGGAGCGCAGGACGGCACCCGACCCGGCCAACGCCGAAACGCAGGACGTGGCCGAGATCGTGTCGGCGAGGCTGGACCGGCAGCGGGTCAGCCGCTGCCTGGACGGGCTCACCGAGATCCAGCGCGAGTCGATCAGCCTCGCCTATTACGGCGGCTACTCCTATCCCCAGGTGGCCAGGCTGCTGGGGGTCGCGCTCGGCACGGTGAAGACCCGGATCCGCGACGGCCTGATCAGGATGCGCGACTGCCTGGAAGTGACCTGGTGAAACTTCAGCGCCACGACCTGCACACGCTGACCGGCGTCTATGCCATCGACGCCCTTGACGGCGCGGACCTGGAGGAGTTCGAGCGGCACCTGTCCCGCTGCCAGCCGTGCGCCACCGAGGTCCGCGGCCTTCGCGAGACCGCCGGCCGCCTTGGCCTGGCCGCGGCGCTCGAGCCACCGGACGCGCTGTGGGAACGGGTGCTCGCCGCCGCGTCACGGACCCGGCAGCTGCCGCCGCTCGACACCGAACGGCCCCGGCCGGGGCGCCGCCGTGGCTGGCTGCCGGCCGCGGCGGCCGCGGCGGCCGCGCTCGCCACCGCGGCGGCCATAGCGCTCGGCATCACCCAGGCCGCCACCCAGCATGACCTCGACAACGCGCAGGCGCGCGACCGGGCGATCGCCGCCGTCCTCGCGGCGCCCGACGCCCGCGTGCACAGCATGCCCTCCAGGAACGGGGGCACCGTCACGGCCGTCGTCTCCATCCGGCAGCGGCAGGCGGTCATCACGGCGACCGGGATGCAGCCGCTGCCCGCGAGCAAGGTCTACCAGCTATGGGTCATCGGCGCGTCCGGCGCCCAGTCCGCCGGGCTGCTGCCCGCGACGCAGGCTGGCCGGACCGGGCCCGTGCTCGCCTCCGGGATCCGGCCCGGCGACGCGATCGGCGTCACCGTCGAGCCGGCCGGCGGCACGTCCCGGCCCACGACCACTCCCCTGGTCATCATGCCCCTGCCCGCGTGACGTCCCAGCGGTGGCTGGTGACCTGGCCGCCGGCGATCGTGACGGTTCCCCCGGGCGTCGCGGGGCCGCGCCAGATGATGTAGTCGCCGGCGGGCAGCCCGGGATAGACGGCGGCGTGGGTGACGCCGCGGGGTGTCCGCCTCTCCCGGACAAGGGAGTGGGTTCGCGGCGATCCGGGTGCGCCCGCGGCGCTGATCTCGATTTCGCGGCCGGCCAGCGCGGCCGGCGTGTGCAGGACGAGCGCGCCGGTCCCGGCGCCGATGTCGAGGACGACGGCGCCGGGACCGGTCGGGCCAGCCGCGGGTTCGGCCATTTTCCAGCGCTCCTCAGGACGGGGTGGAGAACCCGCTGTACGGCGTTCCCAGGTACGGGAACTCATCGAGATAAGGGGCCTTGACACTGGCGGGTGTCAGCCCGTCGGTGACCGCGCCCGCCGCCGCGTCCGGCCGGTAGGACTTGTCCACCAGCGGGTACGTGGCGCCCGCGATGGCCCGGAGCTCGACGGTGACCACGTCGTCGGTCACCCGCCGCCCGTTCGGGAAACCCGCCAGGTCCCCGCCGAGCAGGCCGAGGATGTTCGGCTTGGCGGCGGGCTCGATGGCCGTGTTGAGCCGGAGCATGTCGGCCCGCACGGAGCCGGTGTAGTTCTGGAAGCCGGGGATCACGCCGTCGGGAATGCCGGTCAGCAGGATCGCCTCGAGGTCGGCGCGCGCCTTGCCGGATCCGGCGAGCGCGGCCAGATGGGGGAAAACGCCCGGGTAGAGCACCGGCAGCAGCCCGGCGAGGCCGGGATGCGCGACGTAGGAGGCGAACTGCTTGTCGTCGGCGGGCGGCAGCGAGTTCCACCGGTCCTTCTTCCCCAGCGGGATGAGAACCTCGTTGACCAGCGGGTTGCCGAGCCTTGACACCTGACGGTACGGCCCGCTGGTGATGTTCTCGCCGTGGTCGGCGTCCCACAGCCGCACCCGCTGCCTGCTCGCGGTGGTCCACACGCCGATCACCGAGCGCCGGTCGTGCGCCTCCCCGGTTCCGCCGCGGGTCAGCTCCGAGACCGGTACCTGGATGGCGATCGAGTGGACGTTCAGCCCGTTGGTGGCGTTCACGCCGGGCGCGGGCTTGCTGAAGATGTGCATGCCGAACTGGTTGTGCAGCTCCTCGAAGGGCCGCAGGTTACCGAGGTCGAAGATCGCCCCGAGGTCGACGTAGAAGCCCTCGGCGCGCTGCCCGGCGAACACCCGGCCGCCGCCCGGAATGGCGTGGATGGCGGCCGCCGCGAGGCGCTCGTAATGGGGAGTGGACAGCGGGCCGATGTTGCAGGGAGGACAGGCCAGGCCATCGCCCAGCACCGTCTCGTGATCGCGGCTGGCCCTCGTCAGCGTGTAGAACTGGCGGCGGTTCCAGTTCGGGCTCTCCAGCGAGGTGATCGGGCCGGTGTTGTAGAGGAACGTGTCCGGGTCCGCGAGTTCGGTGCGGAACCGGAACCGGTAGCTGATGTCCGCGCGGCCGTCACCGCTGTTGTCGATGTGGATCTCGTACAGCACGTCGTCGCCGAACTCGTAGAAGTTGGGGCCGCCGGCCGGTTCCTGCAGCGGGATGTAGTTGGCGATCAGGGTGACCGTTCCGGGGCTGTCCGGGCTGACGAACGCGTACACGTCGGTGCTGTCGGCCACCGGGTCCTTGGAGATCTCCGGCGCTTCGCGATGCGATGACATGGCTGACCTCCTCGGTCACCGGCTCGCGCGGACCAGCCGCGCCGCCAGGTCTGGGTCACGGAGCCGGGTGTGGCCCGTGCCGCGAAAGATGTCGAGCTCCCCGGTGCCCGCGTCGCGCACGTGCACGACGACCGGGTCGCCGTGGGGTTCGTGATACGCCGGGTGCGCGGCGGCCGGCGGCTGCGCGCCCGCTGCGAGCGGGAAGCCGGACCGCAGGCCGCCGGCCGCGGCGGCCGCCGCGCCGATACCGGCGACCCCGCGCAGCACCACCCGGCGCGACGGGTCGCTCGTCCCGGCGTTTCCGCTGTCCCCCCTGGTCCCGTCCATAAGCGTCCTTTCCACGGCGGCGCGGCCCGCCGCGCCGCATCGATCGAGCACACACTTACTTCGGCCCGCGGCCCGGCGCGGATTGGCCCCGGCCGGATTTTGATCGGGCGGGATGGCCGGTCAGCGGGACAATGGCCGGTCAGCGGAAGAGCTGTGTGCCGACCGCCGCCTTGCCGCGCACCACCCCGTTGACCAGCTCACCGATCTCGTCGATCCGGATGCTGATCTGGTCGCCCTCGCGGAGGGTGAACGGCAGGTCCGGGACGAGGCAGGTGCCGGTGGACAGCACCACTCCGGCCGGGAACTCGTCCTCCCGGAACAGGAAGCCCGCCAGCTCGCCGATGCGCCGCCGCAGCCCCGACGTGCTGGTGTGCCCCTGCCACGCCACGGAGCCGCCGCGGAAGATGGTCATCTCGATCGTCAGCGCGTACGGATCGAAGACCTCCCACGCGGGCCTGATCCACGGCCCGGCCGCGCAGCCGCCAAGGTAGATCTTGGCCTGCGGGAGGTACAGCGGGTTCTGCCCCTCGATCGAGCGCGAGCTCATGTCGTTGCAGATCGTGTAGCCGGCGACCTCGCCCGCGTAGTTCAGCACCGCGGCGAGCTCCGGCTCGGGGACGGTCACCTCGGAGTCGGCCCGCACGGAGACCGCGCCGCCGGGCCCGGCCACCCGCCAGGCCGTGGACTTGAAGAACAGCTCGGGGCGCTCGGCGGTGTAGACCCGCTCGTAGACGTCCGCCTCGTGCTCGCTCTCCACCACCCGGGCGGCCCTGGAGCGCTCGTAGGTGACCCCGGCGGCCCACACGTCGGTGTGGCCGTCCACCGGCGCGAGCAGGCTCGCCCCGGCCAGCGGGACCGGCTCGCCGCCGGGGTTTTCGCAGATCTCGCGGATCCGCTCCAGCGGCAGGGCGAGCAGGTCCGCCATGGTCGCGGCGCCGCGCAGCGGCACTATGGACCTGGCCGTCTCCGGGTCGAGTACGCCAATCCGCGCCGCGCCGTCGCCGGCGCTGAACCTGACCAGCCGCACGCGTCCTCCCGAGGTCACGTTCATGGGATGAGCCGGGCTCCCTCCCTGTACCCGCATTCTGGCATCGCCGCCCGGGCCGGGGGCGGCTGGCGGGGGCGGCGCGGGCCGCCTGCCGGATCCGCCGCATCTGCCGGGGAAGGCGGGCGGGGAAGGGGAACCACCGTCCGTTCGGTAAAAAATTTATGGATACGGAACGGACGGTGGTCTCCCCCTGCCTCAGCCCGACGCGGGCGGGATCTCGCCGGAGCCGCGGACGATCAGGCTGGCGGGGAGCTCGACGCACTCGGCGGGGCCCATGTACCCGCCGATGCGCCGGAACAGCAGCTCCGCCGCGGTGCGGCCGATCTCGCCGGTGCTCTGGGCGACCACCGTCATGGCGGGCGTGAGCAGGTCGAACAGCTCGAGATCGTCGAAGCCGGCGAGCGCGACCGCGGCGCCGGTCCTGCGGAGCTCGCGCAGGGCGAGCACTGTGGTGCGGTTGTTGCCGCAGAAGACGGCGGTGACCGGCTCGGGGCCGCTCAGCATGCGGCGCAGCGCGGAGCCGACGCTGCCGGCGTCCGGGGCCGCCATGCTGACCCAGGAGCCGCCGACGGGCAGCGCCGCGGCCGCCATCGCGTCCAGGTACCCCTGGTGGCGGTGCGCCGCGGTGTAGATGTGCGGCGCGTCGCCGATGAACCCGATGCGCCGGTGACCGCCCCTGATCAGGTGAGTCACACCGTCGAAGGCGCCGCGGACGTTGTCGGTGAGCACCGTGTCCGCCTCGATCAGGCGCGGCGGGCGGTCGGCGAAGACCACCGCGATGCCGGCGTCGATCTCCGGCAGCAGGTAGGTGTGGTCGTCCGAGGCGGGGACGATGATCAGGCCGTCGACCCGGCGGGCACAGAAAGCCAGCGCCAGCGCCCGCTCGCGGCCCGGATCCTCGCCGCTCGAGCCGGTGATCAGCAGGCTCCCGTGCCGGGCGGCGACCGCCTCGACGGCGCGCGACAGCATCGCGTAGAACGGGTCGCCGATGTCCTCGAGGACCAGCCCGATCGACGCCGTCTTGCCCTTCCTGAGCACCCGGGCGCTGTCGTTGCGCCGGTAGCCGAGCTCGGCGATCGACCTGCTCACCCGCTCGGCCGTGCGCGGTTTCACGCCGGGCTCGCCGTTGACGACCCGGGACACGGTCTTCAGGGCGACGCCGGCATGGCTGGCGACGTCCTTCATCGTCGGGCGGCTTCCGTACATGGTCACGGCGGCACCTCCCCCCTCGTACACGTGCGCGGGGAGCCGGGACGCACCCGGCTCCCCGCACCCTGACTCATCCGGCTGAGATCGCGAAAAGGCCGATCGAGCCGTTGTTCACAGTGGCAGGCAGTGTAATGCTCGCCACCGTCTTGGAGCTATCCACCGGGATCGTCGCGGCGAACAGGTACGTGTTGATCGTCTGCTTCGTGCCGTCGAGGTAATTGCGGTACGGAGTTGTCGCGACCGTCACGTTCCCGAACTGCGGCGACCCGCCGCCTCCGCCGAGCGTCCAGTCGCTCATCCCGAGGGTGGCGGTGGCTGTGGTGCCATCGGTGTATGTAATTTCCACTGTTCCGGACGCGCCTGCCGTGCCGGCGTTGATGGCGCTGCCGAGGAAGCCGATCTTCGACGTGCCCGCGGGCGCGCTGACCTGGATGGTCTGCCCGGCGGCGTTGATCGCGTCCGGCTGGGCCGGCGCGACGTTCGGCATCGTGTAGGTGATCCCGCCCGAGGTGACGGACGCGCCCTGCCCGAGGCCGGCCGCGGTAAGCGCCTGCTCCGAGTAGCTGAACCCGTCGCCGTCGAAGTTGGCCGCCGACGGGGTGCCGTCGCTGCTGATGCCGGTCACGTTGTAGTACGGCGCCAGGTCACCCGGCTTGGCGACGACGACCGTGAGCTGCACCGGTATCACCGACCCGGCTGGGCTGGTGAACCTCACCGGCACCGTGTAGTCGCCGTCCGTGCCGCCCGCCGTGACGGTCAGGCTGGCGCTCGCGGTTCCGTTCGCCGGGAGGGACAGGCTGCCGCTCGACGGCGACACCGTTACCTGGCTGGGCGGGGTCGCCTTCCAGCCCACGGTCTGCGCGCCGGCCAGCGACTGGACGGACAGCTTCACGGTCGCGCTGGCTCCGGGCCGCAGGTAGAGCGTCCCGGGGCTGGCCGAGGCGGAGTCCGCGAACACCGGGCCGTACGAGGGAGGCGCGTCCTGCTTGGCGCTTCCCCACGTGGTGGGCGTCTTGCCCAGGGTCCAGTCCATCGTGGAGCCCTTGGCCAGCGTGCCGAACGGCACGTACAGCTTGCTGTCGGGCTTGCCGTTGATCTTCAGGGAGTCGACGTAGAACCTCGCCGGCGACGCTCCCGGCGCGCTGATGGTGATCGTCTTGCCGGTGGGCAGGGTGATCTTCTCGTAGGGGAAGCCGGGGCCGTTGAGGAGCACGTTGTCGCTGCCGGAGTTCTCCGGGTACATGCCCAGCATCTCCCAGACGAACGTGGAGCTGTTTGCGCCGAGGTCGTCGTTGTTGGCGAGGCCGGTCGGGCCGGGCAGGTACATGCCGTTGCGGATCGTGTTGATCGCCTGCTGGGTGCCGGCCGGGTCGCCGGCGTAGTCCAGGGCGTTCTGCTCGCCGAGGTCGAATTCGTTGGTGAGCTGGGCGTACATGCCGAAGCCGTTCGGCTCGGACAGGTACTGCCGCAGCTCGGGCACGACCGCTTTGTCGCCGCCGAGCAGGGAGAACAGGCCCGCGTAGTCGTTGGGCACGTTCCACAGGTACTCGTAGGCGTCGCCCTCGACGTAGTGGCTGGTCGTCGTCGGGGTGATGCCGGGCACGAACGAGCCGTTCTCGTTCCGCGGGTTGAGCAGGCCGTCGGCGGCGTCGAACACGTTCACCCAGTTGTTGGCGCGGTTGGTGAGCATCTTCGCGTCCGCGGTGTCGCCGAGTGCGCCGGCGAACTGGGCGAGCGCGAAGTCCTCGGTGTCGTACTCCAGCAGCGTGGGCACGAAACCGTGCGGGTTGCAGCAGCCGTAGGTGCCGTCCTCGGGCAGGTAGCCGTACTTCTGCTCCAGCGCCTCGCCGGGCCTGACGTCGTTGACGGTGGTGGCCTGCTTGAGCATGTCCGCCAGCGCCTGCCTGGTGTTGAAGTTCCTGGCGCCGAAGGCGTAGTAGTCGGCGATGATCGACTGGGCGGGGTCGCCGACCATGACGTAGTTGTTCAGGTTCAGGTATCCCCACTGCTGCAGGAGGCCGTCCTGGGCGTAGTAGTTCAGTTGGGACTGCGCCTGGTCGCCGGCGGCGGTGGGGTCGAGCATCGCCTGGAGCTGGGACAGCGAGTGGTAGGTGTCCCAGCCGGAGAAGACGCCGTACTGGTCTTTTTGGCCCGCCGCCACCGTGTGGACCTTGTTGTCCGAGCCCATGTACTGACCGTTGACGTCGCTGCTGATGTTGGGCTGCATGAAGTCCTTGTACAGCAGGCTGTAGAACTCCTGGGTCTGTGCGTACGTGCCGCCGTTTACCTTGATGCGGCCGAGGAGGTTGTTCCAGGAGTTCTGCGCGTTTTGCTTGATCGTGCTGAAGTTCCAGCCGGGGTTCTCCGTCTGCCAGTCAAGCTTGGCGTTGGCGGCGCTGACGTAGGAGATCGCGACCTTCGCGTCGATCGTGGGGCTGGAGGTGGTGTCGAAGGTGAGGAAGACCGAGTCCGGGTTCGTCTGGCCGGGCTCGGTGATCACCTGGGAGGCCGTGAAGGGGTGGTTGAAGGTGATGTCGAAGTGCACCGTGTAGAGCTGCACCTGGCCGTCGTTGACGGGCTCGCCGCAGAACTGGCCGCTGGTGTCCGAGCCGATGACCTCGTTGTTGCCGACGATCTTCGCGCTCGACGCCATGTCGCCGTTCTGGCTGGCCATGAGCTTGACCAGGAAGTCGGCCTGTTTTGTCCTCGGGAACGTGAACGCGCCCATCGCGCTGTGCGGGGTCTCCGCGAACTTGGAGGTGATCGTGTCCGGGAGGTTGCTGCTGGCCTGGTAGTAGCCGGCCTCGGCGATCTCGCCGGCGTTGGTGAAGGACGTCGTGTACTTGCTCGGGTCGCCGCTGGGCAGCGGGCCGGTCATCGGGAGGATCGGCACGTCACCGGCGGCGCCGCAGCCGGGCCCGGAGATGTGGGTCAGGCTGTAGCCCCACAGCGCCTCGTCGCCGTAGTTGTAGCCGCCTCCGGCGTTGTTGTTCGGCATGGTGTCCGGGCTCCACTGGACCATGCCGAACGGCACGTCGGCACCGGGGTAGGTGTTGCCGCCGCCGCTCGTCCAGGTGCGGGTGTCCACGAGCTCGGCGGGGTTGCTGAGCTGGGCGCTCGTCACCGTCGCGTTGTCCTTTGCTCCGGGGAGTGCCGGGGCGGCCTTCGCGGCGTTGCGCGGGTGCTCGCAGGACGCGAGCGCGCCCGTGGGGGTCTTGGTGCAGTCCGCTGTGCGGGCGCCGGTCATCGTGGGCGTTCGCGCGCCGCTGCGATTTGCGGCGGCCGATGCGGCCGCCGCCGCGGAGGCGGCCGGGGTGGCGCCCGGGGCGGCGGCCGGGGACTGAGCGGTCAGGGACGCGGCGCCGGCCGGCGCGGCGGCGAGCAGGGCGATAGCGGCCGGAGCGACCAGGGGGATCACCCTTGTCAGCCATCGTCCTGCGGGGGTGGGTCGTCTTCTGGGGGTGGATCGTCTTCTGGGGGTAAAGGGTGTGCACTGGCGCGGCTGCCTGGTTCTCATCAGCGAGGTCCTCCCTCCAACGCAGCGGTGCGCGGTTGCTGGTGCGTGGTTGGCTGGTGCGTGGTTGGCTGGTGCGTGGTTGGCTGGTGCGTGGTTGGCTGGTGCGTGGTTGGCTTCGTGGGGTCCAGCGCGATTTACAACGATGTCATGAGATGTATAACGATGTCATCGCACCAATCGCCCAAAGTCAACCGTTTGAGAAAGAAGTAACCGAGCCGGGATGAGCTGCGCGCCCTCGCGCGCTGGCGCGCTCACGGCACCCGCCGGACAACGGGTACCGGCCACCGGGCAACGCCGGGCAACAGGCAACGGGCAACGGCACCGCCCAGCGGCCCACCGCCACCGGCACCGGCCACCGGACAACCGCCACCGGACAACGGGGCACCGGCCACCGGGCACTGGACACCGGACAAAACAGACAGCCGCCATGATCGCGGAAACGGCGGGTCGTAGGCGACACCCAGACTTCCGCGATCATGAGACGCGGTGCTGCAGCGGCTCGCGGGACTAATGTGCCCAGCGACGGGCGTGACTGGCGGTCCTGATGCGGCGCAATGACACGGCAGCGACAGGCGAGCTCGCGGCCACCGCCCCAGGATGTCGCCGGGTGCACGCACTCCCAGGCAAGCCTGCCGCCAACCGGGCGGATCAGCCATCAACATCGATCCGTGGTCACAAAAAGGCAAACAGGGACAGCTGCACACCGGTGCGCATGAAGGCGTCGTGCCAAGCGCATTGGAGCGCCGCGCCGGGGCACGCGGGGACGGGCACGGTCGAATGGCCGTGGCCGAGTGGCCGTGGGCGGTAACGCGGTGAGCGGGCGGGCCGCTGGGCCGGTGGCGCAGCGGCGGGCTATGTCTTCCAGGGAGAGGCCAAGGGCGGCGGCCAGCGCCGCGACCGTGAAGAAGGCCGGGGTGGCGATGCGGCCGGTCTCGATCTTCCGCAGCGTTTCGGAGGGGACGCCGGACGCGGCGGCGATCTCGGCCATGCTACGGCGTCCGCGCGCTTCGCGCAGCAGCATGCCGAGCCGTTCCCCGCGCGCGTGTTCTTCGGGACTCAACGGAGGCCGGACCATGTCGTGATACTAATGCCGGTATAGTTATACCAAATAACTGGGTTGCGGAAGGAATCACTGGGTTGCGGGAGGGATGCCGCGTGGTTGAGCTGAAGACATCCGGGGAGATCGAGGCGATCCATGCCGCCGGGCAGGTCGTCGCGCAGATACTGGCGGCCATGCGCGAGCAGGCGTCGGCGGGAACCCGGCTGCGCGAGCTGGATGAGGCTGCCCGTGAGGTGCTGGCGAAGGCCGGCGCCACCTCCCCGTTCCTTGGCTACCAGCCGGCGTTCGCGCCGGTCCCGTTCCCGGCTGCGATCTGCACGTCGGTCAACGACGCCGCTCTGCACGGCATCCCCGGGCGTTACCGGCTCGCCGAAGGCGACCTGCTGAGCGTCGACTGCGGCGCCGCGCTCGATGGGTGGGTGGCGGATGCCGCGACCTCCTTCACGATCGGGCCGCCGAGCCCAGCCGACGAGCGCCTGCTCGGCACCGCGATGACCGCGCTGCGCGAAGGCATCGAAGCCGCCGTTCCTGGCGGGCGACTCGGGGACATATCGGCCGCGATCGGCGCGGCCGGGCGGGCCGGCGGGTACGGCATCTGCGGCGACTTCGGCGGTCATGGCGTCGGCCGGGCGATGCACGAGGACCCGCACATACCCAATGAGGGCCGCCGGGGCCGCGGGCTCCGGCTCAGCGCGGGGCTCGTGCTGGCGATCGAGCCGTGGTTCCTGGCCGGCGGCAAGGACGACTACCGGATCGACCGCGACGGCTGGACCATCCGCAGCGCCGACGGCAGCCGCGCGGCGCACGTCGAGCACACCGTCGCGATCACCGGCGACGGCCCCCTCGTCCTCACCGCGTTATCCGTTCGCGTGGTTATCCGTGCCGGGCACCGGGACGGCTCGCCCGCGGCGGCATGGCGTCTTGTTCTGGCGGGGACCTTGTTCTGGCGGGACCTTCACGCGGTCGTTCGGGCGGGGACCTTCACCCGGCGTGCGCCCGGGGACCTTCACCCGGTCGTTCGGGCGGGGACCTTCACCCGGCGTGCGCCCGGCCAGGCTGTGACGATTGGTGAACATGCGGTGACGTGATGGCAGAGCTCAGCCAATGAGCTCACCGGGCACGCTGCGGCTGGCGGCTGGCGGCTGGCGGCTGGCGGCTAAACCACACACCTTAATTTCCACTACCACGCCCGCGGATGGCGCGTCGTGGAAATTAAGGGTCATATGCGACACCGGCGTTTCCGTGATCATGATCTGCCCCCGCCAGCGCGTTGCTGATGTTACAGAAGAGGAGGCTTCTTACGTCAATGTGACGCATCAGGGCTGCCGTGATCTCCGCTCCACGCAGAAAGGTCAGGAACGTCGGCTAAATTGTCCCATTTATAGCCTTTCGCTTATTGCGGCATACGTGCGTAGAATCGCGGCATTGTGAGCGGCGTCGCGGTCCGCCCCGGCCGGCCGTCTTCAGCGCCGCGGCCGTAGGCTTCAGCGCCTCGGCCGCAGGGCTTCAGGACCTCGGCCGCAGGGCTTCGGGCGTGTCCGGCGCTTCGGCTATGTTCGGCGCTTCGGCTATGTTCGGCGCGCTGGCGGACCGGCTTGGGTACGGAGGGCACGAATTGGGGATGGGGCAGCTGTGGGCCGAGGCGAGGCAGGCGGCCAGCGAGGACATGGGGAGAGCTGTCGCGGCCGCTGATGCTATCAGCGGACTGATCAAGAATGTGCAGCCATTCCTGAACTCGGGCACGTGGAGCGGCCAGGCCGCGGACAGCTGGATGGGCGACTGGAACAGCTTCTACGGCCGGCTGCTGCGCATGCTGAACGACCTCCCCGCCGCCCAGGCCGCGGTGGTGAAGGCCATTGACAGCGAGATCCAGGCCGCGCAGCGCCGGGGATGACCCGTGCCATTGAGGCACGGACGGGTTCATTAGCGGGTCGTGATGAGGAGGAGCCTCGGGTGACCGACTACGTGTCCGTGAACCCGGACCGGCTGGACCAGGTGACGCGGCGCCTCGAGGCGCTGCGAGACGGACTGGCGGCCAATGTCGCCTTGGTCACGACCATGATGAGCCAGTACGCCCAGCAAGGCGGCGACGTGCCGGGGCTCGCCCGGATGCTGGCGCAGGCGCAGGCCAGGTCCGTCAGAGACGCGGCCGACATGCGCGCCCGGACCCAGCTCGCCTACAGGGCGGAGAACACGCCGGTCAACTTCGCCGCGTTTCACGGCCAAGGCTCCCTCGACGAGAGCGCGATGCTGTCCATCCCGTGGGACATGCAGGCCGTGGACCAGCAGGCCGCCCTGGCCGACGCTCAGGAACTCCGCGACGCGATGGACTCCAAGGATTCCGGCGAACGCATCGCGAAAATCCAGCAGGCGGAACAGGACATCATGGATCATCTCGCCGAAGGACAAGGCGGGCTGGCCTACCTGTCGGCGTTCTACGACAAGGCCGGCGCCCAGGTGGCCGGCCTGGCGTCGGTGCTGTACTCATGGGACGGCACGCTGAAGCAGCCGCTGTCAGTACGCGACCAGCAGACGCTGAACATTTTCGCCACCGGACTCGCCTACGTGCTGAAGAACGGGACCGGCAATACCGCGCTGACAGCGCAGGCGATGGGCGCGCTCACGAACGCGCCCGACATGTGGTCAGTGGCGATGCTGGTCAAATACGGCCCGGACGCGAAGGCCTACGGGACGGGCGCGGGCGCGAACCTCCTGCACGCTGTCAGCACCAGCACCGTCCAGATCAGCCCGCACGTGATCGTCCCCGCAAACGACCCGGCAGTTCCCGAGCTGCGCGCTGCCTGGGCCTGGGCGGCGAAACGGCCCGTATACCTGGCCTCGACGGCGGGCGACGCCGAGTTCACCCGATGGGTCGGCATCGCCACCGTCAGCCCGTTCCGGGACCTGTTCAAGGGCCAGCTCTACCGCGAGTTCGCCTCGATGACCCCCGACTTCCGCATCGAAGGCGCCTTCACCCAGAACGAGAACGTCCTGATCACGACCGGCGGCCTGAGCACCGGCCTCGGCGCGGTCGTCTTCTTCAACGACCCCAGATCCCTTCTCGGCGCGCCTCCCGAAGAAGTGGAGAAGCTGGTCCCACCGGGATGGACGGGTCCCAGGCCGCTCAGGACCGGAAAGCCGGGCTGGCGATACTTTGACGAGAAGGGGCGCCTGATAGCCTACGAAGAGGGAGATCCTTCTGATTCTGACCTAGGTCGACCTGACTCCCTTCTCCACCGCGGTCCTTATTATAAGATTGCGGAGAATAGGTATATATACCGTATTGCAGCCTTCCGCAATCCAACGCTAGCTGATCCGAACGCGATAACCATTTCTATCGAAGCGCCGGACGGTACCAAGGTTTATCTGAACCAACGAATGCCAACTGACGTTCCTGGCGATGAAGTCAACGGGGCAGGCGGCGATGATCTTGGCGACGGCGCCGGTGGGGGCGACGCGGCCGCCCCGGGTGAGTGAGATGGATCGATTAGCTGAGATCTATGCTGTCTCCGACCTGCCCGGTCAGGCATATGCCAGAAGGAGGCCAACGATCGTGCGGTGGAGGGACCTAACCTCGGATCAGCAGTGCGTGCTGCTGAACGCCGTGGAGGATACGTATCTGTTTGCCGTGCTCACCGAGTGCGCGCAAGGCGCGGACTGGCCGGATCTGATGCCGCAGGTTCCGCACCTGGCACGGATCGTAGAGGATATGGCCGAGCGAGGCTGGGTCGTGCTGACCAGGGACTCGGAGGAAGAAGGCGAATTGCCTATTGATATTCCCGCCGATCAGGTCCACGAGATACTCAGCGATCCGGCGAACTGGTGGTCACCCGACGGTGTCCGGCCCATTGCTGTGGCAGCCACTGAAAAGGGCCTTGCGGTCTACCGTTCGACCTCGTTCAGCTCCTCCGAAGCCGACCACGAGCCAGGGCCAAACGACCGTGCTGTGGACTGACCTGACCCCCGATCAGCAGTGCGTCCCTGCTGAACGCCAGTGGACGTGGGAGCGCGCGGCCCCGCCGCGCGGGCCGAACCAGCACGCGAGCGAGGCGGGTTACGAGGTCATCGCACCGTCGTTCCTGAACGCCGCTGGCCTGCGATGAGACACGTCCTCACAACACAGCGCCTGGTCCTTCGCCCGGTGACGGACCAGGATCACGAGGCACTGCTGGACCACTGGACGCAGCCCGGCGTGCGGCGCTTTCTGTTCGACGGCGCGGTCCTGTCACCGGAGGAGATCACCGAAGTCATCTCGGGCAGCGCGCGGAACTTCGCCGCGGCCGGTTACGGCCTCTGGCTGGTCCGGGAACGACGCCCGGAACCGCCCTCGGAAAGCGGAGGATCGGGCCTCGTCGGCACGGCCGGGCTGCGCCCGCTGGAAGACCTCGGGCTGGAGATCCTGTACAGCCTCGCGCCGGGCGCCTGGGGCAAGGGGTACGCCACCGAGGCCGCGGGCGCCGTGCTGGAGTACGCCCTCGGCCCCCTCGGGCTGCCCGAGGTGCTGGCCGAGGTCGACGAGGGCAACGTGGCGTCGGCGGCTGTCGTCCGCCGGCTCGGGATGGTCCCGTTCGGGACGGTGCCCGGCGTGCTCGGCCCGATGATCCGCTACCGCAGAACACGCTGAACCGCCTCGCGCGGCGTCACGCGCCGGCGCCCCGGGCCGCGGCTACCGGCCTAGGTAGGCGAGGACCGCCAGCACCCGCCGGTTGTCGTCGTCGGACGGCTGCAGGCCGAGGCGCACGAAGATCGACGCGGTGTGCTTGGCGACCGCGCGCTCGGTGATGACCAGCCGCTGCGCGATGGCCGCGTTGGACCGGCCCTCGGCCATCAGGCCCAGCACCTCGCGCTCGCGCGGGCTGAGCTTGCCGAGCGCCGTGTCCCCCGAGTTGCGGGCCAGCAGGCGGGCGATCACCTCGGGATCCATCGCGGTGCCGCCTTCGGCGACCCGCCGGATGGCGCCGACGAACTGGGCGCTGTCGAAGACCCGGTCCTTCAGCAGGTACCCGACCCCGCCTTTTCCCTCGGCGAGCAGCTCGCGCGCGTACAGCTGCTCGACGTACTGCGACAGCACCAGCACCGGCAGCCCGGGTACCTCGCGCCGCGCCGCCAGCGCGGCCCGCAGCCCCTCGTCGGTGAACGTGGGCGGCAGCCGCACGTCCACCACCGCGACGTCCGGCCGGTCAGCGGTCACCGCGGCCAGCAGGTCGTCCCCGTTGTCCACGGCGGCGGTCACCTCGAGGCCGTGCGCGCCGAGCATCCGGGCGAGGCCGTCCCTCAGCAGGAAGAGGTCTTCGGCGATGACAACACGCAAGGGATCTCCATGGTCACCGCGGTCGGGCCGCCCGGCGGGCTGCGATGAGCGAGCACTCCGTCGAACGCCGCCAGCCGCCGCTCGATGCCGCGCAGCCCGCTGCCGCGCGCCGGGTCGGCCCCGCCCCGGCCGTCGTCGGTAACCCCGATTCGCAGCATCCCGCCATCATGGCGGATGTCGATCCACGCCTGCGCCGCGCCGGCGTGCTTCGACACGTTGGCCAGCAGCTCGCTGACCGCGAAGTAGGCCGCGGACTCCACCGGCGCCGGCGGGCGGCCGGGCAGCTCGCTGGCCAGGTGGGTGCGCAGCGGCGTATCCAGGGCGAGCGCGCGCACCGCGTCCACCAGGCCACGGTCGGCCAGCACCGGCGGGTGGATGCCGCGCACCAGGTCCCGCAGCTCGGCCAGCGCCTTCACCGACGTATCGCGCGCCTCCAGCAGCAGCGCCCGCGCCGCCTCCGGGCTGGTGTCCAGCACCTGCCCGGCCGCGTCCAGCGTCATGCCGAGCGCCACCAGCCGCGCCTGCGCGCCGTCATGCAGGTCGCGCTCGATGCGGCGCATCTCCGCGGCTCCGGTGTCGATCGTCTCGGTCCGTGTCTGCTGCAGATGGCGTACCCGCAGCGCCAGTTCCGCCCGCCCGGCGGGCGCCAGCAGCCAGCGTGCGGCGAGGCCGTAGCCATGCAGCAGCCACGGAGCCAGCCACATCCCCGCCGCCGTCATCGCGACACCGATCGCGACGAGCACCGGCAGCGTGTTTCCCGGGAAGGCCGGGGGCGGGATCGCGGCGCGGTCCACGACAGGCCCGATGAAGCCGATCAGGCCGCCCAGCACCAGCCCGGCGGGCACGAGCAGCACGAACCAGCCGGCGACCGCGTTCACCGCCAGCCACAGCAGGTCTCGCCAGGTCGCTGGCTCCGACAGCAGCCACCGTAGCCGGGCCCGGAATTCAGGCCGCTGTCCGCCCGCACCGGCTTCTGGAGGCAGGTACGGAACGGGCACGGGTACACCGCACCACTCACCGCTGCGCCTTCTGGTCAGGTTCGCCAGACGGCGGACGGCGAGCAGAATGCCAGGCGTGAAGACCCGGCCGAGCAGAAGGCCGGCGGCGATCGCCGCCAGCGGAAGGGTCACCGTGTGGCCGCTCCTGTCGCCCCGGATGAGCAGCACGACCAGGAGACCGGACCCGGACCCGAGCAGGAGCTTGCCCCAGAGGTCCGCCGGGCGCGGTACCCGCCATCGGGTCATGGGCACCTTGCCCGTCATCAGGAGCCTTCCGGTGCCCAGCGCGGGCGCCAGCAGCAGCAGGAAAAGCAGTACCTGCTGGCCGGTGTCCGCTCCCGGGTCGAAAACGTTCACCACAAGGAACGCAAGTCCCCCGCCGATCAGGAAGACCGGCGCCAGCACGGCGAGCAGCAGGAGCAGCCCGGCCGGTATCAGCCCGGCCAGCGCGAGCCCTCGTGCCCAGGCTGTGATGGCCGGTCCAGGGCCATCATGCCTGGTCCCGTCCGCCGGCACCGCGTCGTTCATCGTGGTCTCCTTCACCCGCCTTCCGCTCCCGCCAGTATGCGCCGGGAGCCAGCGGCCCGCAGTGCGGCTGCGCCCCGAACCGGGGGTGTACCTAGAGCCACCCCACGGCCGAACGCCGCGAACGCCGGCCGGTTCGGGTCGTTATGGCAGCCCGGATCGGCCGTTGTCCGCCGCGACGATCTCGCGAACGCCGCCGCGTCCCGGCGAGTCCGCGGCGGGACCCCAGACGGGGGTGCCGGCGCCGGGCGTCCGGTGGATCAGGTCGGCGGTGACCCGGACGACGCCGGGTGCGGCGGGCTGAACCTGGCCGCGCGCACGGGCCGGGGCGGCGTAGGCCATCAGGGCGACGGCCACGGCGATCGTCAGCAGGCCGCTCAGGCCCGGCACCCAGGCGCTCTTGATGCGGAACCTGGCCACGCTGGCAATCATGATGAACTCCCCGGTGTGTTGCTCGGTTACCCGTACTGACGATCGGGCGCCCCGATAATCACCGTAGGAATTCGACGAAGCGCGAACCATGGTGCAGACCCCCCAATGCCCGCGGGCGTTTCCCCCCGTTCCCGCCGCGAACTGGGCGCTCGCGCCGAGCCGCGCAAAGGGGATGGCTCGGGGGGCGACCGGGCCAGGCAGCCACGGGAGCTGGCGGGGGCAGCCAGGCCAGGCGGGAGCGGGCCGGGGCAGCCGAGCCAGGCGAGGGGAGGTGGGTGGGGCTGCGCGACTGCGCGGGAAAGCGCGTCGGCTGCGGACTGGGCGCTGCGTCGGGCCGGATAGGGAGCTGGCCGCTGGGCGGCCCGCCGAGCAAAGAGAATGGGCCCCGCACGGGCACTTGCCCGGCCAGATAGGGAGCTGGCCGCTGGGCGGCCCGCCGAGCAAAGAGAATGGGCCCCGCACGGGCACTTGCCCGGCCAGATAGGGAGCTGGCCGCTGGGCGGCCCGCCGAGCAAAGAGAGCGGACCCCGCACGGGCACTTGCCCGGCCAGATGGGGAGCTGGCGGCTGGGCGCTTGCCCCGGGGGCCGGGTGGCGTGGGGGAGCTGGCGGGTGGTGGCCGGGCCGGGCGGAGGGTGGGATGCGGGCGGAGAAGGCGGGCTGGGCAGCCGCACTCTGGGGGCTGGCTCGCGGGCCGGGGGTGGGGCCGGCGCTCGTTTGGAAAAAATTTACACAGCAATAGTTGGGGTGGCAAGCTTTATGCTGTCAAGGGACCGGCTACGGTGGGAGTCATGGCGGTCGAACCGGCCGCGCTGGCTTGGCGCAGCCTGCACCTCGCCGACGCCTTTATCTGCGACGAGCTCAACGCGAGCCTGGCCGCCGAGGCCGGCTGCTCGCTGACCGAGCACGACCTGATGGCGTGGCTGGCGGCCGCGCCGGACCGGCGGCTGCGGATGGCGGACCTCGCGGCCCGGCTGCGGATCAGCCCGGGCGGCCTGACCCGCGTCGCCGACCGGCTCACGACACGCGGCTGGGTCGAGCGGGGGCGGCAGCCCGGCAACCGCCGGGAGGTCTATCTGGCGCTCACCGAGACCGGGACGCGGGCGTTCCGCGTCGCGCGGGCCGTACACTCACGCGTGCTGCGCGACGCCCTGAACCTCGACGAGCAGGACCTCGGCACGCTCGCCGCCATCGCCGGGAGGCTCCTGGGCCGGCTGGCCGACGGGCGCGCCCTGTACCAGCTCACGGACCAGGCGCAGGCCGCCGGCGACGGCTGAGGCCACACGCGGCTACTCACGATCTTTGACCGGGCCGGAGGTGACGACGGAGGCATGGAGAACGAGGCGGATCGGTTGTTCGCGGGGCTGGCCGGAGAATACCTCGATGACCTGACGGAACGGCACCCGGACAGGGCCACGGAACTCGGTGACCACAGGTACGACGCGCGCCTTCCGGACCCGTCCGCCGAGGCGCTGGCCGCCGAGCGGGCGAGCCTGGACGGCTGGCGGGCGCGGCTGGACGCGGTGGACACCGGCGCGCTGACCCGGGAGCACCGGGTGGACGCCGCGATGCTGGCCAACGACGTGGCACGGCGGATCTTCGAGATCGACGAGCTTCGCGAGCACACCTGGAATCCGCTGCCCGCGAATCCGGGCAGGGCGGTCTATGACCTGCTCGCGCGGGATTTCGCCCCGCTGCCCGAGCGGCTCGGCTCGGTCGCGGGCAGGCTGGCCGGTATCCCGGCGGCGCTGGCCGCGGCCCGCGCGCAGCTCGGCGCGATGCCGAGGGTTCACCTGGAGACCGCAATCGGCCAGTTCTCCGGCACGATCACGCTGCTCACCAGGGAGATCGACGCGGCGCTGCGCGACGCGGCGGAGTCCCGCACGCAGATCGAGAAGGTGCGGCCGACCGCCCTCGAGGCGCTGTCGGAGCACCGGGCCTGGCTGTCCGCGCGGCTGGACGAGGGCGGCGCCGGCGGGGGTTTCGCGGACCCCCGGATCGGGGAGGCCAGGTTCGCCCGCAAGCTGTCCCTCACCCTGCACTCCGAGGCCGACGCCGCCGCGATTCTCGCCAGGGCGGAGGCCGACCTTGACCGGGTGAGCGAGGAGATCGCGGAACTGGCCGGCGAGCTCACCGGGGCGGCCGGCCGCGACGGCGTCCGCCAGGTGCTCGGCCGGCTCTCGGCGGACGCGCCCGGCGACGCGACGATCCTGCCGTTGTGCCGTGACGCGCTCGCGGCGCAGACCGCCTTCGTCCGCGACCATGGCATCGTCTCGGACTTCGGCGACCCGGTGGAGATGATCGAGATGCCGGAGATCGACCGCGGGGTCGCGGTGGCGTACTGCGACTCGCCAGGGCCGCTGGAGACGACGCCGCTGCCGACCTTCATCGCCGTCTCCCCGGCCCCCGGGGACTGGCCGGCCGCCCGCGTCGAGTCGTTCTACCGGGAGTACAACCGGCACATGGTGCACAACCTCATGGTTCACGAGGGAATGCCGGGTCACTACGTGCAGCTTCAGCATTCCCGGCGGTTCGCGGGCTCCGCCACCGCGATCCGCGGCGCGCTCCGGTCCGGGTCGTTCATCGAGGGCTGGGCGGTCTACGCCGAGGAGCTCATGGCGGAGCACGGGTACCCGGGGGAGGGCGATCCCCGCGCCGTGCGGATGCAGCAGCTGAAGATGCAGCTTCGCACGACCATCAACGCCATCCTCGACGCCCGCGTGCACTCCCGCGGGATGACCGAGACCGAGGCGATGGCGCTGATGACGGGCCGCGGATACCAGGAGGAAGGCGAGGCGGCGGGCAAGTGGCGGCGGGCGCTGCTCACCTCGGCCCAGCTCTCCACGTACTACGTCGGGTACACCGAGGTCGCGGGCCTCGCGGCCGACCTGCGGGCGGCCGGCCCTGGCGTGCCCGAGCGGGAGATTCACGACCGCATGCTGGCGCACGGCTCGCCGCCGGTGCGGCTGCTGCGGGCGCTGACGTTACGGCACCTGCTCTATGACACCGTGCTTCGTAACACACGGTGATGAGGTTGACCGAGGAGGTGGGACGGCGCCCGGCCGCCGCGTACAGGCGCCCGGGTGATGGCCCCAGCGGGCGGCGGGGTTACCCGGGAATCAGCGGCGGTCTCTCCTCGTTTGATGAAACGGCCATGACACTCACCGACCTGCTGCCCGCGGCGCCCGATCCCGATTCGGTGTTCAGCGCGTTCGCCGGGTGGTCGAAGCAGCAGGGGCTCGCGCTCTACCCGCATCAGGAGGAAGCGCTCATCGAGGTGGTGTCGGGGGCGAACGTGATCCTGTCCACGCCCACCGGCTCCGGCAAGAGCCTCGTCGCCGCCGGCGCGCACTTCACGGCGCTCGCCGACCGGCGGCGCACGTTCTACACCGCGCCGATCAAGGCGCTGGTGTCAGAGAAGTTCTTCGCGCTCTGCGCCGCTTTCGGCCCGTCCCAGGTGGGGATGATGACCGGGGACGCCAGCGTCAACCCGAGGGCCCCCATCATCTGCTGCACCGCGGAGGTGCTGGCGAGCATCGCGCTGCGGGACGGCGCGGACGCGGACGCCGGCCAGGTGGTGATGGACGAGTTCCACTTCTACGCCGACCCGGACCGCGGCTGGGCGTGGCAGGTGCCGCTCATCGAAATGCCCCGCGCGCAGTTCGTGCTGATGTCGGCGACGCTCGGGGATGTCGGCCGGTTCGAGGCCGACCTCACCCGGCGCACCGGCCGGCCGACCGCGGTGATCCACTCGGCCGAGCGGCCGGTGCCGCTGGTCTTCTCCTATGTCGTCACGCCGCTGCACGAGACGCTGGAGGAACTGCTCACCACCGGCCAGGCGCCGGCGTACGTGGTGCACTTCACCCAGGCCGCCGCGCTGGAGCAGGCGCAGGCGCTGATGAGCGTCAACGTGTGCACCCGGGCGGAGAAGGACGCCATCGCGGCCCTGATCGGCGGCTTCCGGTTCTCGGCCGGCTTCGGAAAGACGCTGTCCCGGCTGGTCCGGCACGGCATCGGCGTCCACCACGCGGGCATGCTGCCCCGGTACCGGCGGCTGGTGGAGACCCTCGCCCAGGCAGGCCTGCTCAAGGTGATCTGCGGCACCGACACCCTCGGCGTCGGCATCAACGTCCCGATCCGCACCGTCGTTTTCACCGCGCTGTCCAAGTACGACGGGACCAGGACCCGGCTGCTGCAGGCCCGCGAGTTCCACCAGATCGCCGGGCGGGCGGGCCGCGCCGGGTTCGACACGGCCGGGCGGGTGGTCGTGCAGGCACCCGAGCACGTTGTGGAGAACGAGCGCGCGCTCGCCAAGGCGGGCGACGACCCCAAGGCGCGCCGCAAGGTCGTCAGGAAGAAGCCGCCCGCGGGGTTCGTCTCGTGGGGCAAGCCCACGTTCGAGCGGCTGGTCGCGGCCGAACCCGAGCCGCTGACCTCCAGCTTCAAGGTCACCCACGCGATGGTGCTGAACGTCATCGCCCGGCCGGGCAACGCCTTCGCCGCGATGCGCCACCTGCTCACCGGCAACCACGAGGACCGGGCCGCCCAGCGCCGGCACATCCACCGGGCCATCGAGGTCTACCGCGCGCTGCTGGCCGGCGGCGTCGTGGAACGGCTCGACATCCCCGACGGCGAAGGCCGCTACGTCCGGCTCACCGTTGACCTGCAATATGACTTCGCGCTCAACCAGCCGCTGTCACCGTTCGCCCTGGCGGCCATCGGCCTGCTCGACCGCGAGTCGCCGTCCTACCCGCTGGACGTGCTGTCGGTGATCGAGTCAACCCTCGACGATCCGCGGCAGGTGCTGTCCGCCCAGCAGTTCCGCGCGCGCGGCGAGGCGGTCGCCCAGATGAAGGCCGACGGCGTCGACTACGACACCCGGATGGACCTGCTGGAATCGGTCACCTACCCCAAGCCGCTGGCGGACCTGCTGGACACGGCGTACGACATCTACCGCCGCGGCCATCCATGGGTCGCCGACTACGAGGTGTCGCCCAAGTCGGTGGTCCGCGACATGTATGAGCGGGCGCTGACGTTCGCCGAGTACGTGCACTTCTACGGCCTTTCCCGGTCCGAGGGCCTGGTGCTGCGCTACCTGGCTGACGCGTACAAGGCGCTGCGCCAGACCGTGCCGGACGAGGCCAAGACCGAGGAGCTCGCCGACCTGGCCGAGTGGCTCGGTGAGCTGGTGCGCCAGGTCGACTCCAGCCTGCTGGACGAGTGGGAGAAGCTCAGCAGTCCGCCGGACGGCGGCCCTTACGCCGAGGCCGCTTCCCGCCCGGCCACGGTCACGTCGAACACCCGCGCGTTCCGGGTGCTGGTGCGCAACGCCATGTTCCGGCGGGTCACGCTCGCCGCGCTGGAGCACTACGAGGAGCTGGGCGCGCTGGACGCGGACGCGGGCTGGGACGCGGGGGCGTGGGGCGAAGCGCTCGATGCCTACTACGAGATGCACGATGAGATCGGCACCGGCCCGGACGCGCGCGGCCCGGGCCTGCTGATCATCGACGAGGGGCGCGACGTCTGGACGGTGCGGCAGATCTTCGACGACCCGGCGGGCGACCACGACTGGGGCATCAGCGCCGTGGTGGACCTCACCGCGTCCGGCGAGGCCGGAACGGCGGTCGTGCGCGTCACCGGCGTCGGCCAGCTGTAAAGGCGCTCGCATGTCGTCATCCCTGCCGCTCATCGTCACCAGGCTCCGGGCCGCCGGCTGTGTCTTCGCCGAGGACGAGGCCCGGCTGATCGTCTCGGCGGCGCGAACCCCGGCCGACCTGGCCACGATGGTTGACCGGCGGGCCGCCGGCCTTCCGCTGGAGCACGTCCTCGGCTGGGCCGAGTTCCGCGGCCTGCGGGTCGCGGTGGATCCCGGGGTTTTCGTGCCGCGCCGCCGAACCGAGTTTCTGGTCACCGAAGCGGCTGCTCTGGCCCCCGCGGGCCCCGCGCCGGTCGTCGTCGACCTGTGCTGCGGCTCGGGGGCGGTGGGCGCCGCGCTGGCCGCCATCCTCGACGGCGCCGAGCTGCACGCCGTGGACATCGACCCCGCCGCCGTGCGGTGCGCCCGCCGGAACGTCGCCGCCTTCGGCGGCCGGGTGTACCAGGGCGACCTGTACCAGCCGCTGCCGGCCGCGTTGCGCGGGCGGGTCGGCCTGCTGATCGCCAACGCGCCCTACGTGCCCACCGGGGAGATCGGCCTGCTGCCTCCGGAGGCCCGGGAGCACGAGCCGCTGACCGCGCTTGACGGCGGCGCGGACGGACTCGACATCCTGCGCCGGGTGACGGAGCCGGCGCCGCGCTGGCTGGCACCCGGCGGCCACCTCCTGGTCGAGGCCAGCGAGCGCCAGTTGCCGGGGCTCACGCAGATCGCCGCCGGAAGCGGGCTGGTCCCGCGGGTCGCCAGCTCCGCGGAGCTGGACGCGACCGTTGTCATCGCGACCCGGCCCGCACCGGCGCAGGACTTGACTTGACCGTGGCTGGGCGTAAGATCCCGGCGACTTAACCGGTCAAGCGGACCGGCGGCCGGAGGAGGCCCGATGACCAGCCCGCCCAGGCGCCTGCGCAGCGCCGCCCTGGTAGTCACGCTCACCGCGGCCGCCACGGCCGCCGCGATCTCCACCGGCGCGACCCGCGCGCCGGCCGATACCGGGGCCGCGTGCGCTGCAAATTACACGATCGCCTGGCAGACGCCATCGAATACGCCGAGCACCTCGAGCCCAAGCCCCTCCCCCACCCCCATCCCCAGCACCGCGAGCCCGAGCACCTCGCCGGCCCCGACGCCGGCGTCGCCGACGCCCACGCCCACGCCCACGGCGGCTGGCTGCCAGGTCAGCTGGTCGGTCACCAATTCCTGGCCGGGCGGTTTCCAGCTCGGATTCACCGTGACCAACTCCGGCAAGGCGGCCACCAAGGGCTGGAATGTCATCTACTCCTGGCCGGGCACGCAGGCCATCTCACAGATCTGGAGCGCGACCGCGACGCAATCCGGCGCCGCGGTCACCGTGACGAGCGCCGGTTACGACGGCGCGATAGCGGCGGGCGGCACGGCGACGTTCGGCCTGCTCGGGACCGGCGCCGCACCGGCCTCGCTCACCGGCCCGCGGTGTACGGCCCGGTAGCTCCGGCCTCTGACGCCCTGGACAAGGCCACCACCAGCCTCGCCGCACGATACGGGACGTTTGTGTGCGAAGATCTGAACGTGGCCGGAACGACGACGAACCGCCGACTCACGGCCGACGGCTACGACTTCGTCGTGGTCGCCAGCCGGCTCCCTGTGGACCGGGTCGAGGACACGGCGGACAAGACGGGATGGCGGCACAGCCCGGGCGGGCTGGTGACCGCCCTCGAGCCGATCATGCGCAAGATGGACGGCGCGTGGATCGGCTGGCCCGGCGACGCCGGGCCAGCGCCGGAACCGTTCGAGGAGAGCGGCATCCACCTGGTCGGCATCGGGCTTTCCGCCGAGGAGGTCCGGGACTTCTACGAGGGCATGTGCAACGCCACGCTGTGGCCGCTCTACCACGACGTCATCGCGCCGCCCGCGTTCCGCCGCCCGTGGTGGGACGCGTACGTGACGGTCAACCAGCGGTTCGCGCAGGCGGCGGCCGAGCAGGCCGCGAAGGGCGCGACCGTGTGGGTGCACGACTACCAGCTCCAGCTGGTCCCGGGGATGCTGCGCGAACTGCGCGACGACCTGCGCATCGGCTTCTTCAACCACATCCCGTTCCCCGGTTACGAGATCTTCGCCCAGCTTCCCTGGCGGCGGCGGATCGTGGAGGGCCTGCTCGGCGCGGACCTGCTCGGCTTCCAGCGGCAGGCCGACGCGACGAACTTCCTGCGCGCCGCCCGGCGCGCCGCCGGGCTGCCCACCAAGGGCTCCGTCGTCCACGCCGGCGCGCGCGATGTCCGGGCGGCCTCGTTCCCCATCGCGATCGACGCGGCCGCCCTGGCTGAGATCGCCCGGCGCGAGGACGTCAAAGAACGCGCGCGGGAGATCCGGCAGCTTCTGGGCCAGCCGGAAAGGGTTCTGCTCGGAATCGACCGTCTCGACTACACCAAGGGGATCCGGCACCGCCTCAAGGCCTACGGGGAGCTGCGCAGGGAGGGCCGTCTCGGGCCGGAGACGGTGCTCATCCAGGTCGCCAGCCCGAGCCGGGAACGCGTCGAGCAGTACCGGCTGCTGCGGGACGAGGTCGAGGTGATCGTGGGCCGGATCAATGGCGAGTTCGGAGAGCTCGGCAACCCGCCCATCAACTATCTTCACCAGTCATTTCCCCGGGACGAAATGGCCGCGCTCTACCTCGCCGGCGACGTGATGCTGGTAACGCCGCTACGAGACGGAATGAACCTGGTGGCAAAGGAATATGTGGCCTGCCGCAACGACGAAAGCGGCGCGCTCGTGCTCAGCGAATTCACCGGCGCCGCGGATGAGCTGAATGGCGCGTTCCTGGTGAACCCGCACGACATCGACGGCATGAAGGACGCCATCATACGGGCGGCGACGGTCAGCCCGCGGGAGGCGAGACGGCGGATGAGGGTCATGCGGCGGCGGGTGTTCGACTACGACGTGGCTCACTGGGCGACGAGTTTCCTGGACACGCTGCGCGAGGTGCCGGAGCCGGTCCCGGGCCGGGCGTAGCGAGGGGCCGAGGCGGGCCGCTGGCGCCGGGCTCCGCCGCTCCATCGCTCCGCCGCTCCGTCGCTCGGCCGGCCATCCTGACGTGGCTAATCCCCGTCGCGCAGGCGGGGCAGGAGCTGCGTGGCGCAGAACTCGAAGAAGCCGTCCTGCTCGGGGCCGACCTGGCTGATGTACACCTCGTCGAAACCCGCGTCGGTGTAGGCGCGGATGCCCTTGAGGTGCTCGTCCGGGTCGGGCCCGCACGGGGCGGTGATCATGTCCTCCGAAACGAGTTCGGCCAGCTGCCTGAAGTGCCGCGGAAGCGGCAGGAGCTGGCCGGCCTCGCCGGGGATGTACTCGGCCGCCCAGAGCCGGCGCACGGTCTTGCGCGCCTGATGAGCGTCCGGGCCCCAGCAGACCTTCAGGCCGCCCTGCACGGGCCTGTCGCCGCCACCGTAGTCCCGGTAGCGGCGGACCAGGTCCGCGTTCGGCTGCACGCACATGTAACCATCGGCGATGCGGGCGGCCACCCGCAGCGCCTTCTCGCCGAACGCGGACATGAAGATCGGCGGCGGCGTCTCCGGCAGCGAGTACAGGCGCGCCGTCTCGACCGTGTAGTGCTTGCCGTGGCGGGTGATCAGGCGGCCGGTCATCAGGTCCCTGATCACCTGGACGGCCTCCTCCAGCATCTCCAGCCGTTCCTCCGCGGACGGCCAGGCGGCACCGAGGATGTGCTCGTTGAGCGCCTCCCCGGTGCCCACGCCCAGCGTGAACCGCCCCTCGGTGAGCAGCGCTGAGGTGGCCGTGGCCTGCGCGATCACGGCGGGGTGAATGCGCATCAGCGGGCATGTCACCGCCGTCGTGACCGGCAGCGAAGTGGCCTGAGCGACCGCGCCGATCACCGACCAGACGAAGCCGCTCTGCCCCTGCTCGTCCAGCCACGGATGGTAGTGGTCGGAGATCCAGAGGGCGTCGAACCCGGCTTCCTGCGCGAGCATGGCCTGCCGGACAAGCTCCCGCGGGTTGTGCTCTTCCGACGAGAGGAAGTACCCGTACCGGGTCATGCGCTTACGCGCTGTCGTTACCAGTAATACCAGCGGCGGCGGCGACCGCCGCCAGCGGCCGACTCGCCGACCCGGATGAGGAAACCGAGTATGAATATGACCAGTGCGGCAATGGCGATCCACCACAGCACGTGGACAGCGAATCCGAGGCCGCCCAGAAGGATGATGATCAGCACGGCCAGCAGGACAGCAACCATGGGACTTTCTCCTCCTCTCAAAGGATGGCATATGTCTACCCGTGAGCCGCCGCCCAAACCTGGGGCCGGCGGAATCGGCGGGCATGCACGCCCCAGGCGGAGAATTACCGGCCAGCGCGCCGTCACCGGCGGCGGGAGTATGTCGTTTCGCGATGGGTAGTCCGGCCGCCATGATTGCGGCCGAAGATTGCGAGCTCGTCCGGAGCGACCTTTCGCACCCGGGCATCAGGCGCATTCGCTGCGGTCGCGGCTTCCGTTACCAGGGACCTAACGGCAAGGCGCTGAGAGATCCCGGGGCGCTGGCCCGGGTCAAGGCCCTGGTACTCCCGCCGGCCTGGCAGGACGTCTGGATCTGCACCGATCCGCTGGGGCACATCCAGGCCGTGGGCGTGGACTCCGCGGGACGCCGGCAGTACCGGTACCACGACATGTGGCGGGTGCGCCGGGATGAGGAGAAGTTCGACCGGGTAATGGAATTCGGCTCGATTCTGCCGCGCGTCCGCCAGCAGGTGGACCGTCACCTGGAGGGCGGGGGACTGACCAGGGAGCGGGTGCTGGCGGCCGCCATCCGCCTCATCGACCTGGGCTTCTTCAGGCCCGGCGGCGAGGAGTACGCGGAGGAGAACGGCACGTTCGGCCTCGCGACGATCCTCAGGGACCATGTGGCGTGCAGAGGTGGCCAGCTCATCTTCGATTACATCGCCAAGGGTTCCAAGCACCGCGAACAGGCCATCGCGGACGACCAGGTGATCGCGGTCGTCCGCGGCCTCAAGAGACGCGGCTGGGGCGGCCCCGAACTGCTCGCCTACCGCACGGGAAGGGGCCGCTGCCACGACGTGACGGCGGGGGACATCAACGACTACCTCCGCGAGGTGGCCGACGGCGATTTCTCGGCCAAGGACTTCCGGACCTGGCACGCCACCGTGCTCACCGCGGTGGGCCTGGCCGTGTCCGAGGCCGCCCCGGACAGCGAGAGCGCGCGCCGCCGCGCGGTCGCCCGCGTGGTGGCGGAGGTGGCCGACTACCTGGGCAACACTCCGGCCGTCGCGCGGGCTTCCTACATCGACCCCCGCGTGATCAGCCGGTATGAGGAGGGAACCACGATCGCCTCCGCGCTTGGCCAGCTCGGCAGGGACACCCGGTTCGGCGAGCTCGCCACCAGGGGCCCCGCGGAGCGGGCCGTCCTCCAGATGCTGACCGAAGGCGGCTGACCCCCGGCTCCGCGATCGATGCATCTACGGCCGTTCGCGGCGGCGGGCCAGGGGGACGGCGAACCAGAGGGCGGCGAGCATGCAGACCAGCAGCGCGGTGATCAGGGCCGCGGGCAGCGCGCCGGCGACGTAGCTGGTCACCAGGAGCACGGCGGTCGAGATGGCGCCGCCGACCGCGGCGAGACCGAGGATCGCCATCGAGTTGGTGAACCGCACGACGTGCTCCTTCAGGCCGCGGCGGAAGACCAGGCGGTGGTAGGCGACCGGGCCGAGCAGCAGCGCGGTCGCGACAACGGAGAGCACGAGGCTGGTGATGTAAAGGTCGCGCTGACCGTTGCCGAGCTTGTCGAACCGGACCGTGAACGGCAGCGAGAGCAGGAAGCCGAACAGCACCTGCACGCCGAGGCTGACCACCCTCAGCTCCTGGACCAGCTCGCCGAAGTTGCGGTCGTCGCGCTGCGCCTCGGTCTCGCGGCGCGGGTCCGAGGGCGCCGGCTCGGACTCGTCCCGCTGGCCCGGGAACTCCGCGGACCTCATCACCGCCACCTCCTGCCCAACCTCGCTGCCCGACGTGGCTGCCCAACGTCGCTACCCGCGGGGGACAGGCGGGAAACGGCGGCGGCGCCACCGCGGGCAGGTGAACACGGAGAAAACCTTGAGTGGATCGAAGGTGAATGCAGACGAGAGGCCGGGTAGGTGATCTGTCATGGTTACGGAGATTCACGAAAGGGAGCAGAAGTACGAGGCCGGCCCCACCATGAGGATGCCGTCGCTGGACGGCCTGCCGCAGGTGGCGTCCGTGTCCGGGCCCGAGGCGGAAACCCTGGTCGCGGAGTATTACGACACCGACGACCTGCGGCTGCTCCGGGCAGGGATCACGCTGCGGCGCCGCGAGGGCGGCGACGACGAGGGCTGGCACCTGAAGCTCCCCGAGGGAGCGGGACGCGACGGCGCGGCGTCCCGCCGCGAACTGCGGGTGCCGCCCGGGCAGCCCGGCGACCCGGTGCCGGACGAGCTGGCGCGCCTTGTCCGGGTGCACACCCGAAGCGCGCGGCTGCGGCCGGTGGCTCGCATCGAGACGCGCCGGCGGCGCACGACGCTGCGCGACGCGACCGGGGCATCGCTGGCCGAGGTGCTCGCGGACGAGGTCGCGGCGCAGACCCTCGGCGCGTCCACCACACTGTCACGGTGGAACGAGATCGAGGTGGAGCTGACGGGCGGCAGCCCGAAGCTGCTGCGAGCGGCCGACAAACAGCTTCGTCACGGCGGGCTGCGGCCCGCCGGGCGCTCGGCCAAACTGGAGCGGGCGCTCGCGACCGAGCTGCCGCCATCCCGGGACGGGCGCCCCGTCGCCCCGCTCACCAGGCGCTCACCGGCGGCCGAGGTCGTGCTGGCCTACCTGCGCGAGCACGCCGCCAGGCTGAAGTCCCTCGATCCGGCGGTCCGCCGGGACGAGCCGGACTCCATCCATCAGATGCGCGTGACGACCCGGCGGCTGCGCAGCACGCTCCAGTCGTTCCCGATGATCCTGCCGGCCTCCGCCACGGGGCATCTGCGCGACGAGCTGAAGTGGCTCGGGCAGGTGCTCGGCGACGCGCGCGACAACGAGGTGCTCGGCGAGCACCTGCGGGACGAGCTGGCAGGCACCCGGGCGGAGCTGGTGATGGGCCCGGCGCAGGCCAGGCTCAGGGCTCATTTCGCCCCGCTGGAGGCAGCCGCGCGGGCCGCGGTGCTCGAGGCTCTCGACTCGCAGCGCTACTTCGCGATGCTCGACGAGCTGGACCGGCTCGCCGATGAGCCGCCGCTGACCGCGGAGGGCGCGGATCCCGCCGCCGCCGTGCTGCCGGGGGCCGTCGGGCGGGACCACCGGCGGACCAGGCGCCGCATGCGCCGCGCGATGCGAAGGCCGGCCGGGACCGGCCGCGACACCTCGCTGCACGAGGCGAGGAAGGCGGCGAAGCGCACCCGCTACGCGGCCGAGGCCCTGGCGCCGGCGTTCGGCAAGAAGGCAGGCCGCGTCGCCAAGCGGATGAAGAAGGTCCAGTCGGTCCTCGGCAACCATCACGATGCCGTCACCGCCCGGGCGGCGGTCCGCGAGATCGGCGTGCAGGCACACCTGGCCGGGGAGACCGCGTTCAGCTTCGGGCTGCTGCACGAGCGGGAGGAGCACAAGGCGCTGGCGTGCCAGCACCAGGCCGAGAAGGCGTGGAAGCGCGCCGAGCGCCCGAAGGCGCGCAAGCTCTTCGCCTAACGCAGCTCCCACACGGGCCCGTCGGGCGTGTCCGTCACCTGGACACCGAGCTTTCCGAGCTCGTCGCGGATCTCGTCCGCGCGGGCCCAGTCGCGCTCCTTGCGGGCCTGGGCCCGCGCCGCGACGAGCCGCTCGATGGCCGCCAGTTCCCCGGCGGGCAGGTCGCTCGCCGCGCGGCGGCCGTCGACGGCACGGGCGCCGAGCGTGCCCAGGCCCAGGCCGAGCAGCGCGTCGGCGGCGGCGACCACGGCGCGCTGCCCGTCCGGGGGGAGCGCCGGGTCCCGCAGCGTGTCCTGCAGGATCGCGAGGACCTTCGGCGTGGCGAGGTCCGCCGTGATCGCGGCGTCCAGCTCGGCGAGCAGCGCCGCGGCGGTGCCGCCCTCGCCGGCGGCGGCGCCAGCGGAGAGCAGGGCGGCGTCCAGCGTGTCCGCCGCCGGCAGCGGGCGCAGCGGCTCGATCCGCGCCGCGAGACGGCGCAGCGTGGCCTGCGCGGCGTCCATCGCCGCGTTCGTGAAGTCGACCTGGCTGCGGTAGTGGCCGCCGAGCAGGAACAGCCGGAAGGCCATCGGGTGGTACCCGGCCGCGGTCAGGTCGGCCAGCCGCGGCGCGCCGCCGGCCGACTTCGCCATCTTCTGGTCGCCGAGCTGGAGGAACTCGTTGTGCAGCCAGTACCGCACCCACGGCTTCCCGTCGCCCAGGCAGGCCTCGCTCTGCGCGATCTCGTTGACGTGGTGCAGCTCGCGGTGATCGATGCCGCCGGTGTGGATGCCGAAGTGCGGGCCGAGCAGCGCGATCGACATCACCGAGCACTCCAGGTGCCAGCCCGGCGCGCCCCAGCCCCACGGGGAGTCCCAGCGCATCACGCGGCGGCGGCCGGCCTCTTCGGCGCGCCACAGCGCGAAGTCGGTCTTGTGGCGGCGGCCTTCCACGTGCTCGACCCGGGCCGCCTCGCGCTGCCCCGCCACGTCGATCAGCGCGAGCTGGCCGTAGCGCGGTGACTTTGACGTGTCGAAGTACAGGCCGGAAGGGAGCCGGTAGGTGTGGCCGCGCTCCTCGAGCCGGGCCGCGAACTCGATCATCTGCCCCACGTACGCGGTCGCCCGCGGGTACTCGTCGGCCGGGAGGATGTTCAGCGCGGCGATGTCGTCGAAGAACGCCTGGGTGTAGAACGCCGCGATGTCCTCCACCGACCGCCGCTCGCGCGCCGCGGCCAGCTCCAGCTTGTCCTCACCGGTGTCGGAGTCGGCGACCGCGTGCCCCACGTCGGTGATGTTGATCACGTGCCGCACCGGGATGGACTTCCAGCGCAGCGCGCGGCGCAGCGTGTCCGCGAACACGTACGCCCGCATGTTGCCCAGGTGCGGGAAGGAGTACACGGTAGGGCCGCAGCTGTACATGCCGGTCACGCCGCCGGGCGAGTCCGGGAGGGGGACGAAGTCCTCCATCCGGCGGCCCAGCGAGTTGTACAGCCTTAGCTGCTGGCCGGTGGTCACGGTCCCTTCCCCCTATCGCAGGCGCACTGAAGGCACCGGCATCGCTACCGGCGCGCCGCCCATGATACGGGGAGCCACTGATACGGGGAGCCACTGATACGGGGAGCCGCTGATAAGGGGAGCCACTGATACGGGAGCCACTGATACGGGGAGCCGCCGAGATGGGGAGCCACTGATACGGGGAGCCGCTGATAAGGGAGCGGCGGCCTGGGGAGGAACCACCGCCCGTTCGGTAAAAAATCAGGCGTAAAGCTGGTCGATTTCCGCGGCATAGTGCTCGGCGATCACCCGGCGCTTCCGCTTCATGGACGGGGTGAGCTCTCCCGTCTGAGCGGTCCACTCGTCCGGGAGCAGCCAGAAGCGCTTGACCTGCTCAACCCGGGCCAGGTGCCGGTTGGCCTCGGCGACGCCGCGCTCGACCTCGGCGAGCACCTCGGGGTGCGCGGCGAGCCCGGCCAGCGAAGCGGCCTCGATGCCGCGGGCGCGCGCCCAGGCCGGCGCCGTGTCCGGGTCGAGGACCAGCAGCGCGGTGACGTAGTTGCGCCGGTCGCCGATCGCGCAGGCCTGGCCGATCAGCGGGTGCCGCTGGAGCTGGTACTCGATGGCGGCCGGCGAGATGTTCTTCCCCCCGGACGTGATGATCAGCTCCTTCTTCCGGTCCACGATGCTCAGGTAGCCGTCGGCGTCGAGCTTCCCGATGTCACCGGTGCGCAGCCAGCCGTCGGGGTCCAGCGCCTCCGCCGTCCGCTCCGGGTCGCGGTAGTAGCCGCGCATGACCAGCGGGCCGCGCACCAGCACCTCGCCGTCCTCGGCGAGCCGCAGCTCGACGCCGGGGAAGACGGTGCCGACCACGCCGTCACGGAAGCGGTCGGGGTGGGTCAGGGTCGCGGCGTTGGTCAGCTCGGTCATCCCCCAGCCCTCGGTCAGCGGCAGGCCGAGATCGCGGAAGAACGTGATGATCGCCGGGTCGAGCGGGGCGGCGCCGCTGGTCGCAAAGCGGCACCTGTCCAGGCCGGCGAGCGCGAGCACGTCCCGCCCGGGCGTCCCCGGCGGCAGCTGGCTGAGCGCCGCGTGCAGCTTCTCCCACACCCGCGGCACGCCCATCAGGTACGTCGGCCGGACCTGCGCGGCGACCGCGAACAACTGGGTGGCGTCCGGGCAGAACGCGACCGTGGCCCGGCCGCGGACCACGGGAAGCCAGTGGTCTACCGAACGGCCGGTGGCGTGCGCCATGGGAAGGTATGAGATCAGCCGGGTGCCGTCATCGTCGGCGATCCGCTCGGGCGGGATGATCCGGGACGCCGCGGCGGCGTAGTAGCGCACGTTGTGGTGCGTGATCATGACCCCCTTCGGCCGGCCGGTGGTGCCCGAGGTGTAGATCAGCGTGGCGAGGTCGCCGGGGCCGACCTTCTGCCAGGTTTCGCCGAAGGTGCCTTTGTCCTGGTGCTCGCCCTGGGCGAGGACGTCCTCCCAGCGCAGCACGCCGGGCATGTCCTCGGGCGGTTCACCCTCGATCAGGATCACGCGGCGCAGCCTGGGCAGCTGGCCGCGCACCGCGGCGAGCCGCGCCAGGACGTCGCGGTTCTCCACGAACGCGACCGTGGCCTCGCAGTGGCCGGCGATGTACGCCGCCTGCTCCGGCGCGAGCGTGTTGTACAGGAAGACGGGGACGCCGCGGGCGTGCATCACGGCCAGGTCGGCGATGTTCGGCTCCGGCCTGTTGCGCGACCAGATCACCGCGAACTCGCCGGGCTGGAACCCGGTCGCGGCGAGGCCGAGGGCCAGGTCACGGACGTGCTCGCGGACCTGTGCGTAGGTCAGCGACCGCCAGCCGCCGTCCTGCTGCCAGCGGTACGCCTCGGTGTCGCCCTGGGTGCGGACGGTCTCGTCGAACGCGGTCAGCAGGGTGCCGCCGGCGATCTCGGACTCGATCGCGTCGCGCTCCGCGGCAACGTCGCCGGGAACCGGTGTTGTGTTCATGGCGATCATTGTCTGCCCGGATCCCAACGCTGACCAGTGGGCGCCGGGGCGGGTCAGGCCCTCTCGCCGCGGGCCGCACGCGCGCGGGAGCGCGCGCGCTCGCGGGCGTCGAGCACGGTTTTGCGGAGGCGGACCGCGGCCGGCGTCACCTCGGCGCACTCGTCGTCGGCGCAGAACTCCAGCGCCTGCTCCAGGCTCAGCAGCCGCGGCGGCACCAGCCGCTCGAGCTCCTCCCCCGTCGACTGCCGGATGTTGGTGACCTTCCGCTCGCGGGTGATGTTCACGTCCATGTCGTCCGGGCGCGAGTTCTCCCCGACGATCATTCCCTCGTACACCTCGGTTCCGGGCTCGACGAACAGCGACCCGCGCTCCTGGAGGCCGAACATCGCGTACGCGGACGCCGCGCCCGGCCGGTCGGCGACCAGGGACCCGCTGGCGCGGCCGCGCAGCGCGCCGGCCCACGGCTCGTACCCCTCGAAGACATGGTGCGCGATCCCGGTGCCCCTGGTCTCGGTCAGGAACTGGGTGCGGAATCCGATCAGCCCGCGCGACGGGACGCCGAACGTCAGCCGCACCCATCCGGTGCCGTGGTTCGTCATCGACTCCATCCGGCCGCGGCGCACCGAGACGAGCGACGTCACCGCGCCGAGGTACTCCTCGGGAACGTCGACCGACAGCCGCTCCACCGGCTCGAAGACCGCGCCGTCCACCGTCCGGGTGACCGCCGCCGGCCTTCCGACGGTCAGCTCGTACCCCTCGCGCCGCATCGTCTCCACCAGCACCGCGAGCGCAAGCTCGCCGCGGCCGCGCACCTCCCATGTGTCCGGCCGCTCGGTCGGCAGCACCTGCAGCGACACGTTGCCCACCAGCTCGCGGTCGAGCCGGTCGCGCACCAGCCGCGCCGTCACCTTCGTGCCGGCCGTGCGGCCGGCCAGCGGGGAGGTGTTCACCCCGATCGTCATCGAGATCGCGGGCTCGTCGACGGTGATCAGCGGCAGCGGCCGCGGGTCGTCGACGTCCGCGAGGGTCTCGCCGATCATGATGCCGGGGATGCCGGCGATCGCGACGATGTCCCCCGGGCCGGCGGAGTCGGCCTGAACACGGTCCAGCGCTTCCGTTCGGTAAAGCTCTGAGATCTTGACCTTTTCCACCGACCCGTCGCGGCGGCACCACGCGACCTGCTGCCCGCGGGAGATCGTGCCGGCCCGCACCCGGCACAGCGCGATCCGTCCCAGGTAGGACGACGCGTCCAGGTTCGTGACCTGAGCCTGCAGCGGGGCGCCCGGATCGTACACCGGCGCCGGAACGGCGTCGCGGAGCACGGTGAACAGCGGCTCGAGATCCGGTGAATCGGGCATCTCGCCGTCGCCGGGCCGGGCAAGGGACGCGCGCCCGGCCCGCGCGGCGGCGTAGACGATGGGAAACTCGATCTGCTCCTCGGTGGCGTCGAGGTCGATGAACAGCTCGTAACACGCGTCGACGACCTCGGCTATGCGCGCGTCGGCGCGGTCCACCTTGTTGATCACCAGGATGACCGGCAGCCGCGCCTCCAGCGTCTTGCGCAGCACGAACCGCGTCTGCGGCAGCGGTCCCTCGCTCGCGTCGACGAGCAGCAGCACGCCGTCGACCATGGACAGCCCGCGCTCGACCTCGCCGCCGAAGTCCGCGTGCCCGGGCGTGTCCACGATGTTGATCGTCAGCCCGCCGTGCCGCACCGCGGTGTTCTTCGCGAGGATCGTGATCCCCTTCTCGCGCTCGAGGTCGCCGGAGTCGAGCACCCGCTCGGCGATGTGCGCGTTCGCGCGGAAGGCGCCGGACTGCCACAGCATCGCGTCCACCAGCGTCGTCTTGCCGTGGTCCACGTGCGCGACGATCGCGACGTTTCGCAGGTCGTCGCGGGTCGCGAGCGCGCCGCCGGGCCGCGTCGCGCCGCCGTCGTCTGCGGTTGCCTGGTGCTCGTGTGCGGTTGCCTGGTGCTGCTGTGCGGGCATGCGTAAGTCTCGGTCATTCCTGTCGGGGAGCCGCCACATGATCCGTGGCTCCTTCCAGTTTATTTGAACGCGGCGTCCATGTTCCCCCTCACGGGGCGGTGCCCAAGACCGCCTAAGGCGGCCGCGGCGCCGGGCATCCGGCCTAAGGCGGTCCCGGCGCCGAAGATAAGGCGTTTGTCCGATGTGGCGGCCGGGGCCTTAGCGCGAACCTCGAAGGTGTGGGGAACCAGCCAGGGTCCCCGGCACCAAGGAGGAACCATGCATCCGGATCTTATCCGTGAGCTGATCGACCAGCGCGGCAACGAGCTTCGGTCTCAGGCCCGGCAGGCGCTACTGGTCAGCGCGCTGCGCAAGGCCCGCCGCAGCCGGCGCCGCGGCGGCTCGGCTGAGCAGTTCGCCGCGCCGCGCATCCCCGACTACGTGGACGGCACGTTCCGTACGGACGGCCAGCCCGCGCAGGAGCACAGCACCGCCGGGTCCGCGTCCCGGCACGCCGCGTGACCGGCGATGGCCAGCCAGGCGGAGGCCGCCGGGACGCGGGGGCCTGACGGGGCGGAAGGCAGCCCCGGACGGTCGTGGCACGGCGCAGACGATGAGCCGTCCGCGGCGAGCTGCTCTCCTGGAATGTCAGACGCCTATGGCACGCTGAACACAGAGATGGGCAGGCGGATGGTCAGCCCCGTCCTGGTGGGACGGGCGGAGGAGATGGCCGCCCTGGCGGACGCGTTCGCGACGGTCCGCCAGGGCAGTCCGTCCACGGTGCTCATCGGCGGCGAGGCGGGGGTCGGGAAGTCGCGGCTGGTCGCCGAGTTCACCGCCAGCGCCAGGGCGGACGGCGCCCGCGTTCTCACCGGCGGGTGCCTGGAACTGGGCGCGGACGGCCTGCCCTTCGGGCCGTTCACCGCGATGCTGCGCGATCTGGTGCGCGCGGAGGGCGCCGCCGCGATCACCGGGCTGCTGCCGGGAGGCGGCCGGGCCACACGGGAGCTGGCCCGGCTGCTGCCCGAGCTCGCGCCGGAGGGCGGGGGGAACGGCGCCCACCCGGGCGAGGCCCGCGCCCGGCTGTTCGAGGAGCTTCTCACGCTCCTGGAGCGCCTGGCCGCCACCCAGCCGGTGATCCTTCTCATCGAGGACGCGCACTGGGCCGACCGGTCCAGCCGCGACCTTCTGTCGTTCCTCATCGGCTACCAGCGGGCGCTGCGCAACGTACTGATCGTGGTCACGTTCCGCTCCGACGAGCTGCACCGCACTCACCCGCTCCGGCCGCTGCTCGCCGAGCTGGCGAGAATCGAGTGGATCGAGCGGATGGAGCTGCGGCGGCTCACCCGCAAGGAGGCGGAGGAGCTCGCGACGGCGATCCTCGGCCGCGAGGCCGACAAGGAGCTCACCGATGCCCTGTACCGGCGGGCCGAGGGCAACCCGCTGTTCACCGAGGAACTACTCGTCTGCGAGGACCAGGAAAGCTGCGAAATCCCCGCCTCGCTGATGGACCTGCTGCTGCAGGGCGTCCGCAGGCTGCCGGACGAGACCCAGGAGGTACTGCGGATCGCCAGCGCCGGCAGCGGCGGCACCGGCCACGCCCTGCTCGCGGCGGTCACCGGGCTCTCGGACGAGGAGCTGACCAGGGCGCTGCGCCCGGCGGTGACCGCCAACGTGCTGACCACGACCGAGGACGGGTACACCTTCCGGCACGCGCTGATCCGCGAGGCGGTGCACGAGGACCTGCTGCCCGGCGAGCACGGCCGCGCGCACAGCAGGTTCGCCGAGGCCATCGAGGCCGCCCCGTCGCTTGTGCCGGAGGGCAGGGCCGACATCGAAAAGGCGCACCAGTGGTACTCGGCGCACAACACCACCTGGGCGCTGATCAGCGCCTGGCAGGCGGCCGCGCAGGCCAGCCGCTCGGTCGCGCCCGCCGAGCGGCTGGTGCTGCTCACCCGGGTCCTCGAGCTCTGGGAGCAGGTGCCGGACGCCGGTGAGCGCATCGGCGCCGACCACGCGCGGGTGCTCGAGGAGGCGGTGGCGGCCGCCAGCGACGCGGGGGAAGACCAGCGGGGCCTCGCGTTCGCCAGCGCGGCGATCAGGGAAGTCGACGAGGCGAAGGAGCCGGTCAGGGTCGCGCTGCTGCTGGAACGGCGGCAGTGCTTCAAGATCAACCTGGGCCTGCCCGGCGTCGAGGAGGACCTCGACCGGGCGCTCCGCCTGGTACCCGAGGGTGTCTCCCGCGAGGCACGGACCACGGTGCTGCTCGCGTCCGCGAAGTGCGGGGACGCCCGGGGCGGCCCGCAGTTCCGCGCCTGGGCCGAGGAGGCGCTGCGGTTCGCCAGGGAGGCGGGCGACCTCGCCTCGGAGGCGCAGGCGCTGGAGATAATCGCGATGGTGGAGGCCGATCCCGGGTCGCTGGCGACGCCGGGCAGCGAGCCGCTGCGGCTGATCGCCGGGGCACGCGCGCTCGCCCAGCGGGCGGGCGCCTACCAGCCCATGCTGCGCGCGGCGATCAGCGAGTCGCACCTGCTCTGCGGCGCCGGCGAGTACGAGCGCGCCGCCGAAGTGGCCCGCCAGGGGATCGCGGACGCGGAGAAATACGGCCTCGCGCGCACATCCGGCGCGTTCCTCGCGATCAACGTCGCCGAGCCGCTGCTCGCCCTCGGCCGCTGGGATGAGGGAATTCAGGTCACCGAACGAGCGCTGGATCTCGCCCCGCCACCGCTCACCCGGACGTGGCTGTGGATCGTGCGCAGCGCCATCGCCCTGGGCCGGGGAGACATCCGCACCGCCGCCCGGCACGCGGCCGCCGCCCGCGCCGTGCTCAGCGGCGCCCGCTACGAGGCCCAGTACCACCTCCCGCTGGCCTGGCTGGACGTCGAGCTCGCGATGGCTGAGGGGGGCGCCGCGGCCGCCGTCGCCGCGGCCGTCGGCGCGCTCGATCGCTTCGATCTGCCCACCGCGAGCCCGCGCTACGCCTGGCCGGTGGTGGCCGCCGCGGCCCGCGCCGCCGCGGCCGCGCATGTTCTCGTGGCACGGGGCGGCTCGGGCGGGGACGGCGGGGACGGCGGGGATCGCGCGAACGGCGAGGAAGGCACCCTGCGCGACGCGGCGACGGCCCTCGACGACCGGCTGCAGACCCTGGCGGAGAAGCTCGACGTGTTCGGCCCCGTGCAGCGGGCCTGGGAGCTGACCTACGCCGCCACCAGGCTCGGCTCCGCGGCGCAGGCCGCGCCGGGCGAGCGGCTCGCCGCGTGGGACGCCGCCGCCGCGGCGTGGGAATCCCTGCGGCAGCCCCACCAGGTGGCCGGCGCGCTGCTCGGGGCGGCCAGGGCGGCGCTTACCACGGGCACGGGCGCCGGAGCCGGGACGGCCGCCGGAGGCGGCGCGACCGCCGGAACCGGAGCGGCCGGCGGAGCCGGAGCGGCCGGCGGAGGCGGCGGCGCGGCGGAAGGCGACGCGGCCATCACCCCCGCTCAGCGGGAGGCGGCGGCGCAGCGGCTGCGCCGCGCGGCGCCCATCGCCTCCGAACTCGGCGCCCGGCCGCTGGCCGGCGCGGTCGCCGCACTCGCCAGGCGGGCCGGGATCTCGCTCACGGACGACGGCGCGGCGGCCGCCGCGCCGGGCCGCCTGGGGCTCACCGACCGCGAGTTCGAGGTGCTCCGGCTCGTCGCCGCGGGCCAGAGCAACCGCGACATCGCCGCCGAGCTGTTCATCTCACCCAAGACGGCCAGCGTGCACGTCTCCAACATCCTCGCCAAGCTCGGCGCGAGCAGCCGGGGCGAGGCCGCCGCCAGGGCGCACGCCCTGCACCTGTTCGACGACGCTTCTGGTGCGTGACGCTCCGCCCTCAGCCTGTGCTCCGCCCTCGGCCCGTCCGCCGAGGTCCATTTCATGATCACGGAAGCCTTGGTGTCATATCCGGCCCGCCGTTTCCACGACGCCTCTGCGGCGAACAGCGTGGTGGAAACCAAGGTGCCGCATACGGCCCGTAATCGCCGTGATCATGGACTGCGCCGGCCGGTCAGCCTCCGTTGACGCTCTGGATCTCCCGCACCACGATGTTGCCTACGTTCGCGCCGTTCGCCAGGGGGGGTGGTGCCCA
>Ga0213875_10000350_pt1 | contig 43190 bp, 43 predicted proteins | sample BarmaccomBMRX_R8_FD_160105 | JGI IMG/M metagenome (GOLD analysis project Ga0213875, IMG submission 160105) | Root-associated microbial communities from Barbacenia macrantha in rupestrian grasslands, the National Park of Serra do Cipo, Brazil - RX_R8 | ecosystem: Host-associated > Plants > Roots...
ACGAGGACGACAAGAACATCTTGATGACCACCCCAAGCAGTTGCCCAGTCGTGAGCCACACTGCCATCGTGACACGGCAGAGACACATGACCGTGTGTGTCGGTGAGGTTAGCCGCACGGAGCGTCGGAGCCGAGTGAGGTGAACCGTCCGGCGGGTGTGCCTGACGTTCAGGATCCTCCCTGCCGTTCGCTTCACGCGGAGCGGCGCCGGAGCAGGTCGTCGACATGGCCATCCCCGACGGTCGTTACGGCTCGATCTCCTGCACGGTGTTCGAGCGCCGATTGGTGACCCACACCCCGTCGCCGATGACGGTGATGCCGGTCGGATCCTGGCCGACCGCTACCGGGGGCCCGACGGGATCTCCCGTGGAGGCGTCGAGCCTGGTGACGGTGTTGTCGCCGCTGTTGGTCACCCACGCCGACCCCAGGCCGAAGGCGATCGCGAACGGGGCCTTGCCGACCTTGATCGCCTTGACCGTGTCCTGTGCAAGATCGATGCGCGAGACCGTGTCGTCGTTCTCGTTGGCGACCCACAAGGCGTCCGCGCCGAACGCCACGCCGATCGGGCGGTGACCGACCGGAATCGACTTGATGACCTGACCGTCGACGATCCGGTCCACGTTGTCGTCGTCTGAGTCCGCGACCCACACCGCGGAGCCGCTGAAGGCGATGCCGCGGGGAACGTTGCCGACCCGGATCGGGGAACCGATCGGCGCCCCGGTGCGGGCGTTGATCACGCTGACGGTGTCCGACGCGACGTTGGAGACGTACAACGCGTTCTGATCGCCGGTCAGCCACTCCGGCTTGCTCCCGACGGGCGTCGGCTTGCCCGGCAATCCGGACGCGACGCTGATCGGCGTCACCACGCCGGCGTCGGCGCTTGACACCCAGAACGTGTTGCCGGACTTGAAGACCGCGAACGGGGCGGGCGGCAATGCGATGTCGGTCCGGACCTTCCCGTTGGGAGTGACGCGGGTGACTGTCGATGCCTGGAAGTTGGCGACCCACAGCACCGAGGAGTCGCCGGCGATCCCGGTGGGGGCCTGGCCGACTTGGATGGGGTTGCCGACCACGTGGGCGGCCGGCGTCGCCGCCGACGGGTGGGCGGCCGCGGCCAGTTTGGTGGAGGGCTTCGCCGGCGTGCGGGTGTGCGTGGCACCCGAACTCAGCACGATGATCGCCGCCACGACCGCGGCGAGACACAGCGCTGCTGCCCCGGGGATGACTACCCGCCGCCCGGGTCGCCGGCGGCGGGAGTCCATGACGGTCCGCCCGTCGTCGGCGACGCCGCTCGCCCCCACGGTCGCGGCCGCCGGGCGGTTGGGCGTTCCTCGGCGGGGCGGGACCGAAGCCTGACGATCCACCCCGATCGCCTCCGCCGCCTCAGAAGCGGACGCTCCCAGCGCGCCGCGGGCCGCGGCGAGCAACTCGGCGCACGTCGCGTAACGGTCGTCAGCGGATTTCGCCAGCCCCGTCGCCACGACCTCGTCGATCGCCGCGGGCAGCTCGGGACGCAGCGCCGAGGGTCGCGGCGGTGGATCGCGGAGGTGGGCGCTGATGATCGCCAGCTCGGAGTCCTTGGGGAACGGGCGCGCACCCGTCAGGCACTCGTGGAGCATGCCCGCGAGCGCGTAGACGTCGGCGCGGCCATCGATCTCCCGGCCCTCGATCTGCTCGGGCGCGACGTAGTCGACGGTCCCGAGAAACATCCCCGTGCGCGTCAGTGCGGCGTCGGTCGCGCTCGCTCGCTTGGTGAGCCCGAAGTCGGCCAGGTAGCAGTTCCCCGAGGTGATCAGCACGTTCGCGGGCTTGACGTCGCGGTGGATGAGGCCGCGCCGGTGCGCGGCGTCGAGCGCCGCACCCACCTGATCGAGCATCGACAGCGCCGTGGAGGATGCGAGCGGCGCCTCGCGGCGCAGGAGCTCGGCAAGGTCGGTGCCCTCCACGAACCGCATCGCGATGTACAGCGTCCCGTCGACCTCGCCGGCGTCGTACACCGGGATCACGTTCGGGTGATCGAGCGACGCCGCCAGGCGCGACTCTCGCAGGAAGCGCTCGCGGAAATCCTCCTCGCCGGCGAGCTCCGGAGCCAGGAGCTTGAGCGCCACCTCGCGCCCGAGATGGACGTGGGTGGCGCGGTACACGACGCCCATGCCGCCCCGGCCGATGCGCTCGCCCAGGACATAACCGGCCAGTCGATCCCCGGTCCGCTGATCGATGCCCACGAGCAGAAGGTACTCCTCGGGGCCGCGTGGGCACAACCGATTTTGTCACCGCGATCGCGGTCACCACCGCCTCGCGCGCGCCCGCCGCGGCGGCGTCTTACCCCAGCTGGCGATCGAGGTTGACGGCGGCGCTGATCAGCGCGAGGTGGGTGAAGGCCTGGGGGAAGTTGCCCAGCTGCTCGCCGGTCTGGCCGATCTCCTCGGCGTACAGGCCGAGGTGGTTGGCGTAGGTGAGCATCTTGTCGAACACCAGTCGCGCGTGGTCGAGCCGTCCAGCCCGAGCGAGCGCCTCGACGTACCAGAAGGTGCAGATCGAGAAGGTCCCCTCGGCGCCCCGCAGGCCGTCGGGAGAGGCCTCGACGTTGTAGCGGTGCACGAGCGAGTCGGACACGAGCTCCTCGCCGATCGCGTCGAGGGTCGACAGCCACCGCGGGTCGGTCGGCGCCAGGAACTTGACCAGCGGCATGAGCAGGAGCGAGGCGTCGAGCACGTCGGTGTCGTAGTGCTGGACGAACGCTTGGCGGGTCGGATGCCAGCCCCGGGCCATGATCTGCCGGTAGATCCGGTCGCGCGCCTGACCCCAGCCGATGCGGTCTGCGGGGAGGCCGCGGGTGTTGGCGATCCGTAGCGCGCGCTCGAGCGCCACCCAGCAGAGCAGCCGCGAGTAGGTGAACGGCTGGCGCCCTCCGCGGGTCTCCCAGATGCCCTCGTCGGCTTGGTCCCAGTGGTCGCTGACCCACTCGACGATCCGGCTGAGGTCCTCCCAGGCATCGTGTGAGATCGGCTTGCCGTACTTGTTGTAGAGGTAGATCGAGTCGACCAGCTCGCCGTAGATGTCGAGCTGGAGCTGTGAGGCGGCCTCGTTTCCGATCCGTACCGGGCCCGATCCCCGGTAGCCCTCGAGATGGCCGAGCAGCTGCTCGGGGAGCTCGCGGCTGCCGTCGATCCCGTACATGACGTTCAGCGGCCCCGATCGCTCCCAGCGGTCGGCCGAGAAGCGGTTGGTGAGCCATTGCATGAACGCCGCGGCCTCCTCGGTGAAGCCCAGCCGCAGCAGCGCATACAGGGAGAAGGCGGCGTCGCGGATCCAGGTGTAGCGGTAGTCCCAGTTGCGCTCCCCGCCGAGCACCTCGGGAAGGCTCGTGGTGGGCGCGGCGACGATCGCTCCCGTCGGCTGATACGTCAGCAGCTTCAGCGTCAGCGCCGAGCGGTGCACCATCTCGCGCCAGCGGCCGCGGTAGCGCGACCGCGACAGCCAATCGCGCCAGTAGGCGACGGTGCCCTCGACGAGCTCGCGCATCTCCTCCGGGCCGTGCGCGCGCGGCTCGTGGTCGTCGCCGACGCGTTCGAGCACGAACGTCGCGCTCTCCCCCGCCGACAGCTCGAACGTCGCGTGCACGTCCCCGTCACGGACGTCGATCGGAGCGTCGGTCTCGAGCGCGAGCCGCAGGTCGGAGGCCTCGAACAGCACTCCGTGGCGATGGCGCTGCACCGAGTGATGGTCACGACCGTAGTCAAACCGGGGCGCGCACACGAGCTCGAAGCGCATCCTCCCACGCACGCCGACGACGCGGCGGATCAACCGCTGGCGATGGACGCCGCCGCGCAGCTCCCCGACCGGCATGAAATCCTCGACCTCCCCGACCCCCTCGGCGGTCAGGAAGCGGGTGATGAGGACGTTGGTGTCGGGGAAGTAGAGTTGCTTCGACGTCCATCTCTCCGAGGCGGGCGTGAGACTGAAGCGCCCGCCGCGGTCGGCGTCGAGGATCGCCGCGAACACGCTCGGCGAGTCGAAGCTCGGACAGCAGTACCAGTCGATCGTCCCCTCGGTGCCGACGAGCGCGACCGTGTGCAGGTCGCCGATCATGCCGTGCTCGGCGATCGGAAGGTAACGGTCCACGTCGGAAAGGTACCGCCCGTCAGGCGTCGGTGCCCCCATCGCTCGCGCGACGGCGATTTCCTTGCCAATTGGGCGGCCTGAATTTCCTTGCCAATTGGGGGGCCTGAAGATAGACTCGCTCGCGCGATGGCACCGGACCGGGGTGCAGGGGGGTAGTCATGCCCGTCGCCTACCTTCGGCTGAGGGCGGACGGCGACGCAGGTGAGACGCTGAGCTTCAGCGATGAGCTGACGCTGGGACGGGGCACCGAACAGCACGGCGAGTTCGACGACGAGCGGATGTCGCGCCGTCACGCCCGCGTGGTCGTCAAAGCCGACGGCCAGGTGTGGGTCGAGGATCTGGGATCGACGAACGGGACGTTCGTCAACGGCAGACGCATCCGCAAGGCCCGCAAGATCGACCTCGGCGACGAGATCACCGTCGGCCGCACGATCCTCGAGGTCGTCGCCGCGGCCGACGGCGGCTTCACGATCAGAGACAGCCGTCCGGTGGCGCGGGCGCGACGGCGCGAGCGGCGGCCGGGCATCGGGGCGCGCTGGCGCGAGAACCGCGGTAAGCGCGCCGAGCTGCCGCCGTTTCCCAACTACACCCAGATCCCGTCCGTGCTCTCGATCCGCGCGTGGTGGATGGTGCGGAGCGCCGGAGTCGTGGCCACCCTCGTCGTCGCGGCGCTGTGCTTCCTGGCCCCCCGGACCGGACTGCGGATCGTGTGGGGGATCGGCATCCCGTTGCTGCCGATCCTCTTCTTCGTCGCTCCCGGGTTGTGGCGGAACATCTGTCCGCTGGCGGCGTCCAACCAGACCCCGCGGGTGCTTGGGTGGACGCGGGCTCTGGAGGCGCCGGCGTGGCTGAAACGCTACGGCTACCTGATCTCCATCACGTTGTTCGTCGTGTTCATCACGGTCCGCAAGCTCGGGATGCAGACCAACGGGCCGGGGAGCGGCGGGCTGTTGTTGCTCGCGCTGCTCGGCGGCTTCACCGGCGGGATGTTCCTCAAGGGCAAGAGCGGCTGGTGCAGCTCGATCTGCCCGTTGTTACCAGTGCAGCGGATCTATGGTCAGACACCGTTCGCACTGGTCGGCAACAGTCACTGTCAGCCATGTGTCGGGTGCACGAAGAACTGTTACGACTTCAATCCCAAGGTCGCCTATCTCGCCGACCTCAACGATCAGGATCCCGACTGGTCCGCGGGTCGCAAGGCGTTCGTCGCGGCCTTCCCCGGGCTGATCCTGGGGTTCTTCAAGGTCGGGGACGTGCCGCCGCTCACCGTCCCGGCGATGTACGGGCAGATCGCCCTCTACGTCGGGGTCAGCGCCCTGGCGTTCGTCGTGCTCGACGCGTTTGTCCCCATCACGACCCACAAGCTGACGACGCTGTGGGCCGCGGCGGCGCTGAACATCTTCTACTGGTTCGCGTTCCCGGTCATCTACAAGGCGATCGTCGGCCAGGCGCCCCCGAGCGCGGCGACGTGGGCCGCGCGCGTCGTCGTGTTCGCTCTGACGCTGTTCTGGGTCGTGCGCACCTACGTGAAGGAGCGGGCGTTCGTCGAGCGCGCCGGCGGACCCAAGCCGGTGGGCGGCGCCGGCGCGCGCTCGATCATCAGCCACTCCGCCGCCAAGCTCCGCAACCCCGAGATCACGTTCCTCCCCGACGAGCAGCGCATCGTCGCCGATCCGAGCTCGACGCTGCTCGAGACGGCCGAGTCCAACGGACTGGCCATCGAGGCCGGCTGCCGGATGGGCGTCTGCGGAGCCGACCCGGTCGCGATCGTCGCCGGCATGGACAATCTCTCCTCGATCGGCGACGACGAGCGTGCCACCCTGGAGCGGCTCGGCCTCGCCGACAACACCCGGATGGCGTGCTGCTGTCGGGCCAAGGGGCCGGTGTCGGTGTCGCTGACGCCCGAGCAGCGCAAGGAGCTGAGCCCAAGCCAGCTCCTGCGGCTGGACTTCGACCGCTCCGTCGAGCGGGTCGTGGTGATCGGCAACGGCATCGCCGGCATCACCGCCGCCGACTACGTGCGACGCAACCACCCGGAGTGCACCATCGACGCGGTCGCCGACGAGACCCACCAGCTCTACAACCGGATGGCGATCACGCGGCTGATCTACGGACGTTCGGCGATGCAGGGCCTGTACCTGAACCCGGATTCGTGGTGTGAGTCACACTCGATCACCGAGTGGCTGAACACGCGCGCGCAGGCGATCGACCGCGACGCCGGAAAGGTGACGCTAGGTACCGGGGAGGAGCTGGCCTACGACCGCCTGATCCTGGCCACCGGCAGCCAGAGCTTCGTGCCGCCGATCGGCGGCTGGGGCACGCCGGGCACGTTCGTCCTGCGCTCGGCGCACGACGCGCTCGAGATCCGGTCCTTTGCCCAATTGCACCAAGCGCAGCGTGCGGTGGTCGCCGGCGGCGGCCTGCTTGGGCTCGAGGCCGCCTACGCGCTGCACAAGCTCGGGCTGTCGACGATCGTGCTCGAGCGTTCCGAGCGCCTGCTGCGGCGCCAGCTTGACGAGCGGGCGGCCGAACTGCTCCAGCGTTACCTCGAGGGACTGGGGATCTCGATCTGGACCCGCGCCGAGACCGATGCCGTGTCCTACAACGGCCGGCTCGGTGAGGTCGTGCTTAAAGACGCGCGGACCGCTCAGGCCGAGGTGCTCATCGCCGCCGCGGGTATCGCGCCCAACCTCGAGCTCGCCAAGGCGGCGGGGCTTCAGACCGGCCGGGGGGTGATCGTCGACGAGCACATGCGGACCAGCGACGAACGCATCTTTGCGGCTGGCGACGTGGCGGAGTTCCAGGGCCAGATCGCCGGCCTGTGGCCCGCCGCCGTCGAGCAGGCGCGGGTCGCCGCCGAGGCGGCCGTCCTCGCCGATACCAGCCCCTACCAGGGAACCGTGCCGGTGACCGTGCTCAAGGTCGTGGGCGTCGATCTGGCCTCGATAGGACAGATCGAGCCGCGCTCCGAGGCGGACGAGGTCCTCGTCCAGGAGGACGAGAACGCGCTGCGCTACGGCAAGCTCGTGATCTCCGAGGGCCGGATCATCGGCGCGATCCTGCTCGGGTACTCCGCGGAGGTCGCCCACGTGACCAGCGCGGTCAAGCAGGGCTGGGATGTCGCCCCGGTGCTCGAGGCGCTGCGCGCCGGGCGCTGGAACGCGCTCGAGCGCCTGGGCCGCGGGCGCTCGCTGTCCTCGATCAGCGTCGTCGGCGTCGGAGGGGGGTGACGACCGTCGTGGATACGACCCACTTCTTCATCTACCCGGGGACGAGCGAGCCCGAGGCGGCCCCGACGGGCTTCCTCGACGACGCCACCGAGGCGGAATGGGACGTCCTGCTGTCCTACGTGCAGACGCGGCACGTGCGCGCCGGAGAGCCGATCTTCGCCGAGGGTGACGCAGACCGCGCGCTCTACCTGCTGACGGTCGGACGACTCGAGCAGAGCTCGGGCCGCGGTCCCTTCGCCACGCTCGACGCGCCGGCGCCGCTCAACGAGCTGGCGTTCCTGGACGGCGACCGCTGTGCCACCACCGCGCGCGCGATCGACGACGGCGAGCTGGTCCGGCTCGGCTACGACGCGTTCGAGTCCCTGGCCGCGCGTGAGCCGTTCCTGGCCCGGCGGATCCTCCTCGATCTCGGCGCCATGGTGGCCCGCGCGTTGCGCTCGGCGAGGACATGAGAACTCCCGACGGCGGAGTCGAGCCCCTCGGCCGCCGCAGCCACCCAGCGGGGTCGGCCGACGGCCTGATCGCCACCATCACCGCGCCCACCCGCGCCCCGCCGACCGCAAGGGCCGTCTGCTCCCTGAGCAGGTACGACACGCCACGCCGTCGCGAACGTCGAGCGGGAGCGCCCGTATCAGCGTTGTCGGACTCATCCACTACAGAGAGGACTGCAGATGCTGCACAGGACGAGGCCTCATCGAAGTCACGGCGACGTCGGCGCGTCGCGGGGAAGCCGGCGGAGCGTCGCAAGTGCGGCGGTCGGGCTGACGGGGGCGGCAGCGCTCGCGCTCGGCCTCGCCTCGCCCGCGCTGGCATCCCACGGCGCCGCTTCTGGCCACCGTGCTCGGGCCCATTACAAGCCACCGATCGAGCTCCTCGCGGTCACCCCCAGTCCCGGTGACACCGCCGGCGCCGGGGGTGTGTTCAACGTCGATCTCGCGCTGCTGGCGCGCAACGCCAACGGCAACGCCGACCTGTCGGCCGCCAACGGCTACAAGCCCGGCGTGAACGGCCCGCCGGCGGCGACCTTCGGGGCGGGAAAGCCGGACCCCGACGCCCCGGGACTCGTCGTCACGCTATCCACCACGCCGGCAGCGCTCGGCGGGCCAAAGACCAACCTCGCTGGCGTGTTTCAGCTCACGGACGTCGCGCGCAGCCACGGCCTCGCGCAGGTGATCGCCGACTGGCAGGTCGGCAAGCCAGGCGCCTTCGGCCAGGGCAGCCAAACGACCCTGACCGCCTACGTCGTCGCGGGCACGGCGCCGGGAACCGTGACCGGAGCCGAGAAGCCGATCTCGAACGTCGTGAGTGTGAGGTTCACGATCGGAAGCTGACGCGCCGGGACGCCGGAAAGCACCACTAGGATCCGCCTGGCCCGGCCCCGCCGTGGCCAGGCGGGCTGTCCACGCAACCGCGCACTCGGCATGGCTGGCCGTCGAGCGTGGGCAGCTCGAGCGTGAACGTCGAGCCCTCGACCTCGACTCGTTGCGCCGTCCTCGGCGGCGATCGCCGCGACGCTGGCCCGAGAGTGACCCGTGGCGGGCTTCGGCGGGCTGTCGGGGAGCTTGGCCGGCCCTAGATGGATCGGGTTGGTCGTCACCGCCTTTGTTTCACCGAGCCTCGCGAGTCGGTGCTCAGCCCGCTTTGCTGATCACACCCCGCATCTGGTCGGCGCTGAAGGCCCGCAGGGTTGTCGTGCGGATGCTGCCTTGGCCAGCGGCGGCCAAGAGACCCGCCGCCAGCGTTTCATCGTCTGGCGCCTCCACGATGGTGACGAGATCGTGGGCTCCCAGGGTCCAATAGGCGTCCTTGAACTGCGCTCCCAGCGCCCGCATCTGCTCTTGCGCCGCTTCGTAGCGATCGACGGTGTCCTTGAAGTTATGGACCCCATGATCGGTCCAGTCAATCAGCACGACGTAGGTGGCCATGGCTCTCCGATCCCATTCAGGGCCAGCACAGGCCAGCGTCTGGCCGCAGGTTGACGATACTCCCGGGCTCGTGCCTCGAAGGTCGCTAACGGCGTTCTTCGCGACGTCGTCCGGCCTCGAAATCCTCCTTGCGCGCGGGGTCGCGCGCCGCCGCTTTACCCTCCTCGTAGGCGGTCGTGCGCGGACGCTGCACATCATCGTCTGACTCGCTCACGGCTCGCTGGCGCGTCGTGACCTCGTCCGGCCCGGAGCCGACTGCGCCCGCGTTCGCGCGATCCGTTCGCTCGCGTCCCGGCGCGCCCGCGGTCGAGGATGCGTCCTCTCGAGGAGGCTCGACCGCCGACGTGCCCGCGAAGCGCCGGCGCTCATCCTCATCGATCAACTCGTGGTCTGCGAGGCCAGCCTCGTGCAGCTTGGCCCTCTCCTCGGCCAGCTGTGCCTCGGCGCGCTCGCGCTCGGCCTCCTGCGCGGCAACGCGGGCGCGCTGCTCAGCGACCTCTGCCTGCCGCTCCCGGCCGGCCGCCTCGTCCCGCTGCTCGTCGACGACCCGCTCTCGTCGATGCTCGAGCTCACGCTCTCGCTTTTGGACCCGGGCACGCTCCCGCGCCCTGGGCAAGCGCGTCAACAGCAGCCCGCCCACTATGAGCAGCACTACCACGACGATCACGATGATCAGCACGGTCGACATCCGATGCACCTCGCTCCCTCAAACAGTCGGTGTAGACCGATTACCCCGCGATCCGATCCCAAAACCGTGGGCCTCAGCGGACCTGCGCTGCCCGACCGCGGCTCCCGCAAGACCTGTTACGGGACACGGGATACGGGCGATGAGGCTCCGCCTCGGCGTCCATGTGGCGGTTCTCGTGGTCGACGGGCACGCGGTGGCGAGCCCGCCGCCTCATTCGTAGCCGAACAGCGTCCCCGGCCCCGCGGTCAGCATGGGCGGAGCCGCCAGGGTGCCGGCGCCGACGTGAACCGTCAGCAGCGCAGCACTCTGGCCCCTGACGCTCAGGAGATACCCCCTCGCGGTTGGCCTGATGGTCTCCGTCTGCGTCCTTCCTTGCCATTGCGCCTGCCCGTCGAGCTGCTGGCCAGCCAGCGTCACGTCCGAGGTTGACGACGCCGACGGTGCCAGCAGGCGCTGCACGGAGGCGATGCTGCGCGTGGGCAGGTGCAGGTTGATCCGCGCCGAACTACGTCCCTTGTTGATCACCATCACGCTGAGCGTATCGAGCGTGGTGGCCCCTTTCTTCACCGCCCACACCTTGAGGTGCAGCGTCCGCGAGGTGTGCAGCTGTACGGGGACCAGTCGGGCGTGGGCGCCCAGCATGCGCGTGAAGAGGAGCATCCCGTAGAGCAGTGGGTGCGTCTGCAGCCCCTGCGAGGTGAAGTAGAACGGATCGTTGATCGACTGGACGCGGGCGTGCAGGTTGACCCCTCCGACGCCGGCGCGCATCAGCTCGAATAGGGCATCCGGGGCCCACAGCGCGGTGGCGAAGGTGTTACTCACTCCCTTCACTCCGCCGCAGGTCACCGAATTGATCTCCGTCAGTCTCAGCGAATAGCCCGCCTTGCCGGCAAGTGCAACCGACGGTCCGATCGTCTTGGCCATTCCGACTGTGGCGTTGTCGCTGAGCAGCTTCGGCACCGTCGGGTACATCGGCTGTCCGGGCTTGGCGCAGGCCGAGTAGGGATACACGTGGGCGGTGATCACCCGCAGGCCCGGATGCGGTCGATGCAGCAGCGTCTCGATCCACGACAGGTGTGTGCGTTCCACGGCGAGCGCCGGGGCCACCAGCGGTGCGTCCGGTGCCGCGGAGGCGAGCGCACGCGCGAACGCCGCGTAGGTCCGCGCGTAACTCGAAGCCGTGATCCGGTTTGGCAGCCGCACCGGCTTCAGCGCGGCGCGTCTGAGGGCCGACGGAGGGTTCGCGGCCAGGAGGTCGCCTTCCCACGCCTTGCGGTTGTAGATGTCGGGCTCGTTGCCGATCTCGAAGGCGGCGAAGCTGCCGGCCGGCAGGATGTGCGCGCGTAGGGATGCGCGTACCCACGCGGCGGTCGCTTGCGGGGTGCTGGAGATCGTGTTGAGGTCGAGGATGACCCGCAACCGGAGATCCTTGATGATGCCGACGGTACGCGCCACCAGCGCGGGAGTGACCGGAAACGCCCACGGCGGCAGCACATCCGTCGACGAGTCGAAGATCGCGTGGTCGGCGGAGTCGCCGCCGATGCGCAGCACGAACCGTCCGTCTCCGGGCACGTGCAGAAGCCCCAGCACGCGCTCGTACAGGTCGGTGTGCTGCTCGACCAGGGGCAGCGTCGCGTATTCGGTCGACAATCCGAGGAACGCGCGCGGAATGGCGCTCGTGCTCTCCTGGGTCGGGATCGTCACCGTGGCCTGGTTGGGCCCCAGCGATGATCTGCCCGGCGTCGACGCGGACACACTTGCTCGGGCGGCTGCCGGTGATCCGAGCGATCCGGTGCCGCTGCGACCGGGGCCGGCAAGCAGCAACAGCCCGGCGATCATCGTCGCGAGCAGCAACCCTGCGAGGAGGCCGCCGCGGCCGGTCCACGCCCTAGGGCGCGATGTCACCGGCCCGCGCTCGTGTAGCGGTCCCCCTCCACGCGGCGGATCATACATCTGCCGTCGAGCTCGACCGTCGCCTTCCGGCGTCACCGCTTCACATGGCTCACGCCCGTGTTTAATGGTCGATCAGGCCGTCCTGCGGGAGCCCGAGGGCGTCCTCGCCGCCGGACAGCGTCAACGCGATCAGCGCGCCCGGTTCGCGATCGCTCCTCCGGCGCGGTGAGGCTCCGGCTGCCCTAACGGCGCCCATTTCGCGGTCGATCGCCGCTGAGCAGCCGCCCGATGACGCGGAACGGCAGCGTGATGACGGTGACGATGGCGCCGAGGATCGCCTCGAGCGCGTCGATGATGGCCTGGATGATCCGCATGTGAGCTCCCTCCGGGATTGGTGACAGCTCACTGCCCGCTCTGGCGGCGCGGAACCGTCGTGCCGAGCGGTGCCGACCCGTCGCCGCCGCTGCGCCTCACCGGCTCGCCGCCGGCCGTGCCCCGAGCCGCGTGAGCTCGAGCTGCGCGCACAGCGAGGCGTGGTCCCACAGCATCCGCTGGGCGCGGATCGTCTCGCCGGCGTAGTCGATCACGGTGAGCGTCAGCACCTCCGCCCGACGTCCGCTGGGCTCGATGCCGGGCAGCAGCCACGGCAGCTCGCGGTCGTGCGTGAACGAGACCGTCGCCTCGTCGACGAGACGCCACTGATCGACCGTGCGCGAGATCCGGGAGCGCGCCAGGTCATCGGGCAGGTGGGCGAGCAGCGCGTCGCGGTAGAAGCTCCGCACCCCCGCGTCCCCCGATCCGCCGGTCATCGAAGGCACGTAGCGGACCGAGGGCTCGTCCGCGAACGAGGCCAACGCCGCCTCGAGGTCGCGCGCCTCGAGCAGCGCGCGCAGATGCGTATCCCAGGTGCGGCCCTGCTCGTTGAGCTGCCTGGCGATCTCGATCGTCATCGACGCGCGGGTGGGCTACTCCGCGAGCGCGGCACGCGACGGGTCGGCCGCCTCCGCGATGCGCAAGTTCAGGTCGCGGTAGGCGGTGGCCGCATGGTCGAGGTCAGAGACATCGAACGCGTCCTTGTCCAACGGCCAGATCGTCGGGGCGGGCGGGGTCACGTTCACGTGGATGTCGGGGATCATCCCTCGGCGTCGTCCTCGGCTCCCGGAACCCAGTTCTCGGGACTCGCGTCCCAGAAGTGGCAGTGAGCGTCGATGACGTAGTAGTTCACGTTCTCCTTTCAGATCCATCGCGACCTCCGCGCCCTGGTGGAGGACCACAGGCGTATCTGCGCGCCCACCTCGCGCTTCAGGAGCGGATCGGCGAGCTCGCCGGCACGCCCTGCTGGCCGATCTGTACCACAGCTTCCAGGAGCCGATCCGCGTCGGAGCGGCCAGCAACCTCGACGACGTCAACCTCGCGCTCGAGAGTCCGGCGAGCCCCGAGCTCGGGCAGGTCGTCGAGGCGATCGCGGCGGGGGATCCCGACGCCGCCGCCCACGCCGCCGCCCGACGGCTCTACAACGTCATGCGGGTCGTCCGCTTCTCCCTGCAGATCATGACCGTCGGTCCGGCGCAGCCCTGACGCGACCAACCGCGGCCGGCGCTGGAGCTCTGAGGTCGACCGGGTCAAGCAGCACCGGCTCGAGCAACGGCTAGCGCCGCAGCCGACCCCACGCCACCGTCAGCGCGAGCCCGAGCAACACCGCCAGCGCGATCATCGCCGCGATGGCGACCCCCGCCGACAGCCACAGCACGATCGCGGCGACCACGACGCCGATCGCGACGTCCAGGACGAGCGCCCTCACCGTGCCACCCGCGCAAACAGCCATCGCGGCAGGTGGCGCAGCACGCCCATGACGTAGCGCAACGACGCCGGGACCCAGACCGTGCTCGCGCCCGAGCGCAGCCCGGCGACCGCCGCGCGGGCCACCGCGTCCGGCGTCACGGCCAGCGGCGCCGGGGCCAGGCCCGCGGTCATCCGCGAGTGCACGAAGCCCGGCCGGATCACGATCACGCGGACGCCGGTCCCGGCTAGGCCGTCGGCAAGCCCCTGGGCGAGACCGTCGAGGCCCGCCTTGGCGGCGCCGTAGGGGGCGTTGGTGGCGCGCACCCGCTCGCCGGCGACGCTCGAGAGCAGCATCAGCGTCCCGTGCCCCTGCCGGCGCAGCGCGCGCAGCGCGTGCCAGAGCAGCGATCCGGCGCCGACCAAGTTGACCCGCAGCACCCGGACGAGCTCATCGGGGTCGGCGTCGAGGCCGGCCTGGCCGCCGAGCACGCCCACGCAGTGCACCACCAGATCAGCCCCGCCCAGTGCCTCGAACGCGTCGTCGATCGCCCGGCCGTGGGTCTCCGGCTCCTCGGCGTCGACCCGCCCCACGTCGGCGGCCGGCAGCTCGGCCGCGGCTCGGCGCAGGCGGTCTGTGTCGCGGCCGAGCAGCAGCGCCGACACCGGCCGCTCACGGCTCAACTCGCGCACGATCGCCGACCCGATCTCCGAGCTTCCGCCGAGCACGAGCACGCGGTAGGGGACCGTCATGCGGCATCCAGAAGACCGGTGCGCAGCGCCAGGTCTGACCGCCAGATCCCGGCCGGGTCCATCGCCGCCCGCGTGCGCTGCCACTCGGACAGCCGCGGGTACATCGCGCGCAGCGCGTCAGGGCGCAGGAGGGCGTCCTTGGTCAGGTACACCCGGCCGCCCGCGGCGGCCACGAGCTCGTCCAGCTCGCCGGCCAGCACGGCCAGGCCAGGCGCCGCGCGCGGGAGGTCCATGGCCAGGCTGAAGCCGGGCAGCGGGAACGAGAGGGGGCTGCGACCACCGGCGCCGAAGCGCTTGAGGACCGCCAGGTAACAGGGGACGCGATGACGGCGCACCCGCGCGATCGCCTCGTGAAGGACCCGCTCGCGGCCGTCGGGCACCACGAACTGGTATTGGGCGAGCCCGTGGCGGCCGTACAGCCGCGGCCAGGCGCCGAGCGCGTCGAGCGGGAACATCTCGCCGCTGAAGTCCCGCCGCCTCCCACGCCGGGGCGCCGCCGCGAACCGCAGTGCGTTGTACGCGCGGCCGACCGCCGGCGCCAGCAGCCCGCGGCCGCCGACCGCCGGCACGTCGAACCGCGTGCGCCGGGGCACCCGTGTCTCGTCTCCCGCGACGTGGCGGGCACGGGTCACGACTCCCCGACCGGGCGTGGTCCCGAGCAGGTCCAGCCATGCGACCCGGTACTCGGCCTCGCAGCTGCACAGGGCGTCGAGGGCGCCGTCCAGATCGCCGGCGCGGGCGACCTCGACGGCCAGGGCGGTGCCGTCGATCGGCCGCAGGGCGATCGTCGCCCACAGGATCGCCCCCGTCAGGCCCATCCCGCCGACGGTCGCGTGAAAGCGCGCGTCGTCGGGCCGCAGCTCGAGCACCTCGCCGTCGGAGCGCAGCAGACCGAGCGCGGTGACGTGACGACCGAAGCTACCCGCCGACGGATGGTTCTTGCCGTGGATGTCGGACGCGATCGCGCCGCCGACGGTCACGTGCTGGGTGCCGGGGACCACCGGCAGCAGCCAGCCCCGTGGCGCCAGTGCACGCAGCAGGCCGGCGATCGTCTCGCCGGCGGCGGCGGTGACCTGTCCGGCGTCGGCGGCGAGCGTCCAGCCCCGGAGCCCGGTCGCGTCAAGAACCAGGCCCCCGGACAGGCGTGCCGCGTCGCCGTAACTGCGGCCCAGCCCGCGCGCGATCGCGCCCGGGGGACGCGCGCGGCGCAGGGCCGCCGTGAGCTGGTCGGCGTCGGTCGGTCGCACGACCCACGCGTGCGCCGCCGGTCCGCCCCCCCATCCGGTGAGCGGACGCGACACCGGCGACGGTCCGGCGGCGGCGACCTCACGCGGCGGCATGCACGCCTCACGCGGCGGCATGCACGCTCAGCCCGAACAGCACCAGCCATATTCCCGCGGCCACGATCAGCGGAGGGTCGCCGAGCACCACGTCCTCGGGGGCCTCGGCGCCGCCGGCCCGGACCACCTGGCCATAGCGTCCGAGCGCCAGGCAGAACGGGATCAGCGTCAACTCCCGCCAGGGATCGCCGTGGCGGGCCGGCACCGCCAGCGCCCACATCGCGTAGGCGACGATCGCGCCGATCCCGGAGCCCACGAGCATCCCGCGCAGCTGCGCCAGCGAGTAGCGGTTGAGCACTCGGCGGCGAGCGACTCCGCCGGCCGGCGGGCGCAAGCGCTCGGCGTAGCGCTTACCGGCGGCCAGGAACAGCGCCGCGCACGTGACCACGAGCAGGAACCAGCGCGACAGCTCGACCGGCGCCGCGACCCCTCCGGCGACGGCGCGCAGCACGAAGCCGCCGGCGATCGCGATCAGGTCGCAGAACAGCACGTGCCGCCAGATCAACGTGTAGCTGATCGTCAGGGCCAGGTACCCGGCGGCGACCACGGCGAGCAGCGGGCTGAGCGCAAGGCAGGCCAGCAGCCCGGCGCACATCGACGCCATCCCGATCGCGAGCGCCGGGCGGGGCGCGAGCTGGCCGGCGGCCACCGGCCGGCGGCGCTTGCGGGGATGCTGGCGATCCTCGGCGGCGTCGCGGACGTCGTTGACGAAGTAGATGCCCGAGGCCAGCAGGCAGAACGCGGCGAACGCGATCAGCACGCGCTGCGGCACGTCGGCGCGCCCGAGCGCCCCGGCCGCGCCGGCCGCGGCGACCACCAGTGCGTTCTTGATCCACTGGCGCGGTCGCGCGGTGACCAGGGCCGCGCGCAACGGGCCCCGGTGAACGACCGGCAGGGCGACGGGCGGGGCGTCGGCGAGCCCGCGCTCGGGCAGGGGCCGTCGGGAGGCCGACATCGCGGTACGACGCTAGGCCGGGCGCCTCAACCCAGCCTGTCGCGCCCATGAGGAGATTCTCAAGATTTCAGTAAGATTAGGAGGTCGTCGCGCGCCTGTGGCAGCATGGTCCCGATGGCGACCACGAGCCCCCCGCGGTCGTCGCGTCTCCGGCTGCCGTCCCCGCGCCGACGCCGCCTCCCGCGTCGACGGATTCGCCGGGCGGCGACGATCGCCGCGCTGCTGTGCCTGGTCCCGGCGCTCATCTCCTATGCAGGCGCGCTGACCGAGCGGTCCGACACGTCGGTGGGCATCCGCACGGTCGAGTGGCTCCGCGACAACGGGGCCCGCTCGCTGGTCAACCGCGTCGAGAACCTCTACTACACCCTCACCGCGCCAGCCAAGGGCGGACCGGCGCTGCGCGCGCTGCCCCATCAGGCGGGAGCCGAGCCGGCGGGGACCGGTCCGGCGGCGCGAGCCAGGTCGGCGGCGGGAGGCGAGCCAAGGGCCCGCGTCCACCGACGGCGAGTGTCCCACGCGTACCGACCGCGGCGCATCCGTCCCGTCATCCGTCCCGCACTGCCGGGCGAGGGCGTGTGGCGGCCGACGTTCGCCGGCGCCTCTGGGAGTCCGCCGGTGCTGATCACGAGCTACCGGCCCGAGCCCGCGTACCCCCAGCTGGTCGCCGGGGTGGCGTGGATCGACACGCACCGGACGAGCGTGTCGCTGTACCCCGGCAGCGTCGAGCCGGCCGTCGACCTCCCGTCCCGCGGTCCGATGGAGGTGCCGCCGAACAAGCGCTCTCGTCTGGTGGCCACGTTCAACAGCGGTTTCAAGCTCAGCGACTCGGGGGGCGGCTTCGCCGCCGGCGGCCACACGTACGCGCCGCTGGAGTCCGGGGTGGCGACGATCGTCCGCCACCGCAACGGGCGGATCAACATCGACGCCTGGCGAGGTCCGGCCACCGCGCCGCGCGGCATCGTCTTCGCGCGACAGAACCTCCCGCTGATCGTCGACCACGGGCAGCTGAACCCCAACCTCTCCGACGGGCCCGAGTGGGGCGCGACGCTGGGCAACGCGGTCCTGGTGTGGCGCTCGGGCGTCGGCATCGACCGCCACGGAGACCTGATCTACGCCGCCGCCAACGATCAGACGGTGTCCTCGCTGGCACAGATCCTGCAGCGCGCCGGCGCGGTGCGGGCGATGGAGCTCGATATCAACGCCGAGTGGACGAGCTTCATCACCTACCGGCATCGGGGCGCGCGCCAGCCGGCCAACCTGCTGGCCGACATGGACCGCTCGCCGCTGCGCTACCTGACGCCCGACGATCGTGACTTCTTCGCCGTCTACCTGCGCTGAGCGCCGGCGCCGCGCGGTCGCCGCCGGCGTGGCCGCGGTGGCGGTGCTCGGGGCAGCGAGCGGCTGCGGCGTCGTCGCCGCCGCGCCGCGGGAGCGCGTCCGCGCTGAGGTGCTCGCCGCGCGGCGGCCGGCGGAGCGGCGCTCGGAGTCGTCAGATGTTGCGCGGTGGCCGGCGGTGCGACGCTCGGCGTCGGCCGGTGGCGCCCCGTTCGCCGTCGGCGAGCGGATCCTGCGTCTGGTCGATCACAGCCGGCGGATCCGGCTTCCCGGTGGTCGCCTGGTGCCCCGCCCGGTGACCACGATCGTGCGCTATCCCGCGCTCGGGCCGGCCACGGGAACCGATCGGACCGGGGCGGCGCCCGACCGGGCCGCCGGGCCGTTCGGCCTCGTCGTGTTCGGCCATGGGTTCGCCGTCACCCCGCGGCCATACGCCGCGCTGCTGCGCGCGTGGACCCGCGCCGGGTTCATCGTCGCGGCCCCGATCTTCCCGCTCGAGAACGCCAACGCGCCCGGTGGCCCGGACGAGGACGACCTCGTCAACCAGCCGCGCGACATGCGCTTCGTGATCTCCTCGCTGCTCGGGCTGTCGCGGCGCCGCGGCTCGCTGCTGCAGGGCATGATCGACTCTCGCCGGATCGCCGTCAGCGGTCAGTCCGACGGCGGCGAGACCGCCCTGTTCACGGCATATGTGCCCGGCTACCGCGATCTCCGGGTACGGGCGGCGGTGATCCTGTCCGGCGCCGTCCTGCCGCACGGTCCGTTTCGCTTCCCGCGCGGAGGACCGGCGCTGCTGGCCACGCAGGGCACGGCGGACACGATCAATCCGCCGCGGTTCACCGACCGGTCGTTCGCGCTTGCCCGTCGTCCGAAGTTCCTCCTGGCGCTGCTGGGCGCGGGCCACCTTCCGCCGTACACGACGCAGCAGCCGCAGCTGTCGATCGTCGCGCGCGTGTCGGTCGCGTTCCTGCGCGGCTACCTGGACGGCGAGCGTGACGCCGCGTCGCGGGTGCGGGCCGCCGCCCACGCCCCCGGGATCGCCGCCCTGAGCGCCGACCCGTGACGGGCCGGCGCAATGCTCACCACTGAGCGCCGACCCGTGATCGGGCCGGCGCTCGTCAGTCGGTCGAGCGTGCGGTCAGGACAGCGCGATCTCGGCGACGGCCGCCTCGGGCACCGTGACCTCCGGTCCCCGGGTCGTCGCGTCGCGCCAGATCACGTAGTCGCCCGCGGCCAGGCTGCCGAAGATCGCGGTGAGCACCGCGCCCGACGCGGTGGTGCGGTCGTGCACCCCCGTGTGCACGCGCGGACCGTCCGCGTCGGCGGGGCCGATCTCGATCTCTCGGCCCCGGTAGCGCTCGTCCGGGTAGATCACCAGCGCCCCCCGGCCGGCGCCGATGTCCAGCGCGACGCTGGCGCTCGGCGCCGCCGGGATCGGCTGTTCGCCCGGGTCGGTCATGCGCCGGCCGACACGGTCGACAGCGGCGCGGTGTCATAGCCGCTCTGCGGGGTGCCGAGGTACGGGAACTGACTGAGGTAGCTGGTCGAGCTCGGGTCCAGGCCGTCGGTGAGCAGCGACGCCGCCGCGTCGGGCGTGTAACTGTGGTCAACCAGCGGGTACGTCGCCCCGGCGATCGCCCGCAGCTCGACCGACGTGATGTCGTCGAACACCCGCCGGCCGTTCGGGAAGCCGGCCAGGTCGTTGCCCAGCAGGCCCAGCGGGTTCGGGCTCTTGGACGGCGGGATGGCCATGTTCAGGCGCAACTCGTCGGCGTACGTGGAGCCGGTGTAGTTCTGGAACCCGGGGATCAGGCCCGACGGGATCCCGGTCAGCAGGATCGCCACCAGGTCCGCTCGCGCCGCGGTAAGCCCGGCGAGGTGCGGGAACACGCCCGGGTACAGCACCGGCAGCAGCCTGGCCAACTCGGGGTGCTGGACGTACTGCAGGAACTCGAAGTCCTGGGCCGGCGTCAGGGCGTTCCACTCGTCCTTGCGGCCCATCGGCACGATGACCTCGTTGAACAGCGGGTTGGCCAGGCGCGAGACCTGGACGAAGCTGCCCGACTCCTGCACGGTCCCCGGCGTCGCGCCCCACGGGTCGCGGATCGTCGAGCGGTAGCGACTGGCCGACGCCCACACCCCGACCACCGATCGGCGATCCCCGGGATCGGTCGGCGTGCCCCAGCCGGTCAGGTCGGACTTGGGGACCTTCAGCGCGATCGAGTGGACGCTGAAGTCATGCGTCGCGTTGACGCCCAAGTACTTGGCCATCCCGCCGATGTGCAGGTTCTCGAACGGCCGCAGGTCGCCGAGGTCGAACACGGCGCCGAGGTCGATGTAGAACCCCTCGAGGCGCTGGCCGGCGAACACCGTCCGCCCGCCGGGGAGCGGGGTGATCGCCTCGTTGGCCAGCGCCACGTAGTTCGGCGTCGAGAACTTGCCGATGTTGCACGGCGGGCACGGCACGTGCGACGCCAGCACCGACCCGTTGCGCGTCACCGAGTAGAACTGCTTGCGGTTCCAGTTGGGGCTCGAGATCGAGTCGATCGTCCCCGTGTTGTAGAGGAACGTGTTCGGGTTGACGAGCTCGACGTCGAAGCTGAAGTCATAGGTGACGTCGGGAACACCGTCGCCGGTCCTGTCGATGTAGATCGAATACAGGACGTCCTCGCCGAACTCGAAGAAGTTGGGCCCGCCAAACGGCGCCTCGAACGGCAGGAAGTTGGCGATCAGCGTGACCGTGCCCGGATCGTCGGGTGAGACGAACGCGTACGTGTCGGTGTTGTCGGCGACCGGGTCCTTACTGCTCGCGGGCGCCTCGCGGTGCGAAGACATGTGATTGACCTCCGAGGTCGAGAAAGGGTCAGCGGGCGTGGCGGACGATCTGCGCCGCGAGCTGGCGGTCGCGGACGACCCACTCACGGTCGCCCGACATGAGCGCGACCTCGCCGGTCTGGTGGTTGCGCACGTAGGCCACGACCGGCTTGGCCTGCGTGTGATGCTGCTGCTTGGGGTGATGCTTGCGCTTGGGGTGATGCTTGGCGGAATCCGCGGCGGCGTCGCCGACGGCGAGAACGCCCCAGGTCGCGACGCCGGCAGCCGCGCCGGCCGAGCCCTTCACGAAGGCGCGCCGAGTGAAATCGTCCATCCCTGTTCTCCTGTGTGGCGATGGAGTCGTCGACTCGGGTCCGGGGTCCCGGGGCCGCGCTGACGACCGAGTATGTGCGATGTTACGGAAACCTGAAGGATTCGGATCACAAACTCGTGCATAGTCATCCGTCTTCCCGGTGCGTCGGGTTCGATCACCGCTCGAGGGCCGCGATCACCCGCTCCATGACCCCCGACGCCCGCTCGAGCTCGCGGGCCCCGACGGCCGCCCCGATCCGGTCCGACCACGGGTGCTTGGCGATCGTGACCTGCCGGATCGCCCCGTAGCCGGGCTCGGTGCACGCGACGAGCTTGGACCGGCGATGCGCGGGGTTCGGGCGGTACTCGGCGAGGCCGCGCTCGACGAGCAGGTCGGCGACGCGCTGCACGCCCTGACGCGTCATCCCCATCCGCCGCGCGATCTCGGCGACCGGGCGGGGCGCGTCGAGGACGCCGCCGAGCACCTGCCACCAGGCCGGCGTCAGATCACCCTCGGCCGCAAGGTCCTGGGCGGCCTCCATGAACGCGGCGTGCAGGCGCAACGTGGTCACGACGAGCCGAGTGAGCGCAGCCCCCTCCGCGGTGTGCTTCGGTGGCGGCGGCCACGCATCGCGGGGCGGGATCGTGCTCATGCGGCCTGCATGAGCACCGGGAACGCCTCGGGGTCCCCGCCCCAGAAGACGCCCTCGTAGGCCTCGAGCGTCCGCTCGGACGCGAGCCCGAGGCGTCGCAGGACGGCGCGGGCGAACTGCACCGGCGACTGCGGTCCGGCGGTGATCAGGTCCCCGTCGACGAACTAGCGTGTATCCCGGTGAGCGCCGAGGTCTCCAATCCGCTGTTCGCGCGGCTGTTTCATCACCTGTGCGGGCGCGACCGGGGCCAGGGCGAGCGCGAGCTGCGGATCGAGCTGCTCGCCGACGCGCGCGGGAAGGTGGTCGAGGTCGGCGCCGGCAACGGCATCAGCTTCGAGCACTACCGCGCGACGGTCACCGAGCTGATCGCGGTCGAGCCCGAGCCCTATCTGCGTCGGCAGGCGGTCGAGGCCGCCGCGGCCGCGCCGGTGCCGGTCCGGGTGCTGGACGGCACGGCCGCCGCGACCGGCCTGCCGACGGCCGCCGCCGACGTCGTGGTCGTCTGCGGTGTGCTCTGCACGGTGCCCGACCAGGCAGCGGCGCTGCGCGAGCTCCGCAGGGTGCTGCGGCGCGGCGGCGAGCTGCGCTTCTACGAGCACGTGCGCTCCCGCCGCCCGGGATTCGCTCGCTGGCAGACCCGGATCGACGGGCTCTGGTCGCGGACCATGGGCGGCTGTCACACCGACCGCGATACGGTGGCGGCGATCGTCGATGCCGGCTTCATCGTCGAGCGCTGCCGCGGCTTCCCGTTTCCGGCGGGGGCGCGGATCTACCCGGTGGCGCCACGGGTGCTCGGGATCGCGTGCAACCCCTGAGCAACCCTTGACGCTCTGGGTATCGTCACGCCCATGTCCGCCACCGACACCGCTACCCCCGCCACCACGACCGCGGTCGCGCCGGTGGGGACGATCAACGTCTTTGACCCGCACCCACTGAACTGGCTGTTCATCACCTGGAACACCATGGAGGAGCCGATCCGGACCGATCCGGATGGCTACATCGTCATGGCGCTCGCCGAGTCGGCGCAGTGGCGCGACGAGCTCACGCTCGAGGTCAAGGTGCGCGAGGGCGCGCGATTCCAGGACGGCGTGGCCTGCACCGCTCATTCGATCAAGCAGAACTTCGACGAGGTGCAGAGGTGGGCGGCGCCGCACCCTCCGGGCACCTATCTGAACTTCCATCCCGAGGCGGAGTGCGTGGTCGAGGACGAGCTCACGTGCGTGTTCAAGCTTCCCGAGCCCGACGGGCTCATCCTCGGCAAGTTCCGCGGCTTTCACATCGCATCCCCCGCCTTCTGGAGGGAGTACGGCTTCGGGTACCAGAGAATCGGTACCGGCGAAGGTCACTGGTGAGCGATTGACGCACCGGGCCCGTGGGGCACCGGACCGTTCACCCTGACGGAGGGCTTCTCGACGATCGAGACCGTCATGGGCATTCAGCGCGTGCGCCCCGACTTCGTCGCCACGAACGTCATCACCGGCGATGACCGGACCGATCGGGTGGTCCTAGAGGCGAACACCGATCACAACACCCCGCGCGTCGCGCAGCTGCAGAAGGTCGTGTTCGTCAACGACGTGACGCCCGAGCAGGCGTTGGACGCGGTGTGCGATCAGGACGGCGTGCTGGACATCGTCACCGAGGTCTCGCCCGCCGACGCGCAGCGCGTCGAGTCCTCGCAGTACGCCAAGCTGGTCACGATCGAGGCCAACCGGGTCCTGCTGGGGATCTTCAACACCTACCCCGATCGCCCGCTGGCCGACCGTCGCGTGCGCGAGGCGTTCAACCTCGCCGTCGATCGCGACCGGATCGTCGACGAGGCGCTGGCCGGCTACGCCCGGCCGCTGGGGGCGCTCACGCCGCCGTGGTCCGGAGGCGGGTCCGGCGCGGAGCCGCGGGCTCGCGACGCCGCGGCCGCGAAGGCGCTGCTCGACGAGGCCGGGTGGTCCGAGGGCCGCGCGGTCACGATCGCGACGCCCGCCCCGTTCGAGGGCATCGCCGCGATGATCGCCGCCGACGTGCAGGACGCGCTCGGCATCGGCGCCGAGGTGATCGTCGTCGGCGACGACGAGATCGTGCCGGGCTCGCTGACGCTGATCGAGAAGAAGCTGACGCCCCCGTGGGACATTCTCATCCACGCGTGGTTCGACCTCTCCTCGGACCTGCCGCCGGCCGTGATGCACCGCGAGTTCTTCGGCGACGACGGCGCGTTCAGGGCCGGTCCCCCGGACGCCGAGTTCAACCGGCGCTTCGGTGCGCTGGTCAAGATGACCTCGGCCGAGGAGGCCCAGACGGCGGCCGGCGAGATCGATCGCTACTGCTACGACGAATCCAAGGCGCTGTTCCTGTGCGCGCCGAACGCGCTCTACGCCGTCAACCGGGAGGTCGAGTTCACCGCCTACAAGACGACGTTCGAGCTCGCCGAGGCGCAGGTCTCAGCCCAGCACTGGTCGCGGCGCAACGGCGGCTGATCGGCGCCGCCCGCGCGCCTCGGCCGCCGCTCCGGCGTGGTCAGTCGATCAGCCGCCCCTGCAGGCGCCAGATCGCCAGCCGCCACATCAGCAGCGCCCACAGCACCAGCACCGCGACGTGGAGCAGGTCGGCGGTCACGATCGTGTTCAGCGACACGTCGCGAACCACCGCCACGCAGTGATACAGCGGGTTGAACTGCGCGATCGTGCGCAGCCCGTGCGGCAGGGTGGAGATCGGGAAGAACGTGCCGGCGACGAGGAACATGGGCGTCAGCACGGCGCTGGTGACGTAGTTGAAGTTGTCGATCGTCTTGGCGATGGCGGCGATCAGGACGCCGAAGGCGCAGAAGCCAAAGCCGGTGACAAAGCCGATCAGCACGACGAGGAGCATCCCCGGGTGCGGCCGCAGTCCGAAGAAGAAGCCGACGACGAGTGGGGCGAGGCCGTAGACGCCGGCGCGGATCGAGACCCACAGGATCTCGGCCGTGACGAGCTCCTCGACGTCGACCGGCGCGGCGAGGATCGCGTCGTAGGTGCGCTGGTACTGCCAGCGGATGAACGTGTTGAACATGCCCGGAAACGCAGAGGAGAACAGCACCGCGGTGGCCACCACGCCGGTGGCCACGTACTGGACGTAGCGCACGTGGCCGACGTGGGAGACCAGTGAGCCGAAGCCGACGCCGAACGCGACCAGATAGATCGTCGGCTGCACGATTGAGGAGAACGTGGTCGCCTTCCAATAGCGCCGGAACAGGACGACGTCGCGCATCATCACGCCCGCGAGCGCGGCCGGATCCAGGCGGCTGAGCCGGCGGACGCGATCGCGCCGGCGCGGGGCGGGCACCGCCGTGTCGGCGCTCATTCGATCTCCTGTCCGGTCAGCGCGACGAACGCGTCCTCTAGGTTGGCGGGCCGGCGCACTCCTTGGGGCGCCTCACCGTCGAGCCCCTCGGCGCCGAGCAGCGCCAGCGCGGGGCCGCTGCGGCGATGGCGCCAGCCGCGCGCGATGGCCTGACTCTCGACCGCGGTCAGCCGGTCCGGCGGCCCGTAGATCTCGAGCACCTCGCGGCCGGCGTGGGTCCCGACGAGCTCGGCGGGCGTCCCCTGCGCGATGATCCGCCCGCCCGACATGACCGCCACGGTGTCCGACAGCCGCTCGGCCTCCTCGATGTAGTGCGTCGACATCAGCAGCGTGACGCCCTCGGAGCGCAGGCTGTCGATCAGCGACCACAGCTCCTGGCGCACCTGGGGATCGAGTCCGACCGTCGGCTCGTCGAGGAGCACGAGCCGCGGGCGGTGGATGAGCCCGCGGGCGACGAGCAGCCGCCGCCGCATGCCCCCCGACAGCTCGCGGACGATCGTATCCGCGCGACCCCGGAGGTTCGCGATGTCGAGCGCGCGCTCGACCGCCTCCTGGCGCTCGGCGCGCGGCACCCGGTACAGGCGCGCGAACACCCCGAGGATCTGCCGACAGGTCAGCTCGACGTCGAGGTTGTCCTGCTGGGGCACGACGCCCATCTCCATCCGCGCCGCCTTGGACTCGCCGGGGAGCTCGTAGCCGAGCACCTGGATCGAGCCCTCGGTGGCGAGGGCCTGGGCGGTGAGCATCCTCATCGTCGTCGACTTGCCGGCGCCGTTGGGGCCGAGCAGGCCGAAGCAGACGCCGGGCGGGACCGCAAGGTCGAGACCATCCACGGCGACGATCTCGCCGAAGCGCTTCGTCACGCCCTCGAGCTGGATCGCGGGGGCGGCGGCGGGCATACCGCCCGAGCATAGAGTCGACGAGGCGTGCTCAGCGAGGCGGGTCGCCGCCGTCTCGGGCGCCGGGCAGGCGGAACAGCTGGGCGAGCTTGGCGGCGACCATGATGTCGCCCGACATCTGGATCCGCCCCTTGAAGTAGGCCTGCATCGGGTCGAGGTTGCCGCTGACCAGGCGCAGGAACTCGACCCCGTCCATGGTGACCGTCAGCCGCGGCGGCTCGCCCGCGCTGCCGCGGATGGAGCGCGCCCGGCCGTCCTGGAGCTCGAGCCGATAGCTGTCGGTCTCGCCGTCGGCGCGACCGGTGATGTCCCATCGGATCACGGTCGTCAGACCCCTGGCCGCTGTCGGATCCACTTGCTTGGGCATCTGCCAGAAGATCCCGTCGAGGACCGGGCGCCTGGCCGGGGAGCGCATCACCTGCTCGAGGCGCTCGGGCGGGACCTCGCGCACGGCGCGATGCAAGCCGCCGGCCAGCTGCGCGGGCGCGTCGGCGGCCAGCCGCTTGACTTGCTCAAACGCGCGCTGCGGGTCAAAGCCGAAGTCCCTCACGCGACGTGACGGTACTAGGTGGACATCCCGGCTCGGGCCCCACTCTCGCGCGTCTCGCCCGATGCCTCCGGCGACCCTCGGCCTGACGGCTGGCGCATGGCAACCGCCCCGGGCCTGATCACGGACGAATGACCTACGCCTCGACCTCAGGGCCGAGTCGAGAAAGCGACGCTGAGCGTCGCTCAGATGCCCAGCCCCCGCTCGCCCCGCGTCGGCCTCCGGTCCGCGGACGCGATCCCGCGGGCCGACGGCGACATCGTCCGGTCAGGCGTGACGGTGCGGGACTGCGCGAGATCGACCGTCCGCCAGCTCCATGCTTGCCTCGCGCGTGACCGCTGCTCATCGCTGCGAGCAGGCGCCGCTGATCAGGACCCGGACGGAGATACGCCGCGAGCGGCCTCACGCGCCGCGGCTCGCTCACCGCTCCAGGATCTCCGCCAGCCGGTCCGCCAGCTCGCTCGCCCGTCCGGTCGGCTGTCCGATCAGGTCATCCCAGTCCTCGTCCGGGATCGCAAACGCACCGTTGAGCGCCTCGTTCAGCGTCCCCAACAGCAGGCGCAGCTCTTGGAGCGACGCCACGATCGTCACCTCCTCGGACTCCCTGCTCAGTTCGCGCATCGTCCCTCCGTCGTCGCCGCCTCATGTACAGAGCGCCGGCGATGCTGACGATCACCCCCTCCCGCGAGCGCTTCTTCGCCGGGCAGAGCGTCGCCGTCGCCTGGACTCGCCGGCGCCCGCCGGTCTAGCATCCACCGCCGACGGGCGGTTAGCTCAGCTGGTCAGAGCGCCTGCCTTACAAGCAGGAGGTCACTGGTTCGATCCCAGTACCGCCCACTGGAACTTTGCGCCGCAGATCGACAGTTTCCACGGGCATCACATCGGAGGATCACTCGAGCATGTTCCCCACGAATGTTCCCTGAGTCTCGGTGCTCGTCTTCCGGTAGCTCCTCCGATGCCTCCAACTCGAGGCAGGTCGTGTTCCACGGATCGCTTGAGAGTGCATCTGCGTGGCTCTGTGAAAACGTGCGCCCAAGACGTCCAAGCGGTCGGGAAGGGAGGGTCGTGCCAGCGGAGATCGACGCGTCGTCGATGCCCTCGTTGGCGGTGTCTCACCTGCGCGATCGCTGTCGCGGGGCAAGGGAATCGCGAGCGCAGCTCGTTACTCGCGATCGCTTCCTCGCGGAACAGCTGGCGCGCGTCGAGCGCCTCAACCATGAAAGCGATCGCCGAATTGGCGAGCGGTATCCGATGCCCGCAGCTGCGCTTGTGATGATTGCTTCCACCGCGAAAGGGGTCGCGGCACGTGGCCCGGCGGAGATCACGCTGTCTATGCAGACGCGTCGGGTGTGCGTCGACAGTGTGTAGGTTCGTGAGAGCAGCAGGCTTGCGGACTGGTCTGCGTCGGCGGGCAGGCTCCTGCTTCTGGGCGATGAGCGGGTGCGACGGTCAAGAAGAGCCCTCCCCTGCTTCCGCGACCGCCCGAGGCGACCGCCCGCCGGTCGGGTCGCCCCGCCCTCAGAAGCAGTTCGCATGGTCACGACTCATTGCGAGAGTCACCGGACGCCCAGTCTGAAGCTCAATGCCCAGGTCGGGGCACCTGCAGCGCGGCGAACCGCGACCCCTTTGGGTTCGTGTGTCTCTCGACGCGCCGACGGAAACCGCCGGGACCGTTTTCCTGTCGCAATCGACGGTCGCTCCCGGATTCCCGGGTCCGCGTTTGCTACGCCATGAGCGGCTCGGCGACAGGTCTACGTGCTTATAGGCGTGTTGACGATGCGCCAGCCAGATGGTGGTCCGGGCGCGAACCCCGCACGTGCCGGCGCTGCTTCGCGGTTCGCGTTTGGGGTAGATCGCCGCCATGAGCTTCCCCGACTACGAGTCCGGACATCCGGATGGCAGCTTCGCCGACTACCAGAACGAGCTGTATGACCGGGGGCTGCACGGCCATGCGCCGCCATACCCCATCAGGTTCTCGGACCTCGAGGAGAAGGCCGTGGCAACCCTGCCGCCGAAGGTGCGCGGATACGTCGTCGGCGGCGCCGGAGACGAGCACACCCAGCGGGCCAACCGCGAGGCCTTCACGCGCTGGGGCCTCTACCCGCGCATGCTGGTCGCGCCCGAGGAGCGCGATATGTCCATCGAGCTGTTCGGAATCAAGTTGCCCTCACCGATCTTCATGACGCCGAACGGGGTCATCGGCGTCTGCGCTCAAGACGGTCATGGCGACCTCGCGTGCGCTCGCGCCTCCGCGCAGACCGGCGTCCCATTCTTCGCTGGGACGCTCTCAGCCGATCCGATGGAGGACGTCGCTGCTGAGCTTGGCGACACCCCCGGCTTCTTTCAGCTCTACGCCCCGCCAGACCGCGAGCTCGGCGCCAGCCTCGTACAGCGCGCCGAGGCCGCCGGCCTCAAGGGCATCGCTGTGACACTTGACACCTGGGTCACCGGCTGGCGGCCGCGCGACCTGAGCGGCGCTCACTATCCGCAGGTTCCAAGCGACTGCCTCACCAACTACACGAGCGACCCGGTCTTCCGCCGCGGCCTTGAGCCCGGGGAAGATCCCGTCGAGAAGTTCATCCGCACGCTGCCGATTTTCGGCGGACCCTTCCGCTGGGACGACCTCGAGTGGTTGCGCTCGCAGACCAAGCTTCCGCTGATGGTCAAGGGCATCTGCCACCCCGATGACGCTCGCCGCGCCAAGGAGTACGGCGCCGACGCCATCTATCTCTCCAACCACGGCGGCCGCCAGGCCAACGGAGGACTGACCAGCCTCGAGTGCCTGCCCGGCGTGCTCGAGGCCGTCGATGGGCTCCCCGTGCTGTTCGACTCCGGCGTTACGAGCGGCGCCGACGTCATCAAGGCCTGCGCGCTCGGCGCCGCGGCGGTCGGGATCGGCCGCCCGTACGCCTACGGCCTCGCGGTCGGCGGCGTCGACGGCGTCGTCCACGTGCTGCGCTCGATCCTCGCCGAGGCGGATCTCATCATGGCCGTCGACGGCTATCCGACGCTCGCCGACCTCACCCCGGACGCGCTGCGACGGATCAGTTGATGGCGATTTCTGAGACCCGAGGAGGTTCTTCGACCCGGTGAAGCAAACGATGCGCAGCTTATGGCTCACCCGCGGCGACGACTCGGTCCAGGCGTCCGGCGAGGCGCTCGGCCCCGTACCAGGCCAACCCACTGGCGCGCGGTGCGGTCACTGACTCCGGCGCCGCGGCGGCCTTCCCGATACGGACAGGCAGCCGCAGCGAGCTGGACCTGCTTTCACCTCGCCGGCCATATCTAGCCGCTGGCGGCGGTCGTCCTGCTTCGCGCGGGCACGGGGGCTGCAGGCCTTCGTTGAGGGCCGCTGTTGCCCGGGTGTGTCTATCGATCTGTGAGCCCGGCCGAGGCTGAGATCACCGGCGCGGGTCGTGAGTGGATCGTGTCGATGATCTCGGGGCTGTCGATTCCCTGCAGGTAGACCGATGTGATGCGTCTTTCGCCCCGGAATGAGTATGGCTGCGCGGTGCCGGTGCAATCGCTGGTGTCGTCCCGGGCTCGCTAGGTGTCATGGACGCGCTCGTAGGTGAGGTAGGCGACACCCTCATCGAGGGTCTGGGTCTCCACGAGGCGCATCGGTTTCTTGTCGCTGGTCTCGCCGAAGAGCCGCTCGCCAGTGCCGAGCACGACCGGGAAGATCTTCAGCCGTAGCTCGTCGACGAGGTCGTGCTCCATCAGCGTGCGCAGTAGCTGGAAGCTGCCGGGGACGACGATGTTCCCGTCTATCTCCCGCTTGAGCTTCGCGACCTCGTTCACGACATCGCCGCCTAGGACCGTGGAGTTGTTCCAGTCCGGGTCTTCGAGGGTCGAGGAGACGACGTATTTGGGCATGCTGTTCAACCTGTCCGCTAACTCGCCACCGCGTGACGGCCACTTGGCGGCAAACCATTCATAGCTCCGGCGACCCAGTAGGAACGCCTCTGCGCCCAGCGCCTCGTCGAGCGCGAGCTTGCCTACTTCTGGGCGGTCGGTGATCCGGCCAACCCAGCCGCCGTGCCTGAAGCCCTCGTCACCGGCGGGGTCTTTGACGACTCCGTCCAGCGACGCGTTCTCGCTGATAACGATCTTCCCCATCTCGGCTTTCCTTTTAGTTGGACCGTTGCTCGTTGCGTTTGTTGAGGCGTCAGCGGCGACGAAAACTGAGCGGCGTTTTTCAAGCCGCCCCGACGTCATTAGTCGTGATGCGGATGAAAGGAAGAGCCAATGCGAGGATGGGCAGGTGACCGAGCAGACTTTCGCCCGCGCGCGTGGCGGCGACGAGCACGCGTTCCGCAAGCTGACCGACCCGTATCGGCGGGGGCTGCAGCTTCACATCTATCGGATCGTTGGCTCGGTACAGGACGCCGAGGACCTGCTCCAAGAGACCTTGCTCGCCGCGTGGCGCAGCCTTGAGCAGTTCGAGGGACGCGCATCGGTGCGTGCCTGGCTCTATCGGATCGCCACCAATCGCTCGCTCGATGCGCTCCGCGCGAGCCGACGGCGCCTGGAAGCGTTGCAACGCATGACTGCCGTGCCCGAGCCGACACGCCGTACCGAGCCGATTTGGCTTGAGCCCTACCCCGACGTCCTGCTGGAAGGCATCCCTGACGAGGCTCCCGGACCGGACGTGCGCTACGAAACCAAGGAAGCGGTCGCGTTGGCATTCATCGTTGGCCTTCAGCACCTGCCGCCGCAGCAGCGCGCTGTCCTTGTGCTGCGCGATGTGCTCGGGTTCCGCGCCGGAGAGGTCGCCGAGATGCTCAAGACCACCGAGCCGTCAGTCAACAACCTGCTGCGCCGAGCGCGCGCGGCGTTCGAGTCGCGTCTACCGGCCGCTGGGCGCGAACGGGCGCCGCTCCCAAACTCCAAGCGCGAGCGGGACATCGTCGGGCGCTTCGCCGATGCCGTCGAGGCGGGCGACATCAACGGCATGGTCGCTCTCCTCACCGACGACGCCTGGGTGACGATGCCGCCCGAGCCTTACGAGTACCAAGGCCCCACCGCAATCGGGACGTTCCTCCGCGGGCGGGAGGTCGCGCGCGGCTCAATGCGGCTGGTGCCGACACGTGCGAACGGCCAGCCGGCCTTTGCCTGCTACCTGCCGTCCCCACAGACCGATATTGCCCGGCCGTACGCGTTGTTCGTCATCACGCTCGAGGGCGACCTGATCTCCGCGATCACCTGGTTCGCCGACAGCAGCGTCTTCCCGCAATTCGGACTACCACGGATGCTGCGATAGGAAAGGGGACGACGTGCTCGGCCGAACGCGCTCTAAACGCGCGGCGGCATGTTCGCCAATCGCGAGCGGTCCTGCTCTTCTCGTCGCGAGGTGCTTCAAGCGGCTGATCTCACAGACCCGCAACGCGGGTCAGGCGGCGGGAACCTCGATGAGGGCGGTCGCGACCGCTGCCGGCTTGGGGATCGGTTCGCCGGCGTCGCGGAGGCCTTCGAGGTGGAAGGTGATGGCTTCGCGGATAAGCTGTTCGGCTTCTTGGCGGGTGTCGGCGACAACGCCGAGGCCGGGAAGGTCAGGGCAATAGGCGCCCCAGCTGTCGCCTTCATGCTCGATCACAACCAGGTATTCGCTCATCGGATCATCGCTTGGGTCGGCTCAGACCGGCTTGTCTCAGGATATTGGCCGCGGTGCCGCGCGGCACGTCCTGGTTGCCGTGCCCGGCGACGGTGACCCGCCCGGGCTTGGTCGGGTGAGCGTAGTGGCGATGACTGCCTCGTTGGCGGGCGAGCTCCCAGCCGTCGTCCTCGATGAGGCGGACGGTCTCGCGCTATTTCACGAGGCGACGTTCGGCGCGAGGTCGGCGGCGGCGTCGGTGGTGAAGGCGTCGGCGAGTAGGGCGGCGTCGTTGGCGTGGCTTTTGGCGTGCAGGTAGCGGGCGGTGGTCTGGATGTGGGAGTGGCCCATCCAGGCCTGGACCTGGGTGAGGCTGGCGCGGTTGACCGCGACGGATCCGAAGTGGTGGCGCAGCGAGTGGAACGGGAGGGGGCGAAGGCCGGCACGCGCAGCGGCGGCGCCGTAGCGGCGCCGCAGCGCGCTGGCGTCGAGGTGTCCGCCGGTGGTGCCGGCGAACACGGGATCGGTGTCGGCGATGAAGTGCTCGCGTTGCCCGAGCCGCGCCAGCGCGCTCGCGACGGCGGGGACCGTGGGAACGGTGCGAACTTTGCCGCTTTCGGGGTCACAAGCTGGCCGTAGCTGTAGTTGGCCCGTACGCGGATCGCTTGGCCGGGGAAGTCGATGTCGCGCCAGCGCAGCGCGACCAGCTCGCCGCGGCGCAATCCGGTCATCGCGGCGGTCAGGTAGATCGCGGCGTCCTGCTCTGACCCGGCAGCGCGGACGAGGGCGTCGATCTCCTCGCGGGAGTAGTAGTCGTAGTCGCCGCTGTAGCGCACGGGTCGGCGGTCGACCGTGGAGGTCGGATCACCGTCGACCCACCCGGAGCGCGGGCGTGCGCGAACACGGCGCGGACGATCATCAGCAGCTTCTCGGTCGTCCGGCCGTACGGAAGCTCGTCATACCAGCGCTTGACCGCGACTGCCCGCAGGTCGCGCAATGGCGTCGATGCGAACGCCGGGCGACGGTACGGCGTCGCCGCCGACCTGTCGTCGGTCGCGGGCAGCAGATAGGCGTCGAGGGCCTGGCGGTAGTCCTTGACCGTCGAGCGCTTGAGGTTGCGCTTGCGCTGCCCGTGCTCCAGCCACGCCTCGGCCGCGTCGGCGAACGTCATCGCGGCCCCAGCCGGCGTGCGGGGGGTGGGGCGCTTGGCGGCGTCGTGCTCGAGAAGCCGCCGCAGCTCGGCCTGGGCTTCGCGTGGGGTCAGATACGAGGGGTCGGGCTTGGTGCCGTCACCCGCGTGCCAGACCGTCGCGCCCCGGGCAGTGCGCTTGGACGAGCTGTGCACCCACGCCGGCCCCAGCACCCGGGAAGTGCTTGCCGTCCGCATCCCACCAGAATGCCCGCCAGCGGCGGCTGCCACGGTCGCCGATGACCTGCAGATGACCGGCGGAGACGTCCTCCTGCTTGAGGTCCATATCGACAGTCTACGGTCGTGTGTTCCCCAGCGTGTTCCCAACACGGCAGTTCGCAGCGGGTCCGAGAACGATTCAGAGCAGGAGAATCCCTGCGTACACAACTCAGCGGGTCGCCCCGCCGCTGCCTTACAAGCAGGAGGTCACTGGTTCGACCCCAGTACCGCCCATCGCTCATGCTCTGCGCTCGCGCCCGGCCTGCTCGTCGCCGACGCTGCTCGGCCTCGGCCTCGGCCGGCTGGCTGACGCGCTCGTCCCCGCCAGCCTGTCCAGACAGTCATCCACGTGAAGCCGACGCGCAGCCGTTCGCGCACGTGGCGTTCCCGCGCCGGCAGGCCAAGCAGCGCCCCAGAAGATGTGGGTCTCCAGCGCCACCCGGACCTCGGCGCGAGTCCCTCTGGTTGCCGGACCGAGCCGCAAGGAGTTCGCGACTGACCGGCGAATACCGCAGCCATGCCCATCACCGCCCGCCCCCTCCTCGGCTCTGATCCCGTCGGCGCCGGCATCGGACTCGCGTCGACCCGCCAGGTCACCGCTGCGGTACACGACATGTACCTGCATCACCCGTTCCCGCCCCTGCAGCGCCGGCACTCCTATCGCCGCCACGCCGCGTACATGCGGCGTTTCCTGGAGGAGCACGGGGTCGACCCTGCCGGCAAGACCTTCGGTGACATCGCCTGCGGAACGGGACTGATGCTGCTCGACTACGCGCAGGAGTTCCCGGACACCACACTGATCGGCTACGACCTCTCAGAGGCTTCGGTCGACCGGGCAAATCAGACTGCGCACGACGAGGGGGTCGCCAACGCGGAGGCGCACGTCCGGGACATCATGTCTCTCGATGTGCAAGAGCGCTTCGACTACATCCTGTCCTGGGGCACGATCCACCACCTGGGCGACTCACGCGAGGGCTTTTCCCGGCTCTGCAGGGCGCTCAAGCCGGGGGGATACATCCGGATCGGGGTGTATGGCTACTACGGTAACTGGGAGCGCCGGATCCAGCAGGAAGTCGTCCGTACGGTCAACGCCGACCTATCGCAGTTGGAGGAGCAGATCGACGTGGTCCGCGAGTGGGCAAGCGGCGACCGTAACTTCAAGAACTATTACACCGCCCCGCCAGTCGACCTCGGCGATGACGATTGGGTGGTCGACGAGTTCCTGCACGTGTGGGAGCGATGGTTGCCGCTGCGCGAGCTGGTGGGCTGGTGCCAGGAGGAGGAGCTGACGCTCTGGCGACTGACCGACTACTACGACAACGAGATCTCACTGGACATCGGACACCATTCCACGAACCTGGAGTTCGTCGACCGCGTCAAGATGCTTCCGTTCGAGCAACAGTGCCACGTGATCGACCTGATCGCTCGGCCATACTGGCTCTCCCTGATCATGCAGAAGCCACCGACGGCTGGCGGTTGAGGTGCACCCGCCGCTGGCCCGGATCGCCGCCGTCAATGTCGGCACGCAGGCGCGCTGGTTGTCGCGGACCCTGGGACGCGGCGGCGGCACGAGCCTTCCTGGACTCCTCGCGCAGCGGATCGACGCGGGACTGGTGGGCGCGCTGGCCGGCGAACTGGGCCACGGTTGCGTGCTGGTGACCGGCACCAACGGAAAGACGACGACCACGCGGATGCTCGCCGACGTGGCTCGCCGATTCGGCTGGACCGTCCTGTCCAACCGCGAAGGATCCAACCTCTTGCGCGGCGTCGCCACGGTTCTGCTCGACCACTCCAGCCGGGCCGGGCATCTCGACGTGCCGGAGGAGAGCATCGGGATCTTCGAGGTCGACGAGGGCGCGTTGCCGGGCGCGATCGATACGCTTCGTCCCCGGTTGGTGGTGATCACCAACCTGTTCCGCGACCAGCTGGACCGCTACTTCGAGGTGGACTTCGTGGCGCGTCTGTGGGCTACGGCGTTGCGGCGGCTACCGGCGGATGCGACGCTCGTGATCAACGCCGACGACGCACAGGTTGCATACCTCGGAGAGGAGGTCTCAGGAGGCGTCGCGTATTACGGGCTCGAGGACGTGCGCCACGCCCACGGTGGGCTCGAGCACGCCGCCGACTCGCGCCGCTGCCCGCGGTGTGGCACAGACCTCCACTACGAGCGGAGCTTCTACGCGCACCTCGGCCACTACGGCTGCGGGCAGTGCGGCTGGCGACGACCCGCTCCCCGTGTGGCCGGCTGGCGCGTCGAGCTCTCCGCCCTAGAGGGGACGGAGCTCGAAGCTAGCACCGCGGTCGGCAATCGGGTGTTTCAGGTGCCGCTGCCGGGGCTGTTCAACGCCTATAACGCCCTCGGCGCGATCGCCGGAGCCAGTGCGCTGGGGATAAACCCGGCCGTGATCGAGGAGGCCGTGGCGGGCGCCAGCGGCGCCTTCGGTCGGCTGGAGCGCTTCCGGGTGGGCGACACCCTGGTCTGCCTGCTGCTGGTCAAGAATCCAAGTGGCTTCAATCAGGCGCTGCGGCTCGTGCTCGACGAGAGTCAGGCCGAGCCCGTTCACCTGCTGCTGGCGCTCAACGACAACGGCCCGGACGGCCGTGACGTTTCCTGGATCTGGGACGTCGACCTGGAGCTGTGCGCCCAGGACGGCGTAGAGTTCATCATGGCGGCCGGCGAGCGCGCTCACGACCTGGCGCTGCGGCTCAAGTACGCGGGGATGGCGGTCGGCGATCCCGGGTCCGGCAGCCCGACCGACCGTACGGTGGTCGTGGAGGAGGATGTCGTGCGGGCGTTCTGGCGCGCGGTGGAGCGCACTCCTCCTGGAGCGACGCTGTATGTGTTGCCCAGTTACACGGCGATGTGGAGGCTGCGCGAGAACCTCGCGGCCAGGAGATACGTCCCGCGGTTCTATGAACAGGTCGAGTTGGCGCTCGCGGCCGCATGAAGCTGACGATCGCCCACCTGTACCCGACCGTGATGAGCCAGTACGGGGATCGGGGCAACCTCGTCGCGCTGCTGCAGCGCTGCCACCGGCGTGGCATCGACACCGAGGTGCTCGAGCTCAACCTCGGGGCCGTCGTCGACGGCGACGGGGTGGACCTCCTGCTCATCGGCGGCGGCGCCGACTCGCATCAGCGCCTGATCAGCGAGGACCTGATCGAGATCAAGGGTCCGGGGATCCGCCGTGCGGTGGAGGGCGGTGCGGCCGGCCTGGCGATCTGCGCCGGCTATCAACTGTTTGGCCACTATTACCGCACCGCCGACGGCACGGACCTGCCGGGGCTGGGCATCTTCGACGCTCACACCGTCCATCGCGCGGCCGAGATCGGCGCGCGCTTGGACACGATCACGCAAGCCGGCGAGGTCCGTGCGGTCGGAAACCTCGTCCTCCGCTGGGGCGACCGGAACCTGGTCGGCTTCGAGAACCATGGCGGCCGAACCTACCTGCACCCGGGCGCGCAGCCGCTCGGCGAGGTCGTGGTCGGCCAGGGGAACAACTCTCAGGACGGTCATGAGGGCTGCGTCTACCGCAACCTCATCGGCACCTACCTGCACGGCCCGGCGCTGCCCAAGAACCCCCACCTGGTCGACCATCTGATCAGCGACGCGCTCCGGCGCCACGACGCAGGCATGGTTCTTCCGAGACTCGACGACCAGGTTGAGTGGCGTGCCCACACGTGCGCGCTGGACCGAACGTCCCCCGGCGTCTCACGTCGACGGGTCAGCCCGAGGCGTTGGCCGTCCGGTGGCCGCCGAGCGGGTCGGGCGAGCGGCGCCCCCAGCGTCCCGGCATAACCCTCAGCGCGTCGGGGCCACCGATCACCTAGGCCTTCCATAACTTGCCTTCGATGGCCAACGTCAAGCTGCACCGATGCTCATACACCTTCCTGCACGTCTACGCCGACGCCTCTGGCGCGCCGAACGCGCTCGACGAGCGGGGGTCTCCCGGTCTACTTGACCTCCACCGCCAGATGCTCGCGTTCTAGCGGCTCGGTCGTTACCTCACAAGAACCCGAGCCGCGCGATTCAGGCGCCGCTTATCGCCTGCGTCGTCCCGTCCGGCGGCCGCGGGGACTCCGACGACGATCCCATAGCCACTTCAGCGTGAGAAACTCAAAGATTCGCTTGAACACTGCTCCTCCTCGGTAGCCCATCGGCGATCAGCTCGGGCGACGATACCGGGCGTCGGTGCGGACCACACCTGCCGGCGTCTGCGTGCCTACATACGGTCGGGATCCTGGGCGCGGGTCAACGCCCGTATGACGTCCACTTCGGCTCTTGGCGCCAACGCGGCCGCGTTGCGCAGCGACTGTGCCGACACTGCGAGGCGAACCTGCAACGCGCTCAGCGCCGCCGGGCGAGCATCGCGCCGAAGATCCCCTGAACGGCTCGGGCGGCCACGAGCATGGCGCCGCCGACTGCCGAGGCGATCGCGAACCCAGGGCGCCGCCGGGCGACTATGCCCGTGAGCAGACCAGCCTGTATGTCGTGTCGCCCGGCCGAGACGATGCGCTGAGAACCACGGGCCGGAGCGCGTCGCGCGCGTCAGCACTTCCTGCGTACGATTGAGGCTGTGAGGGCGTCGTCGCATAGTCGATGGGCGGTGTGGTCCGAGGACTCGGTCCTGTGCGTCGGCTGCAACGGATCGGTGCTCTCGATCGGCTCGGTCGGGTCTGCCCTCTCGATCGGCTCGGTCGGGTCTGCCCTCTCGATCGGCTCGATCGGCTCCATCGCGTCAGTCGGCTCCATCGGGTCGGCCGGGTCGATCGCCTCGATTCTGTCGGCGGCCTCGATCGCGTCGCTCCTGTCGGTGGCCAGCTGTAAAGCCGTGCTGGCGGCCAAACGACGCGGCTGAGCGCGGTCAGGGTCTCTTCGCGGGCCGACCAGCCTCGGACACGGCATAGCGGCCACATCCGCTCCAGACGTGAGCGGTCTGCAGCCGCTGCGGGGCTCCCGAGCTCGCGAATGCTGCCGCTGTTCGTCATCCAACGCCTGCGTGGCCGCGCCCTCCTCGCGATCCGCTCATCGGCTCAACTAACTGCGTCGCCTGCCGATTATCGACAGACAGGAAGCGCAGCAATTGACATCAGGGAGTTGATATGGCAATCGTCGAACCCGGCGCCGGACCCCAGGTCGCCCATCCGCCGGTGATCACCACCGACGGTCGGCTGGCCGCGCCGGCAGAGGAGTTCGCTCTCGACAGCTTCGAGGCGAGGGGGCGCGTGCGCAGTTTCGGCGTCGGGCTGTTGCTCAGCTTCCTCACGCTCGGCATCTATCCGATGGTCTGGTACTACAAGCTAAATGCCGAGCTTCAGCATGTCGGGATCGGGCGTGGCGACCCCCAGCTGTCGGCCTCGCGACCAGCCAAGTCGCTCGCGGCGTGGATCTTCGGGGCAGCGCTCCTGGGCATTCCGAATGTGCTCTCCCTGCACGGGTTCACGCAGCGGATCGCTCGCGCCGAGGCGGTCGCCGGGATTCCCCACCAGCAGCGCCTGAACGCGACGGGGGCCTTCCTGCTGATGTTCCCGTTCGGCTTCCTGATCGTGACTCAGCTCGTCTTCTACTACAGGATCACCGAGCATCAGAACCGCATCCTGCGCGCCGCCGGGGCGCCGCGGCTGACGGGTTAGCAGCTGACGGTCCGGTTGACCGTTCGCGGTTTGGATCCGGCGTCGTCCACAACCGCGTCTGCTGCCTCACCGTGACTCTTGGGGTCACCGCACCGCGCCCGACATCAGGCCGCGCATGTAGTAACGCTGCAGGAGCAGAAAGATGAGCAGGCAGGGCACGATTGTGACAACCACGCCGGCCTCGAGGAGGCCCCAGTTGATGGCGCCGAGTCGGCCCGTGACGAGCGTCGTCAAATACACCGGCAGCGTGTAGCGCGACTGGTCTGAGAGGAAGATCAGCGCGGCTAGGAACTCGTTCCAGGCCGAGAAGAAGGCAAACAGGGCAACGGTGACGACTGCCGGTATGGCCACCGGGATCATCACCCGACGCAGGGTGGTCAGCGTAGATGCCCCGTCCATCTCGGACGCGTCCTCGATCTCCTGCGGGATCTCGGCGAAGGCGTTTCGCATCACGAACAGCGCGAACGGGAGCTGGAAGGTGATGTACACGAGCGCGAGCCCCACCAGCGAGTTCTGCAGGTCCAGGAAGATCAGGACCGAGTACAGGGGCGTGAGCAGCGCCTGGAAGGGAACCATGAGGGTCGTCAGCGTCCCCAGGAAGAGCAGCGAGCGGCCCGGGAAGCGGTACCGGGCGAAGCCGTAGCCGCCGAGCGTGGCCAGGATCACCGTTCCCACCACGGTGCCCAGGGCCACCTCAGAGCTGTTGAGCAGGTAGCGCCAGATGTCGGCATCGCCCAGCTCCCGGAAGTTCTGCCCCGAGAGGTGATGGGGCAGGTAGTGCGGCGGCGTGGCAGCGGCCTCGCTCGAGGTCTTGAGCACGGTCAACAGCACCATGGCCAGCGGAAACAGGAACATGATCGCGACCAGCCCGCAGATCCCCCACCACACGACGTCGGGCAACGCCTGGCGCGGCGCCGACCGGCGCCGGGGCCTGCCCGGGGCGCGCCGATCGGTGGGAGCGGTCGCGGCGGTCATCGTTCGGCCTGGTCTCGCAGCAGGTAGAGCTGAACCGCGGTGATGACCATCAGGATCAACATGAGCACGACCGACATCGCCGCCCCGTACCCCAGTTGGAAGTTGACGAACGAGCTGTTGTAGATCCAGTAGACGACAGTCAGCGTCTGGTTAGCGGGCCCGCCGTTGGTGATGATGTAGAACTGGTCGAAGGCGAGCATCGACCCCACGACCGCCAGGATCACCGTGAGCGCGATCGTGCGGCGCAGCAGTGGCAGGGTTACGCGCCGCAGGGTCGTCCAGCGGCTGGCGCCGTCGACCGAGGCGGCCTCGTGCACGTCCTCAGGGATCCCTTGCAGCCCGGCCATGAACAGGAGCATCGTGAAGCCGACGGTCTTCCACACGATCATCAACACGACCGCGAACAGCGCCAGCGTCCGCGTCGACAGCCACTGCACCGGCGAGCTCGTGAAGCCCAGGCTCTGCAGGGTCTTGTCGAGCAGCCCCACGTCCGGATTGAGCAGCCATACGAACAGGTAGCTGGCGGCCGCAAACCCGATCACGTAGGGCATGAAGAAGACGGTCCGGAAGAAGCCGACGCCTCGTCGCCGGCGGCGCACGAGCAGGGCCAGTCCGAATCCGAGCACGATCAGGATCGGCGTGACGATCGCCGTGTACTCGACCGTGAAGCCGAGGCTGCGCCAGAACACCGGGTCTGACCCCATCGCGCGGTAGTTGCCAAGCCCGATCCAGCTCGTGTGGCCGAGCAGCGGCCAGCGGTGAAGCGACATCCAGATCATCAGGACGAGCGGGACGAGGAAGAAGACCGTCACGAAGGCGAGCGCCGGCGAGACCAGGAGCAGACCGATCAGGGCACGGCGCCGGCGCAGCGTGCGAGCGCGGGGACGATGGCGGGGCCGAGCGCGACCGCCCAACGAGCGTCCGGATGCGGGGACCGCGCCCATCAGCCGCGGCTCAGGATGCTTGACATGCTCGATTGAGCCTGGGTGATCGCGCTCTGGATGTGCCCGGCGAACACGGCATCGTCGATCATCGTCACCCACGGACCGGTAGGGTCGTTGATGAGCGCGTTCTCCTGGACGCTGTAGACCGCCTTGCCGGTGTACAGCGCGTTGGCCAGCAGACGGTAGATCCGGTTGCGTGGGGCGTAATCGCGGAAGGCGACATCACGCTGGATCGGGATCACCCCGACGTTGCCGAAATAACGCTGCTGAACTGCGGCCGACGTGACCCATGCCACGAATTGCCATGCCGCCTGCTGGTGGTGAGAGCTCTTCGCGATAGCGATGGCGTCGCCGCCGGCGAACGAGGCCGATCCCCCCTGTTCTCCCGGCAGCGGGGTGGCCGCCATCTGCAGGTGTGGGGCATCCTGCTGCAGGGTCTGCACCCCGAAGCCGCCGGTGGCGAACATCGCCACCTTGCCGCTCTCAAAGGGCGTGAACTGGGTCGTGCCGCTGTCGCTCTGAGAGGCCGCGGGCACGAGATGGTGAACCCAGAGCGTGCGATAGAAGCGCAGCGCCGCCGCGACCCGCGGCTGCTCGAGCGTCGGGCGCTGATCGGCGGGCGTGCCACTGAGGATGTTGCCGCCGCTGGCCCAGATGTAGGGCAGGAAGGTGAACGCCGTGCAGCCGCCGCAGTCACCCGAGAAGTAGAACCCGGTGCGGCCGTTGCCGCTGGCCGTGACCCGCCGCGCATCCACCTCGATCTGCGCCCAGGTCTTGGGTGGCTGATTCGGGTTGAGTCCCGCTGCGCGGAACAGCTGGGTGTTGTAGAAGAGCACCGAGGCGTCGCCGCTGAAGGGCAGGCCGTAGAGCCGTCCGCGATAGGTCGAGTTGTTGATGTGGGAGCGATCGAACTGGTCGAAGTAGCTGAGCTGATGGGCGCGGGTGGTCAGGTCAGAGAGCACGCCGGACTCGGCGAACAGCGGCATGTAGGCGACGTCGATCGACGCCAGGTCCGGGCCCGAGCGCCCCGCCACCGCGATCCCGAACTTCTGCACGAAGTTGTTGACGGGGATGATCGTCAGCTTGATGTGGATGCTGGAGTGACTTTGGTTGAACGCCTTGACGACCGTTGAGATGAACGCCGACTCGTCGCTGCGTGCCCACAGCGTGAGCGTCGTCGTGGCCGAGCTCTGACCGCCGGCCGCGCAGCCGGCCGCAAGCGTGCAGGCGAGCAGCGCGATCACCAGCGCCCGTCGCACGTCAGTCGGCCAGCGGGATCCACACCCGCATCGGTCCGGGCGTCCGGTTGCCCCAGAAGGCGTACGGGATCGCGGTGATCTCCGCGGACCCGGTTGCCGTCCACGTCGAGGCGCCGTTCGTGTACGGCCAGGCGCCCTCGCCGCCCGAAGCGTGCACCGCGTTGGCATGCAACACCACCCCATCCGGCAAGGGGTCCTCGGGTAGCGACTCTCGCACCAGCGTCGTGGCGTCCATTCGCAGATCGTCGACGCTCATCCCGCTCGGCTGGTCGACCTGCTCGATGCAGTAGACCAGCGGGCCACGCTCGATCGCCGCACAGCCGCGGACGGCGTCGATCCGGGGATGTGGCCTCACCAGTCGCGGGGTCATGTCGAGCTCGAGCACCACCTCGTCCCCGGGTCGCCACGCCCGCTGCACGCTCACATAGCCAGATCTCGGCGCCGCCTCGATCGGCTCGCCGTTGAGGGTCAGCTCGGCGACCGGGCTCCACGCGGGGACGCGCAGGCGCAACTCCCATTCGTCTCTCCCGGTGTCGCTCACGCTGGCCGTGATCCGCCCGCGCCACGGGTACTCGGTCTCGATCTCGAGGGCGACCGGTCCGCAGCGCGGGCGCCGGCTGGCGACGCGGCCGGGGGCGTACTGGTGCAGCTGCACCCCCGTCGCGCTGGCGGTGGCCAGGTAATGCTCGAGGCTGGCCAGCAGTCGCATCACGTTGGGCGGACAGCACGCCACCCGGTACCAGGGTTGGCGGCGCGCCCCCCGGTCCGCCGCGTCCCGGTGACGCTCGCGGACCTGGAG
>Ga0213875_10000351_pt1 | contig 43186 bp, 43 predicted proteins | sample BarmaccomBMRX_R8_FD_160105 | JGI IMG/M metagenome (GOLD analysis project Ga0213875, IMG submission 160105) | Root-associated microbial communities from Barbacenia macrantha in rupestrian grasslands, the National Park of Serra do Cipo, Brazil - RX_R8 | ecosystem: Host-associated > Plants > Roots...
CGCGCGTCGGTGGCGCCCCGCCGCGGCCCCGCGTCGCGCGTCGGCGGCGACCCGCCGCGGCCCCGCGTCGCGCGTCGGTGGCGACCCGCCGCCGGCCCCGCGTCGCGCGTCGGCGGCGACCCGCCGCCCTCAGTGCAGGATCGTCGAGTGCAGCACGAGCCAGATGGCGACGATCACCGCCGCGATCACGAGCAGCGCGAGCACACGCCGCGCCCAGTTCGGGCGAGGCGCCAGGGCGGGGTTGAGCGGTCGCTGCAAGCGCGGCACGGGTGCGGTACGGCCGCGCGGCTCGGGTGGCAGCGCCTCGTCCTCGCCTCGGCGTGCGCGCGATGGCTCTGCCTCGCGCTCGCGACGCGGCCCGGCCTCGCGCACGCGTGTCCGCGAGGACTCGCCGTCGCGCTCGCGACGCGACTCGCCGTCGCGCTGGCCTGCCGCCGACGCCTCGGCCGTCCGTTCGGGGGCTCGTTCGAGCTCGCCCTGGCGCTCCCGCGCCCGTTCGAGCTCCCGCGCGCGGCCCGCGCGCTCGCGCTCGAGCTCGGCGACGCGCGCACGCTGGCGCTTGAGCTCCTCCTGGGTGCCGGCAAGCTCCTCGGCGCGGTCGCGCAGCTCGCTCTCGAGCTGATCGCGGGCCGTCGCGATCCGGTCCTGCTCGGCGTTCAGACGCTCGTAGCGCCGGTCGGCGGCCAGGAGCTCGCGACGCGCGGTGTCGAGCTCCTCGGTCGTCGAGCCCGCCTCCTGCTGCGCGGCGCGGGCGAGGTCGAGCTCCGCGCGGGCGCGTCCGAGCTCGTGGCCGAGATGGCGGGTCTCGGCACGCTCACGCTCGAGCGCCTCGTCGGTCGCGGCGCGCCGCTCGCGCTCGCGCGCCAGCGCCGCCTCGGCGGCCTGCAGGCGTTCGCTCAGCCTCTCGGCGTCGCGCGCGCGCCGCGCCGGCCGCCGGTTGTCGGGCGGAGCCTTGGCGCGCGGCGTCCGCGCCTCGGCGGCAAGCACGACCGCTCGGCCGGCGGGCCCGTCGTCCGACGGCGGCTGCAGCGCGACGGCGATGTCGGGCGCGACCGACAGCTCGATCTCCGTCGTGCCCGCGAGATCGACGTCGACCGGGAACGCGGCCGTCCACAGATCCCCGTCGTTCGCCGACCAGGGCTTGTGCTCGAGTTCGGCCAGCCACCGGCGGCGCTCGGCGCGGGCCCCGACGGTAAGGGTCAGCGTGGGGCGCACGAAGCGTCGACCGCGAACCCCCGACCAGCGTCCCGAGATCTCCAGCCGGCCCCCTGCGACGCGCCGCATCGCCTCCACCTCGAAGGTGACGCGATCGGGGTCGACGGTCGGCGGGGTGGCTATCTGTCGACGGGGTGGGGGCCGGGATCGCCGACGCGCGGGCGATCAGTCGCCGCGGCGCAGGCGGGCGGCGCGAGCCTTCTTGCGGGCGCCGTTGTTGCGATGCAGCGCGCCGCTCTTGACCGCCTTGTCGATCGTGCGCACGAGCGTGCGATGCTCGGTCTCGGCGGTGTCGGCCTCGCCGTCGGCGATCGCCCGTTCCAGTCGGCGGAAGTAGGTCTTGACCGCCGACGTGTAGCGCCGGTTCTCCCGACGCTCGCGCTCGGCACGCAGGATCCGCTTCTTCTGGGAATGGATGTTGGCCATGGAAAATCGCCGCAAGCGGCCGCTGCAGCGGCGCGTACTATAGCGCCCTCCGTGCCCGCCGACCGCACCTTCAGCGGCGAGTCGCCGGCGGCCTCCGCGCCGTCGCCGCCGCGCCGTCGGCTCGCTCTCAACACGGCGATCTTCGCCGTGGCCACCGCCGTCTCACGAGTCGCCGGGCTCGGCCGCGAGATCGTCCAGGCGAGCCTGTTCGCGACGACCGCCGCCGGCTCGGCGTTCACCGTCGCCTCCCAGCTGCCCAACCTGTTCTCCAACCTCTTCTCGCAGGCGGCGCTCGGCGCTGCGTTCGTGCCGATCTTCACCGAGCTCTTGCAGGCGGGCCGCCGCCGCGAGGCGTGGCGGCTCGCCTCCTCGCTGTTCTGGCTGATCCTCGTCGTCCTCGGGACGCTGACGATCGTCTACATCGCGCTCGCCGGCGTGATCATGCCGCTGTTCACCGGCACCAAGCTCGCCTCCGAGACGGCGCTGACCGCCGGCCTGTCGCGGGTCCTGTTCCCGGTCGTGCTGCTGCTCAGCCTCACCGGGCTGCTCGTGGGGATCCTGCAGTCCTGCGACGAGTTCACGATCCCGGCGCTAGCGCCCGCGGTCTGGAACGTCGTGATCATCGTCGGACTCGTCGTCCTGCACGACCGCTTCCACGGCCAGGACCGGATCTACTCCTATGCGATCGCGTGGCTGGTGGCGACGATCGTGCAGCTGGCGCTGATCGCCATGGGGCTGCGGCGGATCGACGGGCGCTTCTCGTTCGCGCTGGACTGGAAGGACTCGCGCGTGCGACAGGTGCTCATCCTGTTCCTGCCGGTGACGATGTCGATCGGGATCATCAACCTCGACAGCTTCCTCAACGCCGAGCTGGGCACGCTCGTCTCCTATCACGCGCCGATCGCGATCAACGACGCGTTCCGCATCTACATGCTCCCTCAGGGGGTGTTCAGCGTCGCCGTGGCCACCGTGCTGTTCCCGACGCTCAGCCGGATGGCCTCGGCGCGCGACCCGGGCGGGATGCGGCAGATCATCGGCACCGGGATGCGCCAGATCAACCTGCTGCTGATCCCCTCGGCGGCGCTGATGGCGGTGCTCGCCGAGCCGATCACGCGGCTGCTCTACGAGCACGGCAGCTTTCATCCGGCCGACACTCACCGCGTCACCACCGCGCTGTTCTGGTTTGCCTTCAGCCTCCCGTTCGCCGGGATCAACCTGCTGTTCAGCCGGACGTTCTTCGCGCTGCAGCGGCCGTGGATCCCGACCAAGCTCGCGGCGCTGAACATCGTCGTCGACATCATCGTGTCGCTCGCGCTGTACAAGCCGCTCGGGATCGCCGGTCTGGTCATCGGCACGCTGGCGGCCAACGTCGTCATGACCTGGCTGCAGCTGCGGCGGCTGCGGATCGGCTTCAACGGCCGGCTGCAGGGCGCCGAGACGACGATGGTCACCGGGCGCGTGCTGCTCGCCACGGCCGTGATCACGGTCGTCGGATGGCTGCTGTGGAAGGGCTTGGACACCGCCCTCGGCCTCTCGCTCGTCGCCCAGATCATCTCGGTCGGGGTCGCGCTCGCCGGCGCCGGCGGGCTGTACGCGTGGCTGGCGCTGCGGATGCGGATCCCCGAGGCGCGCCAGATCGAGACCTTCGTGCTGGGCCGCCTGCGACGGCGCTAGGCTGGGCCTATGCCGCGTCAGGGCTTCTATCACCGGAACTTCGCCGTCAACCCCCGGCGCGAGCGTGCGTTCCTCAGCGCGCTGGGCTTCACGTCCGCCTTCGCTGTCACGCGCATCATCACGCATTTGATCCGGGCCGGGGTGGGGCCGTTTCACAACATCTCGAGCAAGGGCGGCACCCACATCCACCACAGCACGTTCGGCATCTTCGGCCTGCTCGGCGTCGGATACCTGTGGGTCTATCTGATCTTCGTCGGAGGCGATCATCCTCCCCACTGGGGATCGCGGGTCACCGCGACCGGCTTTGGGATCTCGGCGGCGCTCACGCTGGACGAGTTCGCGCTGTGGCTGGACCTCCAGGACGACTACTGGGACAAGCAGGGCCGCAAGTCGATCGATGCGGTGGCGATCTTCGGAGGACTGCTCACGCTGGGCGTCGTGGGGCGCCCGGCGCTGGAGGAGCTGGGGCTGATGCCCGAGGGCGTGGGCGCGGTGCTGCGCCGTCTGGACATCACGTCCATCGGCGACTGATCGGGCCGGCGGCGGCCGGGCCGCCCCGCCCGCGACGCCCGGTTCGCGGCGCCGACCTGCGACGGTGCACGCGCACGGAGGGCCGGGGGAACCCACGCGTCCTCCTACCCTTGAGGGCGTGTCCGATCAGGCCCACATCCGCAACTTCTCGATCATCGCTCACATCGACCACGGCAAGTCGACGCTCGCCGATCGGATCCTCGAGCTCACCCACACCGTCGACACCCGGTCGATGCGCGCCCAGCTGCTCGACTCGATGGACCTCGAGCGCGAGCGCGGGATCACGATCAAGGCGCAGGCGGTGCGGGTCTTCTACGAGTCAGCGCGCGACGGCGAGTCCTACCAGCTGCAGCTGATCGACACCCCGGGCCACGTCGACTTCACCTACGAGGTCTCGCGCTCGCTGGCCGCATGCGAGGGCGCGCTGCTTGTCGTCGACGCCTCCCAGGGCGTCGAGGCCCAGACGGTGGCCAACACGTATCTGGCGATCGAGTCGGGCCTCGAGCTCATCCCATGTCTGAACAAGGTCGATCTGCCCGGGGCCGATCCCGAGCGCGTCGGCGCCGAGATCGCCGAACTGCTCGGCGAGCCGGCCGACGACGTGCTGCGGATCAGCGCCAAGACCGGCGCCGGCGTCACCGAGGTGCTCGACGAGCTCATCGCCCGCGTGCCGCCGCCCGACGGGGATCCCGCCGCGCCCCCGCGAGCGCTCATCTTCGACTCCGAGTTCGACCAGTACCGGGGGGTGATCGCCTACATCCGCGTCGTCGACGGGACGTTCTCCAAGGGCGAGGCGATCCGGGCGATGCAGGCCGGCACCGAGGCCGAGATCGACGACATCGGGTTCTTCTCGCCGCAGATGGTGCCCGCGGCGGCGCTGCACGCGGGCGAGGTCGGCTATCTCATCACCGGCATCAAGGAGGTCAGCTCGTTGCGCGTCGGGGACACGCTGACCACGCGGCGCCACCCCGCCGGCGCGCCGCTGCCCGGTTATCGCGAGGTCAAGCCGATGGTGTTCAGCGGCCTGTACCCGATCAACTCCGACGAGTACCCCGACCTGCGGGACGCGCTCGAGAAGCTGACGCTGAACGACGCCGCGCTCAGGTGGGAGCCCGAGACCTCCGAGGCGCTCGGGTTCGGCTTCCGCTGCGGGTTCCTCGGCCTGCTGCACATGGACATCGTGCGCGAGCGGCTCGAGCGCGAGTACGACGTCGAGCTGCTGACGACGATGCCGAGCGTCGAGTACGAGGTGACGCTGACCGATGGCGCGGTGCTCGGGCTGCACAGCCCGAACGACATGCCGGATCCCGGCCGGATCACCGAGATCCGCGAGCCGTTCATCCGCGCCTCGATCCTCTCCCCGAAGGAGTACGTCGGCCAGATCATGGAGCTCTGCCAGGAACGCCGAGGCGAGCACGCCGGCATGAGCTACCTCTCCTCCGCGCGCGTCCAGCTGACCTACGACCTGCCCCTCGCCGAGATCGTGCTCGACTTCTTCGACCAGTTGAAGTCGCGCACGCGCGGCTACGCGTCGCTCGATTACGAGCTGATCGGGCTGCGCGAGTCCGATCTGGTCAAGCTCGACATCCTCCTCGCCGGCGACCCGATCGACGCCCTGTCGATGCTCGTGCATCGCTCCAAGGCCCAGAGCGCCGGCCGGGTGCTCGTCGAGAAGCTGCGCCGGACGATCCCCCGCCAGCAGTACGACGTCCCGGTCCAGGCGGCGATCGGCTCGCGGATCGTGGCCCGCGAGACGATCAAGGCCTACCGCAAGGATGTCATCGCCAAGTGCTATGGCGGCGACATCTCGCGCAAGCGCAAGCTGCTCGAGGCCCAGAAGAAGGGCAAGTCGCGAATGAAGCAGGTGGGGCGCATCGAGGTCCCGCAGGAGGCGTTCCTGGCCGTCCTCGAGCTCGGGGACGCCCGGTAGACCGAACTCCGGATCGAGCACCACCACGCTCATGACCGCCCCCGCCCCGCCCCCCGTCGTGGCCACCGCCGAGCTGCCCGAGCAGGACGACCCCGTCATCGGGCAGGAGCTCATTCGGGTCACCATGCGCGACGGCTCGGTGCAGGAGCTGCGCCTGCACGATTACGCTCGCCTGTACGCGCTGCCCGGCGTCTACGAGCAGATCGTCCAGAAGCGCCTGCAGTGCAGCCCGGGCCTCTACGAGATCTATCTGACCCTCGACCTGCTTGCGCTCGGCGCCGATGACGCCCGGGCGCTCGCCGCGCGCCACGCGACCGCGCTGGCGTGCGTGGCGCCGGTCGGCGACCTCGCGGGCAAGGTCCCGGTGCCCGCGCTCATGACGGCGGCCGGGCTGCTGGCTCCCGATGCGCTCGTCGCCTACATGTACGACCCGGCGGGCGCTGCGCGGGACGCCGTCACCCCGGAGCGCTGGCGCCGAGAGCTCGGTGGCGACGTGCAGGCCGTCGAGCTGCGTCGCGAGCGCTACGTGCACCGCCGCACCTGCTCCGGCGGGGTCTGCGAGATGGAGGCCGCGGTGTGGCGGGTGCGCCGGCCGCTGTCGACACCGTGAGCCGCCGCTCGTTCTCGGCCCCGCCAGTGCGGTCGCACGAATGCGAGCGTGGAAGCGGTTAGGCCCAGTCGCCGTAGCGGGGGCCCCAGCCCGAGCGCCGGCGCTGCGGATCCCAGCCCCGGGCCCGCGGACCCCGCGGTTCCCGGGGCCGCCGCGGGCGGCCGCCGAGGGCGAGCACGACGATCATCATGACCGTCCAGACGATCGCGGTGGCGAGGAGCATCGCCGCGGTGACCGCGAGGCAGGGGATGACGAGCACGAGCAGGGACGGGTGGGCGCGGACGGCGTGCAGCGCCCAGCCCCCGGCCGAGCGCCGGCGCGGATGACGGTGCGGCGAATCGGGCCGCGGCAGATCGTGGACGGTCGCCTCGAGCTCGTCGTAGGTTCGCGCGATCAGCGCCCGGCTGACGCGCTCCTCGAGCTCCTCGGCGAGGAGGCGGCCCTCGCCGGCGGCCCGCCGCAGCCGCTCTACGATCCGATCGCGATCGGAGTCGGACGCCCTCAGACTGCCGCGTCTGGCCATGGACGAAGGCTAGCGCGCGGCGACCGCGGGCTCAACGGTTCCGAGCGACGCTCACCGATGCTCGTGGTCGGGGCCGATCACTACCCCTCGTCCGCGAGCGCGGCCGGGACGAGCGACGCGAAGGCGACGATCATGAACGCGAACAGGCTGACGACGCCGACCGCGTGCGCCCACGGCGCGCTCGCCGCGTTCAGCATGCCGATCCCGACGATCAGCAGCGCCACCGCGAGGCGCGCGCGGACCGCCCCGCCGAGCGGTCGCGCCGCGCGGATCGGCTCGGGCGTCGACTCGCCCGGTGCCAGACGGCCGCGGAGGGTCAGCGAGAACAGCAGGCCGAGCGCCGGGAACAGGAGCGCGCCCCCGGCGACGACGGCGACGATGAGCGTGACGAGGGTGTCGTGCCCCGCCGCGGCCCGATGCACGCTCAGTCCGGGCAGCAGCGTGGGATAACGCGCGATCGCCCAGCCGGCGATCACCCCCGCGACGGCAAGGCCCGCTCCGTAGCGCGCGGCCTCGAACCGCCCGACGATCACGAACCCGAGCGTCGCGGCTCCCGCGAGCGCCGAGACGATCACGCAGGCGAGCGCGCCGCGGCTGAGCAGCCCCGCGTACAGCGAGTGGGCGTCGGCGTGCAGGACGCCGAGCCCGGCGGCCGCGACCGCACCGGCGGCGAGCCCGGCGGCGAGGGCTCGGCGACGGAACGGCTCGACGAGCTCCGGATGCTCACGGGCCGCGTCGGCGGCGAGGTACACGGCCGCGAGATATGCCGAGAAGACGACCGCGAGCACGCCGGCGAGGATTGAGACGGGTCCGGTCCAGCTCGCGAACAGGTCGCCGGCGGCGTTGCCGACGGGGACCCGCTCGGCGGCGATCCCGCCGGCGGCGGCGCCGAGCGCGAACGGCGTGATCAGCGAGGCGACGGCGAACGCCCCGTCGATCAGCGCCAGCTCGCGGTCCGAGCGCACGCCCGACCGCAGTGCGTAGCCGGCGCCGCGCAGGATGATCCCGACCCCCGCGAGGAAGAGGGCGACGGCGAGCGTCGAGGCGACCGAGCCGAAGAACGACGGGTACGCGGTCCAGGTCACGGTCAAGACGAAGATCAGCCACACGTGGTTGGCCTCCCACACGGGACCCATCGAGTGGTTGGCGTGCTCGCGCAGCGCCTGACCGCGCGTGCCGCGATCGCTGACCAGGCGCCAGATCCCGGCGCCGAAGTCCGCACCGGCGAGCACCGTGTACAGGACGAGCCCGACGAGCACGAACACGAGCGGCAGCGTCTGGAGCATCACGGCCCCTGCGGGGTCGCCCCGGCCGCCCCGGGCAAGGTCGCCTCTCGCTCGGACAGCGGCGCCCGCGCCAGCCGGCGCAGCACCCAGACAAGGCCGGCGCCGACCGCCAGGTAGGTGACGACGAGGGTGCCGTAGCCGACCGGGATGCCGCCGGCGCCGGTGACCGCGTCGGCGGTCGGCATCACGCGGTAGACGACCCAGGGCTGGCGGCCGACCTCGGTCGTCACCCACCCGGCGATGAGCGCCACCGTCGCCGCCGGGCCCGCGAGCACGAGGGCGCCGTTGACCCACCGCGAGTCGGGGAGCGGTCGGCGACGGATCCGGATCACCAGATAGGCGATCCCGAGCAGCGCGAGCAGCGTGCCGATGCCGACCATCGTCTGGAACGCGAAGCGCACCACGTTGATCGGCGGCCGCTGGGCGGCGGGCACCGTGTCGAGGCCCTGGACGCGGGCGTCCCAGCTGTGGTAGGCGAGCAGCGAGAGCAGGTGCGGGATCGCGATCCCGTCCTTGATCTGGCCGTCGGTGTACCAGCCGAGGAGGTGCTCGGAGGCGCCGCGCGTCGTGGGGTACAGGCCCTCGATCGCCGCGAGCTTGATCGGCTGGTCGACGGCGACGTCGCGCGCGACCCAGTCGCCGACGAGCACCTGGACGGGCGCGGCCACGCAGGCGATCGTCAGCGGGATCGTCAGCGCCACGCGCTGATAGCGGGTGGGTGGGATTCGGTTGCCGCGCAGGCGCCCGAACGCGTAGCAGCCGGCGACGAGGAAGCCGGTGACCATGTAGCCCGCGATGTACATGTGGATCAGCTCCGACCACAGGTACGGGTTGCCGAACAGCGCCCGCAGCGGGTCGACGTCGACGACGTGCCCGGCGTGCAGCGCAAAGCCCCCCGGGTGGTTCATCCACGCGTTGACCGAGATGACCATCAGCGACCCGGTGAACCCGGTGATGACGATCGGGATCCCGCTCAGCCAGTGCGCCCGCGGGGACATCCGGTCCCAGCCGTAGGCGTAGATGCCGATGAAGATCGCCTCCATGAAGAACGAGAAGCCCTCGATCGCGAAGCCGAGGCCGAACACCGAGCCGAAGGTGGCGGTGAAGTTCGGCCACAGCAGGCCCATCTCGAAGCTGAGGATCGTTCCGGTGATGACGCCGACGGCGAACAGCGCGAGCACGATCCGGCTCCAGCGCCGCGCCAGCGTGCGGTACAGCGGGTCGCCGGTGCGCAGGTGCAGCCACTCCAGGAACAGGACCATCGCGGGGAAGGCGATCCCGAAGCAGACGAGCGGGATGTGCACCGCGAACGACAGCGCCTGCATCTGACGGGCCTCCAGCAGGTACCGCTGGTGCACCGGGGCCAGCGCCGCGCCGAGCGGTGGGATGCTCACGGGCCGACGGTAGCGCGACCGGTTCGCGGGCTCGCGGCCCTGTCAGAATCGCCGGCATGGACCTCGGTGTGAGCGGCCGCGCGTGCGTGGTCACGGGCGGCTCGGGCGACGTCGGGCTCGCGGCGGCGCGGCGCCTGGCGGACGAGGGTGCCGGAGTGCTGCTCGTCGGGCGCTCGGAGGACAAGCTCGCCGAGGCGGCGGACCGGTGCGGCGGCGACGCGGGCTGGCTGGCGCTCGACGTCACCGCGCGAGACGCCGGCGAGCGGGCGGCGCGGACCTGCCAGGAGCGGTTCGGGCGCCTCGACGCGCTCGTCAACGGCGCGGGCGCGATGCGGGTGACCGCGATCGACGAGCTCACCGACGCCGACTGGCAGGCGCAGTGGGATCTGCACGTGATGGCCCCGATGCGAATGATGCGCGCCGCCGTGCCGCTGATGGTGCAGGCCGGGTGGGGGAGGGTGGTCAACGTCAGCTCCTCCGCGGGCAAACGGCCGGGGCAGCGCAACGTCGCCTATTCGGTGACCAAGGCGGCGGTGCTCTCGCTCTCGCGCGCGTACGCCGACCGCTACGCGCGCGACGGGGTGCTGGTCAACGCGGTGACGCCGGGCCCGATCGGCGGCGAGCTGTGGCTCCAGGCCGGCGGGCTCGTCGACCAGACCGCGCGGGCGCAGGGCGGCACGCGGGAGGGGGTGCTCGAGGCGGCGCGGGCCGGCCTGCCGATCCGCCGTCTCGCGCAGCCCCAGGAGATCGCCGACGTGATCGTGTTCCTGTGCTCGGAGGTGGCCTCCAACGTCGCCGGCGCCGCCTGGTCGGTCGACGGCGGCGCCGTCCCGGTCATCATCTGAACGATGCCCGCCAACGTCGCCGCGATCGGCCGCAGCTATCCGCCCGACGTCTACGCGGTCGGACGCGAGAAGGTGATCGAGTACGCACGCGCCGTCGGCGAGACCGATCCGGTGCACCTCGACGCCGCCGGCGCCCGCGCGGCCGGCTACGCCGACGTCGTGGCGCCGCCGATGTTCGCGGTCGTGTTCGCCGGGCGGGCGATCACCCCGGCGCTGTTCGATCCCGAGGTCGGGATCGACTTCGCCCACCTCGTGCACGGCCGCCAGGAGTTCCGCTGGGGGCCGCTCGTGATCGCCGGCGACGAGATCACGACCATGACGACGATCGCCGACGTGTCGCAGCGCGCCGGGCTCGGCTGGTTCGTGTTCACGACGGAGTCGGTCAACGAGCGCGGCGAGACGGTCGCCGTCGGCACGTGGACGAACCTCGTGCGCGAGGCGGAGGCGGCGTGAAGCCCGGCGACGAGCTCGAGCTGACGGTCACCCCCGACCGGTACCTCACCGTCCGCTACGCCGGCGCCTCGGGCGACTTCAACCCGATCCACATCGACGAGGAGTTCGCCCGCGAGGTCGGCCTGCCGGGACGGATCCTCCACGGGCTGTGGACGATGGCCCAGGTGGCGCGGGCGCATACCGACGCCGCCGGCGGACCGGGGTCGCTGCGGCGGCTGTCGGTCCAGTTCCGCGGGATGGGCCGGCTCGAGCGCGAGATCACCGTCCGCGGCACGGTGCGCGAGGTCGACGGCGACACCGCGATCGTCGCCTCCGAGGCCGTGCAGGACGGCAAGCGGATCATCCGCAACGCCGAGGCCGAGCTCCGTCTCGAGCCGTAATCGCCCGACCTACAATCGAGAGCATGATGCTGACCGATCGTCAGGAGCTCGTGCTGCGCCGGCTCGTCGAGGGCTATCTCGACGAGGGCGTGCCCGTGGGCTCCAAGGCGCTCAGCTCGACCTTCGAGTGGGGGCCCTCGACGATCCGCCACGAGCTCGCCAACCTCGAGGAGATGGGCCTGCTCGCGCATCCGCACACCTCCGCCGGACGCATCCCGACCGAGGCCGGCTACCGCTACTTCGTCGACCACCTACTCCCGACGCCACCCGCCGGTCCGGGGCTGGTGCTGTCGCTCGTGCGCCGCGAGCTCGACGCGGCGATGCGCGCCACGACCGAGACCCTCTCCCAGGTGACCAACCTGCTGGCGATCGTCTCCGCACCCCCGATCGAGACCTCGACGATCCGCCACATCGAGGTGCTCGCGCTCCAGCCCCAGGTGCTCATGGTCGTCGTCATCACCTCGACCGGTGGGGTCAGCAAGCGGCTGTTCACCTTCCCGCAGCCGGTCGATACCGGTCTGACCGACTGGGCGGCAAGCTACCTGAACGAACGCCTCGTCGGCCTCGGGCTCGGCGCCCGCATGCTCCACGGCCGCCTCAGCGATCCCGGGCTCGGCCACGCCGAGCTCGCGTTCCTCGAGGCGCTCGCGCCGGTGTTCACCGATCTCGAGGAGTCCGCGCAGGCGACGCTGTACGTCGACGGCACGGCGCGTCTGCTGACCGCCGAGCGGGTCGCCGACCTCTCCGAGCTGAACCTGCTGATGGAGACGCTCGAGCGCCGCGTCGCGCTGCTCGGCGCGCTGCGCTCGGCGCTGCAGGTGCCGAGCCCCGTCGCCGTGCGGATCGGCGCCGAGAACGAGCTGCCGGCGCTGCGCTCGCTCGCCCTGGTGGCCGCCGGCTACGGGCTGCCGCAGCGTCCGTTGGGCGCGGTATCGGTCATCGGCCCGCTGCGGATGAACTACGCGCAGGCGATCCGCGCCGTCCGCGAGGCCGCGGCCCAGCTGTCCACCTTCGTCGCCGACGTCTACGACGAGCGTTAGTGCCCGCTCCCGCAAGTACGCTCGCATTCGAGGCACGCCTGGCGGCGCCAGGCGGCGTCCTCGGACCTCGATGTGGCAGAGCCACACCTTCGGTCCTGCGTCCTTGCCTGGCATCCACCAGTCGCACCTCTCGGTGCGACCGTACTCACGGGAGCGAACACCGATGAGCGCCTCGCAGATGCCCCGCGACTACTACGAGGTGCTCGGCGTCTCGCGCAACGCCGGCGACGCCGAGATCAAGAAGGCGTTCCGGCGCCTCGCCCGCGAGCTCCATCCCGACGTCAACAGCCACGATCCCGAGGCCGAGGCGAAGTTCAAGGAGGCCGCCGAGGCCTACGAGGTGCTCTCCGACGCCGAGCGGCGCGCCACCTACGACCGCTACGGCCACGACGGGCTACGCACCGGCGGCTACGCGCCGAACTTCGACGGCTTCGGGTCGGTGTCGGACATCTTCGACGCGTTCTTCGGCGGCAGCGGCGGCTTCTCCAGCTTCTTCGGGGGCGGCGGCGCGAGCGGCCCGGCCCAGGGCGGCGATGTCGCCGTCGGCACCCAGATCTCGCTCGAGCAGGCCGCGAGCGGAGCCGCCGTCGAGGTCTCCTACGACCGCGTGGCGCTCTGCGAGCACTGCCACGGCAACGGCGCCGAGCCCGGCACGCCGATCGAGGCCTGCCCGACCTGCCAGGGCGCCGGACAGCTGCGGACGGTGGCGCGGACCCCGTTCGGCCAGGTCGTCCAGGCCACGGTCTGCGATCGCTGCCACGGCGACGGCAAGGTCGCGCGCAACCCCTGCCGTGAGTGCGCCGGCCGCGGTCGCCGCGCCCATCGCGCCGACCTGTCGGTCGACATCCCGGCCGGGATCGACGACGGCCAGCGGATCCGGATCAGCGGGCGCGGTCACGCCGGCGAGCACGGCGGCCCGGCGGGCGACCTGTACGTCCAGGTGCGGGTGCGCGAGGACAAGCGCTTCGTGCGCAACCAGGAGGACCTGGTGACGGTCGTCGACGTCTCCGCCGCGCTCGCCGCGCTTGGCACGATGGTCAGCGTCCCGACGCTCGACGGCGACACCGAGCTCGAGATCCCGGCCGGCACCCAGCCCAACGAGACATTGACCCTCCGTGGCAAGGGCATGCCCGGCCTGCGCAGCCGGCGGCGCGGAGATCTGAAGGTCGTCGTCAACGTCGTCGTGCCGCGCCATCTGCGCCGCGAGCAGCGCGAGCTGCTCGGCCAGCTCGCCGACAGCCTCACCGACCACAACCTCGACACCGACGAGGGCATGCTCTCAAAGCTCAAGCGCGCCTTCGGCGGCGGTTGATCCGGCTCGCGGTCCGCGTCCGCCGCGCGGAGGCGGAGCTCGTCCTCGCCGAGCTGCTCGAGCTCGCGCCGGCCGGACTCGAGGAGGTCGAGGTCGACGCCGAGACCGTCGAGTACGCCGTGTACGGGGCGCCCGGCGAGCTGCCGCAGCTCCCCGACCTGCGCGCCGCCGCCGGGTCCGCGCTCGTCGAGGTCGCGACGCGGGAGGTCGGCGAGGACTGGGCGCGGCGCTGGCGCGAGTTTCACCGCCCGCTGCAGATCGCCGAGCGGCTCACCGTGCGCCCGCCGTGGGAGCCGGCGCGCGACACCGCGCTCGACGTCGTGATCGATCCCGGGCAGGCGTTCGGCACCGGCGCGCATCCGACGACGCGCCTGTGCCTAGAGCTGATGCTCGACCTCGGCGCGGGCGCCGGACGCTCGCTCGTCGATGTCGGCTGCGGGTCCGGCGTGCTGGCGATCGTCGCCGCCGGACTCGGCTTCGCGCCCGTCGTGGCGCTCGACTACGAGGCCGCCGCGGTACGGGCGACCGCCGAGAATGCGCGGCTCAACGGCGCCTCGGTGGCCGTGCGACGGTGGGATCTGCGCGCCGATCCGGCCCCCGAGGCCGACGTCGCGGTGGCCAACGTGCTCGCGGGGCCGCTCGTCGCGTGGGCGGCGACGCCCGGGCCGCTCGCCCCGACGCTCATCCTCTCGGGGATCCTGTCCGCCGAGGCCGATCGCGTGACGAGCGCCTTCGCGCGCCGCGGCTACGCGGAGACCGAGCGCCGCGAGCTCGCCGAGTGGAGCGCGCTCGCGCTCGTGCGCTGAGCTCGTGGCGAGACCCGGGGCCGGCGGGGCCACGCGCTAGCTTCTGGGCGCGTGGCGTCGTTCGCGGTCAAGTTCCTCGGCTGCAAGGTCTCACAGGCCGATGCCAACCTCGCCCGCCGCGCCCTGCTCGACGCCGGCCACGTCGAGGTCGACGAGGCGCATGCCGACCTGCACGTCATCAACACGTGCGCCATCACCTCCGAGGCGGAGGCGAAGTCCCGCCAGTCGGCGCGGCGCTCGCTGAGGACGGCAGCGGAGGTGTACGTCGCCGGCTGCGCGGTCAACCTGCGCCCCGAGCGGTTCGCCGAGATCTCCGAGCGCCTGACCACGTTCGTCGGGACCGCCGACGACGTCGCCGCCCGCATGGGCGGGGCTCCGCCGGCCTGCGTCGATCTCGAGCACGACGTGCGGGCGCGCGAGCGCCCGGCGGCGGCGCGCACCCGCGGCTTCGTCAAGGTCCAGGACGGATGCGACTGCCACTGCGCGTACTGCATCATCCCCACCGTGCGGGGTCCTGCGCGCTCGCGCCCGGCGTCGGCGATCCTGCGCGAGGTGGCGGCGCGGGTTTCCGACGGCCAGCCCGAGGTGGTCATGACCGGCATCAGCGTCGGCGACTACCGCGACCCCGAGTCGGGCGAGGAGCTCGGCGAGCTGATGGTGCGCGTCGCGCGCGTGCCGGGGGTGGAGAGGGTGCGCCTGTCAAGCGTCGAGGTCATCCACGTCCGCGACTCGCTCCTGCGCGCGCTCGCGCAGGAGCCGAAGGTCTGCCCCCACCTGCACGTCCCGCTGCAGTCCGGCGACGACGCGGTGCTGCGCGACATGGGCCGCCACTACGACTCCGCGCAGTACCTCGAGCACGTCGCGCGCCTGCGGCGCGCCGCGCCGCGCGTCAACCTCACCACCGACGTCATCGTCGGCTTCCCGACCGAGGACGAGGGGGCGTTCCAGCGCACCCTCGCCGCCGTCGACGCGGCGGGCATCAGCCGCGTGCACGTGTTCTGCTACTCGCCCCGGCCCGGCACCGTCGCGGAGGGGCTCGGCGACTGCGTCGCGCCGGCGGTCAAGAGGCAGCGCTCGCAGGCGCTGCGCGCACGCTCGGAGGTCCGTTCGCGCCTGCACCGCTGCGCGAAGCTCGGCACGACCCAGCGCGTGCTGATCGACAAGGTCGCCGCGCGCCAGTGCTCGGGCTACACCGACGACTACACGCGCTGCTACCTGCCCGCCGAGAGCTGGCCCGATCCTCCGAGGCGCGGGACGACGGTCGACGTCCGCTGCGCCGAGCTGCTCGCCGACGGCCTGCGGGGCGAGCCGACGCCGGCCGGGGCTATCCTCAGCCGCGAGGGATGACAGTCGCAGAACACGTCAGAGCCGACGTCACGACCGCCCTGAAGGCGGGGGACCGGGACCGGGCGTCCGCGCTGCGCCTCGTGCTCTCCGAGCTGCAGAAGGCGAGCAAGGAGGGCTCCGACGACGAGCTGACCGTCCTGCGCCGCGAGCGCAAGCGATGCCTCGACGCCGCCGAGCAGTTCCGTTCCGGCGGGCGTCCCGAGCTCGCCGAGCGCGAGGAGGCCGAGGCCGAGCTCATCTCGGGCTATCTGCCCGCCGAGCTCGACGATGCGCAGCTCGGCGAGCTCGTGCAGCGGGCGATCGCCGAGACCGGGGCCACCGGCCCGCGCGACCTCGGCCACGTGATGAAGGCGGTGATGGCCGCCTCGGGTGGCCGCGCCGACGGCAAGCGCGCCTCCGCGCGCGCCCGGGAGGCGCTGAGCTCGTAGTGCCCAAGCGCACGCTCGAGCTCGACAACGGGGTCGCCGCCGAGCTGGCCGGCAGCCAGGACTCGGTGCTGCGAGCGCTGGAGAGCCATCTCGACTGCGACGTGTTCCTGCGCGGCAACGTGCTGACGCTCGAGGGCGACGCGGCCGCGGTCGACGCGGGGGCGGTGGTCGTGCGCGAGCTGGCCGACCTCATCGGGCAGGGCCACGAGATCGCCCCCGGCACCGTGGAGGCGGTGACGCGGGCGCTCGACGAGCACGCTTCGCCCTCGGAGATCCTCGACGACGTCGTGTGGCGCCATCGCGCGACGAAGGTGGCGCCGAAGACCGTCAACCAGAAGCGCTACGTCGACTCGATCCGGCGCAACACGATCACGTTCGGCATCGGCCCCGCCGGCACCGGCAAGACGTTCCTCGCGGTTGCGCTCGCCGCCGCGGCGCTCAGCCGCCGCGAGATCAACCGGATCATCCTCACCCGCCCGGCGGTCGAGGCCGGCGAGCGGCTCGGCTTCCTGCCCGGGGACCTGATGGCCAAGGTCGACCCCTACCTGCGGCCCCTGTTCGACGCGCTGCACGACATGCTCGACCCCGAGCGGGTCTCCCAGCACCTCGAGCGCGGCGTCATCGAGGTCGCGCCGCTCGCGTTCATGCGCGGCCGGACGCTGAACGACAGCTTCATCATCCTCGACGAGGCTCAGAACACGAGCCCCGAGCAGATGAAGATGTTCCTCACCCGCCTGGGGTTCAACTCCAAGATGGTCGTCACCGGCGACATCACCCAGATCGACCTTCCGCGCGAGCAGGGGTCGGGCCTCGTCGCGGTGTCGGAGATCCTCGATGCGGTCGAGGACATCCGCTTCGTGCGCTTCGGCGAGGAGGACGTCGTGCGCCACAAGCTCGTGCGGCGCATCGTCGCCGCCTACGACGAGCACACGACGCGCCAGGCGCCCGAGCTGCGACCGCGGAAGCGCGCGTAGGACCAGCGTGCTCGACGTCGAGGTCATCGGCATCGAGACCCCGAGCGAGGGCGCTCCGACCGCGGTCGAGCTCGAGGAGCTCGTCGCGCTCGCGCTGTCCTCGGCGGGGATCGACGAGGGTCACGTCGCCGTCGAGCTCGTCGACGAGGAGCGCAGCCAGGCGCTGAACCGCGAGTACCGCCAGGTCGACTCGCCGACCGATGTGCTGTCGTTCGGCGTCGACGAGGCCGGCGACGCCGCCGGCCCCCGCGAGCTCGGCGACATCGTCATCTGCCCCGAGCACACCGAGGACCTGCGCGAGGCGGTCGTCCACGGCGCGCTGCATCTCTCGGGCATGGATCACGAGACCGACGACGGCGAGATGCTGGCCCTGCAGGCGGAGCTCATGCGGTGGGTCAACTAGCCGCAGGCGCGACCCCCGCGCGCCGCCCTCCCGGTGCGACGGCTCAGGTCACGCGCTCGGGCTTCATCGCCCTCGCGGGCCGGCCGAACGTCGGTAAGTCGACGCTCGCCAACACGATCGTCGGCGCCAAAGTCGCGATCGTCTCCGACAAGCCGCAGACGACGCGCCGGGCGATCCGCGGCGTGGCCTCGGGCCCCGACTGGCAGCTCGTGCTCGTCGATCTGCCGGGGGTCCAGCGCCCGCGCGACGCGCTGACCGAGCGCATGCAGCAGCGGGTGCAGAGCGAGCTCGCCGACGCCGACGGCTGCCTGCTCGTCGTCAACGCCCGGCAGGGCGTCGGGCCGGGCGACCGGTTCATCGCCGGGCTGCTGCGCGGCGCCGGCGCGGCGAGCGGGGACACGGGCGGGATCCCGATCACGATCGCGGTCAACAAGGTCGATCGCACCCCGCCGGCGCGCGTCGCCGCTGCGCTCGCCGACGCCGAGGAGCTGGGCGTGGGGGACGAGATCTTCCCGGTGTCGGCGCGCACGGGCGCCGGAGTGGGCGGGCTCACCGATCACCTCGTGGCCCGGCTGCCGGCGGGCCCGGCGTACTTCGAGCCCGCCCAGCGCTCGGACCAGAAGACCTCGGTGCGGCTCGCCGAGCTCGTCCGCGAACAGGTGCTCGCGCGCACGCGTGAGGAGGTGCCGCACGCGGTCGAGGTCGAGGTGCAGGAGATCCGCCGCCGCCGCGATGACCTCGTCGCGATCGAGGCCGTGCTGCTGACCGAGACCGACTCGCAGAAGGGCATCCTCATCGGCGCCCAGGGCCGGATGATCAAGTCGATCGGCACCGCGGCGCGGCGGGCGATCGAGCGCGAGCTCGGCGCGCGCGTCCACCTCGAGCTCTCGGTCCGGGTGCGGCGCCACTGGCGCGCCGACGAGCGGGTGCTCGACCGGCTCGGGATCGAGTGACCCGGGGACCGGGAGAGGATCGCGTCAGCCAATCGTGCGACAGCCAGCGCAAAGCCTGCGGCCCGACCTCAGCCGCAACCCATCGCAGCCGATAGCTTCGGACGATCAACCGGCAGCTCCAGAGGGAGCCACATCGAGCATGAGACGGATACGGGGATCGGCGGTCGTGGCCGTCGCAGCGATGATCGTGATGGCGCTGCTCGCGGTGTTCGCGGTGCAGCTGGCCGACAACCAGGCCAACTCGCGTCAGAACCTGGAGCGCACCGCCCAGCAGCGCGCGGTGCTCGTGACCGGTCTCGTCGACGAGGTGTTCGCCGCGACCAGCCAGCCGGCCGCCACGACGCTGGCGCAGTACGGGACGCAGACCGTCGCCGATGCCGAGCTGCAGCGCAACCTCGGCGCCAGCGATTACCTCGCGCTGTACGCGAGCAGCGGCGACCTCGTCGCCCACACGCGGGGCTTCACCGCCCAGGCCCGCGCGGACCTGACGGCGCCGACGAGCGCGCTGGCAATGCTCCGGCGCGGCCAGCCGTGGGCGCTGGGCGACGTCAGCCGGATCGGCGGCGCGCGGGTGGTCGACTTCGCGACGCGCCTGCAGACCCCCGCCGGGGTCCGCTACCTGGTGACGGGGATCCCGGCGGGAACGCTCAGCGCCTTCACGGGCTCGGAGCTGGCCAAGATCCCCGGCGTCCTGCACAACCACTCGCTGCTCGTCGACGGCCGCGGCGTGGTCATCGCCTCCACCAACCCGCTGCGTCCGCCCGGCTACGTCTTCCACACCCGGGCCCAGCTGCAGGCGCTCCACGGCCACGCCGGCGTCGTCAGCTCACCGCTCGGAGCTCACTACTTCGACTCGGTCCCGATGACCGACACGAGCTGGCGGCTCATCCTCTCGGCGCCGGCGAGCGCGTTCTTCGCCTCGGTCTCGGGCCCGCGCCACTGGCTGCCGTGGCTGATCTTCGCCGCCTTCGGCCTCGTCGCGACGCTCGCCCTGCTCCTCGTCCGCCGCGCCTTCCGCGACGCCGAGCGCGTGCGCGAGGTCAACGGGCAGCTGACGATGTCCAACGCGAGTCTCGCCCACGCCAAGGCGTCGCTCGAGGAGGCCAACGACGCGCTCGGTGACTCCAACCGAGCGCTCGCGCGCTCCAATCACGAGCTCGAGCGCCAGGCGCGCGAGCTCGTGCGCTCCAACGCCGAGCTCGACCAGTTCGCCTCGATCGCCTCCCACGACCTGCAGGAGCCGCTGCGCAAGGTCCGGACGTTCACCGAGCGCATCTCCGAGACCGAGGCCGACAGCCTCTCGGAGCGGGGGCTGGACTATCTCCGGCGCGCCAACTCGTCCGCCGAGCGGATGCAGACCCTGATCGAGGACCTGCTGCGCTACTCGCGCGTCTCCAGCCATGCCCGCCCCTTCACCCCCGTCGACCTTCGGCAGCTGACCGCCGAGGTCCTCGAGGATCTCTCCGAGCAGGTCCGGCGCGACGAGGCGATCGTCCACGTGGGCGAGATGCCGACGATCAACGCCGATGGGCCGCAGATCCGCCAGCTGATTCAGAACCTCATCTCCAACGGGCTGAAGTTCCGCCGCGAGGGCGTCGCGCCCGAGGTGCGGATCGAGGCGACGGCGGAGGCCGGGTGGGTGACGCTCACCGTCACCGACAACGGGATCGGGTTCGACCCGCAGTACCGCCAGCGGATCTTCCGCGTCTTCGAGCGCCTGCACGGCCGCGGGACCTATGCGGGGACGGGCATCGGCCTGGCGCTGTGCCGCAAGATCGCCGAGCGTCACGGCGGCAGCATCGAGGCCGACGGCGTCCCCGGCGGGGGCGCGACCTTCCGGGTCACCATGCAGACCCAACGCACGGAAGCGGTTCTAGATGCGCCGGCCGCCGGGATGGCGGACAGGGCGCCCGCCATCGAACAGGAGCCGTATGTCCCAGCTTGACCATCAGCATCGTCCGTTCACGATCCTTCTCGCCGATGACGACGAGGAGGATCGTCAGCTGGCGCACGATGCGCTGCAGGACTCGCGCCTGGCCAACGAGATGCGGTTCGTCGTCGACGGCGAGGATCTCCTCGACTACCTGAACCATCGCGGCCGATGGACCGAGTGCGAATCCCCGCGTCCGGGCATCATCCTCCTCGACCTCAACATGCCCAAGATGGACGGGCGCGAGGCGCTGGCCGAGATCAAGGCCGACGACTCGCTGCGGCGCATCCCGATCGTGGTGCTGACCACGTCCAAGGACGAAGCCGACGTGCTGGGCACCTACGACCTCGGCGTCAGCTCGTTCATCACCAAGCCGGTCACCTTCGGCGGTCTCGTCGACGTGATGAAGACGTGGACGCAGTACTGGTTTGAGATCGTCGAACTCCCCAACGGTGGCAATGGACCAGCAGATTGAGCCGATCCGCGTCCTGCTGATCGAGGACGACGAGGACGACTTTCTGATCACGAGCGACATGCTCCGCGGCCAGGAGCGTGCCCGCTACGAGGTCGAGTGGCGGTCGGAGTTCTCCGAGTCCCTGCACGCGATCGCGCAGCGACGCCACGACGTCTACCTCGTCGACTATCGCCTCGGCGAGCACACGGGCCTCGAGCTCGTGCGCGCGGGCTTCGCCGGTGCGCCGTCCTCGCCGGTGATCATGCTGACCGGCGAGGCGACGTACGAGATGGACCTCGAGGCGACCGCGCTCGGGGTCACCGACTACCTGGTCAAGCAGAAGCTCGACCCGCTCGTCCTCGAGCGCTCGATCCGCTATGCGATCAGCCACCAGAAGGCGATGCGCGCCCTCGCGCTATCCGAGGAGCGCTACGCGCTGGCGGTCCGCGCGGCCAACGACGGGATCTGGGACTGGGACCTGGTCACCAACCGGATCTACTTCTCGCCGCGCTGGCACGCGGTCCTCGGCCGACCCGAGCAGTCGGCCGACGAGGACCCGTCGACGTGGTTCGGGCTCGTCCATCCCGGCGACCTCGTCCGCCTGCGGGCGGCGATCAAGGCCCATCTCGATGGCCGCACGCCGCACCTGCAGTCCGAGCACCGCATGCGCCACGCCGACGGCACCTGGCGCTGGGTGATGAGTCGCGGCCTGACGATCCGCGGCGCCGACGGGGCGCCGACCCGCATGGCCGGCTCGCTGTCGGACATCACCGATCGGCGCGCCGCGCAGATGCGACTCCAGCACGACGCGCTGCACGACACGTTGACCGGACTGCCCAACCGGATGCTGTTCATGGACCGCGTCGACCAGATCCTCCAGCGCGCGGTCCGCGAGCCCGACTGCGGCTGCGCGGTGCTGTTCCTCGATGTCGATCGCTTCAAGCTCGTCAACGACAGCCTCAGCCACGCCGTCGGCGATCAGCTGCTCATCGCGCTGGCGACCCGCGTCGCCTCGGCGCTGCGACCCGGCGACACCGTGGCCCGCCTCGGTGGCGACGAGTTCACCGTGCTGCTCGAGGACGTCACCGGCGGCGACGACGCCACCGTCGTCGCCGACCGGATCATGCGCTCGTTCGACGAGGCGTTCGAGATCGACGGCAACGAGCTGTTCATCAGCCTCAGCATCGGCATCTCGCTGAGCGCTCCCGGCCTGGACCCGGCTGACCTGATGCGCAACGCCGACATCGCGATGTACGACGCCAAGCGCCGCGGACGCTCCCGCCGGACGGTGTTTGACCAGAGCATGCACCGGCGAGTCGTCGATCGCCTCGCCCGCGAGACCGAGCTGCGCCAGGTCGTCGAGTGCTCCCTGCTCGGGATCCACTACCAGCCGATCGTCGACCTGGAGACCGGCCGGATCCGCGCGCTCGAGGCGCTCGCCCGCTGGCCCGAGGACTGGCCGCCGGTGCCCCCGACCGAGTTCATCACGATCGCCGAGGAGACCGGGGTCATCGGGGCGCTCGGCCAGCAGGTGCTGCGCGAGGCGCTCGGCACGCTGTCGGGCTGGCGCGCCCAGGGACTGGTGGGCGAGGACGTCTGCGTCAGCGTCAACCTCTCCGGCCGCCAGCTCGACGACCCGACGCTGTCCGAGCACGTCCGGGAGGCGATCGACGCGGCGTCGCTGCCACCGGAGGCGCTGAAGCTCGAGATCACCGAGAGCACGCTGATGCAGGAGATCGAGCGCACACAGCACGTCTTCTCGGAGGTGTGCTCCAGCGGCGTGGGGCTGCACCTCGACGATTTCGGCACCGGCTACTCGTCGCTGGCGGCGCTGCACCGCTTCCCCGTCGACGCGCTGAAGATCGACCGCAGCTTCGTCTCGACGCTGCGCGAGGAGCCCGAGAACGACGTGATCGTCCGCTCCACCGTCGCGCTCGCCCACAGCCTCGGGCTGCCGGTCATCGCCGAGGGGATCGAGCACTCCGCGCAGCTGCGCCGGCTGCGCGCACTCGGCTGCGAGTACGGCCAGGGCTACCTGTTCTCGCGGCCGCTGAGCGCCGTCGCCGCCGGGTCGCTGCTGCGGCGCTGGTCCCCGTCGCAGGTCAACGAGCTCGGCGCGGTCGTCTGAGCCGGCGCGGGCGGGCATCTGCGCCGCTCTACACTCCGGCGCCGTGGATGACTCCGAGCTGGCCTACGACGACCGGGGTCTCGTCCCCTGCATCACCCAGGACTGGCGGACCGGCGAGGTCCTCACCCTCGCCTACATGAACGCCGAGGCGCTCGCCCTGACCCGGAGCACCGGCGAGGTCCACTTCTTCAGCCGCTCGCGCCGGCGGCTGTGGCGTAAGGGCGAGACCTCGGGCAACGTGCAGACCGTGCGCGCGCTGCGCTACGACTGCGACGGCGACGCGGTGCTCGCGCTCGTCGAGCCGGCCGGGCCCGCGTGCCACACCGGCGCGCGCACGTGCTTTCATCGCGGCGAGCCGACTGCCGGCGCGCCCTTCCAGACGCTGCCCAGCCTCGAGCGCACGATCGCCGCGCGGGCGAGCGAGCGTCCCGCCGGCTCCTACACCACGACGCTGCTCGACGACCCCGGCCTGGCGGGCGCCAAGGTCCGGGAGGAGGCCGAGGAGGTCGTGCGCGCGGCCCGCGAGGAGTCCGACGAGCGCGTCGCCGAGGAGGCCGCCGACGTCCTGTATCACCTGGCGGTGCTGCTCGCGGGTCGGGAGCTGACGCTCGCCGACGCCGAGCGGGTGCTCGATGGCCGTCGCGGGCGCTGAGCGGCGCGACGGCCCCGCCGACGCCGGCGGCGGGCCGTTCCCGTCGCTGCCGGTCGCGCGTGAGCTCGCGCGCGACCACAACCTGATCCCGCTGCGCGAGACGTTCATCGACGACACCCAGACCCCGGTGTCGGCGTTCCTGAAGCTGCGCGACCGCGCCCAGCCGTGCTTCCTGCTCGAGTCCGCCGAGCAGGGACGGGTGGGTCGCTACTCGTTCATCGGGTACCGGCCGCGGTCGGTGCTGCGCTGGTCGCTCGGGGATCCCGGCGACCCCTACGCGTTGGCCGCGCGGGAGCTCGCGCGGTACCGAGCGCCCGCGCTGCAGGGGCTGCCGCCGTTCGCCGGCGGCGCCGTCGGGGCGTTCGCCTACGACCTCGTCCGCTCGGTCGAGCCGCTCGGCGAGCCCAACCCCGATCCGATCGGCGTCCCCGACCTCGCGCTCATGATCACCGACGCGCTTGTCGTCTTCGACCATCTGCGCCACACCGTCTCGGTCCTGGCCAACGTCTACGCCGACGCGGGCGATCTCGAGTCGGCCTACGCCCACGCGCTCGACACGATCGCCGAGGTGCGCTGGCGCCTCGAGGGGCCGGTGCCGCGCCCCGCGCACCGTCCGGTCCGCGATCGCGCCGCGCCCGCGTTTGAGAGCAACATGACCCGGGAGCGCTTCGAGGCGATGGTCTCGCGCATCGTGCGCTACATCCACGCCGGAGACGCCTTCCAGGTCGTGCCCTCGCAGCGCTGGTCGGCGCCGATCGACGTCGAGGCGTTCTCGATCTACCGCGGCCTGCGGGCGATCAATCCGAGCCCGTACATGTACTTCCTGGACTTCGGGGACTTCGAGGTCGCCGGCGCCAGCCCCGAGCCGCTGATCACCGTCACCGGCCGCCGGGTCGCGACCCGGCCCGTCGCGGGCACCCGGCCGCGCGGGGCCAACGTCGACGAGGATCGACGGATGGCGCAGGAGCTGCTCGCCGACGTCAAGGAGCGTGCCGAGCACGTCATGCTCGTCGACCTCGGTCGCAACGACCTCGGCCGCGTCTGCCGCTACGGGTCGATCGAGGTGGAGAGCTTCATGGCCGTCGAGAACTACAGCCACGTCATGCACATCGTCTCGAGCGTCGTCGGCGAGCTGGCGCCGGGCGTCGGTCCGCTCGACGCGCTGCGCGCGGTGCTGCCCGCGGGCACGCTGTCCGGCGCGCCCAAGGTGCGCGCGATGCAGATCATCGACGAGCTCGAGCCGGTCAAGCGCGGCGGCTACGGCGGCGCGATCGGCTACGTCAGCTACACCGGCGAGCTCGACACGTGCATCCACATCCGCACCGTCGTCGTCAAGGACGGCGTCGCCCACATCCAGGCGGGCGGCGGGACGGTCGCCGACGCCCGGCCCGACTACGAGTACCGCGAGTCGGTGGCCAAGGCCCGCGCGGTGCGCGACGCGATCGCCCTCGCCGTCGCCCAGCCCGAGTGGGCGTGAGCCATGATGCGAGTCCTCGTCCTCGACAACTACGACAGCTTCACCTACAACCTCGTGCAGTACGTCGGCGAGGTGGCCACGCCGCCGGTGGAGATCGAAGTCGTCCGCAACGACCGGGCGACGGTCGACGATCTCATCATCCGCGGCTATGACCGCGTCATCGTCTCGCCCGGTCCCTGCACGCCGAACGAGGCCGGCATCTCGCTCGAGGCGGTCCGCCGCTTCCCCGAGGCGCGGATCCCGACCCTGGGCGTCTGCCTCGGCCATCAGGCGCTCGTGCAGGCCTGGGGCGGCGAGGTCGTGGCCCACGCCCCGGTGCACGGCAAGACCGCGCGGATCGAGCACGACGGCCGCACGATCTTCCGCGGCCTGCGTCCCGAGCTCGAGGTCGGCCGCTATCACTCGCTGATCGCCGCGCCCGACCTGCCCGCGATCCTCGAGCGCAGCGCGTCGGCCGACGGGATCGTCATGGCGGTGCGCCATCGCGAGCTGCCCGCCGAGGGCGTCCAGTTCCACCCCGAGTCGGTGCTGACCGAGCAGGGCCACGAGCTGTTGGCAAACTTCCTGCAGGCCCGGTCAGCCGGATGACTCACGCCGCCGACATACAGGCGAGCCAGCCGGATGACGCCGGCGCTGCCCGATCAGGCGAGGCAGGATGCCGAGAGCTGGACGATTCGCGCGGCGCGCGATCTGGCAGCGGGACGACTCGCGCGCCGGCCGCATCAGCGAGGCCGGATGCCGAGCGGCCGGCAAGTGCGAGCGGATGCCGAGCGCGCGCCAGGCGCGAAAGCAAGCCGGCGGGCGAGCGGAGGCGATCAGCGTGAGCGTTGATCCCGCGCTGCTGACGCGCTCCATCGACGCTCTGGCTTCGGGGCAGGACCTGAGCGCGGACGCGACCGCCGCGGTGCTCGCCGCGATCATGGCCGGCGAGGCGACCGAGGTCCAGATCGCCGCCTTTCTCATCGCCCTGCGCACGAAGGGCGAGACCGTGCCCGAGCTCGCGGGCCTGGCGCGGACGATGCGCGAGCTCGCCGAGCCCGTTCGGACCGATCGTCCGCATCTGCTCGACACCGCCGGGACCGGCGGCGGGCCGCGGACGTTCAACGTCTCGACGACCGCGGCGCTCATCGCCGCCGGCGCCGGATGCACGGTGGCCAAGCACGGCAACCGCTCGGCCACCGGGCTGTCGGGCTCCGCCGACGTGCTCGAGGCGCTCGGGGCGCGCATCGATCTGGCGCCCGAGGCGGTCGCCCGCTGCATCGCCGAGGTCGGCTTCGGGTTCATGTTCGCGCCCGCCCACCACCGCGCCACCCGCTTCGTCGTCCCGGTGCGCCGCGAGCTCGGCGTCCGCACGATCTTCAATTTCCTCGGTCCGCTGACCAATCCGGCGGGGGCCACCCGCCAGCTGATCGGTGTCTCGGATCCCGGCTACCTGGAGACGATGGCGGGCGCGCTCGCGCTGCTGGGCACCGAGCACGCGCTGCTCGTCTGCGGTCCCGACGGAGTCGACGAGCTCTCGCTCGCCGGACCCACGCGGGTGTTCGAGGTCACCCCGCAGGGCATCGCCGAGTATGAGATCGCCCCCGATCAGGTCGGCCTGGCGCCCGCGCCCGCGCACGCCATCCCGGGCGGCGATCCCGCGACCAACGCGGACATCACGCGCCGCATCTTCGCGGGCGATCCCTCGGTCGGGCGCCCGGCGCGCGACATGGCGACGCTCAACGCGGGCGCCGCGATCTACGCCGCCGGCGCCGCGGGCGACCTGGCGGCGGGAGTCGCGCGCGCCCAGGCGACGATCGACTCCGGCGCCGCGGAGGCGGCGCTGCACGGGTTCGTGGCGGCGACCCAGCGGCTCGCGTCGGCCGACACGGCGGTCCGATGAACGAGCTGCAGCGCATCGTCGCGCGGACCCGGTCAGAGCTCGCGTCGCGCCGGCGCGAGCGGCCGCTGGGCGAGGTTCGCGCCGCCGCCGAGCGTCGCGCCGCCGACGGTCCGCCGCGCGCGTTCGCCGCGGCGCTCGCCGGACCCGGCCTGTCGGTGATCGCCGAGCACAAGCGCCGTTCGCCCTCCGCGGGCGCGATCCGCGAGGACCTCGAGCTCTCAGACGTCGTCACCGCCTACGAGCGCGGCGGCGCGGCGGCGCTGTCGGTGCTGACCGAGCGCGAGGGGTTCGGCGGCTCGCTGCACGACCTCGCCGCCGCGCGCGCGGCGAGCACGCTGCCGATCCTGCGCAAGGACTTCATCGTCGACCCCTACCAGGTCCTCGAGGCGCTCGCCGGCGGCGCCGACGCGATCCTGCTCATCGTCGCCGCGCTTGCGCCGGCCGAGCTCGCGGCGCTGCACGCCGAGGCGGTGGCGCTCGGGCTCGGCGTGCTCGTCGAGGTCCACGACGCCGACGAGCTCGCGGTCGCCGCCGCGCTGGGGCCGGAGGTGATCGGGATCAACAACCGCGACCTGACGACGCTGCGGGTCGACACGAGGCGCACCGACGAGCTCCTGCCGGCGGTTCCGGCGGGCACGACCGTCGTCTCGGAGTCGGGATTGCGCGACGCCGGGGAGTGTGCGCGGCTCGCCGCCGCGGGCGTCGACGCGGTCCTCGTCGGCGAGGCGCTGATGCGCCGGGGCGACATCGAGTCGGCGTGTCGCGAGCTCGCGTCGGCCGCGCCCGCCTACGATGGTGCGGATGGACGCTCCGAGGATCAAGTTCTGCGGCCTCACTGACCCCGCCGACGCCGACGCCGCGGTGCAGGCCGGCGCCTGGGCGCTCGGCGTGATCCTGTGGCCGGGGTCGCGACGTCACTGCCGCACGGCGGTCGCCGCCCGGATCGCCGCCGCGCATCGCCGGCGGACGCAGATCGTCGGCGTGTTCGTCAACCCGACGCTTGACCAGGTGGCGCGCGCCGCCGAGGAGATCGGCCTGACCATGCTCCAGCTCCACGGCGACGAGGGCCCGGCGTTCTGCGCCGAGGCGGCGCGCCGCACCGGCTGTCGCGTGATCAAGTCCGCGCGGGTGCGCAGCGGCGCCGACATCCAGGCGCTGACGGCGTTCCACACCGACTTCCACCTGCTGGACGGCTACGTCGAGGGCATCCGCGGGGGCACCGGGGAGACGTTCGCCTGGGAGCTCGTGCGCGCGCACGGGCGCGCCGTGCCGGTGATCCTCTCGGGAGGGCTGCGCGCCGGCAACGTCGGCCAGGCGATCGCCGCGGTGCGCCCGTATGCCGTCGACGTCGCCTCCGGGGTGGAGAGTTCGCCGGGCCATAAGGACCACGATCGGCTGCACGCGTTCGCCGAGGCGGTCGCCGCCGGCGCGCGGGACGAGGCCATCGCAGCCGGATGACTCACGCAGCCGACATACAGGCGGGGCGGGTAGCCGGACGACTCGAGCGCGGCCCGGTCTGGCGAGGCCGGATGCCGAGAGCTGGACGATTCGCGCGGCGCGCGATCTGGCGAGGCGGGATGCCGAGCGCGCGCCCGGCGCGAACGCAGGCTCGAGCGGGTTCCGAGCGGAGGCAGTCAGCGTGAGCGAGCACCGCTTCGGCCCCTACGGCGGCCAGTACGTTCCCGAGACGCTGATGCCGGCGCTCGCCGAGCTCGAGTCGGCGTGGGAGAGCCTGCGGACCGACGAGCTCTTCGTCGCCGAGCTCGACGGCCTGCTGCGCGACTTCGTCGGGCGCCCGTCGCCGCTGTACCGGGCGGCACGGCTGTCGCAGGCCGCGGACCGTCCGATCTACCTCAAGCGCGAGGACCTCAACCACACCGGCGCCCATAAGATCAACAACGCGCTCGGCCAGGCGCTGCTGGCCCGGCGGATGGGCAAGCGGCGGATCATCGCCGAGACCGGCGCCGGCCAGCACGGCGTCGCCGCCGCGACCGCGTGCGCCCTGCTCGACCTCGAGTGCGTCGTCTACATGGGCACCGAGGACATGCGCCGCCAGAAGCCCAACGTGGAGCGGATGGGGTTGCTGGGTGCGCGGGTGGCGCCCGTCGACGCCGGCGCCCGAACGCTGAAGGAGGCGGTCTCGGCGGCGATCCGCGACTGGGTCGCCAACGTCCGCAGCACCCACTACATCATCGGCTCCTGCGTCGGGCCGGCGCCCTATCCCGCGCTCGTGCGCGACCTGCAGCGGGTCATCGGCGACGAGGCCCGCGCGCAGGTGCTGCGCCAGGCCGGCCGGCTGCCGCAGCGGGTGATCGCCTGCGTCGGCGGCGGATCGAACTCGATCGGGATCTTCCAGGCGTTCATCGCCGATGAGTCGGTCGAGCTCGTCGGCGTTGAGGCCGCGGGGGAGGGCCTGCACACCGGGCGCCACGGCGCGCCGCTGACCGCCGCCGGGCGCGCCGGCATCCTGCACGGGGCGCTGACCGCGATCATGCAGGACGAGGACGGCCAGATCCTCGAGGCGCACTCGATCTCGGCGGGGCTCGACTATCCCGGCTCAGGGCCCGAGCACGCGTGGCTGCGCGACTCCGGGCGAGCTCGCTACGCCGCGGTGACCGACGCCCAGGCGCTGCGCGCGTTCGCCCAGACGGCCCGCCTGGAAGGGATCATCCCGGCGCTCGAGAGCTCCCACGCGCTCGCCTGGGCGCTCGCCAACCCCGGCTCAGACCTCGATGTCGTGTGCCTGTCGGGGCGCGGTGACAAGGATCTGGCCGAGGCTCTGGCCGCGCTGGATGGGTGAGGCGCAGGGCATCGGACGGATCGCTGAGGCGTTCGCGCGGGCGCGGGCCGACGGGCGACGCGCCGCGCTCATGCCGTATCTGATGGGCGGCTTTCCGAGCCTCGAGGTCTCGCGCGAGATCGGCCTCGCCTACGCCGCGGCGGGCGCCGATCTCGTCGAGCTCGGGGTGCCGTTCTCCGATCCGCTCGCCGACGGACCGGTCATCCACGCCGCCGCCACCGCGGCGCTCGCCGCGGGCGCCACCGTCGCCCGCGTGCTCGCGGTCGGGGCGGCGATCGCGCGGCGCGTGCCGGTGGTGGTCATGTGCTACGCGAACCCGATCTACGCGCGTGGGCTGCAGCGCTTCCTCGACGAGCTCGTCGGCGCCGAGATCAGCGGACTGATCGTGCCCGACCTGCCGCTCGAGGAGGCAGCCGAGGCGCAGGACGCCTGCGAGGCCCGCGACCTCGCGTTCGTCCCGCTCGTCGCGCCGACGACCCCGCGCACCCGGCTGGTGCAGATCGGTGCCCGCGCCACCGGCTTCATCTACGCGGTCTCGGTGACCGGCACCACCGGCGAGCGCGACGGCGACGCCCCAACGCTGCACTCGGCGATCGAGCGCGCCGGCGACCACGCGGTCGTACCCGTCGCGGTCGGCTTCGGCATCGGCACCCCGGGGCAGGCGGCGGCGGCCGCGGCCGCGGGAGCCGACGGCGTCATCGTCGGCAGCCGCCTCGTGCGCGCCGCCGCCGAGTCCGACGATCCCGTGGCGGCGGTCTCCGAGCTCGTGGGCGGCTTCGCCGCGGCCCTCCGCGCAGCCGTCGGTTAGCATTCGCCGCCGATGGGCCTCATCCTCACCGTCACCGCCGGCCTCTGCATCTGGATCGCGGTCTGGTCGCTGAACGTCAGCGGCCTCGACGCGACGTTCATCGGCATCGGCCTGGTGCTGCTCGCGATCGGGATCCGCAACCTGCTCCCGTCCCTGCCCGGTCGGCGGGACTAGTCCCGCCGAGGGCGTCCGTGCGCGGCGTCGGGCTGCTCCGACTGGGAGGATGTCTCGGCCTGCTCGCGCTGGCGCTCGCCGGCTGCACGAGCGCGGCCGCGCCGCAGGACCAGTCGTCGGTCACCGTCCCGGGCTCGACGCTGTCGGTCTACAGCGCCCAGCCGCCGGGCCCGGCCAGCGCGGAGGCGAGCGACGTGCTCGACGCCGAGCGGCTCGCGCTGCGCCAGCAGGGCGGCCACGTCGGCACATACTCGGTGATGCTGGCGCCGGTGCACGAGGACGAGACCTCGGCCGACGCGCGCGCCGCGGTGTCTGACCCAACCGCGATCGCCTATCTGGGCGAGCTCGCTCCGGGCACCTCCGGCGTGTCGATCCAGATCACCAACCAGCTCGGCCTGCTGCAGATCAGCCCGGCCGACACCGCGGTCTACCTGACCCGGTCCGATCCGGCGGTCGCGGGCTCGCCCGGCCACTTCTATCCGTCGAGCTCGACCTATCACCGCACGTTCGCGCGCGTCGTGCCGAGCACCGCCGCCGAGGCCGAGGCGATCGTCGCCCGGCTGCGGGCGCAGCGCCTGGCGACGGTCGACGTCGTCAGCGACGGGCAGCCGTACGGCACCTCGATCGCCGCCGAGGTGCGCGTGGACGCGCGCGGCGCGGGCCTGCAGGTCACCTCGAGCCCGACCGGCGCCGGCGCCGTCTTCTACGCGGGCGCCCCCGGGGCGGCCGCCCGCGCGGCGCTCGACCGGGCGGCGGCCGCGGCGCCGCGGGCGAAGCTGTTCGCGCCCTCGGCGCTGTATGACCCGGCGTTCGTCTCGAGCCTGAGCGCGCCCGCGCGGAGCAACCTGACGATCTCGGTGCCCGGCTTCACGGCCCGGACGCTCACCGCGCAGGGCCGGCGCTTCACCAGCGCGTTCGACGCCGCCTACGGCCATGAGCCGCAGCCCGAGGCGATCTTCGGCTACGAGGCGATGGCCTCGCTGCTGGCGGTCCTGCACAGCGCCGGCTCGGAGGCCAACCGGCGCTCGGTCGTCGTCAGCCGCTACCTCGGGCTGCGCAACCGGGTCTCGGTCCTCGGCACGTATTCGATCTCCGGCGGAGACACCAGCATCGCGCCCTTCATCTTCGTCTCGCCCACGGACGCGCTGCTGTCCTCTGCCGGGGGAGGTTGAGCACGGACGCGGGGCCGCGCGGGGGGCGACGCGCGCGACGCCCGGCACCACCGCCGTTGCTGGGCCTGGCGGCCGCCCTCGCCGTCGCCCTCGCGCTGACGCTCGCGGGCTGTGGGGGTGACGCCGCCCCCCGGGGCGACCGGATCGCGGGACGGCGGCTGACGATCTACACGAGCCTGCCGTTCCTCGGCCCGTCGGCGGCGAGCGCCGAGGCGACGCTCGCCGGCGAGCGCATGGCGCTCGCGGCCCACGCGGGGCGGGTCGGCCGCTACCGGATCGCGCTGGCGCCGCTCGACGACGCGACCGTCTCGGGCGGCGGCTGGGATCCCGGCCAGACGAACGCCAACGCGCGCCTCGCCGTACGCGACCCGACGACGATCGGGTATCTCGGCGACCTGAACTCGGGCGCCTCGGCGGTGTCCATCCCGCTGCTCAGCCGGGCCGGCATCCCGCAGATCAGCCCCACCAGCACGGCCGTCGGGCTGACCTCCGGCGGCCCCGAGGCCGAGCCCGGGGAGCCGCAGAAGTACTACCCGACGATGAGACGCACCTTCGCCCGGGTCGTCCCATCGGACCGCGTGCAGGCGGCCGTGCAGGTGGCGCTGCAGCGTGCGGCGGGTTGCCGGCGCACCTACGTGCTGCAGGACCCCGAGGTCGACGGGACCTCGGAGGCCAACAGCTTCGCCGTCGCCGCCCAGGCGGCGCGGCTGCCGGTGACCGGTCCGGTGCAGTACGACCCGCGGTCGGCGAGCTTTGGCCCGGTCGCGACCGCGGCCGCCCAGAGCGGGGCCGACTGCGTGATGATCAGCGCGCTCGATCAGGACGGGGCGGCCGCGCTCACCGAGCAGGTGGCCCGCGCGATGCCCGACGCGCGGCTGTTCGCCGGCAACGAGCTCGCGCAGCGCGCCTTCTACGATCCCGCCGCCGGGGGCGTGCCGGCGTCGCTCGACGGGCGCCTGACGATGACCGTGGCGACGCTGAGCATCGGCGACTATCCGCCTGCGGGGCGGCGGTTCTTCCACGCCTACGCACGCCGCTACGGCGCCTGGCAGCCCGACGCGATCTTCGGCTACGAGGCGATGAGCCTGATGCTCGACGCGATCTCGCGCGCCACCCGCGACGGCCGCGGCGCCGCGCGGCGCTCGCGGGTCATCCACCGGATCTTCGCCACCCGCGACCGGCGCAGCGTGCTGGGGACCTACTCGATCGATTCCGACGGCGACACCACGCTGCACGCCTACGGCGTCTACCACGTGCGCGATGGGCGGCTCGTGTTCGCCGGCGCGATCGGCTGAGCGGCGAGGTTTGGGTTGTGTTAGGCACGCCGCCCCCGCGTCTTCCCACAGTCCCGCCTCGGCACTAAGGTGCCGCCATCCGGGTGACCAGCAGACCGGCGGTTCTGTTCAGAGGAGGACGACTATGACGTTGGGGAGAGCTTTCAGGGCGTGCCTCGTGATGGGGGCCTTGGCGGCTGTGACCGCGTGCGGCTCGAGCTCATCCAAGAGCTCGTCGAGCTCGAGCGGCGGGAGCGGGAGCGGCGGCTCGACCGTCGACATCTATTCGAGCCTGCCGCTGCAGGGCGCGTCGACGGCCCAGACCGACCCGATGGTCAACGGGATCAAGCTCGCGCTCTCGCAGGCCGGCGGCAAGGCCGGCAAGTACACCGTGAAGTACACGTCGCTCGACGACTCGACCGCGGCGGCCGGGAAGTGGGACCCCGGTCAGACGGCGGCCAACGCGCGCAAGGTCGCCGCCGATCCGAAGGCCGCCTACTACATGGGAGAGTTCAACTCCGGCGCCTCGGAGATCTCGATCCCGATCCTCAACCAGGCCGGCGTCCCCATGGTCAGCCCCGCCAACACCTATGTCGGGTTGACCACGAACCTGCCGGGGTCGGCGCCCGGTGAGCCGCAGAAGTACTACCCGACCGGGAAGCGCAACTACCTGCGGATCGTCCCGATCGACTCGATCCAGGCGGCCACCGACCTGATCGCCATGAAGCAGGCGGGCTGCACGAAGGTCGCGGTGGCCAACGACAAGGAGGCCTACGGCGCCGGCCTGGCCGACCTGCTCGAGCTCGAGAAGAAGCTCTACGGCGTCGACGTCGTGTCGAACACCGGCATCGATCCGACCGCGCCGAACTTCCGCTCCTACGCGAGCACGATCCAGGGACAGGGAGCGGACTGCTTCTTCTTCTCGGGCATCGTGTCCAACGGCGCGGTCCAGATCACCAAGGACGTCCACACCGCGCTGCCCAAGGCCAAGATCTTCGGCCCCGACGGCGTCTGCACCGACTCCTACACCGCCCAGAAAAAGGGCGGCGTGCCGGCGGCGATCGACCCGCTGATGGAGTGCACCGTGGCCACCCAGGACCTGGCCGCCTACCCCGGTGGCAAGGCCTTCCTGAAGGCCTACAAGGCCAAGTACGGCGCCGGACAACCGGATCCGTACGCGATCTACGGCTACGAGGCGATGAAGCTCGGGCTCGACACGATCGCCAAGGCCGGTCCGAGCAAGTCCGCCGTGCTCAGCGCCCTGTTCGCCACCACGGCCCGCCACTCGGTGCTCGGCACCTACGGCTTTGACAAGAACGGCGACACGACGCTGAAGTCTTACGGCCTGTACAAGGTCAACGCGGCGGGCGAGCCCGTCTTCTTCAAGACGATCACGCCCACCAAGACGGTCAGCTAGTCGGTCGGTGACGCGGCGGGGAGGGCGCGATCCGCGCCCTCCCCGCTTATTCTTGGCGCCGTGGAAGCGTCCTCGTTCACGCCTCGCCTGCCCGCCCCGGCGGTGCGCCCGCTCGCGGCGATCCGCCGCGTCACCGGGCGCTGGGGCCTGCTCGTGGCCCTCGCCGCGCTGCCGGTCTACTACGGGATCCGCGACCTCACCCACGGGTACGCCGCCGGGGCCATCCACGGCCACGCGCTCATCCACCACGACCTCAGCCGGCTCGGGGTCAACGTCGTCGAGGGGCTGTCCAACGGGGCGATCTGGGCGCTGATCGCAATCGGCTACACGCTCGTCTACGGGATCATCGAGCTGATCAACTTCGCCCACGGCGACGTGTTCATGATCGGCTCGTTCACCGCCGCGGGCTTCTGGGGGACGCTCGGCCTTGGGCTGGCGACCGGCCCGCTCGGGCTCGTCGTCGGGCTGATCGCGACGCTCATCGTCTCGATGCTCGTCTGCGGCTCGCTGAACGTGCTCATCGAGCGCGTCGCCTACCGCCCGCTGCGCGGGGCGCCGAAGCTCGCCCCGCTCATCACCGCCGTCGGCTTCTCGTTCATCCTGCAGAACGTGGGGCTGCTGTGGCTCGGCGGCTCGCCCCAGGGCGTCAACGACCTCGTCCACCAGAGCCAGACGGTGTTCACCATCTCCGGAGTGCCGATCCAGCGCGGGTATCTGCTGGCGCTCCTCGTCATGATCCCGCTCGTCCTCGGGCTCGCCTGGTTCATCACGAACACCCGTCCGGGCCGGGCGATGCGCGCGACCGCGCAGGACCCCGAGGCGGCGCGGCTGATGGGCATCGACGTCAACCGGACGATCTCGCTGACCTTCCTGCTCGGCGGGATGCTCGCCGGCGCGGCCGGCCTCGTCTACGCCCTCTACGAGACGAACATCTGGTACTTCCAGGGCTTCGAGGCGGGACTGATCGCGTTCACGGCGGCCGTCATGGGCGGTATCGGCAACGTCCGCGGCGCCGTCCTCGGCGGGCTGATCATCGGTGTCATCCAGTCGCTGTCGGACTCGCGCATGGGCCCGCAGTGGACCGAGGCGGTCGTGTTCGGCTACCTCATCGTGATCATGATCCTGCGCCCCCGCGGGCTGCTCGGCGAGGAGACGCGCGAGGCCGGATGAGCGAGCTGGCGGCGCAGCTGCGGGAGTGGCGCGAGGCGATCGGCGCCCGGCTGCCGCCCTGGTGGTCGCGGGGCCTGGCGGCCACGGCGATCTTCATCGGGATCGTGCTGCCGTTCTTCTTCTCGCAGAACAGCGGGTTCATGAACGCGACGATCATCGCCGTGGCCTTCGCGGTGATGTCGCTGGGGCTCAACGTCGTCGTCGGCTTCGCCGGCCTGCTCGACCTCGGCTACGTCGCGTTCTACGCGCTCGGCGCCTACGCGCTCGGCTGGTTTGGCTCGAGCTTCTTCTTCCAGGCGCACGTCCACGTCGGGGTCTCGGGGGTCGCCGCCACCGAGATCGGCGTCCATCTGAACTTCGTGCTCATCCTCATCGCCGCCGCCGCCATCTGCGCGATCGCCGGCATGCTGATCGGGCTCCCGACGCTGCGCCTGCGCGGCGACTACATCGCCATCGTCACCCTCGCCTTCGGGGAGATCATCGACCGGGTCGCGGTCAACGGACAGAGCGTCCACGTCGGCGGGGGGATGACGCTGACCGCGGGCAACCTCGGCATCAGCGCCGTCGACTCACCCTCCTTCCCGGGCATCGGGCAGTTCAACCTGCTCGATCTCAGACCCTGGTACTGGCTCATCCTGGCGATCCTGTTCGTCGTGCTGTTCGTCAACCTGCGCCTGCGCGACTCGCGACTCGGGCGCGCCTGGGTGGCGCTGCGCGAGGACGAGGTCGCCGCCGTCTCGATGGGCATCCCGTCGGTGCGCACCAAGCTCTCCGCCTACGCGATCGGCGCGATGTTCGGCGGCATGTCGGGCGCCTTTCTGGGGACCTACTACACCGAGGTCAACGCCGGGCAGTTCCAGTTCGGCTTCTCGATCTTCATCCTCGCCATGGTCATCATCGGCGGACTGGGCTCGATCTGGGGGGCGGTCGTCGGCGGGCTGCTGCTCGGCTACATCAACAACTACCTGATCCCCGACGTGCTCAACGACCTGCCCTCCAAGCTCGGCCTGAACTTCTCGACGACGACGATCGAGTACGGGATCTTCGGGTTCCTGCTCGTGCTCGTGATGGTGCTGCGCCCGCAGGGGCTCATCCCCGAGCGACGGCGCCGGATGGAGATGACCGCCGAGATCGCCGCCGAGGACGCGCAGCTCGTGGAGAGCACGGTGCCGTGAGCGTCGGGGCCTCGGCGCAGGCGGCCCCGGCGGGGTGGGCGGGACCGGCTCCCGCGATGGCGGTCGACCACGTGACCAAGGAGTTCGGCGGCCTGGTCGCCGTCGACGACGTCTCGCTGCGGGTGCCCAGCCGCGCGATCGTGTCGCTGATCGGGCCCAACGGCGCCGGCAAGACGACGCTGTTCAACATGCTGACCGGCCTCTACAAGCCCACCGCGGGCCGCATCCTGCTCGGCGAGCGGGATATCAGCCGGGCCCGGCCTGATCGCATCACCGGGATGGGGGTGGCGCGCACCTTTCAGAACATCCGCTTGTTCGGCGCGATGACCGCCCTGGAGAACGTGCTCATCGGCCGTCACGCGCGGATGCGCGCCGGACTGTTCGGATCGATCTTCAGGCCGCCGTGGATCGCTCGCGAGGAGCGCGACGCTCGCGAGCGCGCCCGGGAGCTCTTGACCTACGTCGGGCTGGCCCCCGGCGCCGTCGACCAGCTGTCGACGCAGCTGTCCTACGGCGACCAGCGCCGGGTCGAGATCGCCCGGGCGCTCGCCTCGGACCCGACGATGCTCCTCCTCGACGAGCCGACCGCCGGTATGAACCCCCAGGAGTCCGCGCAGCTGACCGCCTTCATGCGCAAGCTCCGCGACGACCTCGGCCTGACCATCCTGCTCATCGAGCACGACATGAGGGTCGTGATGGGGGTCTCCGAGCACGTCTGGGTCCTCGACCACGGCGAGAAGATCGCCGAGGGCTCGGCCGCCGCGGTGCGCGAGAACCCGCGGGTGATCGAGGCCTACCTGGGAAAGCAGGACTAGGTGGCCCTCCTCGAGGTCGACGGGATCCACTCCCACTACGGCTCGATCGAGGCGCTGAAGGGGGTCTCGCTCGAGGTGCAGGAGGGGGAGGTGGTGACCCTGATCGGCTCCAACGGCGCCGGGAAGTCGACGACCCTGCGCTCGATCTCGGGCCTGACGCCGGCCAGCAGCGGCCGGATCCGCTTCGCCGGGGCCGACATCACCCGCGTCCCCGCCCACCGGATCCCCGGCCATGGGATCGCGCTCGCCCCCGAGGGCCGCCACTGCTTCCCGCGCATGACCGTGCGCGAGAACCTCGACCTCGGCGCGCATCACCGCCGCGGCGCCGAGGTGAGCGCCGACATGGAGCGGGTGTTCACGCTCTTCCCGCGCCTGCGCGAGCGCGAGAAGCAGAAGGCGGGGACGATGTCCGGCGGCGAGCAGCAGATGCTCGCGATCGGCCGTGCGCTCATGGCCCGGCCGCGGCTGCTCATGCTCGACGAGCCCTCGATGGGGATCGCACCGATCCTCGTCCAGCGGATCTACGAGACGATCGGCGAGATCAACCGCGCCGGGGTGACGATCCTCCTCGTCGAGCAGAACGCCAACTACGCGCTCGAGGTCTCCCGTCGCGGCTATGTGCTCGAGACCGGCCGCGTCGTGCTCGCCGACACCTCCGCCCAGCTGCGCGACGACCCTGAGGTCCAGCGCGCCTACCTTGGGACCTGACGCCGCGTGCTCGTCGTCGCCACCCTCGGCGCCACCGCCCTCTACCTCCTGTTCGTGTGGCTGCTCGCCGCCGCCGGGGCCGCCTGGATGTCGGACCGCAAGGGCTACGGCGAGCGCGTCGGGCTGACCTTCGGGCTGATCCTCAGCCTCGTCGGGTTTCTTCTCGTCTGCCTGCTCCCGGGACGGCCGGGGTCGGCATGGAGGGAGGAGGGGGTGCTGCCGCGCCGGCGCGCCGGCGGCGAGGCGGACTCCGAGGGCCCGCCCGCGGGGGCGGCCAGCGAGGGCCGGCCCGCGGGGGCGGCCAGCGAGGGCCCGCCCGCGGGCGCGGACTCCGAGGGCCCGCCCGCGGGGGCGGCCAGCGAGGGCCCGCCCGCCGAGGCGGGGTCGACGCCGGCCGACTGAGGCATCTCAGCGGCGGGTGGGGGCGGCGGCGAGGCCGGACGTGGCCCAGGCCAGCGCGGCGGCGAGCTGGGCGACGACGACCATCGGTCGCTCCTTCAGCTGCCGCCAGGTGATCCGGATGACGGTCAGGCCGGCAGCGCGCAGCGCGGCGTCCTTGCGCCGGTCGCGCTCGTAGGCCCAGCGGTCGGTGTGGAAGGCGACGCTGTCGACCTCGACGACGAGCCGATGCTCGGGCCAGTGGAAGTCGACCTCGAACCCCTCGAGGGGCACGTTGAGCCGGGGCGGCGGGAGCTCGGCGGCGCGGACGAGCTCGAGCATCCGGATCTCGCCGTCGGACCGGGTCAGCGCCGGGGCGGCGTCGTCGGCGAGCGCCGCGCGCACGCGTGCGGCCCCCCGGAGGCCGGGCGCCCGGGAGGCGACCTCGGCAAGCTCGGTCTCGCCGACGAGGCGTGAGCGCAGCGCGTCGCTGATCACGCGCTCGAGCGGCGCGTCGGCGATCGACTCCGCCAGGTGGATCAGCGTCCACGCGACCGAGGTCACCGGCAGGCTCTGACGCGTGCGCAGGTCGCGGTCGGGCACGAGCCGGCTGCGATGCGCGCACAGGCCGGGGCGGCTGACCGGGGCGTCGCCGTCGAGCAGGAGGTGAATGCGCCGGTCGCGCGAGCCGGGGAGGTGCAGGCCCCAGATCCCTGCGGCCGAGGCGTGGCTGATCGCCCGGGCGCGGGGGACCGCGAGCAGGGCCACGGTCTCGTCGCGCAGCGGCGCGCGGGCGCGGTGGCCGACGGCGTAGACGCCGCGGCGGAGCCGATGCAGGCTTCCGCGCTCGATGAGGCGGGTGATCGTGGCGGCCCCGATCCCGAGCCCGAGGAGCTGGTGACGAGCGATGCAGCCGCGCTGCATCGAGGCCACCGACGCGATCCGCTGGTGCAGCGTGCCCTGCACGCGGACAAGCCGCCGAACCCCGAGCACCCTGACGAGGTGGGGTGGTTCGCATCCGGCGTCCGGATGCTCGCCGCCGAGGCGGGGTGCGGCGCCCGAGGGTCGGTCGATTGGTTGCGTCATCTCCCAGCAGAGCTCTCGGCCGCCCCCGTCGCACCCCCCTCGTTGCACTTTCGCCACACGGGTCCCGACGCCCCGCCGGCGCGAGATACGCTCAGCGGACGATGGCCGACGAGCTCTTCCTGATCGACGGCAACAGCCTCGCCTACCGGGCGTTCTTCGCGCTCCCGGAGTCGATCGCGACCTCGACCGGGGTGCCGACGAATGCGATCTTCGGCTTCGCCTCGATGCTCGTCAAGATCCTCACCGACTACGGGCCCAAGGCGACCGTCGTGGTCTGGGACGCGGGGTCGAGCGGGCGCAAGGAGGTCTACTCCGAGTACAAGGCCCAGCGCTCCACCCGCCCCGACCTGCTGCGGGAGCAGTGGCCGCATCTCGAGCCGCTCGTCGACGCCTTCGGCTACCGCAACCTGCAGGTCGACGGCTACGAGGCCGACGACGTCATCGCCTCGATCGCCGAGCAGGCCAAGGCGCAGGACCCGCCGATCGAAGTCATGGTGGTCACCGGCGACCGCGACGCCTACCAGCTCGTCGACGAGCAGGTCTCGATCATGACGACCTCGCGCGGGATCACCGACACCCGCGTCTACGACCGCGACGGCGTCATCGACCGCTACGGCATCCCGCCCGAGCTCGTGCCCGACTTCATCGGCTTGAAGGGCGACACGTCGGACAACATCCCCGGGGTCCCCGGGATCGGCGACAAGACCGCCGCCGACCTGCTGCAGCGGTTCGGCTCGCTCGAGGCGGTGCTCGACCACATCGACGACATCTCGGGCGCCAAGCGCAAGCAGAACCTGACCGAGCACGCCGACGACGCGCGCGTCTCCAAGCACCTGGCGACCGCCAAGCGCGACATCCCACTCGACGGGCTCGACGTCGCGCGGTTCGCCTCCGTCGAGCCCGACCGCTCGCGGCTGCGCGAGGTCTTCCGCGAGTTCGAGCTGCGCGAGCCGCTGCGCCGCCTCGAGGAGGCGCTCGGGTCCGCCGACGCCGCGGCGCCGGCCCCCGCCGCCGAGCAGGCGCTGGCCGCCACCGTCCGCCGGGCGCGGCTCGCCGATCTGCAGGCGGCATCGGGTGACGCCGAGCTGTCGGTGGCCGTCCGCGTCCCCGAGGCGCCCGAGGGCGCGCTGTTCGCCGAGGGCGAGCAGCAGTGGCGCTTCGGCGTCTACGGCGCGCGCGACGGTGAGGTGCTCGTCGGCGAGTGCGAGCGTCCGGAGGCGCTCGTGCAGGCCGTCGGGACGCGTCCCGTCATCGCCCACGACGCCAAGTCCCTGGGCGAGGTGCCGCCGGGCCTCGCCCACGACACCGAGGTCGCCGCCTACCTGCTCGAGCCCGCCCGGCGCGCCTACCCGTTCCGCGAGCTGTGCGAGGAGCGCGGGCTGGCGACCGACGTCGACGATCCCGCCGGCGCCGACGCGCGGCTCGCGCAGGCGCTCGCCGCCTGGCAGCGCGAGGAGATCCGCGGCCGGGGCCTGACCGAGCTGCTGATGGGAGTCGAGCTGCCGATCGTGCGCATCCTGCGCGAGATGGAGCTCGCCGGAGTCCGGCTCGACACCCGGCGGCTGCGGGCCATCTCGGAGCGGGTCAAGCTCGAGGCCGACGGGCTGGAGTCCGAGATCTACGAGCTCGCCGGCGAGCAGTTCACGCTCGGCTCCCCGCGGCAGCTCGAGGAGGTCCTGTTCGGCAAGCTCGGCCTGTCGCGCAAGCGCCGCGGCAAGACCGGCTACTCGACCGACGCCCGCGTGCTGCAGGCGATCCGCTCCGAGCACGAGATCGTGCCCAAGATCGAGCGCTGGCGCGAGCTGACCAAGCTCGCCCAGACCTACCTCGACGCCTTCCCGCTGCTCGTCGACGCGCGCAGCCGCTTGCACACGACGTTCAACCAGACCGCGGCGACGACCGGCCGGCTGTCCTCGAACAACCCGAACCTCCAGAACATCCCGATCCGCACCGAGCTCGGGCGCGAGATCCGCGCCTGCTTCGTCGCCGAGCCCGGCCACCTGCTCGTCTCCGCCGACTACTCGCAGGTCGAGCTGCGGATCCTCGCCCACATCGCCGGCGAGGAGGTGCTCAAGGAGATCTTCCGCCGCGGCGAGGACGTGCACACCGCGACCGCCTGCCGCGTGTTCGAGGTCACCCCCGGCGAGATCGACCCCGGCATGCGCTCGAAGTCGAAGATGATCAACTACGGGATCGTCTACGGCCTGTCGGCCTACGGCATGGCCGACCGCCTCGACATCCCGCAGTCCGAGGCCGACGAGTTCATCCAGCGCTACATGGAGGGCTTTCCGGCGGTTCGGCGTTTCATCGAGGAGACGATCCAGCAGGGGACCGAGCACGGGTACGTCTCGACGCTGTTCGGCCGCCGACGCCAGGTGCCCGAGCTGCGCGCGCGACGCTGGGAGCTGCGCAAGCAGGGCGAGCGCTTCGCGGTCAACATGGTCATCCAGGGCACCGCGGCCGACATCATGAAGGTGGCGATGGTCCGCTGCGACCAGGCGCTGCGCGACGCCGGCCTGCAAGCGCGGCTCGTGCTCCAGATCCACGACGAGCTGCTGTTCGAATCCTCGCCCCAGGAGGCCGAGACGGTCAAGGAGATCGCCATCCGCGAGATGGCGGCCGCCCACGAGCTCGACCCGGTCCTCGCCGTCGAGGCGGGGATCGGGGCCGACTGGCTGGCGGCGAAATGACGGCGCCCGCGCACCGATCCGATGCACGGGCGCCCGCGTGGTACAGGCCGGCGGCTCGGGCCGGACCGGTCGTCCAGCCGAGCCGCGGCCAGACCGGTCGCCCGGCGAGCCGCGGTGGTCGGCCCCGTACGTGCCGGAACGGCCACTAGCGCTTCGGCACTCGGCTAGTAGTTCTCACCACCCTGACCGCCGCCACCTCCGGGGTCGTCGCCGCCGCCGCCGCCACCACCGCCGCCGGGGTCGTCGTCGTAGCCGCCGCCGCTACCGCCGCCGCCGCGTCCGGGGTCGTCCTCATAGCCGCCGCTACCGCCGCCGCCGCGTCCGGGGTCGTCCTCATAGCCGCCACCGCCGCCGCCACCGCCGCCGCCGCCGGGGTCGTCCTCGTAGCCGCCGCCCTGGCCGCCCTGATCTTCGTACTCGTCCCGTCCGGTCATGTGACCCCTCCCATGTTGGTTGGCCGGCCGGC
>Ga0213875_10000352_pt1 | contig 43112 bp, 38 predicted proteins | sample BarmaccomBMRX_R8_FD_160105 | JGI IMG/M metagenome (GOLD analysis project Ga0213875, IMG submission 160105) | Root-associated microbial communities from Barbacenia macrantha in rupestrian grasslands, the National Park of Serra do Cipo, Brazil - RX_R8 | ecosystem: Host-associated > Plants > Roots...
ACCCAGCTGTCGTCCTCGTCCCGCGCCGGCCGGTTCGCCCCAGCCCAGCCGGTCGCCGAGGACGCCGCCGCCATCGACCGGCTGGTCGCCTTCCTCGGCCGACCTGTCCCAGCAGCGACGACCTAAAGAATGTAGGGGCCGTTCTACGAGGAAACGAATGCCAGAAAGCGATGCCGGACGCCACGGTGCACGGCGCTATTTTCCATCAGGTCAAGCTGCACTCTGGCGCGCCGATTCGCCCGACGAAATCCCACCAACCGGACCCTGCTGACGATGCTCGCGCGTCGACAGATAGTCCGCGGTGCGCGGAGCTCAGACTGCCGCGAGCGCGAAGGCGGCCACGTCGAGGTAAGCGTGCTCGACGGGCTCCCACAGCGCCAGCCGGTACTGCGCCGCCGCCAGCGGGTCATCCGAGTGCAGCAGCTCGGCTGCCGAACCTAGTCGGCGGGCTTCGGCTATCCGCTCGATCAAAACCAACAGCGCCTCAGTGAAAGCCTCAGTGCCGGGCTGGGTGGCGTGGACAGGGCTACTGCGCACAGCCGGACCTCCGATCTGATCGGCCCCGGGACAGTTGCTCGCCACATTGCCGGGGCGCCCAATCACTGACAGTGTCCGTATCGGCACCATGCCGGAAGCTGTTTCGGAAATCGTGATGAATCGCCCATACGGCCGCTCGGGGAGAGCGGACATACGCGCATCCGTAAGCTCGTGCCGTGCGCCGTAACCCGCTGAAGGCAAAACCGGCAGGTCGGGAGCCTCGCTGGCCGGTGGGGCCGGGTCAGGAGTCGGTGTGGGACTACCCGCGGCCGCCCCGAGCGCAGCGGGTGTCGCGCCGGGTCCGGATCGTGCACGGCGGCGTCCTCATGGTCGACACCGATGATGTGGTCCGGGTGCTGGAGACCTCGCATCCCCCGACTTACTACCTGCCTCGTGCGGAATTCCGGGTACCGCTGCTGCCGTCATCACGGCTGACGATGTGCGAGTGGAAGGGCGAGGCTTGCTACGTCGATGTCGACGTGCCCGGCGTCGCAGTGCTGCGCGATGCCGGATGGTGGTACCCGCAGCCTGACCTGCGCTACCCGCAGCTCAACGACCGGGTCGCCGTGTACGCCGGCCCGTTCGACGAGGTGACCGTGGACGGCGAGCCCGTGACGCCGCAGCCTGGCGACTTCTATGGAGGCTGGATCACCACCGACGTCGTTGGCCCGTTCAAAGGCGGACCCGGCAGCCGGAGCTGATCGCACCGAGGGCGAAACCGTATCGCTGCATGCCGGTATCACGATCGAAGCTGATGCCCGTGCTGGCAGCTCACGGTGCGGTGCAGCCTGCGCCGCCACAGCTGCAGCCGGCGCAACCACCCGGCCGTGGTGGCACGGTGGCGGCTGCAGCCCGGTGGCCCAGCAATCCGCCGGCCAGCAAGAGCCCTACCGCGCCGGCACCGGTCACCGACACGATGACGGTGAGCGCTGGACCAGCCGCCCCCGAGGCCAGCCCGCCTCCGACGGTGCACAGTGCGCCCGCTGCCAGCACCGGAGGCGCAGCCACCCGGTTCGCCGTCACGAACGCGGCGTCTGAGCGCAACGTCGCGGGAGTGCGGACGCCGGCGAAGCGGTTGCGTGGTAGCAGCTGGCGCCAGCCGAGCACGCCGACGGTGAGCAGCGCGACGCCGGCGATCACGAGGATTGCGGCAAGCAGGGTGGACGCCCGCACGAAGGCCACAATAGCGCTGGCAGCGGCAGTGTCTGCCGATGCCTGGAGGCCGTCAGGCGGGTGGGTCAGTGATGTGGTGGCACAGCCACGCCAGCGCCAGCGGGTAGCGGTAGTCGATCCGGCTGTGGCCAGCGTCGAACAGCTCGAAGCGCACTCGCTCATCGGGTAGCCCCGCATCGCGCAGCGCCGCGCGAAAGGCCTGCGCGCCCACGTCGAGGAACCACTCGTCCCGGGTGCCGGCGTCGAGCCACACGGCCCGCAGCGAACGCAGCGCCTCGGCATACCGCGGCGCCATCCGTACCGGATCCCAGTCGAGCCAACGTTGCCACACCGACGGCCGCAGCATCCCGGTATGCGGGTCGAACGGCAGCTCGGGGGTGCCGTCGTCGCGGGCGGAAAAACATGCCGAGATGCCCAGCATCATCAGCAGATGCTCATCGGCTGACTTGGTGAACGGGGTCCGGGACTGGAACTCGGTCCACCAGGCAGAGATGTCGCCGTCATAGTCGCGAAGGTGGCGCACCGACTTGCCGAACTCGGCGAGGTAGCACAGCTCGTACAGCGCGTCCCCGGCGTGACTGGCCAGCGCTCCGAACAGGTCCGGCCGCAGCATTGGCGTGATCATGGCGCCGAAGCCGCCGGAGGACTTGCCGGTGATCGCCCGGTGCGCCCGGTCGGCCAGCGTCCGGTACCGCGCGTCGACGAACGGCACGACCTCCTGGCAAAGGTAGCTGTGGTAGCGCCCGGTGCCGGGAGAGTCGACGAACTGGCTGCCCCCATATGCCGTCCATGCGTCGACGAACACCAGCACCGCCGGGGGGACGTCACCGGTGGCGAACAGCGCATCAGCGGCTTCCGGAAACGTCGGCCGGAAGGCGCTGCGGTTGGCCCACATGGCCAGCTGCCCGGTGTATCCCTGGATCACGTAGATGCTCGGGTAGCTCTGCTCCGAGTCGTCGTAACCGGGGGGCACGTACACCCACAACGGACGGCGCGCAGGATCGCCTAAATAGTTGTCCCGGAGTAACTCGCTGTCGATCACATGCTCGTCGATCCGGCCAGCAAGCTCGGTGCACCGCAGTTGGATCACGACATCACCTGGTCAGGAGAGAGCGACACGCCGGGCAGGAGCGCACGACACACCAGGCACAACTTACTGACACGCCCGGCATGAGGGAGCGACACGCCCGGAGGGAGCGGGGGTCAGCGGTCCAGGTCGCCGCGGATGAAGGCTTCGACGGCGGCGAACGCATCGGAGTCGGAACATTGCACCGGCGGTGACTTCATGAAATATGACGACGCGGAGATGATCGGCCCGCCGACACCCCGGTCTGCGGCGATCTTCGCCGCCCGGATCGCGTCGATGATGACGCCGGCGGAGTTGGGCGAATCCCAGACCTCCAGCTTGTACTCCATGTTCAGCGGCACGTCGCCGAACGCCCGGCCCTCCAGCCGCACGTAGGCCCACTTGCGGTCGTCCAGCCACGGCACATGGTCCGACGGCCCGATGTGCACCGCCGCCTTCTCCATCTCGTGGGGCACCTGCGAGGTCACCGATTGGGTCTTGGAGATCTTCTTCGACTCGAGGCGCTTGCGCTCGAGCATGTTCATGAAATCCATGTTCCCGCCGAAGTTGAGCTGGTAGGTGCGCAGCAGCTCCACCCCACGGTCTTCGAACAGCTTGGCCAGCACCCGGTGCGTGATCGTCGCGCCCACCTGAGACTTGATGTCGTCGCCGATGATGGGCACCCCGGCCGCGGTGAACTTGTCGGCCCACACCGGGTCGGAGGCGATGAACACCGGAAGGGCGTTGACGAACGCCACGCCGGCGTCCAGCGCGCACTGGGCGTAGAACCGGTCCGCCTGTTCCGAGCCCACCGGTAGGTAGGACACCAGCACGTCAGCCCGCGACTCGCTCAGCACCTCCACCACATCGACCGGCTCTTCGTCGGACTCGGTGATGACGTCCCGGTAGTACTGCCCCAACCCATCCATCGTGTGGCCGCGCGAGACTGTGACGCCCAGCGGTGGCACATCGCAGATCGAGATGGTGTTGTTCGCGCTGGCGATGATGGCCTCGGAAAGATCCCGCCCTACCTTCTTGGCGTCGACATCAAATGCGGCGACGAACTGGAGATCGCCCACGTGGTAAGCGCCGAAACGGACATGCATCAGGCCGGGTACGCGGGCTTCCGGGTCGGCGTTGCGGTAGTAGTGCACCCCCTGGACCAGCGACGCAGCGCAGTTGCCGACGCCCACGACGGCGACCCGGATCGGGCAGCTGGCGTCACGGCTTGCGGTCATGATCCGCCCTTTCAGTCGTCTTGTGACGGTGATGGGTTCGCCTGCTCATGGGCGATCAGTTCATTGAGCCAGCGCACCTCACGCTCGCTGGTTTCCAGACCCATCCGGTGCAGTTCGAGCGTGTAGCGGTCGATCTGATCGCCGGTACGGGCCAGCGCGGTGCGCAATCCCTCGCGGCGTTCCTCGACGCGCCGGCGCCGGCCCTCCAGGATGCGCATCCGCACCTCGGCAGGGGTACGGGAGAAAAAGGCCAGGTGGACCCCGAACCCGTGGTCGTCCCAGGTTTGCGGGCCGGCATCGGACAGCAGGGTGTCCAGGCGTTCTTTGCCGTCAGCGGTGAGCCGGTACACCCGCCGGCTGCGGCGCGACCAACTCGTCGGCCGTCCTGCGGGCAGCTCCGTGGCCGCCGCTTCGTCCTCGACGATAAAGCCGGAGCGCTGCAATCGGCGTAGCGTGGGGTACAGCGAGCCGAACGAGCAGGCCCGGAACGTTCCGAGTAGTCCGGTAAGTCGTTTGTGCAGCTCATAGCCATGCATGGGGGAGTCATGGAGCACCCCCAACACGGCTAGTTCCAGCACGCGGCCCCCCGGGAACCTCATTGGCCACTGACTCTGCTCGATGGCGATATATAGCCTCACTATATCGCGGCGATACATCACTACGCAGATGATCAGCAGCGGTACCGCCCGAACGCCCGAACGGTGATCACCCATCGGGTGCGTACGCTGTGAAGCATGCGGACCCAACGACAGGTGGTGGACTACGCGTTGCAGCGCCGTGCGCTGCTCGCCGAGGTCTACGCCGGCCGGATCGGCTTCGCGGAGGTCTGCGACGCGACCCCGTACCTGCTACGCGCGGCGAAGTTCCACGGCGAGCCCAGCTCGTTGACCTGCCCTATGTGCCGCAAAGAGTCTTTGACGCTGGTGTCGTGGGTCTACGGCGACGAGCTCAAGCACGCCGCTGGGTCGGCCCGGAGCGCCGACGAGCTCAACCGCATGGCGACGCTGTACGAGGAGTTCAGCGTGTTTGTCGTCGAGGTGTGCCGCACGTGCACCTGGAACCATCTTGTGCAGTCGTACGTCCTGGGAACCAGCGGTGTAGGCAGTAGGCGGTCTCGCCGGCGAACCGCGGCGGAGTAACGCCGAGTAACGCCGAGTAACGCACCGTAGCCGTTGGAGGCCCGGCTCAGCCGAAGCAACCCGCCGCCGGGCCGATGCGCCGCCCTGGCTAGCGTGGCCCCCTGCAGAACTCTCGCGACCCGAATACCGGTCTGGGAGGACAACGCGTGAGCAACCAGCGACACGACGGGCGCCGACACCCCATCCCGGGTGGCGGTCCCTGGACTTCGGGATCTCCGGGGCAGGACTGGCCACCTGAACTATTTCCCCAAGGCCGGTCAGACCAGCCCCGATCCACTCATTCCCGAGCCCACGAACGGATAGTGACGCCGCTGATGGCGCTCGACGGGGAACCCGAGCTGCTCACCCACCCCACCCCGCCAGCCGCCCCGTCGGTACAGCCTGGCTGGCCCGGACCGGCATACAGCCCTGGCCGGAGGTACGGCGGTGGCTCCACCAGCTCTGGGGGAGGCGGCGGGGGATGGCCACCGCGCTGGCCGTCGCACTGGCCCCCACGGTTGCGCCGGCCGGCCAAGATCGTGCTAGGTGGCCTGCTGTTGTGCATGCTGCTGCCGGTGCTGGCATTTTTCGCTGGCTGGATGTTCCTCAGCGTGCCTTCGCCGGCGGCGTTGACGGCAGAGCGCAAGCAGGTCACCTCGATCATGGCCAGCGACGGGACCACCGAGGTCGGCCGATACGTCCCGGAGGACGGCAACCGGGTTCCGGTCAGCCTGTCGCAGGTGCCCATGCGGGTGCAGAATGCCGTGCTGGCGGCAGAGGACCGCAGCTTCCGATCCAATCCCGGCTTCGACATCGTGGGCATCGCGCGGGCAACCTGGCGCCAGGCCAACGGTGGCAGTGGTGGTGGCTCCACGATCACCCAGCAATACATCAAGGTGGCCACCGGGCACGACGAGTACAGCATCTTCCGCAAGTTCCGGGAGATGATCCTCGCGGCCAAACTCACCAAGCAAGAATCCAAGGACCGGATCCTCGAGGACTACCTCAACACGATCTATTTCGGCCGCGGTGCCTACGGCATCCAGGCTGCCAGCCAGGCCTACTTCCACAAGGATGTGCAGAATCTGACAGTCTCGGAGGCAGCAGTGCTTGCCGCCGTGATCAGATCACCGTCCGTGCTGGACCCGGCCAAGAACCTGGCACAGGCGCAGGCCCGGTGGAATTTCGTGCTCGACGGCATGGTGGAGCAGGGTTGGCTGTCTCCGGCAGATCGCAGCGTCGGGATGTACCCGCAGACCGTGCCGCCCAGCGCAGCTCCCGGCCAACCGACCGACGATCGGGCGCACATCATCGACCGGGTGATGGACGAGCTGGACAAACAGGGCGTCGGCCGCGCGCAACTGGCCGTCAACGGCGGCAAGATCATCACCACTATCGATCCGCGGGCCCAGCAACTGGCCCGCGACGCCGTCCGAACTGAACTGCGGGGGCAGCCGGCCAACCTCCACTCGTCACTGGTCGCGATCGATCCGCGCAGCGGAGCGGTGATCGCTTATTACGGTGGATCGGACGGCAATGGCTTCGATCTGGCCGGTGGCCCGGCGTGGAGCCCGGGCTCGTCGTTCAAACCGTTCACCATGCTGGCGGCGCTGGAACGCGACATCGGGATGAACTCGAAGTACGACGGGAGCTCCCCGGTGATCATCGACGGCCGTTCGTACGCGAACTCGGAAAGCAAGAATTACCCCCAGCTGACGTTGAAAGACGCGATGACCAAGTCGGTCAACACCGCCTTCGTTCGGCTGGCCCAGGACGTCGGACCGCAAGCGATCCGGGACGCCGCGATCCAGGCAGGGATCCCGGAACAGATCAACGGCAAGCGCGCGATGTCCGAATCGGATACCGGAGCCCCCGGAGTCGGCATCACCCTGGGCCAGTACCCGGTGCACACGTTCGATATGGCCAGCGCTTACGCGACCTTCGCCGCCGACGGGATGCGGCATGAACCGTTCTTTGTTCGCCAGTACACCAGCTCCCGGGGCACTGTCGAGTACCAGCACCTCGATAAGCCACGGCAGGCTTTCGACCAGGTCGACGTCGACCGCAACAGCCAGCTGGCCCGCAACGTCACCGCCACGCTGTCCGATGTCGCCCGCAGCTCGCAGATCCCGCTGACCGGTGGCCGGCAGGTGGCCGCCAAGACCGGTACCCAGCAGCGTGGTGAGACCACCAACAACTCCGCGGCCTGGACCGTCGGCTATACCCCGTCGATCTCCACTGCGGTCTGGGTTGGTGATCCGGCCAACACGGCGATCAAGACTGCCAACGGTGCCGATATCTTTGGCCGGGGAGTTCCGGGTTTGATCTGGCAGCGGTTCATGAATTCCTATCTGATGGGTACGCCGCTGGAAACCTTCCCACCGTTTAAGTTGATCGGTCCCGCGCCGCCACCGGTCGAGGAGCCTAAGCCGGCGCCGACGCGGGCCAAGCCGCGCGATGTCGCGCCGACGACTGCGCCGGATCCCAACGCCGAGGACTTCGTCCCGGTTCCGGTGGTGCCGACGGAAAAGCCAACCAGGACCACCAGACCGCAACGCAATTGCTTCCCGTTCTGCGATGGCGCCGCACCCGGTGATGACAATGCCGGATTCGGTAATGACAACGGGGGCGGGACAGATGACAACCAGGGCCGTCCGCGGCATTACTAACACCTGCTCGTCACGTGACCATCCGAGCCCCGATCGCCGGCGACTTACCTGACTCGTCTGGTTCCTTCGCTGGTCGCGTCGATCGAGGCTCCCTGACGGCCATCGGACCGCGCGCCACCCTTGCTGTCCCTGTTGTCCCCGGTATGCAGACATATCGGGGAGGCGAGGGGGAGCCTGATGTGCAGGCCGGGTCAGCGGGGCAACGTGTGGTGCCCAGCTGGGCCGATCCGCTGCCGGCCCGCGCCAGCCGGATCGTCGGTGGCCCGCTGGGTCGCCACGCCGTCGTCGGCCGGCACTGGTTCTGGACCCCGCTTCGGGTGGTGCTGCTGTTCGCGACGATCACCTTGGCGTTGGGTTGGCTGGTCAAGGCTCCGTGCGCGCAGACCTACCGGGACAGCGCCGGTGCGCTCCAGGTGGACTGGCGGGACTGGCGCCAGTACAAGGCGATGTGCTACTCGGACACCATCCCGCTCTACACCGCCGAGCGGTTGGATCAACGCGGGCTGGCCGGGTTCCCCTACGCCGCCTCATGGGTCGAGCACCGAGGTGAACCCGATCAGCAGGTGCGGTACATGGAATATCCGGTGCTCACCGGCATGTACCAGTGGGTGGCGGCCAAGCTCGCACAGAGTTGGATAGCGATCAGTCGCAGTGGTTGGCTGCCCACCTCCGCCCCGGCCATCGTGTATTTCCACATCAGCGCGTTAGGTCTGAGCTTTGCCTGGCTGGTGACGGTATGGGCGCTGGTCAAGCTGTCCCCACGACGCCCCTGGGACGCCGCGCTGGCCGCATTGTCACCCCTGGTGATCGTGCACGCGTTCACCAACTTCGATGTGTTGGCTACCGCGCTGGCCACCACGGGACTGCTGGCGTGGGCGCGGCGACGTCCGGTGCTTGCCGGCGTGCTGCTGGGATTGGGCGCCGCCACCAAGGCCTACCCGGCATTGCTGCTGCTCCCGATCGTGCTGGTGGCGCTGCGTGCTGGGCGGCTACGGGCCGGATTGACCGCGGTTGCCGCGGCGGCAGTGTCCTGGTCCGTGGTCAACCTGCCGATCGCGTTGCTGTTCCCGCCCGGATGGGCGGAGTTCTTCCGGCTCAACAGCCGGCGCGGCGCCGACCCAGACACCCTGTACACCGTGCTGTCCGTGTTCACCGGCTGGCCTGGTTTTGCCCAGGTACGCACGCTGAACCTGGTCAGCGCAGCCCTGTTCGTGCTGGCCTGTGCAGCGATCATCTGGGTGGCTCTGACGGCGCCGCGTCCCCCTCGGCTGGCTGCGCTGTGCTTCCTGGTGGTGGCTGCGTTTCTGCTGGTGAACAAGGTGTGGAGCCCGCAGTACTCGTTGTGGCTGGTCCCGCTGGCGGCGCTGGCGATACCGCGGTGGAAACCGGTGCTGGCTTGGATGGCAATCGATGCCCTGCTGTGGGTTCCGCGGATGGCCTACTACCTGACCCCCGCGCATAAGGGCCTGCCCATCGAGCCGTTCCTGGGTGCCGTCGTTGTCCGTGACGCCGCCGTCGTCGCACTCGCTGCCCTCATCCTGCACAGCATCTACCGCCCCCCAACCGGCCCTGACCCGGATATGCAGACATACCGGGATAAAACCCAGCCCGCTAACCCGGATATGTCTCCCTATCAGCGTCGATATTGCGGTTACGCCAGTTGAGCGCGTAGCCAGGCGATGTCGTCGGCTTGGGTGGCCGGGTCGGTTTCGAGGATGACGGGGGCATTGGCCGCTGCGCAGACTGCCACCAGCTGCTCGGGATCGATGGTGCCCTCGCGCAGCGGTGCGTGGCGGTCCCGTGCCGAGCCGAACTCGTCGCGGGAGTTGTTGCAGTGCACCAGATCAATCCGGCCGGTGATAGCCATGATCCGATCAACGGCATCGGACAGGTCTTCTCCGGCGGCGAATGCGTGGCAGGTGTCCAGGCAGAAGCCGACGTCGTAGCCACCGATTGCATCCCACAACCGCGCCAGCGAATCAAAGCGCCGAGCCATCGCGTTGTCGCCGCCGGCGGTGTTCTCCACCAGAATCTGGGTGGCGAAACCACCTTCCGCAGACTGCCGGTCGAACATCTTGCGCCAATTTTCAACCCCCTGCGCGGGATCCTCGTTCTTGGCGAGATGCCCACCGTGGACTACCAGACCACGTGCGCCGATCTCCGCAGCGGCGGTCGCATGCTGGATGACGAGCTTGCGAGAGGGAATTCGGATGCGGTTGTTCAACGACGCCACATTGAGCACATACGGTGAGTGGATGTAGACCGCCAGATCGGCGGCGAGTAGTTGCGCCGCTTGTGGATGGGGTTGCGGAGCGCGCCAATTCTGCGGATCGGAGAGGAAAAACTGCACCGCTGCAGCATTGCGCTGAGTAGCCGCGGTCACCGGGTCGTTGTCGCTGACGTGGGCACCGATTCGCATATCTATAGCCTAGAGGTGTCGCTTGAGGGCAATCGGCGTACCCGTAGCGTACACAGCGAGTGCATAGAGTAACCACGATGTGCTGAAAGTAGTGGTTATCGTCACAGAGAGCCTCTATTGTCGTTACTCTAAAGACACAGTCAGGCACACAGCGACACGGAGGCACCTATGGGTACAGGGGCGAGGGTGACCACGGTTGCGGGGGCAGCCACGTTACTGTGCGCTGCTAGCGCATTTGCAGGGGGCCTCGCGGCCTTTGCTGCACCCTCTACCGTTTCCACCCCCCCACCTGTTCTCGCATCAGCACCTATGCCCATGCTGGTGGGCAGTTGTGGGGACACGGTACGTGGCGAACCTGGACAGCGAGTGGGCGTCCGGCTAGCCGATCTACGAGTGGCCGATGTGGGCGAGGTACCCGCCAGCGGGTCTCGCACCTACGACGCCACGCCAGCGTTGCGCAAGATGATGGGACCGATGGCTCCGGCATGCAAACTGACCGCAGAGCCGTTGCCCGTCGCCAGTCCGGTTGACAAGATTATTTCGCCCGCTGTCGCGCCGCTGAAGGGCGCGCTGGGCCAGGTTCCGGTAATCGGCCAGCAGGTAGCGCCGGCACCGGCCGCGCCGCCAGCTGCGGCGCAGGCACAGCCCGGGGCGCAGCCCGGGCCAGCAGCGGCGCCGCCGCCTGCTCTGACCGCACCGGCCCCGGGGCCGTTCTTCGGTCCCACGATGCCCACTGACTTCCCGTTCACGCTGGGCGCTTTCAACAGCGGCATGCCCCATTTCAACTACGCCGATCTGCTCGCGATTAGCCGTCCCGGCGCTGGGGGTATCGGGAAGCTGTCTGCCGGTGTGTTGACCGCTGATCTATTCGGCACTCCGTCAGTGAGCAATGGCAGTACGGGTCTGGGCAAGCAAAGTGCCGCTGCCAACGATGTCGCCGCCGCTGGTCGGGCGTCTGCGTTGCCGGCAAGCGGTGTGGAGCGCATTGCTCTGCCGATCTTTGTGGCAGTACTGATGCTGGCCAGTGTGACCGCCGCTTTGCTGCGGAGCTGGGTTCTCGGGCGGCGATAGGCCCCTTGAGCTACTAAGCTCGGTCGACGGCGGATTCTCAGACCGCCCCGCGATTGTTGTCGCGGGGCGGTCTGTTGCTATCCTGCTGCCCGTCGCCGCGCGGCTGTGTGCGGTGACGGTTAGATCGCCGGCTGGTCGTTGGCGGGCCGGCTCCTCCTGCCACGGAAAGTCCGTGGCCGAATAGTCCACAGGAGGTCAGTGTTTTATGCGTCGCTACGAGATGATGGTGATCCTCGATCCCCAACTTGATGAACGCACTGTGGCGCCCTCGCTGGACCAGTATCTCAGCGTGGTGAAGACGCAGGGCGGCAGGATCGAGAAGGTTGACGTCTGGGGCAAGCGCCGGCTGTCCTATGAAATCAACAAGCACACCGAGGGCATCTATGCGGTACTCGACATGTCGTGTACCCCCGCCGTGGTAGCTGAGCTCGACCGACAACTATCGCTGAGCGAGTCGGTGTTGCGCACCAAGGTGTTGCGACGGGACGCGAGAAAGGGCTGACGTGGCGGGCGAAACCGTTATCACGGTAATCGGAAACCTGACGGCTGACCCGGAGCTGCGGTTTACCCCTTCCGGTGCAGCGGTAGCCAACTTCACGGTGGCCTCCACACCGCGCACTTTCGATCGCCAAACCGGCGAGTGGAAGGACGGCGAGGCGCTGTTCTTGCGGTGCAATATCTGGCGGCAAGCTGCGGAGAACACCGCTGAGTCGCTGACCCGGGGTATGCGAGTCATCGTCAGCGGACGGTTGCGGCAACGCTCGTTCGAAACCCGAGAGGGCGAGAAGCGTACCGTGATGGAGATGGAGGTCGACGAAGTCGGCCCGTCGTTGCGTTATGCCACCGCGAAGGTGAATCGCGCTACCCGGCAGGGCAGTTCGTCGGGCGGCTACGGCGCCTCAGGTGGAGCTGCCGATGACCCGTGGAGTTCGGCACCTCAGGCTGGGTCCGGCAACGGAGCCGGTGGGTACGACGACGAGCCACCGTTTTAGGTCTTCGTCACGTCGGTAGCTGTGTCAGCATTGTTTAAGACCATCTCGTAGCACCGTAGGAGCAGTTGAGTTATGGCCAAGCCGCCAGTACGCAAGCCGAAGAAGAAGATTTGTGTCTTCTGCAAGGACAAGGGCGTCTACATCGATTACAAGGACACCGGCCTGCTGCGCAAGTACATCTCCGATCGCGGCAAGATCCGGGCTCGCCGAGTCACCGGCAACTGTAGTCAGCACCAGCGTGATGTCGCGATCGCCGTGAAGAACGCTCGCGAAGTCGCGTTGCTGCCATATACCTCGACCGCACGTTGATCACGAGGAGGAGGAGATCACGTGAAGATCATTCTCACTGCTGACGTCCCCCAACTCGGCGGACCCGGCGATCTCGTGCAGGTCAAGGACGGCTACGCACGCAACTACCTGCTGCCCCGGCACCTGGCCATCGTGGCGACCAAGGGTGCGGAGAAGCAGGTGGCCACCATCCGGCGGGCACAGCAGGCAAGGCAGATCCGGGATCTCGACCACGCTCGGGAAGTCGCCGGCTCGCTGTCGGGACTCGGGACCGTGACGGTGACCGCGAAGGCCGCGCGATCCGGCGGCAAGCTTTTCGGCTCGATCACCGCGGCCGATGTGGTGGATGCGGTGCGTGCTGCGGGTGGTCCCCCGCTGGACAAGCGCGCCGTCGACCTCGGTGGGCATATCAAGTCGGCCGGCACTTACCAGGCCACCGTCCGGCTCCACCCCGACGTCTCGGTCACCGTCCCCCTGAAGGTCACCACCGCCGACTGAGCCCACGGCTCCTCGAAAAACCGCAGTCTGGATCCAGACTGCGGTTTTTTGTGCCTCAAAACAGCAGTCTGCATCCAGACTGTGGTCGTGGGTACCGACACGCCAGGGCAGAGTGCTTAATACGGACACGCCGCGCGGCGGCAGAAAAACTTGTCCACAGCGGCACCTGGGCATCTGACCAGGGGTAATCGCACAATGTTGGCGAGCTTTCCCCAGACTGTCCCCAATGAGGTGCCCCGGCATGGGCAGCGGTGGACAAGCGGTCCGGAAGGCGTCCCCAGGCTGTCCCCAGACAGCATCCCCACCGGTTTGCTCAACGCGCGAGACCGCCCCTAGCCTCCCTCGACACCCGAAGGAACGGTTACGCAACCGGTTCGAGCCGACACTGTCAGTGTCATCGGGTAGAACAAGCGTTCGAGGCAACGTTGGGGAGTCGGCGAAGGGGGACGCAGGGGTGGCGCTGGTTGACGACCGCGGTGTCCGGTTCGACCGCGGCGAGCAAGTGGCCGGGCAGGCCTTCGATCGGCAGCCGCCGCAGGACATTACGGCTGAGCAGTCCGTACTCGGCGGAATGTTGCTGTCCAAAGACGCCATCGCCAGCGTCGTCGAGGTCTTGCGGAGTCAAGACTTCTACCGTCCCGCTCATCAAGTGGTCTTCGACAGCATCCTTGACCTCTACGGGCGTGGTGAGCCAGCCGATCCGATCACCGTGTCGGCTGAACTGGAACGCCGCGGTGAGTTGCTTCGCGTCGGCGGAGCGCCCTACCTGCATACCTTGATCTCAACTGTCCCCACCGCGGCAAACGCGGGGTATTACGCCGAGATCGTCGCCGGCAAGGCCGTGCTGCGACGTCTCGTGGAAGCCGGGACTCGGATCGTGCAGTTGGGCTACCACGGCTCGGACGGCGCCGACGTCGACGAGGTGGTCGACCGCGCGCAGGCTGCCGTCTACGAGGTCACCGAGCGGCGAATGAGTGAGGATTACATCGCGCTCGAGGAACTGCTCCAGCCCACCATGGATGAGATCGACGCGATCGCCTCGCGTGGTGGTGCTTCGGCGGGCGTTCCGACTGGTTTTGCGGATCTCGACGCGGTGACCAACGGGTTGCATCCCGGCCAGATGGTGATCATCGCGGCCCGGCCGGGTATCGGAAAGGCGCTCGCGCTCGACACCCGGCTGCCGACGCCAACTGGCTGGACGACGATGGGTGATGTCGCGGTAGGCGACACATTGCTGGGCGCGGACGGGCACCCCACCACCGTGCTGGCAGCTACTGATGCGCTCCAAGGACGACCTTGTTATGAGGTCGAGTTCTCCGACGGTACGGTCATCGTCGCTGACGGGAACCATCAATGGCTTACCCAGACTCAACCTTCGTGTCCTTCGGCGCAGCAAGCCGCAGCGGAGGTGCGTACTACCGAGGAGATCGCGGCAACACTTCGCTGCGCCACTCATCAGAGGCTCAATCACTCGGTGGTCAATTGCCGGCCGCTTGACCTACCTGAGCAGGAATTGCTCATTCCGCCCTACTCGCTTGGTGCATGGCTCGGTGACGGCGCCAGCTGCGCGGCGGATTTCATCGGCATTGATCCAGCGATCATCGTGCACATCGAAGCAGAGGGATTAGACGCCGTGCCGCAAGGCGGGATGCTGTACTCGTTGCAGCTTCCCGAAGCTGAGCAAAGCCATCGTGGGACTGTCCAGGCGCGGCTAGGTACGCTTGGGCTGCTCGGGAACAAGCACATCCCCCGGGCCTACTTGCGGGGTTCCCTCCCGCAGCGGCACGCTCTTCTCGCTGGCTTACTCGATACTGCTGGCACGGTCATATCCACTGGTCTCGTCCAGATTTGCGTCGCCGCTGCCCAGCTTGCCCGTGATATTCGGGAACTTATTGTCAGTCTCGGTTACCGGGGCGAAATAGCGACGAGGCGGGTAGACCAGCAAGGCGATCAGCTGGCAGCTGGAGTGCCGGCCCAGCCGGCGGACACCGTTCATGTCCTGACCTTCAGCACTGAAGACGATGTCTTTCGCCTGGAGGGCAAGCGGTTGGCTCACAAGCAACGTCGGCGGCATTGCGCTGCCCAGGCAAGCCTGCGCTACATCGTTGACGTGCGGAAAATCCCCTCCGTGCCGGTGCGATGTGTGCAGGTGGACAATGCCGACCATCTGTACCTGGCCGGGGAATCGATGATCCCGACGCACAACTCCACTCTCGGATTGGACCTCGCGCGCTCCTGCTCGGTTGCTCACGGTATGACCAGCGTGATCTTTTCGCTGGAGATGAGCCGCACGGAGATCGTCATGCGGCTACTGTCGGCCGAGGCCAAAATCCGCTTGGCAGATATGCGATCCGGCCGGATGAGCGACGATGACTGGACCCGGTTGGCTCGGCGGATGGGCGAGATCAGCGAGGCTCCGCTTTTCATCGACGATTCGCCGAACATGACGATGATGGAGATCCGCGCCAAGGCGCGGCGGCTCAAGCAGCGCCACGATTTACGTCTCATCGTCGTGGACTATATGCAGCTGATGACCTCGGGGAAGAAAGTCGAGTCCCGCCAACAGGAAGTCAGTGAGTTCTCCCGGCACCTCAAGCTGCTGGCCAAGGAGCTCGAGGTCCCCGTGGTCACCATCTCCCAGCTCAACCGTGGTCCCGAGCAGCGCACCGACAAGAAACCGATGCTCGCCGACCTTCGCGAGTCGGGCAGTTTGGAACAGGATGCCGACATGGTGATGCTGATCCACCGACCGGATGCGTGGGAACGGGACGATCCGCGCGCCGGTGAGGCAGATCTGATCCTGGCCAAGCATCGAAACGGGCCGACCGCTACCGTGACGGTGGCCCATCAGCTGCATTACAGCCGTTTTTATGATCTGGCCCGGGATTGACGCGCACGGTTGGACTGGTGGCTCAGCCCGGCTCACCACGACGTTTGCGATGGATTACCCACGCAAGGTTCACCAGAGCGACTGCGGCGAGCACTGCCAGCGCCACGCCCAGCACCGTCAACCCGGCCATGATCACCAATGCTGCGGCGACTGCGCAAAACACCAACCCGAAGCTGGCCAGCACGGCGCGCAGGGTCAGCGCGCTGTACGCGGGGGGCGCACCGCCGAATCCAGCCGTCGGATCGTGATAGTCGGGCAGTCCCCGTTCGTAGTCTTCACGGCTGCGCTTGCGGCGCCGGTTTCCCTGCTGCGACACAACTACCCTCCGGCTCGGTGCGGGCTACGGGCCCAGCACTTCATGGGGTACCTCAGCGCGACTGCAGTAAAACCTCATGTGGTATCGAGTAAGGCACTCACGAGGCCTACCCCACTCCTGAAACGATGTTCCAGTGGCCTGAGGGTGTGGGGTGAATGCGCTGGTCGCCGGCCACTCCACTGCTGCTGGTAGTGTCCGGCCTCACTTATGTTGAGTCTCGCTCTGGCTGTTCTCGCCGCCCTGGGCAATGGCGCAGCGTCGGTACTGCAACGTAAAGCAAACCGGGACGAACCAGAAGGGAAAGCCACCGGCCTAACCCTGCTGTGGCGGCTGGTCCACCGTCCGGCGTGGCTGGGCGGGATCGGTGTGCTGGTGGTGGCCTTCTTACTGCAAGCCACCGCGCTGTCCACCGGGGCCATCGCGATCGTCCAGCCGATCCTGGTGCTGGAGCTGCCGTTCACGCTGCTGCTGGCCAGCATGGTCTTTCACAGCCGCCTTCATGCCCGGGAGTGGGTCGCCATTGTGGGGATGAGTGCCGGGCTCGCCGGCATGCTTTATGCACTGCAGCCCGGTGGCGGTGACCCGCACCGTGCGTCTGGAGTAAGTTGGGTCATCGGTATTACCGCCAGCCTTGTCGTCACTGCCATATTTGTCGTGCTCGGTTACCGCGCCGAGGGTCTTCGCCGCGCCGCCTACCTCGGACTGGCCACAGGTATTGGTTTCGGTTTCATTGCCGCCCTCATAGCCAGTATCGGGGCGGCTTACGGTGCATCGGGTATCGCTGGGGTGCTGCGGGCACCACAAACCTACCTGGCGATCGTGCTCGGCCCCGGTTTTTTCTTCCTGTTACAAAAGGCCTTGCAAGCTGGTCAACTGGTTGCCTCCCAACCTGCGCTGACGTTGGCCAACCCGGTGATATCGGTTGCCTTCGGGATCGTCGTGTTCGGTGAGTACGTCCGAGGCGGGATATGGTTGGTCCTGGCCTTCTTCGGTGCTGCGCTGATCGTCGTTTGCACCGTCATGCTGGCGCGCTCCCCATTACTGCAAGGCTCGCAACGGGCGCAGCCGTAACCACTAACTCACGGGATCACCGCAGGCGGGTCGTACGGTAGGCGCTTCATGAAGTCAATCCGTGGTCTGAGCGCGGTGTGGCCAGCCGTCGCGCCGGTTTTGGCCGTGCACGGCGGCGCCGGTCACATCGTGGCGGGTCAACTTCATGCGACGCGGGTCGCTGCGGCCAACCACGGGCTGCACCAGAGCTTGCTGGCCGGCATGGCGGTGTTGCGCGATGGTGGGTCAGCAGTGGACGCCGTGGTAGCCGCCGTGGTGGTCCTGGAGGACGACGAGCAGTTCAATGCCGGTAAGGGTGCTGTCCTCACCGTTGACGGCGGCGTGGAACACGACGCGGCGGTGGCTGACGGGGCGACGCGCCGCGCAGGTGCCGTGGCCTGCGTGAGTGGTATTCGTAATCCGGTGCGGGCAGCGCGGGTGGTGATGGACCGGACGCCCCATGTCTTGCTCAGCGGAGCCGCGGTGGTGGAACTCGCCCGCAGCGAAGGCCTGGCGTTGGCACCAGGCCGCTGGTTTGTGACTCCTCGCCGGCAGGAGCAACTGGCCAGGCTACAGCGGGGCTGCCGAGCAGAATCCGAGATGACCGGTGGCACCGTGGGTGCCGTCGCCCTGGACGTCGAAGGCCACCTCGCAGCGGCGACCTCGACCGGCGGCAGCGCTGGACAGTTCGCCGGCCGGATCGGGGACGCCCCGCTCATCGGCGCCGGGACCTGGGCCGATGACCGATCCTGCGCGGTCTCGGCGACGGGTGACGGTGAGGCGTTCATTCTCAGCGCCTTCGCGCACGAGGTAGATGCGCTGGTTCGGATAGCGGCCCTGGACTTGGGCACCGCCTGCCACCAGGCGCTGCGGGTGGTCGGGGCCAGGACCGGGACGGGGGGCTGCATCGCCGTGGGACCCGATGGCACGGTCACGATGCCGTTTACCAGTGCGGGCATGTTCCGGGGCTGGATCGACGCCGCCGGGGATCCCCGGGTCGGGATGTTCGCCGAAGACCTATGCCAGTGACGGCCTATCGATTCCGGGCGGACAGGGTCAGGCAGGCGACCGCTGCGCCCGCCTCGCCTGCGTGGCCAGGAGCCGTTGACGTCTTCGCCGCCTCGGTTGCCCTACCGTGGTCGTAGACGCGGCTGACGGGTGCGGGTGCTCGACGGGTAACAGTGCCGGCACGACTCCTACAGCGGCGATGATGGGTTTGTATGGCTGCCCGTCGCATGATGGCCAGGTAAATTCTCGTTGAGCCAGCGTGGCGACTCAAGTATGGGGCAATGTGCAGTTAAGACGATGGTGAGATGCTCGCACTGCTCGTGGCGTCATGGTGACAGCGTGTGTAATTCATAAACTGTTAACCGGCGCGGCTTGGGTCATCTAGGTGATGACTTGTTGTGGACAGCCGAAGGTCGCGTTACCGTCTAGCGAAGGACCATTGACTCGATCCGCTCTTCCGGAATAAGCACCGGATACCTCTCCCCCGTTCGGTGTGGCGGGGCCGCAGCTGGGTAGCGCCTCAGTCCAGCGGTGGCCGGCAATCCGCGAAAATGCGGTCCTTACGGTTATGTCGCGATGCCTGCCATTGCCGTCGCTGGCCTTAGGTCAATCAGCCGGTCGCGATTTATCCGTCGAGTTCCGTGGTTTTAAACCGGGACCGCACAGTCGATATCGTATCTTTGCATTCGTGGGGGCATCGTGATCAGGTAGCTGTGGGACGGTCGTTGCCTCGATGTCGGAGGGATGTTTCGGATGATCGTGCGGATAATCGATGAGGGTCAGGTAGAGCTGGATGAGTCGGCCTTTGTCGAACTCAACGCGGTGTATGACGAGCTGCTGATCGAGATCGAGAATGGCGACGAGATCGGCATCCGGCGCGTACTGGGGACCCTGCTTGACGCAGTCCGTGATTTGGCGGTGCCCCTGCCCGATGACGCGCTCGCGCCGAGTGGGTTGATCCTTCCGAGCATCGATGCCAGCCTGGAGGAGATCAGAAGCGTCGCGAGTTACTTTCCTTCGCTGGCTCCTTAGAGCGCAGGTGTGATTCCAACCTCGGTCCGGTACACCTGGTCACTTTCAATGTGCCCGTCGCGTAGCCGTACGACTCTTTTGGCAAACTGGGCGATCTCGTCTTCATGGGTGATGACCACGATCGTGCGACCAGCGTCGTTGAGCGCAGTCAACAATTTCATGATTTCCATGCTCGACGCGGTGTCGAGATTGCCCGTGGGTTCATCGGCCAGGAGAAGTGCAGGATCGTTAATGAGTGCCCGCGCGATGGCAACCCGTTGCTGTTGACCTCCGGAAAGCTCATTCGGTAGGTGTTTTTGGCGCTCGTCCAAGCCGACCTGTTGCAGGGCTCGTCGAGCGAGATTGCGCCGAGATCGTGCTCCAGCATAGATCAAAGGAAGCTCGACGTTACTGATTGCGTTGGTCCGGGGAACGAGGTTGAACGACTGGAACACGAACCCGATTTTACCGTTGCGAATCTTAGCCAGCCGGTTGTCAGACAGGCGGCTGACGTCGACACCGTCAAGCAGGTATCGACCGCCCGTCGGGACATCCAAGCAGCCTAAAATGTTCATGAGTGTGCTCTTGCCTGATCCGGACGGGCCCATGATGGCGACCATTTCGCCATCATCGATACTCAGGTCGATACCATGCAGTACCGGCACTGTGACCTTGCCCATCCGGTACACTTTACGAAGCTCTTCGAGCTGGATCACGTTGTTTCTCGATCTAGATTTTAATTACCGTCGACGCGGATACTGATCAGATCCCCACGGTTAGCACCCTGGGGCGCCGGTCCAGCACTTCGGCCTGTACCTGTGTTCACGAAACTGCGCAATAGGTATCTTCCAGCGACGTTTTCCGCGGCGTCAGCTCCTGAATGGGTATGTAATGCGCCGCAGCGGCCGAGGCAATGGTGCAGGAGTCCATGCCGGTCACCCACAGCCCACGGCCGGATTCTGCACGGACAGTTGCACCCAGGCCGCATAGCACCTTGGCCAGTCCGGTGCGACGAGGAGAGCGCACGAACACGCCGTAGCGAACCTGCTTGCTGCGTTCGGACACCTCAACCATGCACTCAATGCTGCCGCGTGCCAGGCATGTGCGCATCGGAGCACGGTCCGAAGCTGGCCATCAGACCCTGCTCCGACGCGACGCCCACACGCTGGGTGCCCACGCCGGCAGGCCACCGCCGGGCCCGCTGGCCCGCAACGATCCCTGGTCGCGGGACGAACCCCTACGCGTGCGCCACCACGTCTCTGGGACCGGTCACCAGGCCTGCCACCTCGCCTGCCGGTACCTCGAAAGCGTCGAAACCGGCACCGGAGTCGCGGGCCTCAGGGCGCCGATATACCCTCCTCCGCGATGAATCCACGACCACAGGTCATCCATCTCGGCGAGCTGTCGGCTCGCCTGCGCCAGGCGGCCCGGCATTTGTTCGAGGTCGTGCTTGCCCCGCTGGGCTTGTTCTGGCTGATGCTGACCCTCACCAACCTCACCGGCGGGTTGATCGCCGCGTTGAGTTGGGCTCTCGGCGTGCTGCTTGGCCGCGTGCTGACCCGCACGCCGATCCCCGCCGTGCTGTGGCTCACCACTGGACTGCTGGTGATCCGCACCGTCATCGGTTACACCACCGGCAGCGTGTTCTTGTACTTCCTGCAACCCACCTTGCAGAACTTCGTGATCGCGTTCGTGCTGCTGGCCACCGTGGGGCTGCGTCGCCCGCTGATTGCGCGGCTTGCCGACGACTTCTGCGCTTTCCCGGCCGCCTTGACGAGCAACCAGCGGGTCCAGCGGTTCTTCCGGCGGGTGTCGTTGTTGTGGGCGATGGTGTTCCTGACCAACGGTATGACGACGCTGTGGGTGCTCGCTCGGGCCACACTCGGCAACTTCCTCATGGTCACCACCGCCGGATCGTTCTCCCTGGTGACAATCGCGGCGGCGGTCTCCCTACTGTGGTTCCGGCGTGAGCTGCGCTTCGAAGGCATCCGCCTGCGTTTCGGCACGGCAACCGCCGCCGTCTGAGACCGCTATAAAAACCGCTCGGTCAGCCGAAGCGCTGTGCGAAGCGGTAAAACAGCTGGGGTGTCGCACCCCGGACCCGGGCGGCGACGCTGAGCCAGCGCGGCACGAAAACCTCCGCCTCCCCCTGCTCCAGCGCACCTACCAGGGCGGACGCGACGTCGGCGGCGTCAATCTGGCGGGGGAAATGCCGGTCGTAGGGCAGCCCGCGGTGGTCGAAGAACGGAGTGCGCACCGCACCGGGCAGTACCGTGGTGACGCTGATCCCCTCGCCTGCCACCTCAAGACGGACGCTGTCGGCGAAGGCCCGCAGCCCGGCCTTTGTCGCGGCATACACCGATTCCCCGCCGACGCCGACCGCCGCAATGGATGACACGTACACCAGCTGACCGCGCCCGCGGGCCCGCATTCCGGGCAGCGCAGCCCGGGTCAACCGCATGGGTGCGGTCAGGTTCAGCGCGACCAGCCGGTCGATGTCCGGCTCTCCCATGGTGGCCAGATCTCCGGCCCAGCCGACGCCTGCCGAGTTCACCAGGAGATCAACATCAGCAGTCTCGTCCGCTGCCCGGGCAAGGCCTTCGGGGGTGCAGAGGTCGGCCACGACAGCGCGCGCACCGGTCCGGCTTGCCACCGCATCAAGCCGATCGAAGTCCCGGCCGAGCACCACCAGCCGGCAACCCGCCGCGGCCAGCTTGTCCGCGACGGCTGCGCCGATGCCAGACGATCCGCCGGTGATCAGCGCCTGGCAGGGGGGCCTCATCCCCAGGCGACCCGGCGCGATCCGCGCTGCGGTGCCCGCTCAATCTCGCGACGCAGCTGCGTGCCGCGGTGGGCCAGCAGCGCGACACTGCCGATGATGATCAGCGCTGCGATCAGCTCACCGGCGAGCACAGCGGGCGAGGTGTTCACTTCCTCTCCCAGCCAGCACACCCCGATCGCCACCCCGACCAGCGGGTCCACGATCGTGATGATGGCCAGCGCCGGGGCGATCAGGGTGCCCTGCTGGAAGGTGTTCTGGCTGAGCAGGAACCCCAGCGGACCGACCACGCAGACCACGTACAGCACCGGGTGGCTGAAGATTTCCGCGAAACCACCGGATCGCAACTGCCCGGTGACCACCTTCATCAGCCCAGCGGTCAGGCCGTAAAACACCCCGGTGGCCGCCGCGAGCGCGGCAACGCGCACGGACCCCTCGTACCGGCCGGCCACCGCCAGGCACACCACCACGGTGATGCCCAGCACGAGGGCCAGCGGCAGCAATCCCCAGCCGTCTTGCTCGAGTTCGGTGGAACCACCGGTGGGTTGGGCCAACACCAGGAACACGGACAGCCCGGCCACCGCTCCCAGCGAGCCCAGGATGACCAGGCGGTCCACCCGGCGACGGGCCAGCAATGCCGAGAACACCGCACCGAAGAGCACACCGGTCACCAGCAACGGCTGCACCAGCACCAGCGGGCCATAGGCCAGCGCGACGAGCTGCAGGCTCAGACCCACGATGACGGTGCCGATCCCCAACACCCATCCTGGATGGCGGATCAGGTCCAGCAGCAGCCGCGGGTTGAGGGTGCCGGTGGTCGGTACCTCTTTGGTGGCGCGCTGCTGGATCGCACTGGCCAGCCCGAAGCTCGCTGCTCCGGCCACCGCGGCCGGCACCGCGACGAAGAACGTTGTCGACGCCGACTGCGACACGACTCACTCCCGCGCTGTCGTGGGCGCCCCGCGGGCGCCCCGTGGATGCGTTGTCAGGTCATCGAAAGCCTGACGTAGCGCGTTAGCGAACTGGTCCGCGGCGCGGACCAGCCCGGTGTCCGTGGTGACCCCGACACCGATCATGTCTCCCCAGGCCAAGAACCCCACCGCCAGCCCGACGCCGTCTGCCAGTGGGAGCACCGGGAACACCGATTCCACCCGGACCCCCCACATACAGTGTGCCTTCCGCGGCCCGGGCAACACCGATGCGATGAGGGTGAAAAATCGGCGCCCGTACATGGCGCGGACCAGTCGCGCGTGCAGCGGGGCGGGCAGCCGGCCTAGTGCGCGGACCACCGCTTGGGCCGCCGCTGGCTGATCGGCACGCTCCCGTCTAGCCAGTTCGCGGGCCGCCGCAACCATCCGCCAGGCCTGCGGCATCGGCCCGACCGGGAGGTCCAGTGCCACTGCCGCGGTGTGGTTGCCCTGGTAAAGCCGGTCTCTGGAGCTAGCCCGGCGCAGTGCCTGGGTCGTCTGTGGCACCATCACCCGTAGCCGATCGTGCACCGCAGTGCCGGCCGGATCGATCCGGTGCAGCGCTTCGCCGATCAGAGTCAGCAGCAGGGCAGTGGTGCCCACGCCATGATCGCGTGCGGTGGAGCGCACTGCGGCCGCGGGCAGCGCTGCCATCGCGTACTCCCGTCCCGCCGTGCTCGGCCCCACCGGCCCACCCTCTGGTGCGCGCCCCGCGGTGGCCAGACTCATCAGCCCGCGAGCCACCCGCCCGGCGCGGGCGGCCCGGCTACGCCAGTCTGCACTGCGCGCCCTACGTGGTGACTCGACCGGCGCTGCGGCAGGCTTCTCGCTGTCGGACAGCAGCGCGATGAGGGTGGCGGTGACGGCCAGCCCGTCACCCAAGCTGTGATGCATCTTCGCCATCACCGCGGTGCGCCCGGCGTCGACGTCCTGAACCAGCTGCAACTGCCAGGGTGGCCGGTCCATCGGCACCGGGGTGGAGAAGAACTCCCGCACCGCCGCGGTGAAAGACATCCCGGCGGGGGAGCTGCTCGCGCCGACCGTCCGCGCCCGCAGGTGATCATGCGGGTCGAAGTCGTCAGCGAGGAGCCAGCGCGGCTGCCGGTGCGGGCGCAGGTCCAGCCGCCGGCGCAGCATCGGCAACGCCGGTACCCGCTCGGCGAAGCGCGTGGCGAGGTTCGCCAGGGGTTGCGTGAGCACACCATCGAGTAGCAGCACCGCGCCGACCTGCTGGGCCACGGTGGAGGTGGCGGCGTGGGCGAAGAACGCGTCCGGTGCCGCGAGGGGCCGGGCACCGTGGTGGCGGGGCAATTCCGGCAGCGCCGCGATCTCGGCATCCAGGTCAAGTGCGCCGATATGGGTCAGCGCGCGTTGCTGCGCCGCGACCAGCTGCGCTGGCTGAGCGATCAGCATCCGTAGCGCGCTGGTCAGCTCCGCGGGCCCTTCGCACAGCGTTGCCAGCCCCGCCGCGGCCATCAGCGCGGCGTTGGCCTTTCCGTGCCCGGCGATCGGTTCGAACATCAACACCTCCCGGCCGCACGCAACCGCCTCCAGCGCGGTCGCACCGCCGGCATTGGTCACCACGACGTCGGCAGCTGACGTCAGAGCCGGCATCTGATCCGTCCAACCCAGCGGCATCAGGCGCTGCGGCGGTTCGTGGCGGCTGGTCAACCGAACGCGCAGGGCCTCGTTGCGGCCGCAAGCCACCACCACGCAGACCTCAGGACCCGCAGCCAGCGCGGCATCGACCGCCCGTTCCACCGAGCCGAACCCAAGAGACCCGCAGGAGATCAGCACGATCAGCGCGTCGCCGGGCAACCCGCAGCGCCGCCTGGCGGTGTGGGGATCGGTCGGCGCGAACGCGGAAACCACCGGGGGCGCGCCGACGGCACCTCGAGCATCTGGCCGGGCCTGGTACATCGCGCGCAGGCTCGCCTCGCTGGCGACATAATGCAGGTCAATCTCTGGGTAGACCCAGAACGGGTGCGGCGCGAAATCCGAGATGATCGCCGCGGCGGGCACGTTCAGACCGCCGTGGCGCCGCATCCAGTCCAGGCCCCCGGTGCCCAGCGGGTAGGTCGACACCACCAGGTCGGGCTTGTACTCGGCGATGATCGGGACGAGCCGGACGCCGCTCCACACCCCGGTGAACCGGCAGGACGCCGTGGCGAACCACGGGTAGCGCCACAGCGCGCGGTAGAAGAAGTCGTACAGCCACGGGGTGGTGTCCACGTTCACCCGGTAGATCCAGCGGAAACCTGGGCCGACCCAGGAGCCCATCCGGTCCAGGGTGTCCACCCGCCGGATCTGGCAGTCCGGCCACAACCAGCGGGCTCGCTCCTCCACCGCTCGGGCGGTGGCGTTGTGGCCTTCGCCGATGTTGGCGCTGATCACCAGCAACCGTTGCGGTGGCACGCCCGAAGACCTGCTTGCAGGGTCGAGCATCGAACCCGAAGACCTGCTTGCAGGGTCGAGCATCGACTCGCTCATCGGGGTTGCGCTAACGGGTCGGTTTCGGTGACTGCGGGCCCCCAGGCCAGCGCGAGCAGCAGCGCGGCGCGCGTTGCCGGATCGTCCAGTGCGGGGCCGAACAGCTCACGCAACTGATCTAACCGGTAGCGCACAGTCTGTGGATGTACGTGCAGTTCGTCAGCCACTGCCTTGCGGTTGCCCATGTTCATCAGCCATGACTTGAGCGTCTCGCAGAGACGGTCGCGGGTGCCTTCACGCAGCGACGCGAGCGGGGCCAGGTACTGCTGGCGCAGCGCGGCCAGCAGCCGGTCGTCGCGGTGCACCAGCATCGCGTCGAGGTGCTCGTCGACGAACAGTGGATCGTCGGGCAGCAGGTGCTTGAGGCGCAACGCGTGCTCGGCCAGGCCGATGCTGGCCGGTAGCCGGTCCAGTGGCACGGTGACACCGACCACAGCTCCCGAACCGCGCAGCGCCGTGGCCAGCCGCTTGCGCCGCCCGGGACCCTCCGGGTCGGGCACGATGGTCACCAGCATCTTTGGCCGGCGCAGCTGCAGGCAGGACTCATCCAAGCGGTCCAGCAGCACCCGTCCCACCTCGTTGTCTGGATTGATCAGCACTACCGCGGCGTGGCGGGGCAACGTCCATCCCGCGCGTGCCGCGGCGATCCGCAGGGCGGCGGTGTCGCAGCGGTCCGACAGCAACAGTTCGGCCAGCTCCAGGCGTTGCTGTTCGTGCGCGTGTTCTGCGCCGGCCTGGGCCCGCTCGTAACCGCGCAACGACGACGCCGACAGCTGCTCGACGGCAGTGAAGATCACTGCAGCCAACCCCGCGATGGTTTCGACTGGTACACCCAGGTGCAGCGCGGTGTCGGAGACATGGCGCCATGCCACCGCAGCGCCAGTCCGGTAGGCGGCCAGCAGGTGCGTCACGTCCTGCTGCTGTTCGTAGTGGATACGGCCGATTTCTTCGAAGATGGCCTGTTCCACCCCGGATGCCAGCTGGGGCGCGATCGTTGACGGATCGCGCTGGGCTAAGCCGACCAGCCTGGCGATAAAGCCTTCCGACGCGGTAAGGACCTCGGCGAAATCCTCGGTGAGAAAGGCCGCGTAGTCGGGGCTTTGCTCGGCCAGCAGCTCCCGGACCTCAGCCAGAATGATCGGCAGGCGGGCTACAATCTCCGGCACCAGGTCGTCGAGCTCGATAGGGCGTCCTCCTTCAGCCGCGTGCACTGACCGGCCTCCCCCTCTGCATCGTCGTGCCAGGCCCCGCATACCCCAATCACACTCAGCTGATGCTTACTCGAATGTGACAATTCTAGGGGTGAAGAACTGTCCCGTCTGACGCAGAAATGTCGGCTAAGCGACCAGAAGATGTCGTCATGGCGGCGATCTCAGATGGGCCAGTGGCGCCGCAGTACCCGCCCGAGCAGGTGCTGGAGCATAAGCGGCGCGCGGAGAACTTTCCGGTGGCACTGCGTCTGCTGCCCCGCACGCTACGCGCCGACCTGATCGCGGTGTACGGCGTGGTCCGGGTTATCGACGACCTTGGGGATTGCGCTCCTGGTGATCGGACCGCGCTGCTCGAGGCGTTCCGGGCAGACCTGGCATCGGTGTGGGAGACGGGCCGGCCGCAACACCCGGTGCTGCAGCAACTGGTGCCCACGGTGGCGGCGCGTGGGCTGGACCGGGAACCTTTTGACCGGGTGGTGCGGGCCAACCTGCTCGACCAGCGGGTGCACCGGTATGCCACCTACAGTCAGCTCCGGGACTACTGCACGCTGTCGGCCGACCCCATCGGCCGGATCGTGCTGGCCCTGTTCGGCGTGGGCGATCCCGTCGCAATCGAGCTGTCCGACCGGGTCTGCACCGCCTTGCAGCTGATCGAGCACTGGCAAGACATCGCCGAGGATCGTCGGGCCGGCCGGGTGTACCTGCCGCAGGAAGATCTCGCCGCTTACCGGGTCGTCGAAGCTGACCTCGACGCCTTGCCGGGTGAGGGGGTGTCCTCCCCGGCGTTGCGGGCACTGATGGCCTTCGAGATCACCCGTGCCGCAGAGCTGCTGGACTCGGGGGCGCCGTTGGTCAGGATGCTGCACGGGTGGGCGCGGCTGGCCGTCGCCGGGTACGTGGCCGGCGGCCGTGCCGCCGTCGATGCGCTGCGTCGCTCCGTCTCTGGCCGTGCCGCCGACATCCTGACCGGCCCACCACGTCCCCGTCGCCGCGACGTCCTGCGTCACCTGTTGGGGGCTCTGCACGAGCCGCCAACCCGGCGTGGCGCGGTCTCTGACGCACACCAACCCGCAAGCGGGGAGGTCCAGTGAGATGACCAGTGTTGCGATCAGTCTGGACCAGGCGTTCGATCGGTGTGAGTCGATCACGCGGACGGAGGCGCGGAATTTCTACTACGGCATCCGGCTGCTGCGCCCGCGCAAGCGGGCCGCGCTGTGCGCGGTGTACGCGCTAGCCCGGCGGATCGACGACGTCGGAGATGGTGACCTGCCTCGGGCGGACAAACTCGTCGCGTTGGGCCAGCTGCGCGCCGAGATCGCGGCTCTGCGGGTTTCCGGCAGCCATTCCGGGGCTGACCCGGTATTCACCGCGATCGCGGACCTGGCCCAGCGCCTGCCCCTGCCGCTGGGTGCCTTCGAGGAGCTGGTCGACGGCGTGGAAATGGACGTGCGGGGGCGGCGCTACGCCAGCTTCGACGAACTGGTCCAGTACTGCCGGTGCGTCGCCGGAGCGGTCGGGCGGCTGTGCCTGGCAGTGTTCGGCACTCGGTCCGACCCGGCGCCCGATCCGCATGCCGCCGAGTACGCCGACGCGCTGGGGATCGCCTTGCAGCAGATCAACATCCTGCGGGACATCCGGGAAGATCTCGGCAATGGCCGTATCTACCTACCCCAGGACGACCTGGATCGCTTCGGTGTGGCGCTGGCCCTGGATGAACAGGGTTGCCTGGTTGACACCGACCAAGGGCTGTCCAGGTTGATCCGGTACAGCGCCAGCCGCGCATACGAGTGGTACGCGCACGGGCTCCGGTTGATCCCGCTGCTGGATCGGCGCAGCGCAGCCTGCGCCACGGCAATGTCCGGGATCTACGTGCGGCTGCTCGAGCGCATTGTGCAGCAGCCTAACTTGGTCTTCGACCGACGGTTGTCCTTGTCCGGGTGGCAGAAAGCGGAGGTCGCCATGTGGGCCCTGGTGGGATCGTCACCGGTGGGATCGTCATCCTGGGAGGTGCCGGCATGACCCGGCGGGTCGCGGTGATCGGCGGGGGGCTGGCGGGCATCTCCGCAGCGCTGCGCTGCGCCGACGCGGGCTGCCAGGTCACCGTGTTTGAGGCCCGGCCGCAGCTGGGCGGGCTGACCCACTCGTTTAGCCGCGGCGAGCTGCGGGTCGACAACGGTCAGCACGTGTTCCTGCGGTGCTGCACGTCCTATCTCGCGTTGCTGGACCGGCTCGGGGTCACCGACCGGGTGGAGATGCAGCCACGGCTGGCCATCCCGATCCTGACCCCTGGTGCTGGCCAGCCGGTGTGGTTGCGCCGCAACGGGTTGCCCGCGCCGCTGCACCTGTCCCAATCGCTGCTGGGCTACCGGCCGCTGAGCCTGCTCGAGCGGGTGCGGTTCGCGCTGGCGGCAGTGGCATTGCGGCGGGTTGACCCCACCTCCCCGGCCACCGACGAGCAGAACTTCGGCACCTGGCTACGCCGGCACGGGCAAAGCACCAATGCCATCACGTCCTTGTGGGAACTGGTCGGTGTGGCCACGTTGAACTCTCGGGCCGATGGTGCGTCGCTGAGCCTGGCGGCCACGGTATTCCAGGAGGGCTTGCTCACCGACGCCACCGCCGCCGACATCGGCTGGTCGAAGGTGCCATTGCGACAGCTGCACGGAGACCCGGCGCTGGACTGCCTCACCGCCGCGGGCGCCCAGGTGCGCACCTCGACGGCGGTGCGGTGCTTGGAACCGGGCGACGAGTGGCAGGTGATCACTGACGGCGACCGTACGGCGGCCGATCAAGTGATCCTGGCCGTCCCGCCGCCGGCGGCGGAGAATCTGCTGCCACCGGGCAGCGTGGCGCTGCCGGAGGGCTGGTCGCAGCGGCTGGGCAGCTCCCCCATCGTCAACGTGCACGTGGTGCTGGATCGGCCGGTGCTTGACCAGCCGTTCATCGCCGGGATTGACACCCCGGTGCAGTGGGTGTTCGACCGCACCTCGCACTCGGGGTTGACCAGCGGCCAGTACCTCGCGGTGTCGCTGTCCGCTGCGGACGACTATGTCGACATGCCGACCGCAGCGATGCGCGAGAAGTTCCTCCCGGAGCTGGCCGCGCTGCTGCCGGAACTGCGGGCTGCGGCGGTGCTCGACTTTTTTGTCACCCGGGAACGGCATGCGACGTTCCGCCCGGCGCCCGGCACCGCCGCGCTGCGCCCCGCGCCGACGACCGCAACCCCCGGCCTGTTCCTCGCCGGCGCCTATACCGCCACCGGCTGGCCGGCGACCATGGAAGGCGCTGTCCGCAGCGGCGAAGCCGCCGCCAGCGCCCTGCTCCAGTCCAGCAGGGGCGCCACGACCCCGACCGAAACCCCGACATGGAGACATATCGGGATCGCAGGGGCAGCGTCGAAGAAGGGAGCAGCCTCATGACGGCGTCACCGGCGCGGGCGGCGGTGCCCAGTGCGCTGCGCCGGGCCCGGGACGCCGTGACGCCCGCGACCCGCGATTTCCTCTCGCGGCTGGACGACACCAGCGCCGCGATCGTCGCCTACCACCTCGGCTGGACCGATGCGGCCGGCGTTCCCACCCGCGGTGGTGGGGGCAAAGCGGTCCGGCCGGCGCTGGCCACCCTGTCCGCGCAAGCCGCCGGCGCGCCAGCGCAAGTGGGCATCCCCGGGGCGGTCGCCGCCGAGCTGGTGCACAACTTCTCCCTGGTGCACGACGACGTGATGGACGGCGACACGGAACGCCGCCACCGGCCCACCGTCTGGGCGGTGTGGGGCACCACCAGCGCGATCCTCACCGGGGATGCCATGCTGGCGCTGGCCCAGGAGGTCCTGCTGGAAAGCCCCTCCCCGCACCGGGCTGCCGCCGCCCGGCTGCTTGCCGAGGCTACCCGCAATCTGATCCGCGGCCAGGTGCTCGACGTGGCCTTCGAGCAACGTCACGAGGTCAGCCTGGCGGAATGCCTGGACATGGTGTCCGGAAAAACTGGGGCCCTGCTCAGAGCCAGCGCGATGATCGGCGCGGTGCTGGCCGGCGCACCAGCCGACGTCATCGACGCGCTGTCCACCTTCGGCGCCGAACTGGGCATCGCCTTCCAGCTCGTCGATGACCTGCTGGGCATCTGGGGTGACCCAGCGACCACAGGCAAGCCGGTGTTCTCCGATCTGCGCTCGCGCAAAAAGAGCCTGCCGGTCACCTACGTGTTGAGCCAGGGCGGCTTGGCCGCGCGGGAACTGGCCAGCTGGTTCAGGACGGCGTCTCCAGATAGGTCGAGCGCGAACGGGCCGAGCCCAGAGATGTCGCCCCGAGACGGCGAAGCACGGGCCGCTGACCTGATCGAGACCGCAGGTGGCCGGCAATGGGCGGCCGACGAGGCGCGCCGCCGTATCGAGGCAGCCACGCAGGCACTGCACGCCGTGCCGATGCCCGCCGGCCCGCGGGCAGAACTGATCGCAATCGCCCACTTCATTGTCGAAAGGGAAGCCTGATGACCCAGAGCCGTCCAGTTGAGCGCCCCACGAGTGACCCGGCGCAGACGCTGGCCGCCGCGGTGGCGTACCTGCGCAAATGCCAAGACGGGCAAGGTTGGTGGAAGGGCGAGCTGCAAACCAACGTCACCATGGACGCGGAGGACTTGCTGCTGCGCGAGTTCCTCGGCATCCGCGAGGCCGGGCTCACCGAGGAGGCCGCCCGGTGGATCCGGTCCCAGCAGCGCGACGACGGGAGCTGGGCGGTCTTCCACGGCGGTCCGGGTGAGCTGTCCACCACGATCGAGGCGTGGGTGGCGCTGCGCCTGGCCGGCGACTCCCCGGACGCGCCGCACATGGCCCAGGCAGCCGAGTTCGTCACGGCGCACGGTGGCCTGGAACGCAGCCGGGTGTTCACCCGGATCTGGCTGGCCATGTTCGGGCTGTGGCCGTGGGAGGAGCTGCCCAACCTGCCCCCGGAACTGATCTTCCTGCCGCGCTGGTTCCCGTTGAACGTCTACGACTGGGCGTGCTGGGCCCGGCAGACCATCGTGCCGCTGACCATCGTGTGCACGCTGCGCCCGGTGCGCTCGCTGCCGTTCGGGGTGGACGAGTTGCGCACCGGTCCGGCGTCGCTGCGCCGTGAAGCGTCCCCGCGCCCGCTGTGGACCTGGGGCGGGTTCTTCCAGCGCACCGACAAGGTGCTACACGCCTACGCGAAGCGGCCCGTGCGGCTGTTGCGGCGGGCGGCCATGCGCCGCGCTGCGGAGTGGATCCTGGCCCGGCAGGAGGCCGACGGCTGCTGGGGCGGTATCCAGCCGCCGTGGGTGTACTCGATGCTGGCCCTGCACCTGCTGGGCTACGCATTGGACCACCCGGCGCTGCGTGTCGGCATCTCCGGTCTGGAGACCTTCGCCATCCGGGAGCACACCCCGGACGGGTGGGTGCGCCGGTTCGAGGCCTGCCAGTCCCCGGTGTGGGACACCTGCCTGGCGGTCACCGCCCTGCTCGACGCCGGGGTACCGGCGGACGACCCGACGATAGAGCGGGCTCGCGACTGGTTGCTGGGCGAAGAAGTCCGGGTCCGTGGCGACTGGGCGATCCGGCGGCCGCAGCTCGCTCCGGGCGGGTGGGCGTTCGAGTTCCACAACGACAACTACCCGGACACCGACGACACCGCCGAGGTGATCCTGGCGCTGCGGCGGTTGCCGCTGGCTGATCGCAGCGCGCTTGATCGCGGGGTGGCCTGGCTGCTCGGCATGCAATCCAAGGACGGCGGCTGGGGTGCCTTCGACGCCGACAACACCCGGATGCTGTGCACCAAGCTGCCGTTCTGCGATTTCGGTGAGGTGATCGATCCGCCGTCGGCAGATGTCACCGCACACGTGGTGGAGGCCCTCGCCGCGGAAGGCCTGGCCGACGGGCTGCCCTGCCGCCGTGGGGTGAGGTGGCTGCTCGACGCCCAGGAACCGGACGGGTCGTGGTTCGGCCGGTGGGGCGCCAACTACGTCTACGGCACCGGCGGCGTGGTGCCCGCGCTGATCGCCGCGGGAGTATCCGCCGAATCGCTGTGCATCCGGCGCGCCGTGCGGTGGTTGGAGCAGCACCAGAACGACGACGGCGGATGGGGTGAGGACCTGCGCTCGTACGACGATCGGGCCTGGTCCGGGCGGGGTGAGTCGACCGCTTCACAGACTGCCTGGGCGCTGCTTGCGTTGCTCGCGGCGGGCGAGCGTTCCGAGGTGGTTGAACGGGGCGTCGAGTGGCTAAGCCGCACCGTGCGAGATGACGGGTCATGGGACGAGCCGTACTTCACCGGCACCGGGTTCCCCGGCGACTTCTACCTGAACTACCACCTCTACCGGCAGGTCTTCCCGATCACCGCGCTGGGCCGGTACCTGGGTGGTGCCCATTGAGCTCCACCGTGCTGTTCACCCCGCTGCGCGTCGAACACGCCGCGCTGCGGGGTGCTGCCCGGAGCATGCGGGTGGTGCGCACCGGCATGGGACCCCGGCGGGCCGCCGCCACCGCCGCTGCGACGCATGCCGACGCTGTCCTCGTGGCCGGCCTTGCCGGTGGACAAGCCAGTCACCTCTGCCCCGGCGAGGTGGTGGTCGCCGGCGAAGTCCGCGGCACCGGCAGCACCGTGGAGATCCCGTCCGCGCCGCTGCTGGCCGGCGCGTTGCGGCGGCTGGGGTTGACGGTGCACGTGGGTCCGGTCAGGTCAGTGCCGGGGATCGCCTGGAAGGCCGCCGACCCCGCGGTGCTGGCGGTGGACATGGAATCCGCCCATCTCGCCCGCGCCGGCGCACCGTTCGCCGTGGTGCGCGTGATCGTGGACACTCCCGATCACCCGTTGTGGCATCCCGGCACGCTGCGCCGCGGCATCACCGGTCTGCATGCCTTGAAGGCATGCCAACCGGCACTGGAATCGTGGGCCGCGGCAACCGGACCGCGGAACGTGCTGCTTGCCGCGCCGCGCTCGTTCTGCGCGGGCGTCGCCCGGGCGATCGACACCGTGGAGGCCGCGCTGCGCCGCTACGGCCCACCGGTCTACGTGCGCCACCAGATCGTGCACAACGCGCACGTGGTGCGGAACCTCCAAGATCGTGGAGCGGTGTTCGTCGACGACGTCCAAGCAGTGCCGGAAGGCGGCGTCCTGGTGTTCTCGGCGCACGGCGTGGCTCCAACCGTGCGCCGGGACGCCGCCGCGCGCACCCCCACCGTCATCGACGCCACCTGCCCGCTGGTCACCAAGGTGCACACCGAGATCCGCCGCTACGCCCGGCGCGGCAACACCGTGTTCCTGATCGGCCACCCCGACCACGAGGAAGTGCACGGCAGCCGCGGCGAGGCCCCGGACGACGTCATCGTGGTGCCGGATATCGAAAGCGCGCGGCGGGTCCAACCACGCGACCCGTCGCAGGTGGCCTACACCATGCAGACCACGCTCGCGGTCGACGAAGCCGAACAGATCGCCGCCGTGCTGCGCGAGCGGTTCCCCCAACTGAGCGCACCGCGCACCGACGACATCTGCTACGCGACCACCAACCGCCAGCGCGCGGTCCGGGCGATCGCCCGCGAGGTCGACCTGGTGCTGGTGGTCGGCTCCCCCAACTCGTCGAACTCGCTGCGGCTGGTGGAGGTCGCCCAGCGCGAAGGCGTGCCGGCGTATCTGATCGACGACTGCGGTGAGATCGACCTGCGCTGGCTGGCGGGCCGGCAACGGGTGGGGATCACCGCCGGCGCATCCGCGCCCCCGCACCTGGTCGACCAGATCGTGCACTGCCTGAGCGGACTCGGCCCAGTCACCGCGAGCGAGTCCCAGCTGATCGATGAGGACGTCACCTTCGCACTGCCTAAAGAGGTGATCTAACGACATGGCCATGCCGTTGCGGCAATCCCTGAAGCTGGGTGCTTTCCTGCTCAAGCAGAAGCTGCTGCGCCGGGACAAGTTCGCCCTGCTCGTCGAGCTCGAACCACTATTTGCGTGCAATCTCAAATGCGGCGGCTGCGGCAAGATCGCCCAGCCGGCGGCGTTGCTCAAACAGCGGATGCCGGTGGAGCAGGCGCTGGCCGCCGTCGAGGAGTGCGGCGCGCCGATGGTGTCCCTCGCCGGTGGTGAACCGCTGATGCACCCGCAGATCGACGTGATCACCCGAGAGTTGCTGGCCCGCGGCAAGATCGTCTTTTTGTGCACCAACGCGCTGCTGCTGCCCAAGCACCTGCACAAGTTCATCCCCCACCGGGATTTCGCCTGGATGGTGCACATCGACGGGTTGCGCGAGCGCCACGACGCCTCGGTGCGCAAGGTCGGCGGCTTCGACGCCGCGGTCGACGCGATCCGGCAGGCCAAGGCCGCCGGGTTCCGGGTAATGACCAACACCACGTTCTTCAACAACGACACCCCGCAAGATGTCATCGACGTGCTCGACTACTTGAACGACGAGCTCGGCGTGGACAACATGCAGATCTCCCCGGCCTACGCCTACGAGAAGGCGCCTGACCAGGATCACTGGCTGGGCGTGCAGCAGACCCGGGAGCTGTTCGCCAAGGCATTCGGCGAGGGGCGGCGCAAGCGCTGGCGGCTCAACCACTCCCCGGTCTTCCTGGACTTCCTGGAAGGCAAGCGGGACCTGGCCTGCACCGCATGGGGCATCCCGTCGTACTCGCTGCTGGGCTGGCAGCGGCCCTGCTACCTACTCGATGATTCCTATGCGCAGACATATCGGGAATTGCTGGAAGACACCGACTGGTCGGCGTTCGGTCGCGGGCAGGACCCCCGGTGTGCCAACTGCATGGCGCACTGCGGCTACGAACCCACCGCAGTAGTAGCGACGATGGGCTCCCTGCGCGAGTCCCTCCGCGCCGCCACCGGCGGGTGAGCGCGCCATGATCCCGACCGCAGTCTGGATGCGGACTGTTGTTTCTCCAGCCCCCAAAACCCCAGTCTGCATCCAGACTGCGGGCTGGTGGGTGCGGTGTTAGAGCAGCTGACGGGGCCGGAGGGGTTGCGGGGGTTGCCGGCGACCGCACTGGACGCGCTGGCCGGCGAGATCCGGCAGCTACTGATCGAGTCCGTGCCACGTACCGGTGGGCACTTCGGACCCAACCTCGGGGTCGTAGAGCTGACCATCGCGCTGCACCGCGTATTCGACTCTCCGCATGATGCGATCGTGTGGGACACCGGCCATCAGGCTTACGTGCACAAACTGCTCACCGGACGCCGCGATGGCTTCGACCGCCTGCGCGGCGCCGGGGGTCTGTCGGGCTATCCCAGCCGTGCAGAAAGCGTCCACGACCTGGTGGAGAACTCGCATGCGTCGACGGCGCTGTCCTACGCCGACGGCCTGACCAGGGCGTTCGCCTTGCGCGGAGAGCCTGACCGCGCAGTGGTCGCAGTGGTCGGCGACGGTGCCCTGACCGGCGGGATGTGCTGGGAGGCGCTGAACAACATCGGCGGCGCACCGCGGCGACCGCTGATCGTGGTGCTCAACGACAACGGCCGGTCCTACTCCCCCACGGTTGGCTCACTGGCCACCCATCTGAACGCGCTGCGCCGCGGCAGCGCGCCGAGCTCGGTGTTCGAGCAGTTCGGCCTGGCCTACCTCGGCCCGATCGACGGTCACGACATCGCCGCGGTCGAAGCCGCCCTGCGCCAGGCCCGCTCGCTGGGGCGGGCGGCCGTGGTGCACTGCGTCACCGTCAAAGGCAAGGGATGCCCCGCCGCTGAGACCGACGAGATCGACCGCCTGCATTCAGTATCACCATCATCGCCACAGCCATCTCCGGCTAGCGGCCCGTCCTGGACTGCGGTACTGAGCGACGAGCTGGTCGCCATCGCCAGCGAGCGCACCGACGTCGTCGCGCTTACCGCGGCGATGCTGCACCCGACCGGGCTGCACCGCTTCGCCACCCAGTTCCCTGACCGGGTGTTCGACGTCGGGATCGCCGAGCAGCACGCGGTCACCACCGCAGCGGGGCTGGCCATGGGCGGCCTGCACCCGGTGGTGTGCGTCTACGCGACTTTCCTCAACCGGGCATTCGACCAGGTGCTGATGGACGTGGCCCTGCATGCGTTACCGGTCACGTTCGTGCTGGACCGTGCCGGTGTTACCGGCAGCGACGGCCCATCGCACAACGGGATGTGGGATCTGTCGTTGCTTGGTGTGGTGCCGGGGATGCGGGTGGCCGCGCCGAGGGATGCGGCGCGGCTGCGCGCACAGTTGCGGGAGGCCATCGCTCATCCGGGACCGGCTGCGGTGCGGTTCCCGAAGGGCGCGGTGGTCCCGGACCTGCCGGCGATCGGCCGGATCGGTGCCGCCGACGTGCTGGCCCGCACCGGCTGTGGCGGCGTGCTGATCGTTGCCGCGGGCGCGTGTGCCCGCTCGGCGGTAGCTGCCGCCAGTGAGCTCGCGCTGCGCGGCCAGGACGTCACCGTGGTGGACCCGGGATGGTTACTGCCGGTGGACCCGGCGCTGGTCCGGGTCGCCCACGGCTACCAGCTCGTGCTCACCGTCGAGGAAAATGCCGGTGCCGGCGGCTTCGGTGACGCCTTCTCGCGAGCCCTGCGCACCAGCGGATCGCGTGTTGCCATGCGGTCCGTCACCCTGGGAGCCGATTTCCTGCCGCACGCGGCGCGCGATGACCTGCTCCGCACGCATGATCTGGACGCCTGCGGGATCGCCCAGGCAGCGAGATCTGCAAATCGGCGCGGTCTGGTCAGCGCGTAATTGGTGGAGACCCGGGATACAGTCGGCGACGCTAGCCATACCGAGTGCTGTTTCTCGTGAAACATTTGCGCTACGCCGGGCGCGTACCCGGGCGTTCGCCGCCGCACGCCTGTGTTGTTCGCCTTTGTTGCCCCATTCGACCCTCAGCGGATGGGCGCTCAGCCTGTTCGGGCGCCGGCACGGCGGGCCGGCGCGGAGCGCTGGCTGGTCAGCATCCGGCAGTCGGCCACTGCGGTGCGGAGCAACTCCGCCAGCTGCTCGTCGCGCTGGTGCTGGGTAAGGCCACGCAGCTGCTCGAGCACGGACTGGAACGCCGAGCTGACCGTGATATTCGGTGGGTTCAGCAGTTCCCAGCCTCGCAGCCAGATCCGGGTCCACCGGCCACCGCGCTCCAGCCGGCGCATCCGCGCGCATGTTCTGGCCAGCCGGCGCTGGGTTGCCTGGTGTGGCACTGGCTGGTGTGCCGCGGCGGTCACCAAGCAGCTGGCGATGACGTACTGCGTCGTGCCCGGCTGCACCCTGATCCCGATCAGATCCGGGGCGAGCAGTGCCAGCTTGCTGCGCACGCCGTCATCGACAATGCGGTCGTTGACCAGCCGCGCCAGCGCCGCCAGCGCCGGCGGTGTGCACCGCGGGTGGTCGGTGAACCGGCTGCCCGCCAGCACTGACACGTACTCCATCACGCACGCGCCGTCCTCTGGACCGCGGTGCCAACCACGGGTGAGCAGTGGAAGCTGATCCGGTACTGGTCTGCAGGAGTACATGGCCAGCCCAGGTGCCTTCACGAGCCGCTTCATCGTCATCTCTTGCATCTCCTGTCGCGACGGCTGACCACTCAGGCTGCCCAGCTGCCCGCTTGCTAAACCTCGTTCACCCGACAGATCGCCTGTTTGTCGCGATCTCGACAGAATTGCTGTCTGCGACGAACCGCCAGGCCGTCACGGCCCGTGCGAGGGCGGCGCCGATGCCGCGCCCGGGTACAACAGTTGCCAGTTCGGCGCGGACGGATGTGCGATACCTGCCGGACCGGTGCCGAGTGCCTGGAGCAGGTTGCCGGTGATGCGCCCGATCACTTCGGCCGGGCAGGCGCGGTTAGCGCGGCAGGGATTGAGGTCGGGGATCCACGCGTTGGTGCCGGAATCCCACACACCAGCCTGGCTTTGTGGATCGGTGTAGTAGGTCATGTCGGAGTAGAACACCCCACCGTGGCGGGTACGCGCTTGTGCCTGGGATGCGTCCAGCGGTGAGTGCGCGAAGACAGCTATATTCGGCGGGAACCCTACCTGCGGGTCGAGGCTGTCGACGTCCGAGCCGATCACACCGGGAATCTCCTGCCCGTCATGCAGGCCGGTATCCGCGAAGATCCACACTGTGGCATCGGTGACGCGCAACGCGCCCGGGCCAGCGTGGGCCGCCAGAAAGCCGTTGTAGGACTCACCGACGAAGGTGTCCTCGGGCCAATTCGCTGGTGGTGATGCCCAGGTGTTGCCGGTGACCTGTAATGGATCACCGATCCCGTTGAGTGGGTCTTCGGCGGCGTCGCGGTAGTCCACTTCTTGCCGGTCTGGACCCAGCATGGACGGTTCCAGCCGGACGTGCCGCAGAATCCCGCTGGCGCCGAAGAACGCCAGATTTACCCCTGCGGCGTGCGCGTTCATCGCAGCTTGGCGCTCCTGCAGCGACCAGCATTCGTCGTGGCCCAGGGACAACATCGCCTTGTGCTCGGTGACGATGTCCGGATGCTGGATCACGGTCAGGTCGGTGACATAGCTGACGTCCAGCCCACGCTGTTCCAGCCAGCGCACCAGCGGCAGCTCCAGGGTGAGGAAGTCGCCGGTGCCCGCGCCGCCGTTGTAGTCGAACGCGTAGGGGCGGTCGAAGGACACAACCCGTGCCCGTGAGCACAGCGGATACCCGCCCGACGGACAGGAGCCCTTGCCCACGTAGTAGTCATAGCCGCCGTAAGGGTTCCACGCTTGCCAGGTAAGCACATCGTTTTTGACCAGGTAGGTGGCGTGGCTTTGCGGATCCCACACGGTCAACGGCACGTAGCTGGCCTGCCCCCGGTTGCCGACCAGCTTGAGCAGGTAGTCGCCCGGCACGAATGCCGCCGTGATCGCCACCTGCAAGCTGGGTGACCAGTTCTCGCAGGACACCATCTTGATGCCGCCTGTCACCGGGCACGGCGGCTGCACCGCACCGGGCAGCTCGTCCGAATGCCACACCAACCGCGCGCCACTGCCCTGGTAGTAACCCATCCGGTAGGCCTCGACCCGGAACTGCGGCGCGTCGGTCGACACGGCCAGCGAGACGGTGTCTCCGACTGCGGCATAGGTGCGATCAGCGAATCCGTCGATCACGCCTAACGGCATATCGGTGATCCGCCAAGCGTCGGTGCCCGGTCGCCGGTTTTCCTCGATCACCCACGACGACCGCATTCCGTCAGGCCCCATTGCCGTCACATGCGCTGCCGACGCGGCTGGCGTTGTTCGCGATAGCGAATGGCGCGCCGGCCCACCGATCACCAGCAGGAGCATTACGCACAGACAGGCCAGGACAAACCAGCGGCGTGAACGCACGCGCACATGGGCCATGATGCCGCTGCCGTGACCGGTTCACCACCGTGCCGTGATCAGCCGATGCAACCCGGCATGTCACTGCTCGATGACAGAGCAGCATCGATCCAGCAATCTCGAACATATGTTCGATTCTAGCACGGCTGTCACGCCGGAAGCGTGGGATCCTGGCAGCAGTCGAGTTGTGTGCTGGGCACCGGTCGTCCACCGCGGCTGGCTACCGCGCCAGTGTGACCGCGCCAGTGTGACCGCGCCGGTGTGACCGCGCCGCCGAGCTCAGCGCTGCCCATGCTTGCCGGTCGCCCGTTGCTGAACTCTTCCCTCGGCAAGACCGTTGCCGGTCACGGACTCAGCCACACTCGGCCGCGGCAAGGTGATCACGGTCTCGTTGGCGCGTCCAGCCTGGAGTTGCACCTCAGTGGCTACCGCTGAATATCCCTTGGCGACGACGGTGTACACGGCGGCCGGCAAGTTGTCGAAAACAAATCGACCATCGCTGCCGGTGATCACTGAATCCATCACCTGACCGTCGGAGTCCAGCAGAATGGTCAACGCTTCGGGCACCGCCGCGCCGGTGCTCTCGGTGCGCACACTGCCCGTCAGCTGCGTCCGCACGGCCACCTCGATGTCCTGGGTGAGCTGTCCCTGGGCGGGAATATCCACGCTGAGTGCAACTGGGATCAGGGTCGTGGCGGCCACCGTGAGGGTGTACAAACCCTGAGCGATACCGCTGAAGCCGTACCGTCCGTCGGACCCGGTGGTGGTCGTGACCACGACGTCGCCGCGGATGTCGACCAGAGTGACCACCGCGGTCGCGAGGGGCTCGGTGGATCCGGCTGCGTAAACCGTGCCAGACAAGCTTGCGCCAGCTTCGGGAAGGACGAAGTTGTGGCGCACCGACGCGTCGGCCACCGCGATCAGCACGATACCGGGCTGGTGCGCAGCCACCGCGCAGGTCACCAGATAGCTGCCACCGCTGGGCGCGTCGAGCTGGTAGTGGCCGTCGGTATCGGATCGTGTGACGTTAAGTTGCCGCCCGGACAGGTCGGTGAGGGTCAGGCTGACCCCTGAGAGGGGGGTAGCGACGTCCTTGGTCACCTGCCCGTAGATCACTGGGTGGGAGGCCATGCCCGGTGGTGAGGGTACCGTCTGGTCTCGTGGCGGTGTCTCCTGTGCCGATGCGTGTCCGGTTTCGGCGGCGCGTTCGGCCGCGAGGGCTGCGATGCCTGATTCGTTGCGCAGGGGCAGTTCCCGCAGGAAGAGCAAGATCACAAAAGCCAGGGACATCACGACCGCCGCGGTAAGGAACACCCCATCCATCGCGTCGGAGAATCCGACGAGGAACGGGCGAGCCAGACGAGGGTCGATGTGCTGCAGGAATGAGGAGTCTTGCAGCACGCCGGCGGCATTGGCGGATCCGCCGCCCCGCAGAGACTCAAAGACGATGGCGTTGGCAGGGTTGGCCCGGACGGTTGGATCGCCCAGCACGGACTGAAACTGCGGCGTAGCTGCGATGGTCCGGAATGCGTCAGCGATCTTGGGTCCGGCCGTGGAGAACAGGATCGACAGGAAGGCCGCGACGCCCAACGTCCCGCCCATCTGGCGAAAGAACGTCGCCGACGCGGTGGCTACACCCATGTCCCGTGGTGGCACCGCATTCTGCACCGCCATGATCAGTGTCTGTAGGCAACCGCCTAACCCAAGACCGAACACCACCATGTACACGTCGACCTCGGCCAGCGAGGTGTCAACGCCCAGGCGGAAAGACAGCATCAGCAGCGCGACGGCCATCAACGCCGTGCCCACCAGGGGGAAGACCTTGTAACGGCCAGTGCGAGCGGTCAGCTGACCCGAGATCATCGAGCTGGCCATGATCCCTGCCATGAGGGGCAGCAGCAGCAGACCCGACTTGGTCGGTGAAGCCCCCTTGACGATCTGCAGATACAGCGGGATGAGCACCAGGCCGCCGAACATGCCCATGCCAACGACGAGAGCCGAGGCCGACGTGACACTGAACACGTCGTTGTGAAGCAGCCGCAGTGGCAGCAATGCCTGGTCACCGATCCGTCGCTCGGCAACCACGAACCCGATGAGACCTGCCGTAGCGATCAGATAGCAACCAACCGCTCCTGCCGAACCCCAGCCCCAGTCCCGACCCTGCTCGGCAACCAGGAGAACAGGGACCACCGCAACAGTCAGGGCCACCGCACCGGGCCAGTCGATACGCGCCTCGCGTCGGGTGTGCGGAATATTGAGCACCCTGGCGACCACCACCAAAGCGATCGCTGCAATCGGGACGTTGACCAGGAACACCCACCGCCACCCGGCAATGCCCAGGATCGAGGAAGCCCCGGCGAATCCACCGCCCACCAGCGGCCCGATCACGCTGGCGGTGCCGAACACCGCGAGGAAATAACCCTGGTAGCGGGCCCGCTCCCGCGGCGCCACGATGTCACCGATGATCGCAAACGCCAGCGACATCAAGCCGCCGGCACCGATTCCCTGTACCGCGCGGAAGGCAGCCAGCTCATACATCGACGTCGAGATTGTGCACAACATCGACCCGACGATGAAGATCGAGATCGCGGTCAGGAAGTAGGGCTTGCGGCCATAAAGGTCAGACAATTTGCCATATAACGGAGTCGCGATCGTCGCAGTGATCAGGTACGCGGTCGTCGCCCAGGCCTGCAGGTCCAACCCGTGGAGGTCGTCGGCGATCGTCCGGATCGCGGTCGACACGATCGTCTGGTCCAACGCTGCCAGCAGGATGCCCAGCATCAGCCCACCGAGGATGGTCATGATCTGGCGGTGGGTGAAGGGCGCGGACACCGACTCCGCCGGGTGCCGGTACGGCTCGGGCTTCATCGCCACGGTGGCGGCCATGAACGCTGGTCCTTCCTACTTACCTGTGCGGTCGCCTCTCCCCCGGCGACGGTTATGACACCTTCGCCACAAATGTCCGTTTGTTGCAGTATGCAAATATTTGGCCGGTGCGGGCATGAGATATCCCGGCCACCGCTGCTGGGAGTGGGTAGGCAGAGGGTGTGCC
>Ga0213875_10000353_pt1 | contig 43018 bp, 35 predicted proteins | sample BarmaccomBMRX_R8_FD_160105 | JGI IMG/M metagenome (GOLD analysis project Ga0213875, IMG submission 160105) | Root-associated microbial communities from Barbacenia macrantha in rupestrian grasslands, the National Park of Serra do Cipo, Brazil - RX_R8 | ecosystem: Host-associated > Plants > Roots...
CAGCGCCGGCAGGGCATGCCCAGCGTCGCCTCGCTGGTTCGGCCCGGCGGTCTGGTGGCGATGTCGCTGCGCCACGGCCCGGTGCCGCCCGGGCGACGAATGTTCGAAGTGCCAACGCTTGAAACCGTTCGGCTGGCCGCAGGCGAAGGCCTCCATCTTGTGCTAGACCTGGAAACGCCCAGCTCGCGGCAGCCGGGTGTCAGCTGGACACGCCTGGCCTTTGTCAGGGAGGACCGATGACTTTCGACGGCGGCTGCGCCTGCGGCGCGGTGCGGTACAGGCTGACGGCGGCACCGATGATCGTGCACGCTTGTCACTGTCGCGATTGCCAGCGCCTGACCGGTAGCGCCTTCGCGGTGAATTTGTGGATCGAGCGCGCGTTGGTCGAGGCCAGCGGGGCGGAGCCGGTCGCGTTTCCGGTGCCGCCGGGGGGCAGCGGCAAACCCCACGACGTATTCGCCTGCGCGCGATGCAGCACGCATCTGTGGAGCAAATACCATGCGGCGCCGGGCGATACCTTGCTGGTGCGCGCCGGCACGCTCGACGACCCCGCCGCGGTCGCGCCCGATGTCCACATTTTCACGCGCAGCAAGCTCCCCTGGCTTGCGCTGCCGAAGGATGCCCGCGTGTTCGACAGCTTCTACAAACTTGACGAAGTCTGGCCGGCGGAAAGCCTGGAACGTTGGGGCCGGAACATCGCCGAGCACCGGCAGGCAGGTGCTTGAGGCAGATGCGCCGCGACAGGATTGCGAGCAATGGGAGGCCGGACCTACGATGTCTGCGGCGCTCCGACCGGAATGCGCCGGGAACGGGGAGACTGGCGATGCCGCTTATTCAAGTTCATGTCATCGAAGGTGTGTTCACGCCGGTTCAGAAGAAGCAAATCATCGAAAAATTGACCGACGCGATGGTGTCGGTTGAAGGCGAGAACATGCGCGGCGTAACCTGGGTCACCATAGAAGAAAAGCGCAGCGGCGATTGGGGGATCGGCGGTCAGCCGTTGACCACCGAAGCGGTGAAGGCGCTTGCGGCCGGGCGAACCGCGGCTGAGTAATGCGGTCCTCGTTGCAGGACCGCCGATGGACTGCTACTGTCGCGTCATGAGCAAGATCTCGCATTCAGCCAATTGGTGGTGGCCGGTCTGAGACGGGCGGCCACCCTCTTCATTTTTGCACAGGCCGCCTCGGGATAACGGGCGGCCTTTTCCATTCCGGTGCTGGCCCTAGATCTCCGAGGCGGTCGCGACCCGAAGGAGATCCTCGATGCAGCGCGCGAGCTATCAGTCCCGCTATCTTACCAGGGGCGGTCTCGGCGTTCGGCGCGAGATCGCCAGCCGCGAGTACACGCCGGCCGACACAGCGCTCGCCGACGCGCTCGACCACCGTCGCGGCGTGCTGTTTTCGTCGAGCTTCGAATTTCCCGGCCGCTACACGCGCTGGGACATGGGGTTTGTCGATCCGCCGCTGGTACTCAGCGCGCGCGGACGGGGCTTCACGATTGAGGCACTCAACGAGCGCGGCCGCATCCTGCTGGGCCCGGTCGCTGGCGTCCTCAAACGGCTGCCGCCGGTCAGCAGCGCTTTTGCCGGCGAGGACCGCATCGCCGGTAACATCGAGGAAGCCGGGACCCGCTTTTCCGAGGAAAGCCGCAGCCGTCAGCCCTCGATCTTTTCGGTGCTTCGCGCGCTCGGGGAGCTGTTCGGCAGCCCTGAAGACGAGCATCTCGGGCTTTACGGCGCGTTCGGCTACGATTTGGTGTTCCAGTTCGAGCCGATGCCGCTGCATCTGCCGCGCGTCGCCGATCAGCGCGATCTGGTGCTGTATCTGCCGGACGAAATCCTGATCGTCGATCACATGCGCCAGCAATCGGCGGTGCATCGCTACGATTTCGAAATCGGGGATAAATCCACCGCCGGGCTGCCGCGGGCGACCCCGCCCGCTTCCTATGCCTCGGAAGAAGGCGCGGCGGTATACCCGGGAGCCAGCGATCACGCGCCCGGCGAATACGCTGCGCTGGTCGAGCGCGCCAGGGAGGCGTTCGCCCGCGGCGATCTGTTCGAGGTCGTGCCCGGCCAGCTGTTCAGCGAGCCGTGCCCGGATTCGCCGAGCACCGTCTTTCACCGGCTGCGCCGGGCAAATCCGGCGCCCTACGGTGCGCTGATCAACCTCGGGGCCGGCGAGTTTCTGGTCGCGGCCTCGCCGGAGATGTTCGTCCGGGTGGAAGGCCGCCGGATCGAGACCTGTCCGATCAGCGGCACGATCGCGCGCGGCCGCGACGCGCTGGAGGACGCCGACCGCATCCGCGAGCTGCTCAATTCCGCCAAGGACGAGAGCGAGCTGACGATGTGCACCGATGTCGACCGCAACGACAAGTCGCGGGTCTGCGTCGCCGGCAGTGTGCGCGTGATCGGCCGCCGGCAGATCGAGATGTATTCGCGGCTGATCCACACCGTCGATCACGTCGAAGGCGAACTGCGTCCGGAATTCGACGCGCTCGATGGGTTTCTCAGCCACGCCTGGGCGGTTACGGTGACCGGTGCGCCGAAGCTGTGGGCGATCCGCTTCATCGAGGAACACGAACGCTCGGCGCGGCGCTGGTATGGCGGGGCGATCGGGCGGCTGACCTTCGACGGCAACATGAATACCGGTCTGACCTTGCGCACGATCCGCATGCAGGACGGGGTCGCCGAGATCCGCGCCGGCGCAACCCTTCTCTACGACAGCGACCCCGAGGCCGAGGAAGCCGAAACCCGTCTCAAGGCCGCCGCGATGCTGAGTGCGATCAGGGGCGGCGCGCCTGCGGCGAATTCCACCACCAAAGCGCGCCTCCGCGTCGAGCCTGCGCCCAGGGTGCTGCTGATCGATCACGAGGATTCATTCGTGCACACGCTGGCCGGGTACTTCCGCAGCACGGGCGCCGAGGTCGTGACGATGCGTCACGATTTTGCCCGTGCCCAGCTCGCGGGCGGCGCCGCAGCCGATCTTGTCGTGTTGTCTCCCGGGCCGGGCCGGCCGCGCGACTTCGGGATGTCGCAGACGCTCGACCTGCTGCTGGCGCGCGAGGTGCCGGTCTTCGGGGTGTGTCTCGGGCTGCAGGGGATCGTCGAGTACTTTGGCGGCGTGCTCGAGGTGCTGCCCATGCCGATGCACGGCAAGCCCTCGGCGATCCGCGCCCATCCGGGACGATTGCTGCGCGGCCTGCCGGAGCGGATCACGGTCGGCCGCTACCATTCGCTTTATGCCCGCCGCAGCGATCTGCCTGACGTGCTGTCGATCACGGCGGAAACCGAGGACGGCGTGATCATGGCGGTCGAACACAAGACATTGCCGATCGCGGCGGTGCAGTTTCACCCGGAATCGGTGATGACCTCCGCCGCTGGTGTGGGAATGCCGATCGTCGAGGCGGCGGTGACGGAGCTGTGTCGCCCACCGGGAACAGTGTCCACCAAAGTCGAACCGCTTCTCTCCGCTGCGTGGCCGGGCCTGCCCGTGGGCCTTTAGCCCACGGACTTGATGGGTGGGCACCCACGTCTCGATTGCGCACGTGACTGGTAAAAACGTGGACCCGCGGGTCACGCCGCGGGCGGCGAGATTCTTTGAAGGCGGATCGGACCTGGTTGGGATTCTGCGCCCGTTCAGAACATGCGCTCAACGACGTCTTGCTTGATCTCGACCGGGAAGCGCTGCCGCAAGGCGGCGGTATATTCCGCTCCCAGATCGGGCTGCGCCGCCTCGTCCAGCTCTTGCGACAGCCCGGCGGCGGCTTCGGCCGGCGCCTCCGGCGCCTGCACCTCCTTTAGCTGGGCGACATAGGCGCCGGTTTCGTCGCTGACGGTGACCACGTCGCCGATCTTGGCCTGAAACAGCTTGGCGACCAGCGCCGGGGCTATCGGCGTCTTGGCTTCGCGATCCGGTTGCCGGCCCAGCGGTGATGTCGTCGCTACCGTGAGCCCCTGTTTCGCGGCTTCCACGGCGAGCGGGTCATCGGGCTTCACGGCGCCGGCGAGCGCTTGCGCCTTGTCCTTGGCGAGCTGGCTTCTCTTTTCCCTCTGCCAGGCGGCGGCCGCCTGATCCTTGACCTCGTCGAGCGGCTTGAGCCGGGGCGGCGTGAGTTTGTCGACGTGCAGCGCGAAGACCGCGTTGTCCTGGGTCTCGGTGACGCGGGTCGTCTCGCCTTCATTGGCGCCGAAGCCGATCTTCAGCACCTCCGGTGCCGAGACGGGCAGCGCAACCGGCTTGCCCTCGGGATCCTGGTCATTGACATCGACCGCGGCCACCTCGGTCGCCTTCAGGTTGAATTTCACCGCAACGTCGGCCAGCGAGGCCCCGCCCGCGAGCGCGTCATCGACCTGGTTGGCGACCTTGTAGACCTGGTCGACCGCGTCTTCGCGCGCCAGTTCGGCGGCGAGCTGCGCCTTGACCTGATCGAAGCTCTGCGTTGCCGCCGGGTCGATCTTGACGACGCGCAGGATATGCCAGCCGAGCGGGGTTTCGACCGGCTCGCTGGGCGTATTCAGCGGCTGCTCGAAGGCAATGTCGCCGAGCTGGCTCGGCAGCTCGCTGCGCTTCAACAGGCCGAGATCGATCGCATCCGGGTCCATGCCGGCGATCTTGGTCGCGACCTCGTTCCAGTCCTCGCCGCCGGCCAGGGCGGCGGCGGCCTCCTCCGCCTTCTCTTTCGACGGTGCCAGGATCTGCTGTACGTCGCGCCGCTCCGGCGTTTCGAACTCGTCCTTGCGCTGGTCGTATTCGGCCCGCAGCTTGTCCTCGGGAACCTCAATGCCCTTTTCGAGGTCGGCCGGCGACAGACTGACCAGCGTGAAGCCGCGATATTCGGGTGTGCGGAACAGGTCCGGATGGGCGTCGTAAAAGGCGCTGAGATCGGCATCGCTCGGCTGTCCGGCATCGGTGATCCCGGACAGCGGAAACGCGACCAGGTCGGCCACCCGCTTCTCGTTGCGATAACGGTACAGGACATCGGCGATCGGCTGCGGCATCGCCGCGCCGGCGACGACGGCATGGAGCAGATCGTTGGCCGGAACGTCGCGGCGCATGCGGGCGACAAACTGGTCTTCGGTCATCCGGTTCATCATCAGCAATTGCTGGAACATCGCCGGGTCGAACCGGCCGTCGGGGCCGCGCAGGTTCGGATTGCCGCTGATGATGCTGCGGATCACGTCATCGGAGACGTCGAGTTGCATGCGGCGCACTTCCTCGTCGATCAGCCTGCGCTCGACGAGCTGCCGCAGAATGGTATCGACGATGCCGAGCTGCTTGGCCTGCTGAAGGTCGATGGCGCCGCCGAAGCGTTGGCTCAGCCGCTCGAGCGCGCGCTGCAGATCGGCCTGCATTTCGTCGGCGCGGATGCTCTGATCGCCAACCGTCGCGATCACGGTATCCGGCGATTTGTCCTGGAAATAGGGCGAGCGGGTGTAGATGCCCCAGAAGCCGAAGCTCAGGATCAGCAGCGCGAACAAGCTCTTGACGATGATTCCGCCGGCCCTGGTGCGGATTGCTTGCAACATGAGGATGGGTGTCCGGTTTGACCGCCCCCTCGCTGTCCTCCTTGCGGTTGACCTGCTCCCGGGCCGGTGTGATCGTGCGCCGATGATAAAGGACGGGCCGCCTCCGCCGCAACCCGCGGCCGGCCGCGGCCGGTTGCGGGGGAGCGGATATGGCCGGTCGCCACAGGCTCGTCGCCGGAAATTGGAAGATGAACGGGCTGCATGAGGACGGCGCGGCATTGGCGCGCGACCTTGGTCATCGCGCCGTCGCGGCGGCGCGCCCGGGCGGCGAGCCGCTCGGCTGCGAGTTGTTGGTATGCCCACCGGCGGCCCTGCTCGCGACTGTCGGTCCGGCATTGGCCGGCAGCGGCATCGCGCTCGGCGGCCAGGACTGCCACGCCGCGGAAAAGGGCGCCTATACCGGCGACATCAGCGCCGAGATGCTGTGCGATTCCGGCTGCAGCCATGTCATCCTCGGCCATTCGGAGCGGCGCCATGGGCATGGCGAGACCGACCCGCAGATCCGCGCCAAGGTGGTCGGCGCCTGGCGTGCCGGTCTGATCGCAATCCTGTGCGTCGGCGAGACGCGGGCGGAACGGGAGGCGGGCAGGGCGGTTGCGGTCGTCGCCGGCCAGCTCGCCGGTTCAACGCCCGATGGCGCGGCGCCCGAGACGCTTGTTGTCGCCTATGAGCCGGTCTGGGCAATCGGTACCGGCCTGACCCCGACCGCCGCCGATATCGCCGAGATCCACGCCGCGATCCGCGCCCGCATGCCGGACGGCACGCGCATCCTCTATGGCGGTTCGGTGAACCCGAAGAACGCTGCCGAGATTTTGGCGCTTGCCGATGTCGATGGCGCGCTGGTCGGCGGCGCCAGTCTCAAAGCCGAGGATTTCTGGACCATCGCGCGCGCCTGCGGTTGACCACCGCAAGCTGCGGATAGACCCGTTCGCGCTTCGCCGCGCCTTGAAGAGGGAGGGAGGCGGGTTCGCGCTATTACGGAAGCGGGTACTAAAGGATGCGGTTCGGGGCGGCCCGGTCGCGTACCCAGACCTGCGCCTGATGCCCGGTCTGCAGCGCATCGCGTGCCGCATCGACCGCGTCGAGCAGGGCCTGTTCCTTGTCGAGATAGGATCCATAGACGGACTTGCCGAGGCGAACCACCCAGCGGGCGTGGCGGCCGTGGCGACAGACGTGGAATTCCATGACCTGCATCGACAAACCCTTCCTCAGGGACAACGGCGACCCCTGGGTGTTTCTTCCGCCTGCTTGCCCGGACAACTTTTCGGAGCGGCAACGGTTGCGAAGACAGTATCTCTAAACGGGAAAAATGAATAAAGTACTTTCTGCTACTACGAGCATATTTATTGGCAAACGCTGAAGCGTTTACCATTAATTGATGCCGGCCGGGATGGTCGTGAAACGAAGGCCCCCTCGACTCACTTTTCTTCGGCCGTGAACACTCCGTCCCAGTCGCCGGGCGGCGCCTCGGCCTGAAAATGCGCTATGCGACGGCGATACAGATCGTAGACCGGCCGCATCTGCGGCTCGACCGCGAGCCCGTCGCCGTCGAGTACGCGCAGCGCCGCCTGCCAATCGCGGCGGCGATAGGCGGCCAGCAGCTCGGCGTGTTGCGCAAAATAGCGCTGCGCCTCGATCTGGTGCGGCGGCAAGGTGTAGATCCGCACCGCCTGCATCTTGCCCTTGACCGCGACCAGATCGACCTCAATCAGCCCGGGTTCGTCGAGCCCGGCAGCGGTGTCTTCGCCGATGATCAGATCGATGCCGTAAAGCTTGCCGAGACTTTCGAGCCGGGCCGCCAGGTTCACCGGATCGCCGAGCAGCGAGTAGTTGAACCGCTGCTGCGAGCCGAAATTGCCGACCACGCATGTCCCGGTATTGATCCCGATGCCGACGCGCAGCGGCGTGAAGACCTCGCCGCTGTCCTGCGCCTGTTCTTCCCATTGCTGGTTCAGCTCGATCAGCCGCCGGCGCATCTCCTGCGCCGCTGCCACCGCGTTCTTCGGGTGGTCGGGGTCGTCGAGCGGAGCATTCCAGAATGCCATGATGCAATCGCCGATATACTTGTCGATCGTGCCCTTGTGGGCGGCGATGATTTCGGTCATCGGCGACAGGAAGCGGTTCATGTACCGCGTCAGCGTTTCCGCATCGAGCCCCTCGGCGATCGTGGTGAACCCGCGGATGTCGCAGAACATTATGGTCATGGTCTTGGTCTCGCCGCCGAGGACGAGCTTTTCAGGGTGGCGCGCGAGTTCCGCGACATAATGCGGCGACATGTAGCGCGAGAAGGCGTTGCGGACGGCGCGCTGGCGCCGCTCGGTGCGCAGATAGCCGAGCAGTGAAGCCAGCAGGTACACGACGCTGAGGACGATGATCGGGTAGACCGGATCGAGCAGCAGCTGCAAATCCCGGAATGCCAGCCACGACGATCCGGTCGCGGTAACCACTGCTATGGCGCCGAGCCCGGCGCTCGGCAGTGCCCCGATCCGCGGCAATGCCAGGATCAGCACGATCCCGAACATGACCGCAAACATGGTTTCGGCGCCCATTGCCCAGTCCGGCCGGGACAGGTAGGTGCCTTGCAGGACCTGTTCGATCAGCTGGGCGTGGATCTCGACCCCGGGTACGTCGCTGGCGACCGGTGTCGCCTGCAAATCGTTGAGGCCGGTCGCCGACGAGCCGATCAGCACGATGCTGTCGGCGATCTGCGAGGGGTCGAAATCGCCCGACAGGATCGCGGCCGCCGGGATGAAGCGGTCGCGTCGCACCGGGGCGTAATGGATCCACACGCGCCCGCCATCGTCGGTGGGCACGATAACCCCCCCGATCCTGACGGCGCTGAGCCCGGTATTCTCACCGAAGCTCCGCTCGGTGTTGGCGCCGGCGCCGAGCGCGACGTAGCTGCCGCCGCCCTGCCCGAGGCGCAGGGCCTCGGCGGCGAGCGAGGGCACCGGCGTGTTGCCGAACCGCAGCACCAGCGGCACGCGGCGGACGACGTGATCCCAATCGAGGTACTGGTTGATGAAGCCGTTGCCGGCGGCGGCCTGCTGCAGCGCCGGAAGGTCGCCGACCGCTTCGGCATAGCTCTGGACGAAACGCAGCGGGTCCTCCCCCGCAGTCGCGAAACCGGAGCCCGGCTTGGGGGTGATCAGACCATTGCCGCCCTTGTCGACCAGCGCGAAGCCGGCGATGACGGGCAGCTTGGCCATCGCCTCCGCGAGCTTCTGGTCAGGGTCCGCCATCGTCGCGAGCAGGCCGCCGGCCTGCTGCTCGCCGACCCCCGCCTCGGTCAGCAACGGCAGCAGCTGCCGGGGCGAAGTGCGGTCGGGCTCCGAGAACAGCACGTCGAAGGCGATCACGCCGGCCCCGGCGTCACGCAGCTTGTCGATAAGCTCGGCCACCTTGCTGCGCGGCCACGGCCATTGCCCGACCTTGTTGATGCTGAAATCGTCGATGTCGACGATGCGGATCGGCTCGTCGCCGGGCTGCCGCGGCGCTTCGCGCTGATAGAGATCGAAGCAGATCAGCGACAGCCGGTCGAGCACCGCCGGCACCGCCAGCCGCGCCGCGGTCGCGGCCGCCAGCACGGCCAAGGGCAGCAGATAAAGGATGCCGTTGCGGATGAAGAGCGACAGAAAGCGAGGCACGGCGATCGCGCGCGAGACAGGCCAGCAGAAAGCATTGCCATAGCTCGCCGGATTTTCCACCCTTTTTGCGCCATGGGCCGGGAACGAAACGCCGTGACGCCCCCAACGAAACGTTCCGGAATGAAACGCTTGCTCCGGCCGGCCGCCGGCGCGAGGCTTCGACTCCCAAAGGGAGCGCTTGAGGAGGGAAAGGCAATGCCGTCCCCGGTACCTGCCGCGACCGCCTCCGACAACTCGCCCGGCCGCCTTCATCACGACATGGGCGGGCTGCCGGCCGGACCGGTCGAGCGTCGCGAACACGATTACGCGCTGTGGGAAAAGCGCGTCGATGCGCTGATGACGTTGCTGTCATCGCCGCGGCGCGGGCTGCTCAAGGTCGACGAGCTGCGCCGCAACATCGAGGGTCTCGGCGCCGCAGCCTATGAGTCGATGAGTTATTACGAACGCTGGATGGCCGCGATCACCAACATCCTGATCGAGCGCGGTGTCATCGGGATCGACGAACTCGGGCGCAAGATGAGCGAGATCGAGGCCCGCAATCCTATGCCGACGGAGACTTCGGCGCCATGACGGGGCCGCCCGAATTCGGGCCGCGCTACCGGCCGGGCGAGCGGGTCAGGGTGCGCCGAGCGGCGCCCCCCGGCCATCTCCGCACGCCGTGGTACATCCGCGGCCGCGCGGGCGTCGTCGAGCGCCTGTGCGGCAGCTTCGGCAACCCCGAGGAGCTTGCCTATGGCCGCTCCGGGGAGCCGCGCCAGCCGCTTTACCGCGTCCGCTTCCGGCAGAGCGAGGTGTGGCCCGGCTACTCCGGCGCTGCGCCCGACACGATCGATGTCGAGATCTATCAGCATTGGCTCGAGCGAGCCGAACCGGAGGGAGAGGCCGATGAGTGCCGATGACCAGCCCCGCTCCGAGGCCTCACGCGACGCGCACGACCACGCGCATCCGCACCCGCACACGCCAATCGACGACGGCGCGCCCGGATATTACGCCGTCATGCAGCAGGCCGTTCAGGAGCTGCTGATCGAGAAGGGCGTGCTGTCGGCCGACGAGATTCGCGGCGCCGTCGAGGCCATGGATGCGCGTACCCCGGCGCAGGGCGCCCGTGTCGTCGCGCGCGCCTGGAGCGATCCCGCCTTCAAGGCGCGGCTGCTCGCGGACGGTACCGCAGGCTGCCAGGAACTCGGCATCGAGATGGGGCCGACCCGGCTGGTGGTTGTCGAGAATACGGCCGAAATCCACAACCTCGTGGTCTGCACCCTGTGCTCGTGCTATCCGCGCATGGTGCTGGGAATACCGCCGGACTGGTATAAGAGCCGGCCCTATCGCAGTCGGGCGGTACGCGAGCCGCGCGCGGTGTTGCGGGAATTCGGCACCGAGATCGCCGACAATGTCGCCGTACGCGTGCATGATTCGACCGCGGATATGCGCTATCTCGTTTTGCCGCGCCGCCCCGAGGGCACCGAGGCGCTCGACGAGGCCGCGCTTGCCGCCCTTGTTACCCGTGACTGCATGATCGGCGTGACGGTGCCGAAGGCGCCCTGAACCCGACCCGGCGGGCGATGCCCGGCGCGCGATGAGCGGCGCCACCGAGGCGACCAAGGCGGAGCTGCTGCGACAGGCCGCGGCATTGGCCGAGGACGCCGCCATCGAGCCGGGGAACGCGGCAGAGCGCGGTTTGCCCGGGCGCGTCGTCGCCGCCCTCTACGAGCATGTGCCGCCGGCCGACGTCGCCGGACGCAACCCGCAGGATCTTGCCGGCGCCGCGCTGGCATTGTGGCGCTTTGCGGCGCAGCGCCGTCCGGGCGAGGCCAAGGTCCGCGTCTATGATCCCAGCCCGGTCGAGCATGGCTGGACCTCGCCGCGCAGTGTCGTCGAGATCGTCAACGACGACATGCCGTTTCTCGTCGACTCCGTGACCGGCGCGATCAATGCCGGCGAGCGCGTCGTTCATCTCGTGATTCATCCGATCATGACTGCGGTGCGCGACGCCGATGGCCGCCTGTTCGCGCTTGACGAACCGGCGCTGCCCGGTTTGCCCGAGTCCTGGATGCAGATCGAGATCGCGGCGGAACCGGACGAGGGGGCGCGCGCCGCCCTGGCGGGCCGGATCGCGGGCGTGCTCGCCGATGTGCGCGCGGCCGTGGCCGATTGGCAGAAAATGCGGGCGGCGCTGCACGACGAGCTCCGCAACCTGACGCCGCGGCCGGCGCCGGTGCGGCGCGGCGACGTGGCCGAAGCGATGGCTTTCCTGCGCTGGCTCGATGACGACAATTTCACCTTTCTCGGCTTTCGCGAATACCGCTTCGACCCCACGGCCGCGACCCGGCCGGCGCTCGGCATCCTGCGCGACGCGAATTATTCCGTATTCGGCGGATTGCGCAATCTGAGCGAGTTGCCCCCGGACATTCAGGAGTTCATTCGTCGCCCCGAGCTGCTGGTGATTGCCAAGACCAACCGCCGCGGCACGGTACATCGCAACTCGCATATGGATGCGATCGGCATCCGGCATTTCGACGACAATGGCGACGTGCTCGGAGTCGGCCTCTTTGTCGGGCTGTTTACCTCGCTCGCCTACAGCCGCGACCCGCGCTCGATCCCGCTGCTGCGGCGCAAGGTCGATGGCATCGTGGCGCGCGCCGGCCTGTCGCCGGCGAGCCATGACGGCAAGGCGTTGCTGCACATCCTCGACACGCTGCCGCGCGACGAGCTGCTGCAGGCGGGCGAGGACGAGCTGTTCGACATCGCGATCGGCATTCTGAACCTGCAGGAGCGCCAGCGCATCGCGCTGTTCGTTCGCCGCGATCCTCTGGAACGCTTCGTATCGTGCCTCGTCTACGTGCCGCGCGAGCGTTACGACCGCGAATTGCGCCAGGCCTTCGCCGCGATCCTGGCAAAGGCCTTCGCCGGGACGGTGTCGGCGTTCGACGTGCATCTCGATGATTCGGTGCTGGCACGCGTGCATTTCATCATTCGCACTCCCGGCGGGGCGGTGCCGGGGGTCGATACCGCCGCGCTCGAGGCGCGGCTCGCCGAGGCCGGAAGGCGCTGGTCGGATCGCGTCGAGGACGCGGCGGCCGCCGCCTTCGGCGAGGAGGCGGGCCATGCCCGGCTGGCGCGGCTGAAGGAGTTCCCGGTCGATTACCAGGCGCGCACGCCGCCGGACCAGGCCATCGCCGATCTCGACCCGATCGAGGCGGTGCTGGGCGGCGCGCCTCTTGCCGTGTTGCTGCACCCGCGCGCAACCGCGGACGTGCCCGGTCTGCGGCTGTACCGGGCGGGGGAACCGGTGGCGCTGTCGGACGTGCTGCCGATGCTCGAAAATCTCGGGCTGCGCATCGTTGCCGAAGCGCCGTTCCGCATCGACACCGTCGAGGGTGCGGCGGCATGGGTGCATGAATTCACCCTGGCTCCCGGGAATATCGACGGCCGGCTGCCGGTGACGGCGCGAGCGCGCTTCGCGGCGGCGCTGGTCGCGGTGTGGACCGGCCAGGTCGAGAATGACGGTTTCAACCGGCTCGTCCTTGCCGCCGGGCTGTCGGCGCCGCAGATCGTGGTGCTGCGGCTCTATTGCAAGGTGTTGCGGCAAGCCGGCAGCGCCTTCAGCCAGGCGTACATGGAAGACACCCTGGCGCGGAATGCCGGGATCGCGCGGCGCTTCGTCAGCCTCTTCGAATGCCGCTTCGATCCCGCCCGCCAGAACCGCGGCTCGCTCGACGGGGTCGCCGAGATCCAGGCGATCGATCACGCGCTGGATCAGGTCGAGAGCCTGGACGAGGACCGCATCCTGCGCGGCTATCTCGCGCTGATCCTGAAGACCGTGCGCACCAACTACTTCCAGCCCGCGCATGGCGGTGAGGCGAAGCCGTATTTGTCGATGAAGCTGGCGAGCCACGCGCTCGACCTCCTGCCTGCGCCGCGGCCATTGTTCGAAATCTATGTCTACAGCCCTCGCTTCGAGGGGGTGCACATGCGCGCCGGCAAGGTGGCGCGCGGCGGCATCCGCTGGTCCGACCGCAAGGAGGATTTCCGCACCGAGATCCTCGGCCTGATGAAGGCCCAGACCGTCAAGAACGCGGTGATCGTGCCGGTCGGCTCGAAAGGCGGCTTCGTGCTGAAGCGGGCGCTGCCGGACCGCGAGGCGCTGCAGGCCGAGGGGCTCGAATGCTACCGCCTTTTGATGCGCGGCCTGCTCGACCTGACCGACAACATCGTGCCGCACGGCCCGGCCGGCCGGCGTGTCGCACCGCCGCGCGATGTCGTGCGGCATGACGAGGATGATCCCTATCTCGTCGTCGCCGCCGACAAGGGTACTGCAAGCTTTTCCGACACCGCCAACGAGATCGCCGCCGAGTATGGCTACTGGCTCGGCGACGCGTTCGCCTCGGGCGGATCGCAGGGCTACGACCACAAGGAGATGGGGATCACCTCGCGGGGCGCGTGGGAGCTGGTGAAACGCCATTTCCGCGAACTCGGCCGCGACATCCAGATGACCCCATTCACCGTCGTCGGCGTCGGCGACATGTCGGGCGACGTGTTCGGCAACGGCATGCTGCGGTCGCGCGCCACGAGGCTGCTCGGCGCCTTCGATCACCGCCACATCTTCGTCGATCCCGATCCCGATCCGGAACAGAGCTTCGCCGAGCGCCGCCGCCTGTTCGATCTGCCGCGCTCGAGCTGGGCCGATTACGACCGCAATCTGATCTCGCCGGGGGGCGGGGTATGGGAGCGCGGCCTCAAATCGATCCCGGTCGGGCCCGAGATGAAGGCGCTGTTCGCGATCGGGGAGGACCGCCTGACCCCGGCGGAGCTGATCCGCAGAATGCTGGCGGCCGAGATCGACCTGTTATGGTTCGGCGGCATCGGCACCTACGTCAAGGCGCGGGCCGAAACCCATGCCGAGGTCGGCGATCGCGCCAATGATGCGCTGCGGGTCGATGGCGAGGCGCTCCGAGCCAAGGTGGTCGGGGAGGGCGCCAATCTCGCCGTAACCCAGCGCGGCCGCATCGCCTATGCACTCAAGGGCGGCCGCATCGACACCGATGCAATCGACAACTCGGCCGGGGTCGACACCTCGGACCACGAGGTCAATATCAAGATCCTGCTCGACAGCGCGATCGCGGCGGGGCAGCTCGGGCGCCAGGAGCGCGAACCGCTGCTGGCGCAGATGACCGGCGATGTCGCCGCGCTGGTCTTGCGCGACAATTACCTGCAGGGCGAGGCCTTGTCGGTCGCCGAGGCGCGCAGCCCGACCGGGCTCGACCGCCAGATCCGGGTCATCCGCGAGTTGGAGCGCGCCGGCCGGCTCGACCGGGCGCTCGAATTCCTGCCCGACGACGAGACCCTGGCGGCGCGCGCCGCCGCAAAACAGGGGCTGACCCGTCCCGAACTTGCCGTGCTGCTGGCCTACGCCAAGATGTCGCTGGATGCGGAGTTGCTGGCCTCCGACCTGCCCGACGGCCCCGAACTCGCCGATGAATTGGCGGCCTATTTCCCGCCGGCGCTGCGCGAGCGCTTCGCCGCGCAGATCGCCGCCCATCCGCTGCGCCGCGAACTCATCGCCACAATCCTCAGCAACGAGATCGTCAACCGCGCCGGACCGGCTTTCGTCCATGATCTCGGAGCACGCACCGGCCGCGGCGCTCCCGACATCGCGCGCAGCTACAAGATCGTGCGCACGGTTTTCGCGCTGCCCGATCTGTGGGCGCAGATCGAGCAGCTCGACAACAAGGTCGCGGCCGTGGTGCAGACCGGCATGCTGATCGAGATCATCGGCCTGATCGAGCACGCGGCGGCCTGGCTGCTGCGGGCGGGTCGTCTCGACATCGCCGCCGAGACCGCCCGCTTTGGGCCGGCGGCGCATCGGCTGGAGACGGCGCTACCCGAGCTGCTGCCTGCCGCGGACGGCGCCGTGATCGCCGAGCGAACCGCGCGGCTGACCACGGCGGAGGTGCCGGCCCCGCTGGCGGCTCGGGTCGCCGGCATGATCTTCCTCGGGTCGGCGTTCGAAATCGCCGATTTGGCCGAGCGCGCGGCGCGGCCGCTCGATCAGGCCGCGCGCCTCTACTTCGCCGTCGGCGCGCAGTTCGCGCTCGACGACATGCGCGCCGCGGCGCGTCGGCTGCCGGCCGAGAGCCCGTGGCAGAAGCTCGCGGTCGAGGCGACGATCGACGATTTGTTCGCGTTGCAGGCCGATCTGACCGCCCGCGTGCTGGCGAGCGGCGCCGATGAGCCGGATCCGCTGGCCTCGTGGAAGGGCGAGCATGGCGCCGCGCTGGCCCCAGCCGAGGCGCTTGCCACCGAGTTGCGCGCCGCGGCGACGCCCGATCTGGCGATGCTCGTGATCGCCGCCCGCCAACTGCGCCGGGCCTTGGGGTGACCGGGGACGATGCGCCGGCCTTGCCGAGCTTCGCGACGCCGCGGCTTGTGCTGCGGCAGCGCGGAATTGCCGACCTCGAAGCGTGCCTGGCGATGGACCGCGACCCCGAGGTCACCCGTTTCATCATCGGGCCGTGGGCCGATCCGATTGCGCACAGAGCCTTTGTCGAAGCCCGCATCCGGGCTCTTTATCCCGAGGGCATGGGGTACTGGTCCGTGCTCGCCGGGGATGAATTTATCGGGTGGATTCTGCTGACCCCGCTTGACCTGCGCGGACCCGAGGTCGAGATCGGCTGGCGGCTCTTCCGGTCCGCCTGGGGCCGCGGCTATGCCACGGAGGCGGCAGCCCCGGTCCTGCGGTATGCGCTCGAAACCCTGAGGCTACCGCGGGTGGTCGCCGACATAGACCCGGGCAACGCCGCCTCGTTGGGGGTCGCCCGCAAGCTCGGGTTGCGCCGGCTCGGTCCGATCGATTACGCCGGCCGCACGGTCCAACGGTGGGTTGGCGACGGCCCGAAGCCGCAGTAAGGGAGGCCCGCCCCTCCCGGCCTCTCTCTCCATCGGTTACGGGCGAAGCAGCAGCGCGTACATGTTGTCGCTGGTCGGCAGGCGATCGGTGATGCCGAAGCGGATGCGGTAGCCGCAGCTCTCGGCCATCGCGCGCAGCGTGGCCGGCGTGAAGTAATTGAGATGGTCGGGATAGCGGAAGCCGCACCATTTCGGTCCGGTCAGCCGCCGGTTCCAGGCGCCGTAATTCGGCACCTTGACGATCGCCACGCCCTCCGGGGCGAGGGTGCGATGAAGCTCGGTCAATACCGCCCGCGGCATCAGCTCGTGTTCGAGATAGGAGCGCAAGGTCGCGGCCGAGAAGAACCCGGCCGGGAAGGACCGCAGTCCCAGCAGTGCCGGCTGGTTGACGGCCCGGCCGCCGCGCCCGGCGAAGAGGCGGTCGGCGGCCACGGCGGCCTCGCTCGAAATCTCGACCCCGTACGGCACGTAGCCTTCACCGAGGCCGGCGAGCTGGGTCCCGACGCCGCAGCCAAGGTCTATCACATTGCCCGGCCGCGCATGCCGGGCGACCAAATCGGCGATCCGTTTGCGCGGCAGCAGACGCATGCGGGCCCGGGTCAGCCGGCTGACCCGGTGCGATATCGGGCGCAGTCGGGCGCGCCGTTCGAGTTCCGCGGTCGTGGTCTTCTCCCACGCCATCGCCGAGAACAGCGCGGCGTAATCGGGGGCGCGATCGAGATAGACAAAGCCGCAGCTGCGGCACTGTTTGAGCTGCCAGATCCCGTCGCCGTACCCGTCGATCGCGGCGCCGTCCTCGGCATCGCACAGCGGACAATGTCGCTCGACGACCGGCACGGTGCCGAATCGGCCGGTATCGTGGAGCCGGCTGGATGGCTCCCGGATCATCGCTTCGGTCATTTGCCTCGGTCCCGTGCAGCCCGCTGTCGAGGGAGTGGGATCGGTCCGCCGAGTTGACACGCGGCTCGACGACCCTATAGTGCCGGCCCAGGCCGGACGGGTCTTCCCGTCCGAGACGATTTGCTGTTCCCGGGCCTTGGCATCGCGCGCGGGCCAACCGACATCGGATAAACCATGTTCGCAGTGATCCGCACCGGCGGCAAGCAGTACAAGGTGGCCCAGGACGACGTCATTGCCGTCGAGCGGATCGAGGGCGATCCCGGCGCGACGGTCGAACTCGGCGAGGTGCTGATGGTCGGCGACGGCGCCACCGTCTCGACCGGCGCCCCGCTGCTCGCCGGGGCGGTGGTCAGCGCCACGCTGGTCGAGCACCGCAAGGCGGATAAGATCATCGTTTTCAAGAAGAAGCGCCGGCACAATTACCGCCGCAAGAACGGGCATCGCCAGCAGCAGAGCGTGCTGCGGATTACCGAGATCCGGACCTCCGACGGTCCGACCGCCGGCTGAAGGCAAGGAGAGATCGAGATGGCGCACAAGAAAGCGGGCGGTTCGTCGCGCAACGGGCGCGACAGCGCCGGACGGCGGCTCGGGGTCAAGAAGTTCGGCGGCGAGATCGTGGTTCCCGGACATATCATCGTGCGGCAGCGCGGCACCAAGTTCCATCCCGGCACGCAGGTCGGCATCGGCCGCGACCACACGCTGTTCGCGCTCACCGAAGGGGCCGTGCGGTTTCATCGCGGTCTTGGCGGCCGCACCTTCGTGTCGGTGGTCGCGCCCGCCTCCCGAGCGGCCGATCCGGAGGCTGCGCCGGCCGAGGCCGCCGAGTAGCCGTTCCCCGTCCAAGGCGTGATGAAGGGGGGCGGCCCGGCCGCTCCCTTTTTTGTTTCCGCGGTATGCCGATGAAATTTCTCGACCAGTGCAAGATCTATCTGAAAAGCGGCGACGGCGGTCGCGGCGCGATGAGCTTTCGCCGCGAGAAGTACATCGAGTTCGGCGGTCCGGACGGCGGCGATGGCGGCAAAGGCGGGGACATCGTCTTCGTAGCGGTGGATAATCTGAACACGCTGATCGACTACCGCTACCGCCAGCATTTCCGGGCCCAGAACGGCCGCGGCGGCGCCGGGCGCGACAAGAGCGGGGCGGCCGGCCACGCGCTCGTGCTGCAGGTCCCGACCGGGACCCAGATCATGGATGAAGACAACCAGCGCGTGCTTGCCGACCTGACCCGCCCGGGCCAGCGGCTGGTCCTGCTGCGCGGCGGCGATGGCGGGTTCGGCAACGCCCATTACAAGAGCGCGACAAACCAGGCGCCGCGGCGCGCCGATCCCGGCTGGCCCGGCCGCGAGGCCTGGGTCTGGCTGCGGCTCAAGCTGATCGCCGATGCCGGTCTTGTCGGCTTGCCGAACGCGGGCAAATCGACCTTCCTCGCCCGCGTGTCGCAGGCCCGGCCGAAGATCGCCGATTATCCGTTCACGACGCTGGTGCCGCAGCTCGGGGTCGTGCGCCTGCATGACGAGGAGTTCGTTGTCGCCGACCTGCCCGGGCTGATCGAGGGAGCCCATGAAGGGATCGGGATCGGCACCCGCTTCCTGGGCCACGTCGAACGCTGCGCGGTGATTCTGCATCTGATCGACGGCACGGCGGATAACGTCGTAGAGGCGTACCGCACAATTCGGGCCGAACTGGCCGCTTATGGCCACGGCCTCGCCGCCAAACCGGAGGTAATCGGCCTCAACAAGGTCGACGCGATCGATCCCGAAGAGGTCGCGACCAAATGCGCCGTGCTGCGCCGCGCCGCCGGCGATGGCGCGGCGGTGCTGCCGCTTTCGGGAGTCAGCGGCGCCGGGGTTGCCGAGGTGCTCGCCGCCGTCTACGCCCGGGTGGAGGCGGCGCGGCTCCACGAGCCGGCGGGCTCCATCAACTCGGCAACTGTCCAGCCCCCTTTCACCCCGTCGGGGGGAGAGGGAGAGTCCGGTCGCGCTGTGAGCGGAGTGTGAGGTGGGCCTCACCGAACCTTGCAGCACCCCTTCGCCCGCGGCCCTCTCCCGTCGCCAGCGCCAAGAGAGCGGCCGCGAGAGGGCAACGGCTGAAATCGAGGGTGCCGGCCCGGGCGCCGCCGAAGCCCTCCACCAGGCGCGGCGGCTCGTCGTCAAGATCGGCTCGGCGCTGCTGGTCGGCGAGGATGGCGAGATCCGCCGGCCCTGGCTCGATGCGCTGGTCGACGATGTCGCGCGCTGCCGGGCGCGGGGCCAGGAAATGGTGCTGGTTTCCTCTGGCGCGGTCGCCGTCGGCCGCCGCCATCTCGGACTCGTCGGGCGGTCGTTGCGGCTCGAGGAGAAGCAAGCGGCGGCGGCAACCGGCCAGATCCGGCTTGCGCACGCCTATCAGGAGGCGCTGGCGCGCCACCATATCACGGTCGCGCAGATCCTGCTGACCCTCGACGACACCGAGGAGCGGCGGCGACACCTGAACGCGCGCGCCACCTTCGCGCAGCTGCTGGCGCTCGGCGCCGTTCCCGTCGTCAACGAGAACGACACCGTCGCCACCGCCGAGATCCGCTTCGGCGACAACGACAGGCTGGCGGCGCGGGTGGCGCAAATGACGAGCGCCGACATGCTGGTGCTGCTTTCGGACATCGACGGGCTCTACACCGCCGATCCGCGCCGCGACCCGCAGGCATGTCATGTCCCGCTGCTGCACGAGATCGGCCCCGACATCGAGGCGATGGCCGGCGAGGCGCCGCCCGGCTACAGCTCGGGCGGCATGGTCACCAAGCTGGCGGCGGCGCGCATCGCGATCGCGGCGGGCTGCCGTATGCTGATCGCACGCGGAACCGGGCACGGACCGCTCGCCGCGATCGAGGCCGGCGCCAGGGGGACGCTGTTTCTGCCGCGCGGCGAGCCGCGTTCGGCGCGCAAGGCGTGGATCGCCGGCGCGGTCAACCCGGCGGGCGCGATCATCGTCGACGACGGCGCGTCGTTGGCGCTGCGGCGCGGCCGCAGCCTTTTGCCGGCGGGCGTGGTCGCGGTCGACGGCGTGTTCGAGCGCGGCGACTGCGTCGTGATCCGGACCCGCGCCGGCACCGAGGCAGGCCGCGGATTGTCGGGCTATGCGAGCGCCGACATACGGCGCATCGCCGGGCACAGAACGGGTGAAATTTCGGCCATCCTCGGCTACCGTGGCCGCGACGAGATCATCCATCGCGACGATCTGGCACTGACGACCGAGGGGCAATGACGACCCAAGCCCTGCTTCGCGATGCGCTCTCGCTTTCGGCCGGCTCGGCCCGCGATCTGCCGGCGATCATGGCCGAGATCGGCCGTGATGCACGCGTCGCCGCCGCCGAACTGGCGCTCGCCCCGGCCGAGACCAAGACAGCGGCGTTGCGAGGTGCGGCGGCGGCGGTTCGCGCCCGAGCGGAGTCGATTCTCGAGGCAAACAGGCGCGACCTCGGCGAAGCCGACGGCGCCGGGCTTGCCCCGGCCCTGCGCGACCGTCTCGTCCTCGACCCGAAACGGCTGGAGGGGGTCGCGGCCGGGCTCGAAGCGATCGCCGAGCTGCCCGATCCGGTCGGCCGCGTGCTCGACCGCCGGACGCGGCCGAACGGTCTCGACATCGCGCGCGTCAGCGTGCCGCTCGGAGTGATCGGCATCATCTACGAGAGCCGGCCGAACGTCACCGCCGACGCCGGCGGGCTGGCGCTCAAATCCGGCAACGTCGCGATTCTTCGCGGCGGCTCCGAGAGCTTTTATTCTTCGCAGGCGCTGGTGGCTGCACTCGCAGACGGGCTGCGTACGGCGGGGTTGCCCGAAACCGCGATCCAGCTCGTGCCGACCCGCGACCGCGCCGCGGTGGGACTGATGCTGACGATGAGCGAGGCGATCGACGTCATCGTGCCGCGCGGCGGCCGCTCGCTGATCGAGCGGGTGCAGCGGGAGAGCCGCATCCCGGTCATCGCCCATTTGGAAGGGCTGTGCCATACCTATGTCGATGCCGACGCCGACCCCGCGAAGGCGCGGGCGATCGTGTTCAACGCCAAGATGCGGCGGCTTTCGATCTGCGGCGCGACCGAGACCCTGCTGATCGATCGCCGCATTGCCGAGACGCAGTTGCCGGCGATGCTGGCCGATCTGCGCGCGGCTGGCTGCGAATTGCGCGGCGACGACGCGACCCGTGCGCTCGACCCCGCGGTGCTCCCAGCCACCGAGGAGGATTGGCATACCGAATATCTGGACGCGATCCTGTCGGTGCGCGTCGTCGATGGCGTCGCCGGCGCGGTAGAACACATCCAGCGCTACGGGTCGCATCATACCGATGCGATCGTCACCGAGAACGAGGCCGCCACGGAGCGCTTTCTGCGCGAGGTCGACAGCGCGATCGTGCTGGTCAACGCTTCGACCCAATTCGCCGATGGCGGCGAGTTTGGGATGGGGGCCGAGATCGGCATCTCGACGCAGCGCCTGCCGCCGCGCGGACCGGTAGGAGCGGCCGAGCTGACCACTTACAAATACGTCGTCCGCGGCACCGGGCAGGTCCGCCCCTGACCCCCTGGATACGCCCCTGATCCCGACGACGCGCCATCGCCGTATCGGCCTGCTGGGCGGTTCGTTCAATCCGGCCCATGGCGGGCATTTGCATATCAGTCTGACGGCGCTGCGGTCCCTCGATCTCGATGCCGTGTGGTGGCTGGTTTCGCCGCAGAACCCGTTGAAGCCGGCTGCCGGGATGGCGCCGTTCGCGCTGCGGCTGCAACAGGCGCGGGCGGTTGCGGCCGGGCATCGCCGCATCCATGTTAGCGGGATCGAGGCCCGGCTCGGTTCGCGCTACACGGCTGACACGCTCGCCAACTTGCGGCGGCGCTTTCCGAAGTCTTGCTTCGTATGGCTGATGGGCGGGGACAATCTCGTCCAGATTCCGCGATGGCAGCGCTGGGTGGAAATATTTGAAACCGTGCCTGTGGCGGTGTTCGCGCGGCCGGGCAGTTCGTTGCGCGCCTTGGCCGGCATTGCGGCCCGCCGTTTCGCCCATTGCCGCGTGCCGGCAACCGCGGCGCGACGGCTCGCGGAGCTGGCACCCCCGGCCTGGGCCTTTTTTCACACCCGGCTCGATCCGCGTTCGGCGACCCGCATCCGGGCCGAACGCAACCGCCGGCCTCCCGCTTCCTTGCCCGCACCCCTGACGGAGAGACAACCCGAAGTGACCGCCATAGCCGCCCTGCAGCCGCGTTCCCGTCCCGCCGCTCCCGCGCCGGATCTGCTGCAAACCATCCTTGACACCCTCGCCGACGGCAAGGCCGAGGATGCCGTGGCGATCGACCTTGCCGGCAAGACGACGATCGCCGATTTCATGGTGATTGCCTCGGGCCGGTCGAGCCGCCAGGTGACGGCCTTGACCGAGCACCTGATCGAGGCGCTGGCCGGGCACACGCGCGTCTCGGTCGAGGGCAAGGCGCAGGGCGACTGGGTGCTGATCGATGCCGGCGATGTGATCGTGCACCTGTTCCGCCCCGAGATCCGCGCCTATTACAATCTCGAAAAGATGTGGGGCTCGGAATTTCCCGGCGCTGAAGCGGCGGTGCAGTAGCGCGCCGGATATCCCGACGCTGCGTCTTCACATCCTGGCGATCGGACGGCAGCGGCCCGGACCGCTGCGCGATCTGCAAGCGCTCTATGCGGGCCGCATCGCGCCGCCGGTCGCGATCGTCGAGCTTGATGAAAAGCGGCGTCTCCCCGCCGCCGCGCTGAAAGCCCGCGAGGCCGAGCTTATCCTTGCCGCGGCGCCATCGGAGGCGCGGCTCATCGCGCTCGATCGGCGCGGCGTTGGATGGTCGAGCCGCGACCTGGCGCAGGCGCTGGCGCGCTGGCGTGATCGCGGCGACGCCGCGGCCGCGTTCGCGATCGGCGGCGCCGAGGGGCTCGACCGCATCGTGCTCGACCGCGCCGATCGGGTGCTCTCGTTCGGGGCGATGACCTGGCCCCACCTGCTGGTGCGGGTCATGCTTCTCGAACAGCTCTACCGTGCCCAGCAGATCCTGGCCGGGCACCCCTACCATCGCGATTAGGGCGGAATGCGGCAGCAGATCCGAGGCGCTACCTTGAAACCCGGCACTCGGCGTATACATCGCTGAGGCGCAAACCCGAGGCCGCCAGATCCATGGATCTCGACCCATGACTTCCCGCCCCCGCCCGCTCGTGCTCTGCATCCTCGACGGCTGGGGCGAGCGAAAGAAGGCAGCCGACAACGCGATCGAGAGCGCGCGAACGCCGGTCTGGCATGGTCTGCTGGCGCGCTGGCCGCACTCGCATCTCGAAGCCAGCGAGCATTACGTCGGTCTGCCCGATGGGCAGATGGGCAATTCCGAGGTCGGACACACCAATCTGGGCGCCGGGCGCAGCGTGCTGCAGGACCTGCCGCGGATCGATCTGGCGATTGCCGAACGCAAGATCGCCGATCTGCCGGCCTTCAAAAACCTGGTCGATAAGGTCAAAAGCAGCGGCCGGGCCGTCCACGTCATGGGCCTGCTGTCGCCCGGCGGCGTTCATTCCCACCAGGACCAGATCGCGGCGATGGCGAAGCTGCTCGGGGATGCCGGGTTGCCGGTCAAGGTGCACGCGTTTCTCGACGGGCGCGACACGCCGCCCAAATCGGCCCTCGGCTACCTGCGCAAGTTCCAGCAGGACGTTGCCGGTCACGGGTCTATCGAAATCGCGACGGTCGCCGGACGGTACTTCGCGATGGACCGAGACAAGCGCTGGGAGCGGGTCGAGAAGGCCTTTCGCACGCTCGCCGCCGGCGAGGGCGAACGCGCCAATGATGCGGCGGCCGCGGTCGAGGCGGCCTACGCGCGCAATGAAACCGATGAATTCGTGCGTCCGACCACGATCGGCGATTATAGCGGGATAGCCGATGGCGACGGCCTGCTGCTCGCCAATTTCCGGGCAGATCGCATTCGCGAGATCGCCACCGCGCTGCTCGACCCGGACTTCTCCGGTTTCGAGCGGCCGAAGCGGCTTACCTTCGCGGCCGCGGCGGGGCTCGTCGAATACTCCACCGAACTCAACCGCTTTCTCGGAACGCTGTTCCCGCCCGCGGATCTCAGCGACACTTTCGGCGAGGTCGTGTCCAAAGCCGGGCTGACTCAGCTGCGCATCGCCGAGACCGAAAAGTACGCGCATGTGACCTTCTTCTTCAACGGCGGGCGCGAGACGGTGTTTCCCGGCGAGGAGCGCATCCTGGTGCCGTCGCCGAAGGTTGCGACCTACGATCTGCAGCCCGAGATGTCGGCCTCGGAGGTCACCGACAAGATCGTCGAGGCGATCCGGTCCAAGCAATTCGATGTCGTCGTGCTGAATTATGCCAACTCCGACATGGTCGGGCATACCGGGGACATCGCGGCCGCGATCAAGGCGGTCGAGACCGTCGATGCCTGTCTCGGCCGCTTGTCGCGGGCGGTGGAGGACGCCGGCGGCACCCTTGTCATCACCGCCGATCACGGCAATGCCGAGATGATGCGCGATCCCGACACGGGCGAACCGCATACGGCGCACACGCTGAACCCGGTACCGTTCATCGTCGTCAACCCGCCGGCAGCGATTGCCGGGCTCGAAGACGGACGCTTGTCGGACGTCGCGCCGACCCTGCTCAACCTGCTCGGCCTGCCAAAGCCATCGGCGATGACCGGGCATTCGTTGATCCGCGCGGCGGCGCCGCGCCGCGCCCAGGCCTGAGCCGGGTGCCGATCGGCCGACATGCCGTCGCCCTGGCGGCATTTGCCGCGGCCGTCGCCGCAGGGCCGCCGGGGTTCGCGGCAACCCAGGCGAAGACCGCGCAGGAGCAGCTGACGGCCTCTGAAAAGCAGCTCGCGGAGAGTCGTGCCGAGCAGGAGAAGCTGCAACAGCAGCAGCAGGCCCTCGCCGCCGAGCTCGAATCGCTCCGCAAAGAAGCCGTAGTCACCGCCGCCACGGCGCAGCAGCACGAGCAGGCGATTGCCGCGCTGGCGGCGGAGCTGGCGCCACTGAACCGCGAGCAGGCCAGGAAGCAGCGCTTGTTGAGCGACAACCGGGCGCAGCAGGGACGGCTGCTGCTGGCGCTGGAACGGATAGCGCGCGATCCGCCCGAGGCGCTCGTCGTCGCGCCGGAAGCTCCGATCGACCAGATTCGCAGCGGGCTGTTGATCTCCGCGGCGATGCCCGTTCTCGATGCACAGGCGCATGCGCTGAAAGACGAGCTCGATTCGATCGCCGCGCTGCAGGCGGATATCCGGGCCAAGCGCGCCGATCTGGTTGCGCATCGTCACGCCCTTGATGGCAATCGACGGCTGCTCGCCGAGATGGTGGCGCGGCGGCTCGATCTGCAGCGTCAGGCTGTCAGCGACGAGGCCGAGGTCGCAGCAAAGACCGCAAGATTGTCGGAGCAGACCGCCGATCTGCACGACCTGATCTCACGGCTCGATGCCGAGAGCGAGCAGCGCGACAAGGAGCGGTTGGCCCACGCCGCGAAAGGCCTCCCGCACAACCTTGCCAAGGGCAAAGTCGCCGAACCGCCGGCGGCCTCTTCCGATCCGACCCGGCCGCGAGCCCTGAAAATCTATGACGGCGCGCGTGCCGCCATGTTGTTGCCTGTTTCCGGGCATATCACCCGGCGGTGGGCTGAAGCCGACGAATCCGGGGTTGCCAGCAAAGGCTTGAGCTTCGCCGCGGTGGGCGGCGCGGAAATAGTCGCCCCGTTCGACGGCCGAGTTGAATTTGCCGGACCATTCCGCGGCTATGGGCTGATCTTGATTATCCAGCATGGCGGCGGATATCATTCGCTGCTCACCGGGCTGGGCCGGGTCGATGCTGAACCGGGCCAGTGGGTGCTGGCGGGCGAACCGGTCGGCGCCGTGGCCGAGACCGCAGACGAAAACGCCGGTTCCAGCGCGGCGCTGTATTTTGAGCTGCGCCACAATGGTCAACCGATTGATCCTCAGCCGCTGCTCGCGAAGCGTGACGGCAGGTCCGGGCGCGGCGATCGGAGCGGAGACAAATAGGATGCGTCAATGAAGCGCTTTGGGCTGATCGCGGCGGCCGCCGCAACGCTTTTCGTCGTCACCCTGCGGCAGGATGTCGGCGCGGCCCAGTCGAACAATGCCGAGACGTACAAGCAGCTGACCGTGTTCGGCGACGTCTTTAATCTGGTGCGCAGCGATTATGTCGACGAGGTCACCGACGATACGCTGATCGAAGGGGCCATCAACGGCATGTTGACCTCGCTCGATCCTCACTCGAACTATCTGAACGCGAAGAACTTTACCGATATGAAGGTGCAGACCCGCGGCGAGTTCGGCGGGCTCGGCATCGAGGTCTCGATGGATAACGGTCTCGTCAAGGTGGTCTCGCCGATCGACGACACGCCGGCGGCGCATGCCGGTCTGAAGCCCGGCGATCTGATCACTCATCTCGATGGCGATCCGGTGCAGGGCCTCACCCTGCCCGAGGCCGTCGAAAAGATGCGCGGGCCGATCAACAGCGAGATCACGCTGACGATCCGGCGCGAGGGCCGCGAACCGTTCGATGTCAAATTGACGCGGGCGACGATCAAGATCCAGTCGGTCCGCTCGCACCTCGAAGAGGGCGGCATCGGCTACATCCGCATCACCAGCTTCAACGAGCAGACCGATGTCGGTCTCAACAACCAGATGAAGAGCCTGAAGCAGCAGGCCAACAACAAGCTGATCGGGCTGATCCTCGACTTGCGCAACAACCCGGGCGGGTTGCTCGACCAGGCCGTCGCGGTTTCCGACGCGTTCCTCGACAAGGGCGAGATCGTTTCGACGCGCGGCCGCCGCAGCGACGATGCGCAGCGTTACAACGCGCGTCCCGGGGACATCGCCAGCGGCCTGCCGATGGTGGTTCTGATCAATGGCGGGTCGGCGTCGGCCAGCGAGATCGTCGCGGGCGCCTTGCAGGACCACCACCGCGCCATTCTTGTCGGCACGCGGTCGTTCGGGAAGGGTTCGGTGCAAACCATCATTCCGCTGCCCGGGCATGGCGCGATGCGGCTCACGACGGCGCGGTACTACACGCCATCCGGGCGCTCGATCCAGGCCAAGGGCATCGATCCGGACATCGTCGTCGAGGCTGCCAAAATCGAGCGGGCCCCGGACAAGACCAGTGTCAAGACCGAGGCCAATGCCGGCACGAAGAAGGATGATGACGGGGAGGCCGCCGAACAGGGTTCGGTGGATCCTTCGCTGATGGGCACCGCCGACGACTACCAGCTGGCTCGAAGTATCGACATGCTGCGGGGCATCGCGCTGTTCAACGGCCGCGTCGTAAACTGAGCCGCCGGGTACGGCAGGGGCGGGATGCCGCACGAGCGGCGTACTTCGCCGTAGCGCGGATTTCGGCCCGGAGGCGAGCCTGACATGGTGTCCGCTGCGCTTCGCGGCAATCCGGCGCTCACCCGCCTGCGCTCGACCCTGTCCAAGGTCGCCGCGGGCAAGGTCTGGCTCCTCGCGGCTGCCGGCCTCGCTGCGCTGATCGCGGCGGGCCTGCTGGGGTTGAAGCTGCGGCAGCCGCCGTCGCCGTCGCAACAGGTGGTCGTGGTGCCTATACCTGCGGCGGCCACCGGCGACGCCGCCGCGGCAGCGGAGCAAGCCGGGGTGACACCTCGACCGGCACCGGAACCAGGCTCTTCGAAGCCGCAGGTGCCGACCACTGCGTCTGCCAGCGCGCCGGCCGCGCCGCCGCAACCGGACGTCGCGATATCCGGCCCACCGGCCCCGGCCCCGGCCCCGGCCATTATCGCGTTGTCACCGGCGCCGGACCCCGACCTCGTCGAAAAGACCCCGGACGGGCCGCTTCCCGCGCTCGGGCATGACGGCCGGCAGCCTTGGATCGTCTATGCCCGGCCGTTCGATGCCGGCGACAGGCGGCCGCGGGTCGCGATCGTCATCGGCCAGCTCGGGCCCTCGAAAATCCCGTCGCAGGATGCGGTCCAGAACCTGCCGCCGGAGACGACCCTGTCCTTCCTGCCGTATCATCCCGTTGCCGATTTGCTGCAGCAGGCACGCCGGCTCGGTCATGAGACGATGCTGGATCTCCCGATGGAGCCGCTCGATTACCCGCGCGAGGATCCCGGGCCGAAGGCGCTGCTTGTCGCACTGGAACCGCGCCAGAACCTCGATCGCCTGCACTGGCTGATGACGCGCGGCACCGGCTATATCGGGCTGATGACCTATATGGGCTCGCGTTTCGATGCCACCCCCGACCAGTTGCGCCCGGTGCTGGCAGAGCTGAAGCAGCGCGGTCTCGCTTTCCTCGATGCGGGCCGCAGCGGCGATGATATCGCGCCGAAGCTCGGGGCCGAGTTGGGATTGCCGCGCGGCCTCGCCGATCGCGTCATCGATGCCGACGCTTCGCGCACCGCGATCGAAGCGCAGCTTGCCCAGCTCGAGGATCTCGCGCGCCGCGGCGGATCAGCGGTCGGGGTCGGCCAGCCCTATCCGGTGACGATCGAGACGGTCGCGGCCTGGGCATCGCATCTCCCGGACCATGGAATCGCGCTGGCGCCGCTTTCCGCGGTGCTGGCGCGATGACCCCGTCAGACCCGCGGGCGATGGAATACCGCCCGGCAGTCGGGATCATGCTGCTGAATGCGCAGCGGCAGGTGTTCGTCGGTCGCCGCATCGACATGCCGGCCGGGCTTGCCGCGTGGCAGATGCCGCAAGGCGGCATCGATCCGGGCGAGACGCCGCAGCAGGCGGCCTTTCGCGAACTCAAGGAGGAGGTCGGCACCAACAAGGCCGAGATCCTCGCCGAAACCGCCGGCTGGCTGCATTACGACCTGCCCGGGGAAGTCGCGGGCCGGATGTGGGGCGGGCGCTATCGCGGCCAACGGCAGAAATGGTTCGCGCTGCGTTTTACCGGAACCGATGCCGACATCGACCTCGCCACCGAGCACCCCGAATTCGATGCCTGGAGATGGGTGGCAGCGTGTGAATTGCCCGAGCTGATCGTGCCGTTCAAACGCCGGCTCTATCTCGATGTGCTCGAAGAATTCCGCGCCTGTTGCGAGGGGCCGAGCGAGCGCAACGAAAACCAGCCGTAGTGATGCGGGGCGGGACGCCCGGACCTACCGCTCCGGCAGCCTCGCCACGGCATCATCAATCGCGACGCGATCTTTCATCCCGGCCTGGGCGCCGCGCGCAAGGCAGGCGAGCCCGGCCGCGGCGACGGCTCTGCGCAGTGCAACCGCCGGCGCGAGACCCTGGTCGAGACCGGCGGCCAACACCCCGGTGAAGGTGTCGCCGGCGCCGGTGGTGTCGACCGCGGCGATCGGCAGGGCCGGAACATCGATCCGCGAGCCGTCATGCCACCAGGCTTGCGCGCCGGCCGCCCCGCGGGTCACCACCAGTCCCTGCCGAGCCTCGCCCGCACCTCGCCCAGGCGCGAGACCGCAGGCGACGGCTTCGGCCTCGTTCGCAACAAGGATGTCGATCATGGCCGGCAAGCCGGGCGGCAGCGGGCCTGCCGGAGCCAGGTTCAAGATGATGCGCGAATTGTGCTGCCGCGCGCGCCGGATCAGCGCGGTGTTTTCGGCAACCGGGACCTCCATCTGCAGTAGCAGCGTGATGTCGGGGCCGAGCGACGCGTCCGGCACCTGCGCCGCCGCGACGCAGCCATTTGCGCCCGGGGCGACAGCAATGCGGTTCTCGCCGGCGGCGTCGACGATGATCGCGGCGCAGCCGGTCGGCCGCGCGACCGTGCGCACCAGCGCAAGGTCGACGCCCTCGCGCCGCAGCCCGGCCAGCGCGGTCTCAGCAAAGCCGTCCGCGCCGACGGCCCCGGCCATCATCACCGACGACCCGGCGCACCGCGCCGCCAACGCCTGGTTGGCGCCCTTGCCGCCGGGGTGCAGCAGATAATCGCCGCCGAGCACGGTTTCGCCGGGACCGGGCCAGCGCGGCACCGGCACGATCACATCGACGTTGATCGACCCGAATACCAGGATCATCTGCTGATGCCGAGCTGTGAGACCGCGCATCGCCACGTCGCCCGACACGGCGATGCGGTGATATCATAAGCCTATGGCAGCGAGGATGGGCGGATGATCGACCCCGAAAGGCTCGGCGCGTTCGTCGATCAGTGCTGGGGCGACGAGATCGTCCCGACGCTGATCGAATACATCAAGATCCCGAACAAATCGCCGAGCTTCGACCCGGATTGGGCGGCGCACGGCTATATGGACGCGGCGGTCACGCTGTTCGAGCAATGGGCACGGGCGAAGCTGCCCGCCTTTCCCGGAGCCAGTCTCGATGTGGTCCGGTTGCCCGGACGCACGCCGGTCATCCTGATCGAGGTGCCGGGCGCCGGCGCGGACAACGTGCTGCTGTACGGCCATCTCGACAAGCAGCCGGAGATGACCGGCTGGGTCGACGGGTTCGGCCCGTGGACGCCGCGGCTCGAAGGCGATCGGCTCTATGGCCGCGGCGGCGCCGATGACGGTTACGCGATGTTCGGGGCACTCACCGCGCTCGCGGCCTTGCGCGACCAAGGCGTGCCGCACGCCCGCTGCGTGATCCTGATCGAGGCCTGCGAGGAATCGGGCAGCTACGACCTGCCGTTCTATGTCGATCACCTTGCCGACCGGATCGGTCGGCCGTCGCTGGTGATCTGCCTTGATTCGGGGTGCGGCAACTACGACCAGCTGTGGCTGACGACCTCTCTGCGCGGCCTGGTGTCGGGCACGTTGTCGGTCGCCGTGCTCGAGGAAGGCGTGCATTCGGGCGACGCGTCAGGCGTGGTGCCGTCGAGCTTCCGCGTCCTGCGACGGCTGCTGTCGCGTCTCGAGGACGAGGAGACCGGCGCGATTCGCCCGGCCGCGCTGCATGCCGAGATTCCCCCCGAACGCATCGCCCAGGCAAAGCGCGCGGCAACCGCGCTCGGCCCGGAAATCTTTCGCAAGTTCCCGTTCGTCCCGGGCATGACGCCGCGAACCAACGATCTCACCGAACTGGTGCTGGCGCGAAGCTGGCGGCCGCAGCTGGCGGTGACCGGCATTGACGGCCTGCCGCCGCCGGGGAATGCCGGCAATGTGCTGCTTCCCTTCACCACTGCCAAGCTCAGCCTGCGCCTGCCGCCGACGGTCGAGGCTGAGATGGCCGGAGCGGCGGTGCGCGCCTTGCTCGAGGCCGATCCGCCTTATGGCGCCCGCGTCAAACTCGAGATCGGCTCGGGCGGCACCGGCTGGAATGCTCCGGCATTGGCGCCGTGGTTGGAAGCATCGCTGGCGCGTGCTTCCGAAGCCGCGTTCGGCGCACCGCCCGCCTATATGGGCGAAGGCGGCACGATCCCGTTCATGGGCATGCTCGGCGAGAAATTCCCGCAGGCGCAGTTTGTTGTGACCGGCGTTCTCGGGCCCCATTCCAACGCGCACGGACCCAATGAATTTCTGCATCTGCCGACCGGCCGCCGCGTGACCGCGGTGATCGCGACGGTGCTCGCCGATCACCACCGCCACGCCGCGGCGTCCTGAACCGTCTCGCCGCAAGATTGCCGCCGCCGCGGCGCCGGGCCGGGCTCCGGTTCTATCCGAGGCTCTGCGGCAGCGGCCCGAACATCGGGGGCGGAATGCGGCGGCGGGAGGCGGCTTCGTAGGCCGAGGCGATGCGCAGCAGTATGTCTTCGCGCCCGGGCTCGGCGCGGAACACCAGCGAAAAGGGCAGGCCGGGCGCAGGGATCGTCGTCGGGGTGTCGGATGGAATCGGCACGTAGCGGGTGCGGTCGGGGCCGAGCTGGAACACGGGGTCGTACACCGTCGTCACGTAGCCGGCCGGGATCAGCACTTCGGTCAGTCCGGCATTGGGGCCGTACATCGATTCGGCGCGCAAATTAGACGGACCAGCCTCGGGGTCGTGAGCGCCGCCGATCTTGCCCGGCGGCAGCGGCGTGTGCAGCCGAACCAGCGCGTCGAGCCGGTTTTCCAGCATCACCATCATGTCGAGGCGACGCAATAATTCGCGCAGCATGATGCGCTCGTCCACTCCCTGCCGTCCGCCAAGCGGGTTGCGCGGATCGGCGACCTCTTCCCAGTTCTTGAACGCGGCCCGGCCGTCATCGCCCCAGAATTTGGACCGCGCATTGAGCGCAGCGAAATCGGTCAGCGTCTCGGTATGGCCGCGCGCCTTCCAGTCTGCGGCGCGGCGGCTCAGATATTGCGGAATGTGGAAGCGGAACGACATCGCCAGCTCCTGCTGCTGAATCGTGGCGATGTCGAGATTGGCCGGCGGCGCGATGCGGCCTTCCGCGAGTTCGACGCAGTAATCGATCGGCGCCATCGTTCCGCTGCCAAAAACCCTCCCAGGCGCGAATTCGGTCGGGCGGATCGCGGCGGCGAATTCCGCGAACAGCGGCGTCCCACCGGGCCCGAGACGGAACAGCAGGTCGGGCATGAACACCGGCACCAGTCGCGCGAGCCCTTGCCGGAAATCAGGATTCATCGGTTCGAAATCGCGGTCCGGCTTCCACAAAGGGTCACCGGATTCGACCAGGGTCGCGCCGAGCTTCTCGCCGAGCACGGCCTTGATCTCGGACGCGGCGGCCGTGCAGATCGTCTCGGTCGCCTTTTCGCCCGGGCGCACTCGCATCGACTCGCGTATGATCCCGAGCCGCAATCCCTTGAGGGCGCCCGGCGTGTCGGACGCGGTCGCGTGGCGTGCGTAGCCGCTCAGAACCGAGGAGCGCGGGACAGTCGTATAAGGGTCGCGCGGGTCGTAATAGCCCTGCACCGGGCTCTTGAGCGCGTCCAGCACCTTTGCGCAGTCGGCAATCGTGCGCGCCAGGATGCCGCTGCGATCGCAATAGATGTCGGCGCCGATCGCGCCGCCGTCGAAGCCAAGCATCGCCTTGTGCGGCAGGATCAGGGCGACGGCGTTGTGGTTGGCGGGGCCGCGGGTCGAGGCCCGCGTCTCCTCGCCGAGACTGCACATGACGAGATTGGCGCTGACCGACACCGCCGATCCCGATGACGAGCCGAGCGAGGCGGAGCGGGTTGTATCGTAGACATTGGCGGGGTTGCCGGCCCAGCTGCTGCGCTGGTAGCCCAAGGTCGAGGGCAGCACTTTCTCCGGTTCGTGGCGGCCGCCGGGGTTGCCGGCGCGGCCGTTGTACTCGGTGCACACCGCCTTGGCGAAGATGATCGCGCCCTTGCTGCGCAACTGCTCGACAAGAATATGGTCGCGCGCCGGGAAATCGATGTCGTAGGCCGCATCGCCGCCGCCGGTCGAGCGCATATCCTTGGTGTCGAACGGGTCCTTGAACGAAAACACGACGCCGTACATCGGCAGTTCGTCGAGCGGCGGATCGCGCCCGTATTGCGCGTCCAGTTCGGCGGCGCGCTCGAGTGCATCGGGCAGATGGCGAAACTCGTCGCATACCGGCGGCGCCCCGCGCGGCAGCGGGCCTTGCGAGGGATGCCGGTCGAATTCGCCGCGGCAGGTCACCGAGCGCTCGCCGCGGATATTGAAGGTGGCGAGCGCATTGAGCTGCCCGGCCGCGGCGAGACCGGCAATCATCCCGAACTGCTGATGCACCGACGGGTCGGAAGCGGTCGCCTCCATACGCCCGAATTCGAGCGGCGGCCCGCGATACCGGTCGAGATCGGGCAGGAGCGCCGACGCCCTGACGGTCTCGGTCGGGAAGCGCAATGATACGCCGGCACGCATTGCCCCGATGGCTTCGGGAACGGCGGCGCCGTCTTCGGTCACGAGCGCACTGCAGACCCCGTTATAGGCGCGCGCCCGTTCGATGTAGTACTGCACGACCGCGGTGCAACTCGTCTCACCCGCTTTGAGGGCGCGGTGCAATTCGTCGATCGTCGCTTCTTCGAGCCGAAAGGGCGAATCCGATGATCCGGCTTGCTCCGCCACGATGCCGCTCAAGCGGACACGTATTTACCTTCGCGGCGCGCGATCTTGTTCGCCTTCGACAGCGCCGATAAGGCGTTGCTGACGCTCATTTCGCCCGATTTGTCGCCCTTCAATCCCATGCGCTCGATGATCTCGCCGCGCGTCATTCCGGCGGGGTTCTCGCCGATCAGCCCGACGATCTCGTCACGCCGGCCCACCCGGCGGCCGGAGGGCGCGCGCCGCGTTCTCGCTGCCCGCCCCGACGACTCGCCGCGCTTTGCCGCCTGATAGGCCTCGATCGCGCGAAACTCGCGATCGATTCGAGCGATTTCCTCATCCGCCTGGCGCTTGTGGTTGATCGCCTCTTCGCGCGCCTTGGATAGGCGGTCGCGTTCTTGCTGTACGAAGTTCTCGAAATTTTCCTCGGCCACTAGTACCTCCTCGCTTGTAGCCGACGAGATAACACGTAATAGCCGACCTCGCATTCATTTTGTTTATCGCGCCGCCCCGGGTTCGAGCGGCCCCTGGTTTTAGCGCCGCTCCTCTCCTGGTACGGGCACCACGAAACAGGAGCCTGTATCATCACCCTCGCCAGCCCAAAGGCGCGAAGTACGAATCAAGGGGGCGCCAGGATCGCCCGCTAGTAAATTCGGAGAGGGTTGCATCAATCGCCGCAACGAGGTGGCTTGGTGTCGGGCGCGCCGGCGGCGGTGGCGGCCGATGATGGTGCGGGTGAAGGGACTTGAACCCCCACTCCCTTACGGGAAGCAGATTTTGAGTCTGCCGCGTCTGCCATTCCGCCACACCCGCATGCATGGCTCAGCCCAGTCGTAGCCCATTTCATCTGGACCGGGTTAATCGGGTTGCACCGCCCCTGGCCCGTCAATCCGGTGACGCAGGCCAGAGGTATTGCGTTCGTTTGGCGCCCGGTATGGCCCGACGCGCCGGACGATAGCGAAAACCGCCGGGCATGTCACGGCCGCCCGCCGCTTGCCGCGACGGGCCCAGTCCAATTTTGGGGCCGGGATCTTTGGGGCGGTTCGCACGCGAAACGAGGCCACTGACGCGTGATGCGCTGGCGAGGCAGCGAGGCGCGAAATGCTCGGCAGACAAGAAGAAGGCCGGAACCGAGGTTCCGGCCAAGTTTGAACAGGGAGGCTTCACGTCTGGGAGACGTAAGGGTCCGTAGACCCTCTTCCCGGGCACAAGTCCCGGAAACCTTCTACCGGAGTTTTCACCCCAGAAACTCGCTCGCGATGCAGTATCGCGTGCGCAAAAAATGCCGCCTGGAGAGATCAACAACCAGCCGGAATTCGGTCTGGCTCGTCTGCAAAAACCGCAATGCTGTCAGAGATCTGCCAGTTCTGCGACATTCTGTCTCGCAGCCGATCGATTCAGCTGAATCGGGTCTCGCCAACCTTGCGCAGCAGGAAATCGCGAAAGACGCTGATCCGTTTCGAGGTCCGCAGCTCTTCGGGATAGACGAAATAGGCCTCGTTCGGCGGTCCTGCCATTTCGGGCAGAATCCGGATCAGGTCGCTGTGCTCGCGGGCGACGAAATCCGGGAGCGAGGCGATGCCGAGCCCGCTCAGAACCGCGCGCAACATGCCATAAGTGTTGTTGACCGTCAGGATCGGCTTGCGGTCCTGACCCGGCTTGGCGCCGATGTCGATCAGCCAGTTGACCCCGGGCACCGGCGGCCGGGTGTCTTCGCCGTAGACGATGACGCGATGGTTGTCGAGATCCTCGCCGCGCTGCGGCTGACCGTATTTCCGCACATATTCGGGGGCGGCGTAGACCCCGACCTGGACGCTGACGAGATGACGCTGGATCAGGTCGGGCTGGCGCGGCGGCGACATCCGGATCGCCACATCCGCCTCCCGCATCGACAGATCGAGCTCCGAATCATCGACGACGAGGCTGACCTGGATCTCGGGATACAGGTCGAGGAACTCGCGGATGCGCGGCGTCAGCCAGATCGAACCGAAGGCGACCGTGGTGGTGATCTTGAGCGGTCCTTTCGGGCGGTCCTTCGACTCCGAAATCAGGCCTTCGGCCATCGACAGTTTGGCGAATACCTCGCGGGCCGTGCGGAACAGCAACTCGCCCTGCTCGGTCAGGATCAGCCCTCGCGCATGGCGGTGAAACAGCGGCACGTTGAGGCTTTCCTCGAGCGCGCTGATTTGCCGGCTGACGGCGGACTGGCTGAGATTTAGGGCCTCGCCGGCATGGGTGAAGCTGCCGGCCTCGGCGACGGCATGAAAGACCCGCAGCTTGTCCCAATCCATCGCCATCGTTCCCGCTTCCCCGCAGCAAAGGGCGCCGCCCGACCGGGGCCCACCCTTATTCGGCCGCCCGCATCGTCGCAGCGTCCTCCTGTGCCGCGAGGAATTTTTCCGCTTCGAGCGCGGCCATGCAACCGAGACCGGCGGCGGTGACGGCCTGGCGGAAAATCTTGTCGCGCACGTCGCCGGCGGCGAAGACGCCGGGCACTGCGGTTTCGGTCGAATCCGGCCGGGTCACGACATAGCCGTCGGGATCAAGCGGCAATTGGCCGGCAACCAGCCCGGTCACCGGAACGTGTCCGATCGCGACGAACACGCCGTCGCAAGGGTGTTCGCGGACCGCGCCGGTCCTGACGTCGCGGAGCGTCACGCCGGTGACGGTCGGGGGCTCGCGCACTCCGAGAATCTCGTCGACGACGCTGTCCCATATCACCTGGATCTTCGCGTTCCGGAACAGCCTGTCTTGCAGAATCTTCTCGGCGCGAAGCGCATTGCGGCGGTGGACCAGAGTGACGCGGCTGGCATGATTGGTCAGGTAGAGCGCCTCCTCGACCGCGGTGTTGCCGCCGCCGACCACGATGACCTCCTTCTCGCGGAAGAAAAACCCGTCGCAGGTGGCGCAGGCCGACACACCAAACCCGCGAAACGCCTCCTCGCTCGGCAGACCGAGCCAGCGCGCCTGGGCGCCGGTGGCGAGAATGACGCTCTCGCCGACATAGACGTCGCCCGAATCGCCGGCGGCAACAAACGGCCTTCGGCCGAGATCGAGCGAGGTGATCGTGTCGAGCAGAATCTCGGTGCCGACATGTTCGGCCTGGAGCTGCATCTGCTCCATCAGCCAGGGTCCCTGGATTACATCCGCAAAGCCGGGATAGTTCTCGACATCGGTCGTGATCGTCAGCTGGCCGCCCGGCTGCAGTCCGGCGACGAGGATCGGCTGCAGGTTGGCGCGGGCGGCATAGATCGCCGCGGTAAAGCCGGCCGGGCCCGCACCGATGATCAAGACCTTGGTGTGATGGCGCTCGGGCATCGCGGCTTCCTGGGTCGATGGGACAGCCTACTATACCATTTTTGCGGACCCGCGGGCCCCCGCGACGCGCCGGCGCGCGCGGCGGCATCGAAAGGCGCGTCAGAACCCGAACATGTGGTCGAGGCTGAAGGCGCCGTCGCGGCCGAGCAGCCCGTGATAGCCGAACAGTCGGCAGGTCCTGTCGCGAATGACCGCATAGGCGGAGGCGCCGGCGCGGGCCCGCGTCGCGGCATCGAATAGGTCATGGTAACGCCACAGCCGCGAGCCCGAGCACGGGATGGCGAGCGATTTCTGGTCGATCGCAGCTCCGCTCCGGTCGAACAGGACGATGTCGGTCGCGCTATGCCCGCGCCACGGGCGCGACGCCGGATAGATCAGATGGCACAAGGTGTCGTAATGCCCGTCGCCGAGACGCAGAAAGAGCCGAGTGGTCAGGCCCGGCGGCGGCCCGGAATAGCTCTGCGGCTCGTCGCGATAGGTCAGGACCGTATTGAACACATGAGCGCCGAAGCTGGTCTCGGCGGCGTGCCCGCCGACACGGCGCCGGTACCGGAACAGCGCGTGCAGCCAGCCGTCGGCGGCCCCATTTTCGGCGAAATCGTAAACCAGCTCGGCATGGCCATAGCCGTCGCCGAGCGCTTCGGCGAGCCCGCTCAGATCGACCGCGGTCGCATGCGCGCGCGGCAGCCGGCCGAGGCTGCGGCGCGCAATTTCGACGCCGTCGGGATCGTAAACCAGAACGGCAATGGGCAGCTCGGTTTGGCCCACCGCCATCGGGGTCGGCAACGCCAGGCTCTGCCATTCGGCGCGCGGCAGGATCGGAGCCGGCAGCAGATAGCCCTTGCCGAGCAGGTCGGCAAGCCGCGGCAGCTCGGGATTTGCGTCGAGGTCGCTGCGCTCGACATTGACATGCGCCAATCGCCGCCGCCCGCACTGGAGGATCTCGTAACGCGGGCGCACCACATGCTTCCCGGCTCGCACCTCGATCTGATGCGGCCAAGCCACCCCGGGCAGAACGGCGGCGACATCGACGGCAAGGCTGGCGAAGGGTGCGATGGCCTCGAGCAGCGGCGCCCCTTCCTCCTCGCCCATCGCATGCAGGCTGATCGCGCCGGGCGGGATCGTGACCGGGTGGCTGTTCTGGACCCACAGCAACACCTGCTCGCCTTCGGCCGGCGCCGGCAGCCCGGCGTAACGGTCGGAAGGCCAGGCATTGGCGTCATGCGTACATGACAGCGCCGAATCCGCGCCCGCGATATCGTCGCCGATGCTGTCGAGGGCGTATTTGACGACGTCGTGACCGCACGCCCCGACGACATGCAGAAACAGCTGGCCGGCAAAATCGCCCAGCCGAAAGCGCCCGCGGACCTCGCGGCTGTCGATGACGATGGCGCCGCCGCCGGCCGGACAAGTCTCGGACCACTCCGCGATGACCTCGCCATGGGCGTCGAACAGGGTCATCCAGCAGGCAACGCTTTCGGCGCCATATCCCGACCAGTAATTGGCGGTCACAAGTCGCGTGCGCAGCCCGGCGCCGTCGCGGAACAGCGCGAAATTGGTCGCGAAATTGAGCGGGTCGAGATAGCGCCGAGGGTTGGTCAGGCGCTCCGGCGGCAATCGCATCGCATCGAGCGACACCACCTCCGCGCCACAGGGCAGATAGTGGCGCAGCGGCTCGATCAACCGCTCGGCGTCGAAGGCGGCGACCAGGACGGTGCGCGCGCCGCAATCCGCGAGGGCGGTGACCGGGGCGGCCGGGCGCCCGAGCAGCGGCGTCCCGATGCGGGCGATCTCCTGCACGAAGCAGCCGGCCAGCTCGACGCCGCCGAGCCCGAAAATCTCGGCGAAACCGGCGGCGCCGCCGCGCGGGTCGTAGATTGCGACGGGCCCGTTGCCGGCCAGCGCCGCCGCGAGCGCGCGCCCCGCCCGCGCCGCCGCCGGATGCGTCAGCGCCTTGTAAAGCGTGTTGCCGCCGCGGGCGTTGTCGAAGGTCTCGATACGCAGAACCATTGCTCGATCCTACACCGCATTGCGGCATCGCAAGGCCGTGACGATGCCGCGGCTAGGTCGGGGGCGCCTCGGCGCGGCGCCGTATCCGCCACGATGCGATGTCGATTCGTCCCGTCGCGATCAGCCCGGCGACCATCCGCGTTGTCACCACGGCAACGAACGCGCCCATGACGACATCGCTCAAATAATGCGCACCGGTCACCACTCGGCTGGCCGCGATGATTGCTCCCAGCAGGATGTAGAACAGCAGATGGCGCGGCCACAAACACCACAACGCGGTCATCAGCGCCGCCACGGTCGCGGCATGACCGGACGGGAACGACCAATGATCCGCCCGCAGGCCGAGCCAGGTGAAATCGAAACTGCCGCCGCCGAACAGCAATTTGGGCCGCGTCCGCCCGCACGCGACCTTCAGTACGTCGACGACGAGGCCGGAGGCGGCGAGGGCCGCAAACAGGAAGCCGGGGACCGGCGCCGCCCGGCGCAGAGAAGCCGCCGCAGGGCGCAGCCCGGGCAGCTCTCCGCCCCAGCGCAGCCCGGCATAGGCGAGGCCGAACAGGACCAGGTAGGGATAGGCCAGGCCGAGCCGGCCGATCGCCTCGAACGCGCTGTGCACGTCCGGGTCGCGCGCATGCAGGAACCAGGCAAGCGGCCGGTCGACCGCGATCATCGCAATCGCCTCGATGACCACCACCGCTGCCGCCCACAGCGCCAACCGTCCCGCCGGCGAACCACTGAGCCTGATGCCGGCCCGCCACATCGCGGCCGCCGACACGAGGCTGGCTCGGCCAAGACGCCGTGCCGCCGGTGAGGCCAGCACATCGCGCTCGACGATCCAGCGATGCAGCAGCCAGCCCGTGCCGTAGACCAGGAAACCGGCATAGACGACGTCGGACAGGAAATGCGCGCCGGCCGCGATGCGGCCGAGCCCGACCAGCGCGCCGAAGGCGAGCGCGGCCGCTTCGGCGGCACGGCGCTCGCGCCGGCGCGGCAGCAGAAAGGCAAACTCGACGAACGCGAAGGCGAGGGCGGCGTGACCCGATACGAACGCGCAATTGCGGTCGCATTGGGCCGCGGGCAGGGGTGCCGGCGTGAACTGCCGGCTTCCGCCGAAGGCCGCGATCTGGCTTGGCCGCGCCCGGCCCCAATGATCCTTCAGCACCGTGTTTGCGAGAATGCCCGGCCCGAGCGCGGTAGCCACGACGATGAATACGAGTGCGTTGCGGTCGAAGCGCCATAACGGGCGGCCCGCCACCCCGAGCCACAGCGCCGCCGCGACGACAAGGACCAGGAGCAGCCACACCAGCCACGGGATCGCGGCCGCGACTGCCCGTACCGGAGCCCAATCCGCCAGCCAAAACCCCTGCTGCTGGTCGTGGAACAGGCGGCTGACGGCCAGATCGAGGCCGGGGAACAGCAGAAAGAGCAAGACCGTCGCAAGCAGCAGACCGCCATAGACCGCGACGCCCCTGGCAGTACCCTTCATGCCGGTTGCCGGTGAGCGCGGCGGTCCCGCACGAGCCCGCGCAGAACAGCACCGGCGCGCTCGGTGTCGTCCGGCGGCGGGTAGGACCAGGCTTCCAGCCTGCCGGCAAACGGCCGAGTGATCCCCGCCCGGCGCATCGCTTCGTGGAAGCGTGCGAATTTGCGGTCGCCGCCATCGAGTGCGAGAATATGCACCGGCCTGCCGGTGGCCGCGGCTTCGCTGATCATCGATACCGAATCGGCGGTGACCAGGAAGGCATCGGCCATCGCCAGATAGGCGTAGTAGGGATTGTCGCCGGTGCCGTCCCAAACCACCGCCGGCAGTCCTGCCAGCCGCGCCCGCAGCAGTTGGATGCCCTCGGTCCCGGTACGGCGCGAGGGCGTTATCAACGCCGCCCCGCCGCTCGCGCGCAACAACGAGGCGACCGCGTCGCCAATCTCGCGCAGGCACGCCAAGGTCAGGCGATAGGCCCGGTTGCTGCCGCCGATCAGCACCGACAATATCGGACCCGGCAGGGTTTCGAGTTGCGGAAAGCGGCGGCGCTCGGCGGCGAGCCGCGCCGGCGTCACCCGGTGCAGCGCGCCCTGCGTGACGACGACATTGGCACCGCGCAGCCGATCGTGCTCGGGCACGAAAAGCAGGTCGAATTCGCCGCGCCCGACCCGCGGATCCTGGATCTGAACCGCGAGAGTATGCCCGGCCGCGGCGCGGCGAATCGCCAATGCCGGTATCGCCGCGTTGCGCCCGCAGGCGATCACCATGTCGGGCCAGGGCGGGGCGATAGGCCTTCCGGCAACGCTGACGCCCCGCAGCGGCCACCACCATAGCTGCGGCGGCAGGTGCGACCACGGAAAGGCGACCACCAGACGTTTTTCGATGAACGGCAGCCCCGTAGCCTCGGCCAGACCGAGCGACTGGCTGGCCATCCCTGCCTTGCCGTCATGCAGCACCCATACGAGCGGCAGCGGCGAGTTCGCCGCCGCAGCCGCGGCAGCCTCCGCGACTAGCGGCAGCGCAACCATGTCTTCGTTTACGAGAACCGCTGGAACACGGCAAGGCGGAGCAAGAGGCGCACGCTTATGCGCAATAAAATTGCGCCCGGGGACCGTGTGCCGATTATGATCGGAGGGCGAGGCAAAAGGCGCGACGGCTCGTGCGGGAGCGGCGGTGCAGCGGACAAGGCTCGATCGGATCGACCGGCTGATCCTGCAGAATCTGCAGGCCAACGGGCGCATGACCAATGTCGAACTGGCCCGCAGGGTCGGGATTTCGGCGCCGCCCTGCTTGCGGCGGGTGCGCGCACTCGAAGAAGCAGGGCTGATCCGGGGCTATCACGCCGATCTCACCCCCGAGCCGCTCGGGTTCGGCGTCACGGTGTTCGCCCAAGTTGGCCTCGCCAGCCAAGCCGAGGCCGATCTGCAGGCCTTCGAACGACTGGTCGGCGGCTGGCCGCAGGTGCGGGAAGCCTACATGCTCGCCGGCGAGACCGATTTCCTGTTGAAGATTGTCTCTCCCGATTGGGACAGCTACCAGCGCTTCTTAAGCGCGCAGCTGACCTCCGCCCCCAATGTCAGCCATGTCAAATCGGCTCTGATGCTGCGGGTGTCCAAATACCAGCCCGGCCCGCCATTGGCGGAGGCGATTGGAACCGGGCGCGCAACCGTGGCGCCTGGCGCCGAAACCCGGTGAACTGCCTGCGGTCGGCCCGCTGCGGCGCCGCTCAGCCGAAGGCGACTGTGACGATCTCGTAGGATTTGTTGCCGCGTGGGGTCGAGACTTCGACATTGTCCCCCTGGCCTTTGCCGATCAAGGCACGGGCGAGCGGCGAGGTCACCGACAAACGGCCGCTGCGGATGTCGGCTTCGTCCTCGCCCACGATCTTGTAGGTTTGCTCCTCGTCGGTTTCCTCGTCGGCGAGGGTGACGGTCGCGCCGAATTTGATCACCGAGCCCGACAGCTTGGATACATCAATGACCTCGGCGCGCGCGATCTTGTCTTCGAGCTCCATGACCCGGCCTTCGATGAAGCTCTGGCGCTCGCGAGCCGCGTGGTATTCGGCATTCTCGGACAGATCGCCATGCGTGCGCGCCTCGGCGATCGCCCGGATGATGGCGGGCCGGTCGGTGCTTTTGAGCCTTTTGAGCTCCTCCTGCAGCCTGTTGTAGCCGTCGGTCGTCATCGGAATCCTGCTCATCGAACCCCGGCTGCGCGTTAGGTCGAAAACGGAGCCATCAAAAGTAGGATTGCAGCGGAGCGACTTCAAGGTTTCCGGCGCGCAACGCCGCGATCGCCTGGACCGCCGCGCGGGCGCCGGCGACCGTCGTGTAATACGGAATGTTGTC